>Ga0193743_1001565_pt1 | contig 16960 bp, 15 predicted proteins | sample L2c2metaG_FD_143038 | JGI IMG/M metagenome (GOLD analysis project Ga0193743, IMG submission 143038) | Soil microbial communities from a riparian zone of the East river system, Colorado, United States - L2c2 | ecosystem: Environmental > Terrestrial > Soil > Riparian zone | place: USA: East River...
GAAGTCTTCCAACACCATGGCCAGCTCGCTGCAGCGCAGCCAATCGGAGCTCGCCAATCTGCTTGAAGAGCAGGGCGCCCTGCGCCGGGTCGCCACCGTCGTCGCCGAGGGCACCCAGCCGGAGAAGGTTTTCGCCGCGGTCAACGAGGAGGTGGCCCGGCTGCTCGACGTCCATGGCACGCGCTTGATGCGCTACGAGGCCGACGGGACGGTGACCTTCGTCGCCAGTTGGGGTGAGCCGACGATCGTCCCGGCGGGCACGAGGATGGTGCTGGATGGGCGCAATATCGGATCTCTGGTGCGCAGTGGCGGCAGGCCGGCGCGCATCGAGGACTACGAAGACGCTCCCGGGTCGCTGGCCGCGATCGCCCGCGAGCGCGGCGTCCGTTCGACCGTCGGCGCCCCGATCACGGTGGCGGGACGGCTCTGGGGGGCGATGAGCGCGTTCTCCAAGGCGGACAAGCCGCTCCCTTCGGGCATCGAGCGGAGGCTGGCCGACTTCACCGACCTCGTCGGCACCGCCATCGCCAACACCCAGGCGCGGGCCGACCTCACGGCGTCGCGGGCGCGCGTGGTGGCCGCCGCCGACGCCATCCGCCGCCGCATCGAGCGCGACCTGCACGACGGCACCCAGCAGCGGCTCGTCTCACTCGTGCTCGACGTGCGCAATGCGCGGGCCAGCGTCCCCGACACGCAGCCCCAGCTGAGAACTGAGCTGGCTGACATCGCCGACGGCCTGGTCGCCGCGCTGGACGACCTGCGGGAGATCTCCCGCGGCATTCACCCGGCGCTGCTTGCCAGAGGGGGCCTGGGTCCAGCGCTCAACGGGCTGGCCCGCCGCTCGCCGCTCCCGGTCGAACTCGACAACAACCTCGACGGCCGCCTCCCGGACCAGGTCGAGGTCGCGGCCTACTACGTGGTAGCGGAGGCGCTCACCAACGCCGCCAAACACGCGCGACCCACGGCCATCTGGCTTGCCGCCGACGTGGTGGACGGCCGCCTGCGGCTGACCGTGCGCGACGACGGCATCGGCGGCGCGGATCCGGCCAACGGCTCCGGGCTGACCGGGCTCACCGACCGGGTCGAGGCGCTCGGCGGAACGATCACCGTGCAGAGCCCACCGGGTGAGGGCACGACATTGCAGGTCTGGCTGCCTCTCTCGGCTCCCGTCCAATCCGGCTGACGCCGGGGTTCTGGACCTGACGGGCTACTTCGTGGCCGAGACCGTGGTGATGTTGGCCCGGGTCCCGACAACAGTCGCCGTTGGGATGAAGTAGTCAGGCGACGGCTTCTGCTTGTCGACCAGCGCGTTGTACAGCCAGACGACGGTGTCGTAGGACTGGCCGTACGGGTCCTGGCCGATGGCTGCGTACATGTTGCCGGCCTTGATCTGGGCCACGTTTTCCGCGGTGAAGTCGAAGCCGATCACCTTGACCGTCGTTGTGTTGCCCGCCGACGCCACGGTCTGGGCCGCGGCCTGCGGGTTGCCGCCGGTCACGTAGATCCCGACGAGGTTCTTCGTGGAGGTCATGTACTCACGTGTCGCTGACGCCACCCGATCGGTCGACGCTCCGTATTCGACGCCACCGCCGGACGGGGTCACCCACGGGCAGCTCTGCTTGAGCCCGTCAAGGAACCCGAGCCGGCGCTCTTCGAGCGCCTGGAATGTGAACGACTCGGTCTCGACGCCGACGACACCGGGCTTGCTCGTGCTGGCCAGGTCCTTCGTGGCAGTGCACATCAGGTTGCCCGCCTGCACGCCGGCGGAGCGGAGATCCTGGCCGTGGAAGAAGAGAGCACCTGAGCTCTGGGCGCAGGACGCATTGCCGTTGTACGCCGCTACCAGCACGCCCTTGGCGGTAGCCCGCCGAATGTAGGTACAGATGCCATCGCCGGGCATCAGTGCTGCCACGGCATCGTAGCCGTCGACGACGGCGGCGTTGATCGCGTCGCCGACGTTGTCGACCGTTACGTCGGTACCGGCGGTGATCCAGTCGACCGCGCCGCCGGCGGCTTCGATCTGGGGCTTGACCGCGTCATATCCGGTCTTCACCTGCGCGAAGAACGGGTTGTTCTCGATCGCGATGATCGCGATCTTGACTGGCTTGGTGGGCTTCGTCGTGCTCAACGCCGGTCGCTCGCCCCGCGGCGGCGTTGTCGGCGGCGTCGTCAGCGTGTTCGAAGGCAGTTTCGTCGGGGTTTCCTGGGCCGTCGTACACCCGTCGAGCAAAGCTACCGAGGCAACGGCGGCCAACGCGAAGGTCTTCGCACGTTTCACCGAGGACTCCTTGTCGATCGGCATGTCAGCCGCTGAGTGAGCTCGGCAGGGGTTGCAGTCTGACGAGACTCACCGGCTGCAGGCAATAATCCGAGCCCGACCTCTGGCCGTGAGACCGAGCGCCTGGGGGAACTATCCGATAGATGACTATCGTTTACCTGGGCAGAGCGTGCCACCGGGCGCGCACCGTCGAGGGAGTTCTCCGTGACACAAGCACCGGTGTTGCCCGTGCACATGCGGCGGCGGGGGTTTGATCCCGCGCCCGAGCTCGCGGAGCTGCGGGACGGGAAGGGGATCGACCGGATCCGCACGCCGTTCGGAGCGGACGCGTGGCTGGTCACGCGTTTCGCGGACGTGCGGGAGGTGCTGAGCGACTCGCGGCGGTTCAGCAACGTCTTCCTGGGCCGCCAGCAGCCAGGAATGCCGCACATGAACGCCGACGAGCTCGCCCGCCTGCGGGCGGGGAACCTGCTGGCGTTCGATCCCCCGGAGCACACGCGGCTGCGGCGGCTGCTCACCCCGGAGTTCACCATCCGCCGGATGCGCAGGTTGGAGCCCCGCATCCGGGAGATCGTCGACGAGCACCTCGACGCATTGGACCGCAGTGGCCCACCGGCCGACCTGGTGGCCGGATTCGCGCTCCCGGTGCCCTCGCTGGTGATCTGCGAGCTGCTCGGCGTGCCCTACACCGACCGCGCGGAGTTCCAGCGCCGCACAGGCCGGCAGCTGGACTTGTCGCTGGCGGTCGAGGAGCGGTTCCGGCTGGGCCTTGAGTCCCGCGAGTACATGGGGCAGCTGGTGGCGCGGGCGCGGGCCGATCCCGGTGAGGACATGCTGGGGATGCTGGTGCGGGAGCACGGGGACGAGCTGAGCGCCGACGAGCTCGCGGGCATCGCCTCGCTCCTGCTGATCGCGGGCCACGAGACCACGTCCAACATGCTCGGGCTCGGCACGCTGGCGCTGCTGCGCCATCCCGATCAGCTAGCGATCGTCCGGGACGAGCCGGACCGCGTCGACGCCGCGGTGGAGGAGCTGCTGCGCTGGCTGAGCATCGTCCACGCGGGCACGGGCAAGGTGACCACCACGGAGGTGGAGATCGCCGGGCAGCGGATCGAGGCGGGCGAGTTCGTCATCTGCGCGTTGCCCGCGGCCAACCGCGACCCGGCGCTGCTGCCCGACCCGGAGCGGCTCGACGTCACCCGGGGAGCGATGGGGCACGTGGCGTTCGGCCACGGCGTGCACCACTGCCTCGGCGCCCCGCTGGCCCGGATGGAGATGCGCATCGCGTTCCCGGCGCTGCTGCGCCGGTTCCCCGGGTTGCGGACGGTGTCCGAGGAGGCGGAATTCCGCTCCTTCCACGTCGTCTACGGCCTGACGTCGCTGCCGGTGGCGTGGTGACCGTGGGGCAGCTGCGCGTGCACGCGGACCGCCCGTCCGGGGCGCTGTCGGCCCTCGAGCCGTAGCGTCCGGCACCTCCGCTTCGCCTGCCGGCGCCTGTTAGCGTGCGCCCGTGCAGCTGCCTCCGCGCCGCGCCGACGCGCAGCGCAACTCCGCCCGTGTCGTGCGCGCCGCGATCGCCGCCTTCGAGGAGGTGGGTCCGGCCGTGCCGCTGGAGGAGGTGGCGCGGCGGGCCGGGATCGGGATCGCCACGCTGTACCGGCTGTTCGGCGGACGGGACGGGCTGGTGCGGGAGGCGTTCGCGACCTTCTTCGTCGAGGAGGTGCAGCCGCTCGCGCTGGCTGCGCGTGCCGCGGAAGACCCCTGGGACGGACTGGCCACGGCGCTCGCCGCCACGGTGGACGCACTCGCCGCCCACCGGGTCCTGCTCGACCTGGCGCGGGAGACCGGCGCGGTCTCGGTCGACGTCGCCGAGGCCTACCTGCTGCGGCTCGGCGACGTCCTGGCCGCGGCGCAACGGGCCGGCCAGGTGCGCAGCGACCTGGTGGTCCGTGACCTCGCGGCCGTCGTGGTGATGGCGCTGGCCACGGCGCACTCGAAGGACCCCGGCGGCGCCGACCGCCGCCGGTACCTGGCCCTGCTGCTGGCCGGCATGCGCCCGAGGGACGAGCGGCTGCCACCGCCCGCGAGCACCGGATTCGGCAGGGGCACCGGCCGCGGTGCGGCGGACGCCACCACCTCCGGGTGTGCAGGCGGCTAGTTGCCAGGTGGGGCGAGTTAGGGAGCGACTCGCGTGTCGTTGATACGCCCTCGGCCCGGAAGACCGTCGCCCGAAGGGTCGAACACAATGTTCTCGTTGGCGGGAATGGCGACGTGTTGCTCGGAGACGATCACGTAGGCGCGGGCGAACGAGGTGCCGAGGTACGCCTTGTGCAGGTGGCCGCCGATGGTCCGGTCTCCTTGGACGGCCATCACAGCGTGGATGTGGGGTTTGCCGTCGACGATCTCGCCGGTGGCGGTCATCTCGGCTGGCAGGGGATAGTTGGAATAGGTGTGCGCGGTGGGGTCACCGGCGGGGTTGGTGGACACGGTGAAGCTGTCGATGGCGCCGATGAGGGCGACGATGGCGGCGTTGGCGATGCCTTGTTCGGCGGCTTGTTTGGTGATGGATTCCATGAGCTCGGCGTTGCGAACCTCGAAGACATGCATGGGCGGTCTCCCGGTGTTGTGGTCGTAGTCGTTTGGCGGCTGCCTCCCCGCGATCCTCAAACACAGAGGGCGGCGCTCGTATCCGCCTGTGGACAGTGCGAGTGGCCAGCCGGCCCCCGCGAGGGGTTGAGGGACCGGGCTCTCAGCTCGCGGTTCCGGGGATCTTGCCCCAGCGGTAGGCGAGCGCCAACACCGCGCCGGCCAGCGCGACTGCGCCGACGACGAGGAACACGTTGCTGTAGGCCTGGGTCGCGGTCTGGCGCTGTAGTTCCTGCCAGAGGCCGAGCAGTCCATCCGGCCCGTGTTGCTGCATCTGGAGGATGCGCGGGTCAGCGTCGGCCCCGCCGCCCTTGAGCAGCACGGAGCGGTCGGCCATGATTTGCGTCTGCTGGGTGGTCACCAGCGCGGTGAACACGGCCAGACCAAACGCCGAAGTGACCCGCTGAATGATGGTCCTGAACGTGCTGCCGTGGTTGACCAGTTCCGGCGGCAATACGGCTAGTGCGGTGGCCATGAGCGGAAGGAAGGCCAACCCCAGCCCGGCAGCCCAGATACACGTGAACAGGATCAGCTCCGGTCGAGGCAGGTCAATGTTGACCCGACTCAGCAGCAGGGTGCTGCTGCCGGTTAGAAGTAGACCGATAGCGGTCGGCCATCGCGGCCCGAGCTTGGTGTAGATATGCCCGGCTATAGGCGTCATCGCCATCCACACCAAGGCTAGAGGCAGCAGCACCTGGCCGGTGTACGTCGGCGTGAGCCCTTGTGCCTGTAGCAGGAACTGTGGCACGAGGCCCAGCACCACCTGCATGACGGTAAAGAGGATGTCGATCAGCACGAGCGATACAATGAATGGCCGGGTGGCCCATACACGCAGGTCCAGGAGTGGCTCTCGGACCCCCAGCTCGACTGCCACGAACACGGCCAACGCATTGACGCCGATGGCGAACAAGATCAGAACTTTATAGCTGGACCATCCCCACTCCTGCCCCTTGGACAGTGCCAGCATCAATGCGCACAGGCCGAGTGCGATACAGGCGAAACCGGGCAGATCGAAGCCGCGGTTTTTTTGGCCTGGGAGGCTCGGGAGCACCGCGAGGGCGACGATGATTCCAAGCACCGAGATCGGCACCTCGAAGTAGAAGATCCACCGCCAGTTCAGGTGTTCGACCATGAAACCGCTCAAAAGACTGCTGTTGCCTGGGGCGCTTACCACGCACAGTCCATAGATGCTCATCGCGAGGCCCAGCTTCTTTCTGGGCACCAGTCGGTACAAGATCATTATAGAGGTGACTGGCGTCAATGCGCCTGGGACGGCCTGTAGAATTCGGAAGAAGATCAAGCTGTCTAGACCGGTCGACATTCCGCAGAGCGCGGAGGTTACTCCGAAGAGTAGCAATATGATCAGATACATGCGGCGTAGTCCTAGCCGCTCGCCCAGCCAGGCACTGGCCGGTACCGCCGCTGCTAGGCCCATTTTGTAGGCAATGCTGATCCACTGGGCATCTTCGCTGCCGACATTGAATTCCTTCTCTATCGCCGGCATCGCCCCGTTTACGATGCTGGTGTTCAACGCCGACATGAACATCCCGATGACCGCCACCGCCACCGGCAGTAGCCAGTGTCTCTGGTAGTCGCCCGTGCTGCCCGTGTTCCGCCCACCGCTGGGACCGGAAGTCGGCGTGGTTGGATACTGGCGCTGCGGCTCCGAAACAAGAGGCGAACTCGGGCCTTGCATCAGTCTGACTCCACCCCGGGGAGCTTCGTTCACACAGTCCGCGCTCGTATCCGCCTGTGGACAGTGCAGGGACGAGTCGTCACCCCTGACGGATCAGTTCTGGGGTTCGGTGTCCTCGAGTCGGGCCAGGCGTTCGTCGCGGGCGATGGTCAGCAGGGTGGCGCGTAGCCCGGCGGCAGCGGACCTTCCGAACACGGTGTCGAAGCGGTCCTGGGCACGCCGCCACAGCCGCCGCGCACGGGCGAAGATGGCCTTGCCCTCGGGGGTCAGCACGACATGCCGGAGGCGGCGGTCCGCGTCGCTCGCCTCCAGAGCGATCAGCAGGTCCCGCTGCAGCGGCCGCAGGTTGTGCCCGAGCGCGGAGCGGTCGATAACCAGCGCGTTCGCCAGCTCACTCATTGTCGGCGGCCTGCGGGAGCGCCGGTCGAGCTCCTCGAGGATGGCGTACTGCGTGCAGCGCAGCCCGGTCGTGGCGAGGGCGTCGTCGTAGAGCTGGGTGAGCCGCCGGGTGGCCTTGCGCAGCGCGGTCGCAGTGCACTCGCTCTCGACGTACTCGGGCCCGCTCCTCGACCGTCCCGGCGTTTGAGCCATGCCGGTCAACTTAGGGCATATGCCCGCTTTACCAAGAGGATTGTGCAAACACGCGAGAGGATCTTGCTAGCCCGGCGCCAGCGGTGCTGTTTTCCTGGAGGTACCGGAAGGAGAAGGTCACCGACCGACTCACCGACTGCCTTCACATTGGAGAAGTATGAAGTACCGCACGCTGGGCCGGATCGGAGTTGAGGGCAGCGATGTGCCCCTCGGCAACGAGCGGCAGAGCGGACTGTGACCGTGGACGACGCGGTCGCCCGGGCCCTCGACATCGGACCGGGCTCCTCCGCGGCCGAGCGCACCATCGACATCACGACACTGGGCGCACGTAGCGGTATCCCGCGCCGTATCGAGGTCTGGTTTCACCGTGTCGACGGTCGCTGGTACCTGACCGGCATGCCCGTACCGCGCAACTGGTACGCGAACCTGCGCGCTCATCCGCGGTTCACCGTGCATCTCAAGCACGGGGTCACGGCCGACCTGCCCGCGACCGCGGCGCCGGTCGACGAGCCGACACGGCGGCGGGTGATCACCGCGGTCCTGGACCTGCAAAACCGGCCCGAGATCGCGGCGCGGGTCAGCCGGCGCCAGGACCTCGACGAGTGGCTCGCGCGCAGCCCGCTGGTCGAGATCGTGTTCGACGACGAGTAGTTGAGTTGAGTCTCCCCGTCACGCGGCGTCCATCAGTCCTCAACGAACGCCTCCAAGAAGGAGAAGTATGAAGTACCGCACGCTGGGCCGGTCCGGAATTCAGGTCAGCCCGTACTGCCTGGGCGCCATGATGTTCGGGGCCTTGGGAAACCGCGACCACGACGACTCGATCCGGATCATCCACAGGGCCTTGGACGCGGGGGTCAACTTCGTCGACACCGCCGACGTGTACTCCCAGGGCGAGTCCGAGGTGATCGTCGGCAAGGCGCTGAAGGGCCGCCGCGACGACGTCGTGCTCGCCAGCAAGTTTCATTACCCGATGGGTGACGGTCCGAACCGCCGGGGCAATTCACGGCGTTGGATTATCGCCGCGGTCGAGAACTCGCTGCGCCGCCTGCAGACTGATCACCTCGACCTTTACCAGGTCCACCGCCCCGACCCGACGGTCGAGGTGGAGGAGACCCTGTCGGCCCTTTCGGACCTGATCCACAGCGGCAAGGTGCGGGCGATCGGTGCGTCGAGCTTCCCGGCCTCGGAGATCGTCGAGGCGCAGTGGGTCGCCGAGCGGCGCGGCCTGGAGCGCTTCCGGACCGAGCAGCCGCCGTACTCGATCGTCAACCGGGGCATCGAACGCGAGGTGCTGCCGGTCTGTCAGCGTTACGGGATGGGCACGCTGGTCTGGAGTCCGCTGGGGCAGGGCCTGCTCACCGGCCGGTTCCGCAAGGGCCAGCAGATCGACACCCACCGATCCGGCGGCACGCCGCAACACTTCGCCGACGAGCGCAAGCTCGACGTGGTCGAACAGCTCATCCCGCTCGCCGAGAAGGCCGGCCTGCCGATGACCCACCTCGCGATGGCGTTCGCGATCGCCCACCCTGGCGTGACCTCGGCGATCATCGGGCCGCGCACCATGGAGCAGCTCGAGGACCTGCTGGCCGGCGTCGAGGTCACCCTGGACGACGAGGTCCTCGACCGGATCGACGAGATCGCGCCGCCCGGGACCGACGCCGGCCCCAACGACGTGGCCTACACTCCGGCGGCCGTCTCGAGCGTGAGCCTGCGTCGCCGGCCGGTCACTGAGCGCTCCGCCGCCTGAACGGCTGCCGCGTAAGGGGCCCGCCGCCATCCTGGGCGTGTACTGCTCTACCTGACTTCGATGAGAGCTTCACAGATGGCATTCGCTAGCTTAGGGGCATATGCCCTAGTTTTGGTGGGTGCTCGCTCCCAATGAGCGGTGCCAGGGCGGCATCGAGGGGGTCCTGATGGCGAAGGGCTACTGGATCGGTATCTACCGGTCGGTGGTCCTCGACGGCGGCGCCGAGCGCGACATACGCATCGTCGAGGGCGTATGAGCGCGTTTTGAAGACCAACGGCGAGCCGTCGCGGGACCTCCACCAGCGGGGCAACCCGGATGCCGTGGTCGCTCGGGTGTTGCTGGACCGCCAGGGAGAATGCGCGTCGCTGAATCGGCTGCTCGAGTCGGTCAGGGCGGGCCAGAGCCAAGCGCTGGTGCTGCGCGGTGAAGCGGGCGTGGGCAAGACAGTGCTGTTGGAGTACCTGGTCAAGCACGCGTCGGACTGCGTGGTGGCGCGTGCCACCGGTGTCCAGTCGGAGATGGAGCTCGCTTTCGCCGGAGTCCATCAGTTGTGCGCGCCGATGCTGGCTCGGCTCGAATGCTTGCCTGGCCCACAGCGCGACGCGCTGCGTACGGCGTTTGGGCTCAGTGCCGGACCCCCACCGGATCGGTTCCTGGTGAGTTTGGCCGCTCTGGGCTTGTTGGCCGAAGTGGCTCAGCAGCGGCCGCTGGTGTGTGTGATCGATGATGCGCAGTGGCTCGATCATGCCTCCGCGCAGGTACTGGGGTTTGTTGCCCGCCGTCTGGTGGCCGAGTCGGTGGCGTTGGTCTTCGCGGTACGGGACACCGACGAGGTGACCGAGCTGGCGGAGCTGGAGCGGTTGATGGTCGAGGGTCTGCCCGACGATGCCGCCCGGGCGCTGCTTCGCTCGGTAGTTCGTGGGCCGGTGGACGACCGGGTCCTCGATCGGGTCGTCGCCGAGACGCGGGGCAACCCGCTGGCGCTGTTGGAGCTGCCAAGGGGGTTGACGTCGGTCGAGCTGGCGGCCGGGTTCGGACTGCCTGGCACACGAGCGCTGCCGGATCGGATCGAGGAGAGCTACCGGCGGCGACTGACCTTGCTGCCGGAGGAGACCCGGCAGCTGGTGCTGGTCGCCGCGGCCGAGCCGCTCGGGGATCCGGTGCTGGTGTGGCGGGCGGTCGAGCTACTGGGTGTCGGGGTCGAGGCCGCGGCGCCGGCGGCCGAGGAGGGGTTACTGGACATCGGCCCCTGGGTGCGGTTTCGCCATCCGCTGGTGCGTTCGGCGATCTACTGGGAGGCATCGGCGGAGGAACGCCGCAGCGCGCACCACGCCCTGGCGCGGGCCACCGACCCCGAGTCGGATCCCGACCGCCGCGTCTGGCACCTAGCCCATGCCACGGTGGGACCGGATGAGAATGTCGCCGCCGAACTCGAGCACTCCGCCGGGCGCGCGCAGGCCCGCGGCGGCCTGGCCGCCGCGGCGGCGTTCCTGCAACGAGCGGCGGAGCTCACCCCTGAGCCGGTCCGCCGCGCCGAGCGCGCATTGGCCGGGACATATGCCGCGCACCAGGCGGCAGCAACCGACGCTGCGCTGAAACTGCTGGCTCTCGCCGAGGCCGGACCGTTGAGCAAGGTCCAGCGCGCCAAGGTAGAGCTGCTACGGGCCCAGATCGCGTTCACCGCGAACCGCGGCCGCGACGCAGCCCCGCTGCTACTCAAAGCCGCTCAACGACTCGAACCGCTCGACGCGAAACTGGCTCGCCACACATACCTGGACGCGTTCTTTGCCGCCATGTTCGTCGGCGGGCTGGCCAGCGGCGGCGGTGTCCGTGAAGTGGCCGAGGCCGCACGAGCCGCGCCCGCACCGTCGCGGCCCCCACGCGCCGCCGACCTCCTTCTCGACGGTTTGGCAGTGCGGTTCACCGACGGGGACGCCGCGGCGGCGCCCAAACTGAGGAGTGCCCTGCGCGCCTACCGCGACTCCGACCTCTCCGGGGAGGAGGGGATGCGGTGGCTCTGGCTCGCCGGGGTCACCGCCAGGGATCTGGGGGAGGACGAGGCCTGGGAGGTGCTCGCCACCCGTCACGTCGAGCTCGCCCGGGACGCCGGCGCACTTACGATGCTCCCCTTCGCCCTGAACTCACGCATCATCGCGCATGCGCTCGCCGGCGAGCTGACCGAGGCCGCGTTGTTGGTCGAGGAGCTAGCGGCGGTCACCGAGGCGACCGGGATCCCGTTCGGACATCACGGGTCCTTGATGCTCGCCGCCTGGCAGGGTCACGAGGCCGAACTCGACGAACTGATCGACGCCATCACCAACGACGTGCTGCGCCGAGGCGAGGGGATCGTGCTGACCTTCATCCGATGGGCGCAGGCTGTGCTCTACAACGGCCTCGGCCGGTACGAGGACGCGCTGGCCCCGGCAACGCGGGCCAGCGGCGAGCTGCCGCACGAGATGAGCATGCTCACCCGGGGGTCGCTGGTCGAGCTCATCGAGGCGGCCAGCCGCGGTGGTCAGATCGAGACCGCCACCGATGCCCTCCGCCAGCTCACCCAGTTGGCCCACGCCAGCGGCACCGACTGGGCACTCGGCCTCGAGACCCGCTCCCGGGCACTGCTGAGCGACGGCTCTGCCGCCGAAGACGCCTACCGTGAGGCGATCGAGCGGCTCGGCCGCACCCGCATCCGGGGCGAACTCGCCCGCGCCCATCTGGTCTACGGCGAATGGCTGCGCCGTCAACGCCGCCGGCTGGACGCGCGCGAACAGTTACGCACGGCCTACGACATGTTTACGACAATGGGCGCCGAGGCATTCGCCCAGCGCGCCGCCCGCGCACTGGGGACCACCGGCGAAACCGCCCGCAAACGGACCGTTGAAACCACCCGCGAGCTCACCGCCCAAGAGGCCCAGGTCGTGCGGCTGGTCCGCGAGGGGCTCTCCAACCAAAAAATCGCCGACCGGCTGTTCATCAGTCCGCGCACTGTGAAGTACCACCTGCGCAAGGTCTTCATGAAGTTGGACATCACCTCACGCACCCAGCTCGACCATGTCCTGCCCAGCGACCCGAGCGCCCCGCAGCGAGCGTGAACTGAGTCATCGCCCGGACGAGGTAGCGGCAGTCTGTGTCCGGGTTGGCGCGTTGTCAGGCTACGCCGGTCCGCACGCACTGTCCTCAGGACGATACGAACGCGGGCTGAGCGCATGACACTGGCCCGGATGGGCTCGGCTGTTGCATTCGAATGGTCGAACAATCACTCACACATGTGCGGAGGAGAATTCCCGATGTCCAAAGCGGACGTAAGCGACGATTCGAGCGCGCGGAGTGATTCCAGTGCGCCTGTCGCACGTTATCTGGACGGTCCGGTGGCGGTCATCACCATGAATCACCGGCCCTACAACTTGCTGGATCAGGAGTTGCCGGAGCAGCTGATTGACGCGCTGCGGTGGGTCAGTGAATCCGGCGCGCGGGCGGCGATCCTCAACAGCGGTCTGCGGCATTTCTCGGCCGGTGCGGACCTGAATGCGATGCTCCAGACGGCCGGGCAGGGGGATGGCACCCTGGATTGGTCGATGCTGGAATTCCTGAGGGCCTTCGACGAGTTGCCGATCCCGATCGTAGCCGCGGTGCATGGCATCTGCGTGGGGGGCGGGCTGGAAATGGCGTTGGCTTGCGATCTGATCATCGCCTCAGAGTCGGCGAAGATCGGCTCGGTGGAGGCCACCGTCGGGCTGCACCCGCTGGCCGGCGGGATCCAGCGGCTCACGCAGCGGGCCGGGGCGGCCCGGGCGAAGGAGATGGCGATGCTCGGGCGCCGTTACGACGCGCGCACGCTGGAACGCTGGAACGTGATCAACCGGGTGGTGGCCGACGAACACCTCGTGGAGGCGGCCGCCACCCTTGCCCGTGAGCTCGCCGGTGGCCCCACCGTCGCGCACGCGGCGACGAAGGCCCTGGTCACGATCGCCATCAACGAGGGCGTCGGAGCCGCCGACACAGCTATGACCGAGCTGCAGAAACCGATCTTCCTGTCGGAGGACTTCCGAACCGGGGTCGAGTCGTTCACGCAGAACGGACCTGGCATGGCTAGCTTTGTGGGGCGTTGAGTCATGGGGCCGCTGACCGGAATCCGCGTTGTCGACTTCTCCCGGGTACTCGCCGGGCCACATTGCGCGCAGAACTTGCTCGATCTGGGCGCCGAGGTCATCAAGATTGAACCGCCATCGGGAGACATTTCCCGGCGGGCCTTCCCGCGTCAGGGCGAAATCTCCGGCTACTACGCCCAGCAGAACGCTGGCAAACGCAACATCTCCATCGACCTCAACGTCGACGGAGCGCGGGAGATCGCGTTGCGGCTGTGCGACGAGGCCGACATTGTCGTGGAGAACTTCCGGCCCGGTACCCTTGCCGGATTCGGGCTGGGTTACGACGATGTTGTGGCGCGCAATCCCGGTGTTGTATACGCCTCGATCAGTGGCTACGGACAGCACGGGGCGTGGCGGGCCCGCTCGGCCTACGCGCCGACGGTTCAGGCTGAGACCGGCATCACGAAGCTGTCGAACGTGCACTTCGGCACCCCGGAGGATCATCCGCGCACCGATTCGCTCTCTCACGCCGATATCTATGCCGGGCTGCACGCCACAATCGCCGTCCTCGCGGCGCTGAATGAGCGCCGCGACACCGGCCGAGGCCAGTACATCGACGTGGCGATGGCCGCGGTCATGCTGTCGATCAACGAGCGGGTACACGTGGATCTCTCCGACGCCGAACTTGGCGACGAGACTCCCATCCTCGGCGCCACCGACTGCGCGTTTTTTATCGGACCAGACGGGAAGCGGTTCGTCAGCCCAATAAGCCTCGTCGGCAGCATGTCGTTCCCGTTCTACCTGGCCGCAATGCGCAGACCCGACCTCGCCCGGGACCCGCGCTTTGCCACCCCAGAGGATCGGCGACGGAATCTGGAGGCGCTGCACGAGATCGTGCAACGTTGGATCTGGACCTTCGACGACCTGGCGTCACTGGATGCGCAGCTCGACGAGGCGAAGATCGCCATGGGCGCGATCCGGGGCATCTCTGAACTTGCCGAGAGTGACTGGGCTACGCAATGGGGAGCCACTCGCACGGTGCCCGACGGCGCCGGCGGGCGGATCACTGTCCCCGGCCGGCCGTGGCACTTCACCGGTGCCGCCAAGCCCAATGAGACCGCCGGCGCCACCGAGACCGTCCCGGAACCCGATCGGCAGTCGGCCCGGCAGGGCGAGCACAACGAAGAGGTCCTGCGCGAACTCGGCTACGACGACGACCAGATCACCAAGCTCACCAACACCGGCGTACTGGTGCACACCCGCGACACGAACTGAGCACTCGAGAACAGCCGCGCACAGAAAAGAGACGTCACCATGCGTTGGGCCACATACCGATCGCCACGCGACGGCCACGATCGTGTCGGGCTGCTACACCAGAACGCCGTGCACGGACTTGCCGAGCCGCACAGCCTTGTGGACGTGCTGCGCGGGGGACCCGATGCTCTGCAACTCGCCGCCGAGGCAGCCCTCACCTCCCCGGAGGAGGTGATCCCAGCCGCGGAGGTCGTGCTGCGCGCTCCGATACCGGTGCCGCCCTCGATCCGCGACTTCATGGCCTTCGAAGAGCACGTCGTGACCTCGATGAAGGCGATCGGGCGCACCGTGGAACCGGTCTGGTACGAGATCCCGGTCTTCTACTTCACCAACCCCGCGGCCGTATACGGGCCCTACGAGCCGGTCCCGATCGCCCCCGGCTCGACAGCGTTCGACTACGAACTCGAGGTCGCCGCCGTCATCGGCAAGGAGGGATCCAACATCCCGGTGAAGGACGCCGCGGACTACATCGCCGGCTACACGGTGCTGGCCGACTGGAGCGCACGCGATCTGCAGGAGCACGAGATGGCCCAAGGCCTCGGACCAGCCAAGGGCAAGGACACCGCGACCTCCATCGGGCCATACCTGGTGACCCCAGACGAGCTGGAGACCGCACGGGGAACCAACGGGGGCCTCCAACTAGCGATGACCGCCACCGTCAACGGCAGGGAATACAGCCGAGGCACCATGGCCACCATCCACTGGTCGTTCGACCAAATGATCAGCTACGCCTCCCGCGGTACCCGCCTCGTCCCTGGCGACATCATCGGCTCAGGCACCGTCGGCACCGGATGCATCCTCGAGCTGTCCCGAGTACACGGACTCGACAGTTACCCGTGGCTCGTCGCGGGAGACCGGGTCCGCTTGGAGATCGAACGCCTGGGCCACATCGAATCCGTGATCGAACCCGCGGCAGCCGTACTTCCGCTCAACTGACAGCAGATTCAAGAAGGGAAAACAATGTCGGCTGATGCAAATGCCGAGAATCGGTCGTTGCGAGAGCGCCTAGTCGGATCGTGGAGGCTCGTGTCATACGAGGCTCGCCAGGACGATGGCCGCCGCGTTATCTACCCGCTCGGCAAGGACGCCAGGGGCTACATCCTCTACACCCCCGACGGCTACATGTCCGCGCAGATAATGCAGCCCGACCGACCCCCCTACCGGGCTCCCGACCCAAGCGGGGGCACCCTTACCGAGTCTGCCCAGGCCTCGCGCGGTTACCTCGCTTATTCCGGGCCCTACCACGTCGAGGGCGACTCAATTGTCGTCCATGAGCCTCAAGTGAGCCTCTTTCCGAACTGGGTCGACGAGATCCAGTCACGCAGGGCGGTGCTGAGCGACCGGCGTCTAGAACTGTCCGCGACCGAGCCCGTGCTCTTCGGTGAGGACCTGCTGACCGCCGTGCTGGTGTGGGAGCGAGCCTGACAGCTCAGGGTCATTTTCGACCGAGCAAGGGAGACTGATATGACCGAACTACTCAACGCGGTGCTGCATGCCCACGGTGGGCTTGACCGTTGGCGCAGGTTCTCGCATCTCCGAGCATCCATCGTTTCAGGCGGCGAGCTGTGGGGCATCAAGGGTTTGGTGCAAGACCCAGAACCGCGGCAGATGACCGTGGCACTGCACCGGGAGTGGGCCTCAGTCCAACCATTCGGGTCGGCGGACCAGAAAACGGACTTCACCCGTGACCGGATCGCCATCGAGAACCTGGACGGCCGCGTCGTCCGGGAGCGAACCAACCCGCGGGAATCGTTTGCGGGACACGATCTGAACACGCCCTGGGACGCGCTGCACCGGGCGTACTTCAACGGCTATGCACTCTGGACCTACCTCACCACCCCCTTCCTCCTGGCCCTGCCCGGCTTCGTGGTCTCCGAAATCGAGCCGATCGAGGAGAACGGCGAGAAGTGGGCCGGGCTACAGGCCCGCTTCCCGACAGAGATCGCAAGCCACAGCACCCTGCAGGAGTTCTACTTCGGCGAGGACCATCTGCTGCGCCGCCACGACTACCGCGTCGACGTGGCCGGAGGTTTCGCGGCTGCCCAATACGTCTACGACATGGTGGAGACCGACGGTTTCTGGCTGCCGTCGAAGCGACGGGCATACCGCTGCGACGCTGACGGCCGACCAAACCTCGACCAGTTGATGGTGTCGATCGACCTCAGCGAGATCCGCTTCGTCTGAGGACCGCCACGTGCTGGCGTCATCCGGGTATCTGCGATGCGGACGGACACCGATGGCTGGGTCACCCGCGAATCAAACCAGTGGTTCTTCGAGCACTACGTACCCACATGGGAATCCCTCGGGTGTGACGGATTTGACCAGCACGCGACCATCCTTGCCTGGGACACCGACCTACCGCCATACCGATGTTGTTGGTCGCACCGTTGGCCCGCGTCTTCCCACCCGGCACCAAGCGGAACACCAGCCAGCCTCGCTGGGCTTGAACGCGGTTGCAGCATCGACGTGTGCTCGCGGCACCGCGGGCGCGCCGCCATCGCCACGCGCTGTATCGGGAGGACGGAGTGCCGTTCTAATACCGCAGCGGTGGTTGCGGTACTAGTCGGGCTGGCGGCCCGGTAGGTACGTCGGCTCGGTGTTCT
>Ga0193743_1001567_pt1 | contig 16957 bp, 18 predicted proteins | sample L2c2metaG_FD_143038 | JGI IMG/M metagenome (GOLD analysis project Ga0193743, IMG submission 143038) | Soil microbial communities from a riparian zone of the East river system, Colorado, United States - L2c2 | ecosystem: Environmental > Terrestrial > Soil > Riparian zone | place: USA: East River...
GCTTTGATTTTCCCGCAGCCCGGTTTGCTTTACACTCTCCTAGGCCCTCAGTATGCTTGAGATTGGCCTGCGCCGGGCGAAGCGTCCGAGCAACGCAACAGTTTTGACCCCAAAAGGTATAGAGGAGAACCACATGGCAGCAGTTGATGAAAAGGTGAAGCAGATTATTGTCGAGCAGCTTCAGGTCGACGAGGCCGAAGTCACCCCTGGCGCAAGCTTCCAGGAGGACCTTGGCGCCGACTCTCTCGACGTAGTCGAGCTCGTCATGCAGTTCGAAGAGGCCTTTGACATTCAGATCCCCGATGAGGATGCAGAGAAGATCAAGACCGTTAAAGACGCCATCGACTATATCGAGAAGAACCAGAAGGCAAAGTAATCATGCTTGAGCGTCGCGTTGTCGTAACCGGCCTGGGGCTTATCTGCGGGGTCGGCCATACCGCGCCTGAAGTCTGGGAAGGCGTCATAGCCGGCAAAAGCGGAATGGCCGAGATCACGGCATTTGATCTTACAGGCCACCCTGTCCGCTTCGCCGCCGAAGTGAAGAACTTCGACCCGCTTCAGTTTGTGGACAAGAAAGAGGCCCGCAAAATGGGTCGCTTCATCCACTTTGCCCTCGCGGCAGCCACCGAGGCGATGAGGCACTCCGGGCTCCAGATCACCCCTGCGAACGCCGACAATATCGGTGTTCACATCGGCTCCGGAATCGGCGGATTCGACGTCATCGAGCGCGAGCACTCGGCGATGCTGGCCGGGGGGCCGCGCAAGATCTCGCCTTTCTTCATTCCGGGTTCCATCGTCAACCTCGCCGCCGGGCACGTCTCCATCCGCTACGGCGCCAAGGGGCCAAACGAGGCTACGGCTACGGCCTGCACCACCAGCGCGCACTCCATCGGCGATGCCTTCCGCATCATCCAGCGCGGCGATGCCGATGCGATGATCGCCGGAGGAACCGAAGCCGCCATTACTCCCATGGGAGTCGGCGGATTCGCGGCGATGAAGGCGCTCTCCACGCGAAACGACGACCCCGTTCACGCCTGCCGCCCCTGGGACAAGGACCGCGACGGATTCGTCTGCGGCGAGGGCGGTGGAATCCTCATCCTCGAGGAGCTGGAGTTCGCCAAGGCTCGCGGAGCGAACATCCTCGCCGAAATCATCGGCTATGGCATGTCCGCCGATGCCTTCCACATGACCGGAATGGCGCCGGAAGGCGAGGGCTGCTATCGCTCCATGAAGCACGCCCTGCGCGTGGCCGGGCTTGAGCCCGACCAGATCGACTATGTCAATGCTCACGCCACCTCCACTCCCCTCGGCGATGCCATGGAATCCAAGGCCATCGAAAACGTCTTCGGCGAGCGCGCGCTGAACCACACCCTTCTTGTCAGCTCGACTAAGTCGATGACGGGACACCTCCTCGGCGGCGCCGGAGGACTCGAGGCAGGCATCACCATCATGGCCATGCAGAACCAGATCGCTCCGCCGACGATGAATCTTGTCGAGGCCGATCCGCAATGCCGCCTGAACTACGTTCCCAACAAGCCGCAGCCCGCCAAGATCGACTACGCTCTTTCGAACTCCTTCGGCTTCGGCGGAACCAACGGTTCTCTCATCTTCAAGCGCTGGACCGAGTAACATCCCACAAAGATGGAACGGTAGAGAGGGCATGGAATTCCGTGCCCTCTCTGCCGTTCTCCCGTCGCACCACAAATGATCGAGGGTAAAGAAACAGAAGCCTCTCGCACACACTCTTTCTTCCATGCTCGCGAAATAGGTATAAAGGTTCCGTCATGAACCTTCGCCTCTGCCTCGTCCTTCTCCTCGCCGCAGCCGCCCACGCCGAAGTCTCTCTGCCCAAGGTCTTCTCCAGCCACATGGTGCTTCAGCGCGACATGCCCATCCATATCTGGGGATCCGCCGCACCCGGCGAGCAGGTCTCCGTCGACTTCCACGGGTCTTCCGCTCCCGCCACAGCCGACAAATTCGGCCGCTGGAGCGTCTATCTCTCGCCGCAGCCGGCTGGAGGACCCTTCACGCTCACCGTCCGTGCTGCCAATACCCTCCAGCTCGACGACATCCTCCTCGGCGATCTCTGGCTTGCCTCCGGTCAGTCCAATATGGAGATGCCGCTGGCCGGCTTTCCCTCCTCCGCCGTGGTCAAGGACTCCGAGAAGGAGATCGCCGCCGCCAGCCATCCCCAGATCCGTCTTCTTCTCGTCGACCGCGACTCCTCGGAGTATCCCCTCGACGACGTCAAAGCAGCGAAGGGCTGGTCCGTCTGCACCCCTGAGAGCGCTCGAAGCTTCTCCGCCGTTGCCTACTTCTTCGCCCGCGATCTCCAGCAGCACCAGCACGTCCCCATCGGCCTCATCGACTCCACCTGGGGCGGCACTCCCGCCGAGGCCTGGGTCTCGCTCACCGGAATCTCCTCCGACGCCGGCCTGATGCCCGTCTTCGCCGCCCGCGCCGCCCGCATGGACCGCGAGACCACCGAGCAGCGTCTCGATGAGCTCGTCAAACAGGCAAAGGCCGAGGGCAAAACGCCGCCCAAGCAGGGCTACCATCCCAACCCGCTCTCCTACCAGCCCGCTGCGCTCTACAACGCGATGATCGCGCCCTTCACCCCTCTGCCCATTCGCGGAGTCATCTGGTATCAGGGCGAGAGCAACTCCAGGCTCTCCACCGTCGAGCTCTACAACCGGCTCTTCTCCACGCTGATCGACGACTGGCGCCGCCAGTGGCACCAGGGAGAGTTCCCATTCCTCTTCGCGCAGATCTCCGCCTACGCCAGCACGCCGGAGGAAAATTGGGGCCTGCTGCGCGACGCCCAGCGCCGCACACTTTCGGTCGCCAATACAGGTATGGCTGTCACCGCCGACGCAGGCGAAGAACACAATATCCACCCTGCCAACAAACAGATCGTCGGCGAGCGGCTCTCCCTGCTCGCGCGTCACATCGCTTACCAAGAGAAGGTTGCCGACTCCGGTCCGCTCTTCCGTCTCGCCTATCCTGAGGGAGGCGCGATGCACGTCTGGTTCACCAACGACGAGGGTCTCAACGCGAAGGGAGCACCCGAAGGCTTCGAAGTAGCCGGCGAGGACGGCAAGTTCGTCCCTGCCAGCGCCCGCATCGAAGACGACTCCATCGTCGCCAGCAGCCCATCCGTCCCGGAGCCGCACTACGTGCGGTATGCCTGGCCCAACTTCCCTACAGTGAACCTCTACAACGCAGCTGGCCTGCCTACCTCTACCTTCACGTCCTACCCGGTGCCGTAGCCTCTAGGACCTGGCAACCCACACCTTAGCTGGTAGCAACAGCAATTCCGGTCATTACAATCAACCCAAAGAGCCACCAGCCAATCACCACGATCGCCGCCTTCTGCCGGGAGACCTTCGCAACGATCGCCGTTCCGATAATCAGCAGCACCAGCACCCATAGTCCGATCACGTCAAAGAAGCTCAGGATCGTGCGCAGCCATGGCGCGGCGTCAGGGATGTAGTAGGCAAGATTCGTTCCGACCGGGTTCTGCATGTTATAGCTGTCGGTATTAACGCCGGCCAGCAGCAGCACGATCGAAAGTATTCCGGTGATCATTCGGGGCAGCCCTGCGTACATCCACACCGCGAACATCTGACCGTAGGTCGTCTGCGCGCCCAGGCCGAAGTTGAAGGTTGCCCAGTAGAGCAGCGCCCCGATCGCGACAAAGATCAGTATGAAGAGAAACGAGCCGTAGCTGGAGTACCGATACCCCTTCTCCATGCCACTCAGCTGCGCGGCCTTCTGCTCCGGCGTCAGGTTGTTGAACTGCTCGGCCCGCTTGGGGCTTTGCTGAAGCTGCACCTCCGCCACGCGGGAGAAGCCGACGTGCTTGTCCACCACAACGGTCGTTCCCAGGGTAAGCAGCACTACCAGCACAAAAGGCAGCCACCATCTTGTGCTGCGCAGAATATCCGTGAAGGTCTTCGATGGCGCGACAAAGACATCGACAACGCGCTCGACCTCGCTCAACCCCGGCTCCGCAACCGCCCCACCTACGACAGCATCCTCGCTCATGCCCTACCCCCGTTTCACAGCAACGATTTAGATGGATGAGAATTGGCCCAGATTGTAGCTCACGGGAATCGCGCCTCAAACAAGATTCTCGCGGAACGATCCCAGCACGTTCCGCGATTATTTGTGCTTCGCTCCGCTCCACTCGAGATAGGATCTCCATTCTCTCTGCCCCGGCATCCGCATTTGGAACTTGCCAAACATAACCTGTCCCTTCAGCTCGTAGGTCAGGCGAAACTGCGGCATAAGTTGAGAGCTTTCAGAAAGAAACACCGCCGTGGAAGGCGTGGGCGTGGACACATCGTAGTGAATCACGTGGCCTTCATTGTCGAAGAAGATGGCCTTCAAAGGCTGTGCCGGCGCCTCGCGATAGATATAGAGCAGATCTCCGTGCTCGCAATCGTAGGAGGATGGGCCTTTGCACTCGCTGAGATTACCGTGACGAGCCAGCACATGATCGCGCAGTTCAGGCACGAAGGTATAGGTACCCACCGCCCTGACTCCGCCATTGCCTGTGGCCTTAGCCTCCCAGGTTCCTTCCAGAAAAGACAAGGCGCCCCACAGGTTCGTTCCGGAAGAAGCAACTTGAGCATGCGCAGAGAGAGCGAAAAGAAACAGCAGAAAACGAACCATCCACTTCATCGGCTTTGTCCTTTCCTCTGTGCGGCCATCTAGAAATTACTCGACGACGATCAGCACCTCACCCGCGCTCACCGTGTCATCAACGTTGACAGCTACCTTTACAACCCTCCCCGCTCTGGGAGTCTTCAGCTCGTTCTGCATCTTCATCGCCTCAATCACAATAACGCCCTGCTGCTCGGTCACCTCATCGCCCTCCTGCACGAGCACGCGCACTACCCGGCCCGGCATCGAAGCCTTCACCGTCCGCGGTCCCGCGGCTCCATCCCCCGCACCGCGGCGTCCCCGCAACGAGCGAGGATCGTCCAGGGCAAACTCATACCGGCGGCCCGCAATCACCACCGCATCTCCGTCGAGAACGCATCGGTACTGTCGTCCCTCCACAATCAGCGAGAGCACGCCTTCCTGCACCCCATGGACATCAACGTCGATTGCCTTCCCGTCGACCATGCAGGAGAGCCTGCCTCCTTCTCCGGCGTTCACCGGAAGGTCGACGCGCCACCTCTTGCCTTCACGCTCCAGCCACACCGTCATGCGCGCAGCCCTTCTCGGCGCCCCGCACCAGCCCACCTGCTCTCAGGAGCAGCAATGGCAGTAGCCATGCCGTCTTCCTTTCTCCCTGCGGCAAAGAGCGCTGCCGCCAGCGCAACCACATCATCCGGCACACTCGCGTGTTCGCTCTTCTCGGATCCGGAGAGCAGCCTCTCCAGATAGCCGGTGTCGATGCGCGCCGCGCGGAAGTCTTCATCGAGCAGGATCCTCTGGAACAGACCTATGTTCGAGCGGATGCCGCCGATCCCGTACTCCTCGAGCGCACGCAGCATCCGAGCAATCGCCAGCTCGCGCGTCTCGCCGTAGGCAATCAGCTTCGACAGCATCGGGTCGTAGTCCAGAGGGACAGTCCAGCCTTCGTAGACGCCACAGTCCTCGCGCACTCCCGGGCCGCCCGGCTGTATCAGCCGCGTGATCTTTCCCGGCGACGGAAGGAAGTTATTCTCCGGGTCCTCGGCATAGATGCGGCACTCGATCGCATGGCCGCGTAGCTGGACCTCCTCTTGCCGTAGCCGGAGCGGCTCTCCCATCGCGACCTGAAGCTGCATCTGCACAAGGTCCAGCCCCGTCACCATCTCGGTCACTGGATGCTCTACCTGCAGCCTTGTATTCATCTCCAGGAAATAAAAGTTCTGCTCCCCGCTGTTCGGATCGCAGCTCACCAAGAACTCGACCGTCCCCGCGTTCACATAACCCGCCGAAAGAGCCAGCCGCACCGCAGCCTCTCCCATCCTTCGTCGCAGGTCTTCACTCACAACGGCGGACGGAGCCTCCTCAATCACCTTCTGGTGGCGGCGCTGCACCGAACACTCCCGCTCTCCCAGATACAGGCAGTTGCCATGCATATCGGCCATCACCTGGATCTCGATGTGGCGCGGCCGCTCAATCAGCTTTTCGAGATAGACCTCTCCCGAGCCGAAGCTCCTCTCCGCCTCACTGCTCGCCGTCGTATACGCCGCGGGAAGCTCCGCAGTCGAAAAGACTGCGCGCATTCCCTTTCCACCGCCGCCTGCCGCCGCCTTCAGCATCACCGGGTAGCCGATCTGCTCCGCGACAGCGATCGCCTCCTCCACCGTCGCCAGCCCCTTCACGCTCCCGGGAACCCGCGGCATCTGTGCCGCATCAGCAGCCTGTCTCGCCTTCGTCTTCGAGCCCAGAGCGCGCATCGCGCTCGCCGGTGGACCGACGAACGTCACCCCTGCCCTCGCGCAGTCTTCCGCGAAGGCGGCGTTCTCCGAAAGAAAGCCGTATCCAGGATGAATCGCATCGGCGCCCGAACGCCTCGCGGCTTCGAGGATGAGGTCGCCGCGCAGATAACTCTCCGTCGCGGGCCCGGGGCCCAGTCGATAAGCCTCGTCCGCATAGGCAACGTGAAGCGCTCCACGATCCACATCGGAGTAAACCGCCACCGTCGCCAGCCCCATCTCGCGGCACGAGCGCATCACCCGCACCGCAATCTCACCCCGGTTTGCAATCAGGACTTTTCTCATAGCGCGCAGGCGGAGATTCTACCTCACCACACGCCGCATGAGCAGACCGCAGGCGATCTCCTTCATCGACCATCATGGCGATAAAGGACATGTCCACGACGGATCGTGTACGCCACCTGAGAGAACGCAGCCGGATCGCCCGATGCAGGGTCGGCGGAGAGTATCGTGAGGTCGCCGTCCATCCCCACAGCAACCGTGCCCTGGTGTGTCGCTATGCCGAGCCTTCGCGCCGGAGCCGTGGTCAACATCGCGAGCACGTCGCGATACGAGAGCCCCGCCTGGTAAAGCTGCTTATATTCTTCCGTAAGGTCGTAGTCGGTAACAAAACCCGTGTCGGTTCCGAACATCAGCTCTCCCCCCATGCCGTGAAAGCTATTTACAATCTCGCGGATCCGCACAATATTATCCGTGTTCGAGAACAGCTTAAGCGTCGGCACCATGGCCATGTGGTGGATCACCATCTGCCGCAGCAAGGCATCGTCCACACCTCGCACTGTATCTGGCGCATGGGCCAGCACATCGACTCCGCTTTCCATCGCCACCTGTATGCCTTCGGCGTTCGACGGATGTGCGAACACAATCTGCCCATGCCTGTGAGCGTCTTCTACTGCGCGCCGCGCCAGAGCCAGGGGCATCGGAACGACATGGCCACGGGTCACATACGAACCCGTGAAGAGCTTCACCACGTCTGTCCCCTCAGCCAGATTCCTCTCGATCGCCGCATCCACCTCCGCCGCGTTGGCGGGCTGCTCCATACGGGCGCGGAGATCCGCCGGAAGGTCCGCCAGGTAGAACGGCAATGCATGCGGCGGATAGAGCGGTATCCCGGCCGTATAGATCCGCGGTCCTGGAATCTCCCCGTTCTCAACACGCCTGCGCAGCGCCGTAGTGTCCCGCGGATCCGATCCCGTATCGACCACTGAAGCAAAGCCGGAACGGGTCACCATCTGCCGCATCTGCTCAGCCAGGCGAGCTGCCGGAGCATGCGCGGCATCGGCCCACTTTGCTTCCATGAAGTGCACATGCGCGTTCCAGAAGCCGGCGCAGACGACACAACCCTCACACGGCAAAACCTCTGCGCCTTTGGTGTTCACCCTGTGGGCAGTCACCTCGGCGATCCTGCCCGACCGGAGAACAACTGTCACTCCGGTCAGCGGCGCAGCATCAGGCGAGACATAGACCTTCGCGCCCTCGATCACCAGGTCCTGCGCCACCGCATGGCACCCAGCATCGAACCCACCAAAGACAGACAACACCAGAACCAGCAGAAGTCTCATGCTGGACTGTACGAAAAGCTCTCCTCGGGCGTTCAACTTTTCATGCAAAATCCGAAGGGCCTCCCATCATGGGAGGCCCTTCTGTCTTCCTTGCGAAAGAGAACCGGAGGCTACTGCATCGTTACGCCACCCTGGTTCTTCTCTTCCTTCTTCTTCTCGTTCTCCTTGCGGGCTCCCATCGCCTTCTGAGCCCACTCGTCGGCCTTGGCCAGATCGTCCTTGCGCGCGTTGTCGTCGCCGCACTCCAGGTCCGCCTTGCGCCGGTAGGCCAAGTTCAGATACTGCATGGCGTCGTCATAGGTGGGATTCAGCTCCACCGCCTTCTGCAGATATTGCAGACCTTCGTCGACCAGTGCCGAATTCTGATCCTTCAGCTTCTGACAGGACGCCTTGCTCTTCTTCACGTTGCCGTTGCCGTCGTCGGTCATCCCATCGGCAGCAAGAATGGTCTGTGCATTCTTGTACGCCTGAATCCAGTCCACGACGCCGATCGTGTAGTGCGCCTCAGCATCATTTGGAGCCTGAGCAATCACCTTCTTCTGGAACTCCTTCGCCTCTTCAAACTTCTTAATGTTGAAGTCGATGGAGGCGATCTGCTTAAGCGCCGTTACGTCGTTCGGATCCTTCTGCAGAATCGCTTGAAAACCATCCAGGGCCTTTTTGGCCAGCGCCATATTTTCTGGCGTGTCCAGATTCGGAACAACCTGGTAGGAGTAAGAGGTCGCAAGATAGAGCTTCGCTGTATCGTAGTTCGGATCCAGCTCGATGGCGGTCTGGAAGTGGTTCACCGCTTCTTCGTAACGTGCATTCTTAAAGGCCTGCACACCCTTGGTCAGCTGGTCACGTGCCTTCAGGCGGTTGCACCCGGTTACAGAACTAAGCATCAGCGCCAGCAGAGCGGCCGTAACCGGGATCCGTGCGGTCAATTTCATGGGACGTGATATCTCCTTCAGATGGGCGCGTATTGTCTGTGGACGGTAGTTCAGTGATTCAAAAATTGTGCTTGCCGGTTGATTGTAACGGTATACCGCCCTCTGTGACCAGTGGCGGACACCCTATTCCTTGCGATTCTTTTTCAAAACCTGCTTCGACCTCAAACAGGTCTCTCGAAGGGCAGACTCGGCACTGGCCTCTTCAAGCTTCAGAACCGAAGTTCCCCTGACTGCAAGAGCAAACGAATCGGGCGGCCGCTCTTCTAGCCGGACCGCCCGAAGCAATACCTCTGGTGCGAGACCTGACTAACCTTTACTGTCCTGCTTCAACCCGCGGCGTAATCAAGCCGATATTATCGACGCCCGCCTGGTGACCGAAGTCAATTACCTCAGCCACCTTGCTGAAGTCCAGGTCCTTATCACCCTTCACGAACATTACCTTCTCCTGGCGAGCCGAGAAGATCTCGACCAGCTTCGGCTCAATGTCCTGTTTGTTGAACGAGGTGTCATTGATCTTGTAAGAAGGTGCGCCCGCTCCATTGGAAAGCACCTGCACCACGATGGTGCGATCGTTGGGCTGATCGTTGGTCTTATTCTTCGGCGGCTGAGGCACCAGCGTGTCGAGACCGTGTGGTGTCACCGGAACGATCACCATGAAGATGATCAGCAACACCAGCAGAACATCGATCAGCGGAGTGACGTTGATTTCGGAGACCGCTCCGCCTGAACTTCCACCACTCATTCCCATAGCAAACTCTCCTGGTCCTTCAGCCTGCCATCACGCAGGCGATGCAAATCTTTACTTCTTCGTCGGCGGAGGCGTAGCCTCTTCGCGCCGTTCCGTCAAAAGTCCAAGCTGGCTCACACCGGCAGCACGTATGCCATCGACAGCGTCCATGACCTTGCCATAATTGGCACGGGAATCGGCACGCATGTAAACCTGCTTATTGGTCTTGTTCTCGAGCTTCGCCGAAATCTTCGGACCAAGGTCATCGAGCGTTACCTGGTCGCCGCCAAGGAAAGTCCGCCCATCCCGAGTGACCGCAATAGTCACCGAGTCTTCCTTATTGGCATCTTCCATCACAATGGCAGAGTCCGCCTTGGGAAGATCAACGTTGACCTTGTTGTTCAACATGGGAGTAATCACCATGAAGATGATCAACAGCACCAGCATCACATCCACCATCGGTGTGACGTTGATGTTGGAGTTGACCTTACTCCCCTCGTTTCGAGTTGCAATCGCCATTTTTCTATACTCCGTCCGGATTCGCCGTGTTCACGTTTCCTGCGATCGACCTGCTGGCTGACTCTGAACTCGATCCCCTCCGGATACCGGATGTCTTCCAGCATCCGGAGGTTGTCTGAGCTGTCATTCTCGCAGGATGGTCTTCGGTGTTCAACTCCCTCAACAAGGGAGAGCTGCCGATCTTACCGGTGGCTCTGCTTGATGAAGTAGTCCACCAGCTCCGACGAGCTGTTGTCCATCTCCACGTCGAAGGCCTCAACCTTACCGGTGAAGTAGTTGAAGGTCATAACGGCCGGGATGGCGACCAGAAGGCCGAAGGCCGTCGTCACCAGAGCTTCCGAGATACCGCCGGCGACTGCGCCGATACCGGAGGTCTTCTGCGTGGCAATCTGCTGGAAGGCGTTCAAGATACCTACGACGGTTCCGAACAGTCCGATAAACGGTGCCGTCGATCCGATCGTAGCCAGGCCGCCCAGACCACGCTTCAGCTTCGCGTGAACGATGGCCTCGGAGCGCTCAAGGGCGCGCTTGGAGCTCTCGATCTGCTCGTCGGTGATGGCGCCGCCCGAACCGAAGCTGCGGAACTCCTGCAGACCGGCGGTGACGACCTCGGCGAGGTGCGACTTCTTCGAACGGTCGGCAACCTTGATCGCCTCGTCCAGACGCCCATCCTTCAGAGCTCCGGCAACCTTCGGCGCGAACTCGCGCGACTGCTTGCGGGCCGCCGAGAAGTAAAGCGCGCGGTCGATGATCACAGCCAGCGACCAGATCGACATGATGAAAAGAACAATGACGACTGCGCGGGCCAGATTACCCATGTTGCCCCAGAGCTGCAGAGGGCTGAATCCTACCTGTGCCTCCTGAAAAAACAGCGCGAGCGAGGTGGGGACATGAGCCATGTTTGTAAGGTGAGCGAGAATCACAGAATATTCCTCCTGATTGGAAACTCTAATCTTCGTATTTCAGACCCGGATACTCCCCGAAGGGTGACCCGGGAAAAATCGTTGTCGTCTCGAGGCGCCACAGTTTTCGGCGTCCCGCGGGAAGGAGCGTTAGCCGCCGAAGTTGAAGTTGACCGTAATCGTGGTTTCGACCTCGGTCGCATCGCCGTTCAGAACATACGGCTTGTACTTCCACTGCCGCACCGCGTCCAGAGCGGCGGCGCGCAGCATCTCCGGTCCACTGATGACCTGCAGGTTCTGCACCGTTCCGGTCTTGGAGATAATCGCGTGAAGCACAACAGCGCCAGAGACGTGGGCTGCCTTCGCAATCGGAGGATAGATCGGCTTCGGCTGCGAGAGCGCGTTACCGGCAACCACGCCGCTCGACACGCGGACAGGCCCCTTCGGCTTCTCTACCTTGACCACCGGGGCGGGACCGCTTCCAATTCCGCCCATCACGCCGCCGGGAACACCAGAGCCAGAGCCCATGCCGCTCATGCCGGCAACACCGGCCACCTGCGGCGGAGGCGTGGCATCCTCCTTCAACATCTTGATGTCCTTGGGAATCTTCGTCGGAGCATGCAGGCCCTGATCGATCTCCGAGACCATCTTGATCGGCTTGATCACCTGTGCAGGAGGAGGCGGCGGTGGGGGTGGGGGCGGTGGGGGCGGTGCCGTCAGCATGGCGGTCATCGCCGTCTTCGGCAGAGCGTCAGGATACAGCAGCGGGATCAAAATCAGCGTTCCAAGAATCGCACCGTTGAAAATAAACGTGCCAATCATCCAGTACTTGGACTTGGTCTTGATCTTGCCGCCGGACTCCATCAATGAATCTTCAAACATATCCAGCCTCGCGGAGAAGAGCTATTTGACTATAGACACCACGGCTTTTTCGTTTGTTCCCGGAATCACAGTTTCTTTTGCGAAAATTCTTTAAGTCTCGACGATTTACGCCTTTACCCGTTTGCCTGTAGGCAGCGAAGCCGCCTTACCCCGCTTCTGACGCCACTCCTGGTAAGCCACCAGCATCGGAGCCGCCACCGCAATCGACGAGTAGGTCCCGATCAGGATGCCCACGACCAGCGCAAACGAAAATCCGTGAAGCACCTCACCGCCAAATAGATACAGACTCAGCACCGTCAGGAAGGTTAACCCCGAAGTGAGTACGGTCCGGCTCAGCGTCTGGTTGATCGATCGGTTCACCACATCGGCCAGCGACTCCCGCCGCGATGCCGCAAGGTTCTCCCGGATGCGGTCGAAGACCACGATCGTATCGTTCATCGAGTATCCGATCAGGGTCAGAATGGCAGCGATCACGGTCAGGGTAATCTCCTGATTCGTAAGGCTGAACGCTCCAATCGTGATCAACGTGTCATGGAAGACCGCAACCACCGCCGCCACGCCGTAGATCAATTCGAACCGGAACCACAGATAAACCAGCATCCCAATCAGCGAGTAGACCGTCGCCAGCAGCGCCTGGCTCTGCAGCTGCTTTCCAGCCGTCGGTCCGACGATCTCCACCTGCTCCACCGTCGCCTTCGAGTCGTGATAGTTCGTCGCCAGAGCACTCTCCACCGCCTGACGGCCGGCGTCGTGCGCCTGGTCGGTCGCCGACGAGATCGGCAGCGCGATAATCACCTTGTTCGCCGCATGTCCGCTCGGATCGCTCACCCGCTGGATCCGCGCGTCGTGGACTCCGGCCTTGTTCATCGCCTGCCGGATATGGTCCTCGTTCGGAGCCTGCTCGAACGACACGCGGATCTGCGTGCCGCCGGTAAAGTCCACGCCCTTTGGAATGCCATGCCAGAACAGCATGCTCAACACTCCGGCAACCGAGAAGATCAGCGAAAACCCGAGGAAGTACCACTTCTTCCCCAGCCAGTCGATATTGGTGCTCTTGAAAAGTTCCACGATCAATCCTTGTACTTCTTAAGCTCTGTCATTCCGACCGGAGCGAAGCGGAGCGGAGGAATCCGCTTCTCTACCACCGCCTCCAGTTCAGTCCTAAATCGAGATCGCCGCTCCGCGCTCCTTGCCCTTCAGGTGCGAATCAAAGATCACGCGCGACACAAACACCGCCGTAAACAGGTTCGCCAGCAGACCGAACGCCAGTGTCACCGCAAAACCGCGCACCGGGCCGGTTCCGAACAGGAACAGAATCAGCGCCGAGACGATCGTCGTCACGTGCGTATCGATAATCGTCACCCAGGCATGCGCGAATCCCTGCTGCACTGCTATCGCCGCGCTCTTGCCCGCGCGCAGCTCCTCGCGGATTCTCTCGAAGATCAGCACATTCGAGTCCACGCCCATACCAATGGTCAGAATCACGCCCGCGATGCCCGGCAGCGTCAACACCGACCCCGCAAACCCCATGAAGCCCAGCAGGATTACCAGGTTCAGCACCAGCGCCAGGCAGGCATTGATGCCCGATCCGCGATAGTAGATCAGCATGAAGACCATCACCGCCAGCATGCCCACAACCGCGGCAATCACACCCTGCCGGATCGATGCCGCTCCCAGGCTCGGCCCCACCGTGCGCGTCTCCAGGAACGAGATCGTCGCCGGAAGCGCTCCGGTCCGCAGCATCAGGCTCAGATCCGCCGCCTGCTGCTTGGTGAATCCGCCCTCAATCTCGCCTCGGTCGCGAATGGCCGAGTTGATGCTCGCCACCTCGCGAACCTTGTTGTCCAGCACAATCGCCATCGAGCCCGGCGAAGCGCTCGTCGCCGAGTGCTCGCTGGTGTACTTGTAAAAGCGGTCTCCCGCCTCCGTCGTCAGGCTGAACGTAATATTCGGCCGCCCGTTCTGGTCCGTCGAGGGCTGCGCATCGCGGAAGTCCGTTCCCTCCACCTCGCTCACCCGCTTCAACAGCCACACCTGGTCCGGAGCTCCCGCCGCCGCTGACCCATGCATCAGTACAGAGTCGGGAGGAATCACTCCATTATTCGACTGCATCGCCTCTTGGTCGCTCGTGTAAGGTCCGCCCGCCACCGCATGGATCTCCAGCTTCGCCGTCGACTGGATGATCTCCTCGACACGCCCGATCTCATCCACACCTGGCAGCTCCACCAGAATCTGGTTATCGCCCAGACCGTACTTCTGGATCACCGGCTCGGTTACGCCCAGCTTGTCCACGCGCTCGCGGATCGTCTCGATCGAGGTGTCCACCGTGCGATTGGCCAGGTCGTGTGCCGCCTGCTGCTTCATCGTCAGCGTGGTCGTCCCGTCAGCGCCTGTGGCCACGTCATAAATGTTGTTGTAGTTCGGGCCGCTGAACACGCCGCGCGCATCTGAAAGCTTCGCCGTAGGAATCCCTGAGATCACAACCGTCTGCGGCCGTGCCGCATCCGTCCGCCCCGCGGTCACGCCCGGAATCCCCGCCGCCTGCAGATCCGTCTGCAGACGAACCGCGTCGCGGTCCACCGCCGAGGCGATCGCCTCATTCACGTGGACCTCCAGCACCAGGTGAATGCCACCCTTCAGGTCCAGGCCCAGGTTGATGCGTCGTGCAATCGACTCTTTCAGGCCGCCGTGCGGAATGCCCACAATGCCATAGCAGAACACCAGCAGCACTGCAACGATGAAAGCCGTCTTTCCGGCCAGATTCTTTCCCATGTGTCTCTCTTTACAAAGGCACAGACTGCAAATCGTGCCATTCGTCTCGTCCTGCAAAGCGCGACATTCAAGCCGCGCCATTCAATCTCTTTCTACTGCGGCACGAACTTCCTCTGTGCCGTAAATCTATCTTGTTGCCGTAAATCCGTTCTGCCTTGTTAAGGGCACGGCTTCAGCCGTGCCGAAAAAATCGCTGTCGATTCACGCGGCTTTAGCCGCTGAGGTGCATTTTCGGAGGCTCACGCCGTCGGCTCGTCGGTCGTCACCGCGGCAATCGCGCTCTTCACAAACTCCAGCTTCACGCCGTCCGGCTGCACACGCAGAATCAGGGAATCGTCCTTAACCGTCAGAACCGTACCCCGAATCCCGCCATTGGTCGTCACGCGGTCGCCCGACTTGACCTTTCCCAGCATCTCCTGCCACTTTTTCTGCTTCCTCTGATTCGGAAGAATCATCAGAAAATACAACACGACAAAGAACAGGATCGGCAGAGCCAGTCCGCCCAGGCTTCCCAACCCGCCAATCGGCGAGCTCTGCAACCAGATTGCTAACATCCCTTTTTCCATCCCCTCGGTAACCGAGCACCGGCAGCTTCGAAGAGGCGCAAAAAGGCGCGACTTCGCAAACCGGCCAAAACATGTGCCTAGCCTTCAAGCATCGCCGTTCGCGACGCCTTGTGTCAAGAAAACCCGGTATAGCTCATCTCTTTCGTCATCACTTCTCCGTCCGCTTCAACGGACGAACGCTGAAGTGATCGAACTTCACCTGAAAGTCCTGCTTGCCCGGAGCCGCCGCCACCATGCCGATCTTTACCGGAACATCCGGCGGAAAGTACGCCAGCCGAAGCATCTCCCACTTCGCGTCGTCCAGCGAATACTCGATCTGCACCGCATCCTTATGTCGCTGCAGTCTCAGCCAGATCGACTTCGGGCTATCCGAGCGCGGAATCACCGACCAGTCCGAGACCTCGCGCGTCACCACCGCGCTCACATTCTGCCTGCCGTCCACAAACTCGATCCCCGTCTTGATCCAGTTCTTCTCATCGATCCGGATCATCAGCCCCGCCTGATGATAAAGCTCGCGATACTCCCCCGAGATCCGTACCTTCGCCTCGAAGTCCCCGCTCTGCTCCACGTACCGAAACGGCCCGTTATCCCGGATAAACCCATAGTGCGTCACACGCCAGTAGTCCGTACCCGCAGGAACGGTCTCAGTTAGTCCACCATCCGCCTCGGTCCACTTCGCAGGCTCATGCTGCCACGCAAACTTAGGAGCCTGAGCCTCCGACACAAACGAAACACCAAAGAGCGACAAAGCAAGCGCAACAGTACGGATCAAGGGGTCGCCTCCATCCGAAAGTCTATAAGAGTCAAAAGGGAGCAGATATAAGGGTGGGACTAAGAGATCGATATAAAAAAGTGTCATCCTCAGCGAAGCGACCGACCGGGGTCCCCGGCGAACTCGTTCGCTGGGGTGGGCCACAGGGGAGCGCAGTCGAAGGACCTGCGGTTTGCTCCCAGTCCTTCCCCTTGACAATCGACAAGAACCAGCGCATCCTTCTCCTGTCGAATATCAAGGGGAACCGCATGCCGCCCTCCACCGACCTCCTCCAGGGAACCCTGGACCTGCTCATCCTCAAGACCCTCGCCCTCGAGCCCATGCACGGCTGGGGCATCGCCCAGCGCATCCAGCAGGTCTCCCGCGACGCCCTCCAGATCGGCCAGGGCTCCCTTTATCCCGCACTCCACCGTCTCGAATACCGAGGATGGATCCAGTCCGACTGGGGAGCCTCCGAGAACAACCGCCGCGCGAAGTTCTACTCCCTCACCCCCGCCGGCACGCAGCAGCTCCAGACCGAGCTCGACACCTGGGAGCGCCTCTCCTCCGCCATCGGCCTCATCGTCCGCCAGCTCCCGGAGACCTCCTCATGATTCGCCGGCTCCTTACCCGCCTTCGCCTTCTTCTACCGAAATCACCCAGCGACCTCGACGAAGAGTTCCAGTTCCACATCGAGCAGTCCACGCAACAGAAGATCGCCAACGGCACGCCACCCCACGAGGCCCGCCGCCAGGCACTCATCGAATTCGGCGGCCTCGAGCGCACCCGCGAGCAGTCCTATCAGCAGCGCCCCGGCTGGTGGCTCGAGACCCTTAGCCAGGACATCCGCTACGCCCTCCGCGGATTCCGCCGCACTCCTCTCTTCACCCTCACCGCCATCGCC
>Ga0193743_1001568_pt1 | contig 16953 bp, 11 predicted proteins | sample L2c2metaG_FD_143038 | JGI IMG/M metagenome (GOLD analysis project Ga0193743, IMG submission 143038) | Soil microbial communities from a riparian zone of the East river system, Colorado, United States - L2c2 | ecosystem: Environmental > Terrestrial > Soil > Riparian zone | place: USA: East River...
CCGTCCACCCCTCCACTCACCTGAGCGCCATCGTCGCCAAGGCTGTAGAGGAACAGGTCGCGTCAAGCGGACTCATGAAGTAGAGCAAACAACCGCAAACGAATGCTGTCGGAGCCATCCCCGCCGCAAGGCACATGAAACAAAGGGAGTCCTTCCTACGTGGACCTGCTCTTTTACCATCTCCGCTTGCACTGCTATTTCGCGATTGAGCTGAAAACCGGAGAGTTCCAGCCGGTATGCCGGCAAACTGAGCTTCTATATCTCAGCGATCGATGGAACCATGCGGACCCCTATCGACGGTCCGACTATCGGACTCCTACTTTTGCGAGAGCCGGAGCGGCCCCATTGTCGAATAGGGGTCCCCTCAGAATACGGACACTAAAGCACGTTTAGGAGTATGTGCGTCAATAAAATCACTGATTTACAACAGGGCGCTTCGCAACATGGAAGTACAAAGGGCGCGGCACAATAAGTTGTTTATTTTCAGCAAAGGGCTGCTGCTTACCGTACTCTATGATCCGTATTCTGAAGCGACCCCAAATAGCTCTGAAACACTGCGCCAATTAAACTTGAAAGCTACAGTGGGTGAGACCGGCCCTTCGTTGCACCATGGAATACACCGAGCAGACCGAAAAGGGGAACATCAGGGAGCACGGCAGGTTTGGCGAATTGCTCGGTGAAGCCTCAGCGGAACGCACAACGATATAAGTGTACAGTCCCGGCATTTGATGGTGCAATCGACATTCTGCATCACGCTCCTTTCGGTTCTGAACGGGATCCGTCCGGCTGTTGCGACAGAACTGGGAATAGTCAGCCCGGTGTTTGTGTTGTGACTAACGTGATGAATCGAGAGCTACGCCTAAACCTCAATCGAGTCCTGCTAAGACGCCTAGTGCTACGAACTTTTCAAAACTGTTGTGACTATTTGCGGCTTGCCGTGCCCGCACTCAGCTGCGTATTTGTGGCCTGGGGTGCAGGCAACTCTGCAGCTCGGCCCGAAATAATACCGTTACCTTCCACACCTCTGGCAGTCGGCACAAGCACTGACCTATTGCATGCGACAAAATCCTCCTCGCGTATTTTCCTGACGTCGCAGTCACGCGAGTTCGCGAGCCGGCCATTAGCATATCGGCCTTACGCAGCATCGCGGCTACTCACAAGGTGCAGCTACCCAAGGATCTCAGCGATACAGCAGGCTTTCTTCTATCAAGCCCTGTATGTCGAAACTTTCTGGACATCAGCGATGGCCAGGGAGGCGTGGACGGCTTCATCACCAGGACTGGCCTGGAGCAGGCGCTCGAGACTATTTCCCGCGGCCACTATGAATCGGCGTTGCTCCATGCCGCAGCTGGCAATGCAGGACGCGGGAGCGTCATAAGGAACCTAGGCTATGCGGCGGTGCTTAGGGACCCTGGAGTCCCCGTAGATATCCGCAGCTACGTCCTTAGGCAGCTCTCCAACGCTCAACTAGCTCAGATTGTGGGACTTCCCGATTTGCAGGGTGATGCGACAGATAGAGCTGACGAAACTAGCGCTTTTCTAGTGCTTGCTCGTGCAAGCTGGTTGGGCGCCGCAGAAGCAGAAACATTGGCGAACTACAGAGTGCCATTCGTCATGGATCGGGGTGCACAAGATCAGGGTTTTTCATTCTGGAACGATAAAGCGATGCACCTTAGTGAGAAGATGACTAAGAGCGCCGCTCCAGGCTACATCTCCGAAGTTCTCGCTCATGAAGGCGGCCACGCTATCTTTGAAAGGTCAGCATTAAAGGCCAAGGTTTTCAAAGATCTGGATGACCGGCAGGTAACGCGAGGTACGGGTGACATTGTGAACGAAGCGTATGCCGGTGTTTTTGGTAATCGGGCACACTTCAGCGTCAGGGCGAACAAGAGTTCGCTCCGGGGATTCGAGCAGCTATTTCCGCCCCATAATTCCATCAACAAGTCCCTACAATTCAGCGCGCATTTCCAAAATCCGCATGAGAAAGGGAAACGCGTAACGGGCCTTACGAAGTTGCATACGTTTCCGTCTGACCGGGAATGTTCGTGGGAGGGTGTATGAAGTGCCGTCGCCTGCGTTTCCTATCGCTGGTCTTTTCCTTCATCGCAGCTGCGTCCCCTTGCTTCGCCCAGGGCGGCGCCACCGGTGCCATTAGCGGCGATGTCACGGATGCGAGCGGCGCCGCATTGCCCGCAGCCCAGATCACGCTGACGGGGACTGGTGTGCAGCGCACCATCGTCTCTGACGCCACCGGCGCCTTCACCATTCCGCTCCTGCCCCCCGGCCACTACAAGGTGGTCGTCAATGCGACTGGGTTTGCTCCGATTTCATCCGATCTCGATGTGCGTGTTACGGAGATCACACGATTCTCGATCGCGCTAAAGCCTGGCACCCTGTCCACAGTCGTGTCGGTGCAGGCGAACGTAGCGCAGGTAGAGACATCCAATGCCACCACGGGTCAGTCAATCACAGCTAACACCATCTCGCGACTACCGCTTGCCACCCAGAACTTTCAACAGCTACTCACGCTCTCGAGCGGCACGTCGGCTTCTCTGAACCAGAACGCGTCTCTTGGTCGCGGTGATGTTCGCATCGACGTGAACGGACAGCGCGAGGACAACAATAACTACCTGATCGATGGCATTACCGCGACCGACTACAATGTCGCGGAACTGACCAACACACCCCTTCCCAGCCCTGACGCTGTTCAGGAGTTCCGCGTGCAGACCAGCATGTACGATGCCACGCAGGGCCGCAACGGAGGGGGCAATATCAACGCCGTGCTCAAGAGCGGCACATCGCAGTTTCACGGCGATGCATTCGAATTCTTTCGCAACGACGTCCTCAATGCGAACGAGTACTTCCTGAAGCAGCAGGGCTCCAAGCGACCCGTGGTGAAGCAGAACATCTTCGGCGGAAGCCTGGGCGGCCCGATCCTTCGCAAAGCCCAGCTGGGCTATTTCTTCATCAATTATCAAGGAACTCGCCAGAGCAGCGGACTGTCGAACGGCACCATTATCCAGACCTCAATTCCGGTGTTGCCGCAGGATCGTTCCGCAGAGTCTTTGGTCAATACCTTCTTCGGAGCGGGCTCTGGCGTGACGGCCTCGCAGATCGATCCAGTGGCTCTAAAGCTACTGAACCTGAAGGGCAATCAGTTTGGCACGACGCCTGGGGGCTACCTTATTCCAACGGCGAACGGACAGCCGGGCACAACCAGCAGCTTCGACGTAAGTAAGCCCGGAAGTTATAACGACGATCAGTTCACGACCAACTACGACAAGGACTTTCGCGGAGGGTCGGACAAGATTGGCGCACGCTTCTTCTTCACGAACTTCGAATCCTTGCTGCCATTCGGCGCCGGCGGTCTGCAGTCGTCACTAGGCGGCTCCATCTCCCGCAGCGATCTGAACTTCCCGCTCGACCTGCCTGTGCACGATCGCTTTCTGAACGTAACAGAGACTCATATCTTTTCTACCAAGTGGGTGAATGAGGCGCGGTTCGGTTACGTGCGCATTCAGAACCAGGCGATCAACGAGCCGATTGTGACCGTCAACGATTTGGGGATCGACCGGCCTAACAACAATTTGGATCAATTGATATATAAGTTCACCTTTAATAGCGGGGGCTTCCAGATTGGTCCGACGCCAGCCGCCAATCAATCCCAGACGCAAAACAACTTCATAGCGCTCGATACCGCCAGCTACAGCAGGGGTAGGCACCTCATCCGGTTCGGTGGCGAATATGATCGCGTCAACCTGGATAAGATCTTCCCGCAAGTCTTCAATGGCCAGTTGTTCTTCAGCCCAGGGGGCGGCTACACCGACTTCCAGAATTTTCTCCTGGGATCGCCTGGCTTCTCCTTCGGCGGCAGCGGTGTAGACAACCACCAATACCGCAGCAATAACTACGCGTTTTTCTTCCAGGAGGACTGGAAGGCTACAAACCAGCTGACGCTGAACCTCGGCTTCCGTGCGGAATTTGCCGGCGCCTTCTACGACAAGCTCTACCACATCGGCAACACACACGCGGCGCTGGCGCGGCAGGGTCTAAACCCTTTCGTTTATCCGAAAGGGATCAACCGGTACAACATTCCCGGGCTCGTAGGCACTAAGAGCGCATCCACCATGGATAACGGCTACGCTTCCAACTACGGGCCACGTATCGGCTTTGCCTACGATCTGCTCGGCAATGGAAAGACGGCAATTCGCGGCGGATACGGTATCTACTACGTGAAGGAAGACGTGGGCAACGTCGACCAGCTCTCATTTGTTGCTCCGATCCTGCCGATCACCTTTGCCTCGGGGCCGCCCGGTACGATGGCCACTCTCTTTGCTACCGGTCCCGGCCAGCTCCCCAAGGGCGGCGTTATCGATCCGAACTTCGTGCCTGTCTACTCCCAAGTCACAGGGTTCCCAGGAGGAGATACGACGCAGAGCCCCACATTCAGCGGCAACAGTGTGAACCTGTTCGGACTGGAGGTGCCAAGCCACTTCGTCGTACCCAGTACGCAACAGTGGAATCTAAGCCTGCAACAGGATCTAGGTGCCGGATGGATTGCCGAGGTGGCTTACGTGGGCACTAAGGGTACCCACCTGCGTGAAACACGAGACGCGATTCAGCCATATGATGTGCGCAATCAACCTCTCACTATCACTGGCGCAGGTGGTGCCACCTACACCATCACAGAGAACACGCTGGCCAACATCAACGCGCGCAGCCGGGCCCTTGGTCTCGGGGCATCGGGCTATCAGCTGTTTGCCGATGATGCCAACTCTAACTATCACGCGTTGCAAGCGACGGCGACGCATCGCTTCCAGGACGGTCTAGAATTCCAGGCGGCTTATACCTGGGCGAAGTCGATCGACGAGACCTCCACGGGGAACACGGCCTTCAACAGCGCAGTAAATGATCAGACCAGCCTGCGCGATTCCTACGGGCTCTCTGATTTTGACCGTGACCAGCGCCTCATCTTCCATTACGTTTACGTGCTGCCATTTCTACCGCATGCGCATGGCCTCGAGAAGATAGCGCTCGCGGGCTGGACACTGAGCGGCATCACTACCTTCCAGTCCGGCACTCCCTTTACGGTGTTGGACTCTGGTGCGGCCTCTGCCTTCGGCTTGAATGGCACAGGCACACCCACCACGGCTCAGCTCGTCGGAACCGTCGCGCAGGGACTCTCGCATGGCAGCTTGCACCGTCGCCTGAACGGCTACTTGAACCCGGCAAACTTCACCTTGGCACCGGCAATAGGACCCGATGGCTCGACCGGCTTCGGCAACCTGGGTCGCAACACCTACCGCGGGCCACACCAGCAGAACTGGGATGCGAGCCTGGCGAAGACCTTCAGCATCACGGAGCGGCAGCAGTTCCGCTTTACGTCGGACTTCTTTAATATCTGGAACCACCCGGTATTCAGCAGCCCTGCAGTGACTGACATTGAGACCTATTCGGCGAGTGCAGTCAACCCGTTCGGCGTGATCACCAGCACGCAGGGCTCGCCACGGTTGATCCAGTTCTCTGCGAGGTATGCTTTCTAACTATGAGCGATTCGAGAGAACGTATCGTTTGCTCAATGGTTTAATGTGCTGAGGGGCGCTTTTGCTGAGTGGCTTCTGTTTGCCTGTAAAGCGGAAGCAACCCGGAAGTGGGCGAGCCTTTTGTACGGGACGACCACACGTCCGGGTGGATTTCCGACCAGCGCGCGGGACCCCGGGGCGGCAAGACTCAGAAGTTACTTCCGTAAATGCAGCTCTTCATCGATCGTAGAGCGGCGTAGCTTTAATTTTTGTCCTTAAGGCGGCCGGCAATACGCTGTTCGATTGACCGCAGTACGTTCTGAATGTCTTGAAACGTGGTGTGTGGATCGTTGTTATAGTCCCCCAGGAGGTGATGGTATTTTTTCTCCCAATCGGGTTCCACATCTTCAATTACAAATCGCGCCTTCTGCATCACAGCGCCTCGATGCTCAAACTTTCCGCTAACCTCCATGGTTGCTCGTTCGAGCGCGCAATAAAGGCTCATATGTTGAGCATCAGGTTGATACTTCATTGTTGGATCATCAGTTATATGGGGCCGATCAGCTCGATCCCAACTTGATTCCGACCCCAAGAGCGTCCTTGCGCGTTTCGCGATTTCGAGATCAACCTTAGTTACCGGGGGTCGGGCATCTTGCTCCTTGCTCTCCGTCGCAGACTGGCTTTCATTCGTCTAAGCCAATAAATGATGGGCGTAGCAGAGCGTCAGCGCAAGCAGAGCCGTACCCATCAATCGGCCAGCCATCCGAGTTCATTGTGTCCTTTCACCTCTGGTCTCTATATCGCTATTGTTGCCTATAGCTTACCTTTGGTTGGTTTTATAACCTTTGCCGTTATCGGAAACTGAGGAGCCGATTGGATTGTTTCCGAGTCGGTCCTGAGTCGTCGGCAAACCGGAAATAAAGGCAATCTGAACTTCGCTGCTTAATAATTTGACGTTCGGTGCAGTGAGCGCGGTCGGCGGCAGAAGGTGGACAACAGACCACACACTAAAGTTCGCAATGATTCTCCCGAACTCCTCGAAGAACAATCGACGCCGCCCAAAGAACCGAGCCTCTTCGATGACGGCTCCTTTATAGAGGTTGAGATCAGGAAGAACCGGCATCCTGATCTCAAACGCAGCGATACATTAACATTTCTGGGAATAGAACTGCAGCGGTGGGTTTATTCCTCAAATGTTTTCATAGAATCAACCGCTAAGGAACAAAAAGTTCTCCCTTCAACGAGTGGCTTTGTGCGCTACTTGGGTGCATTTGAACACCTGCATTGGCTCTTCAGCCAGAGTGGACCTCGCGCCTTTGCATTTGCCATCGAGGTGACGGGCACAGCGACGGTGGATCAATGGCGTACTGCTCTCGATGCACTGCAGCTAAGCCAGCCACTTTTCTCCGTTCAGATCGACATTGACGATGATAAAAGGCCCTACTTCCGTCAAGTTGATGACTCACCTATCCCGATGCGAGTACTTGACGGGAGATTTACGTCGAGGTGGGAAGTGGAGATGGCCAAGGAGAATTCCGCGGTCATATGGGGTGATCAAGCCCCCCTTCTGCGGACAGTTCTAATCCACGAAGCGGAGCGTCCCATCTTTATCATCACGGCTCATCATTCGATCGGTGACGGAGTTTCCATGGCGGCGGCTCTCTGCGACCTGGTCAGGGCATTGTCTGGGGAACAACTAGAGCGGCGTCCTATGTTGCCGAGTCCAGAGGACTCACTCGACGTCGTGTCCAATGTCTCTACAGTTCAGGACAAAACTGAGCACACTGTAGCTAAAGGGAACGACCGGACCAGCTTTGCGCAAGGCTATGTGGAACCGTTTACGATACAGAGCCTACGCTTGGACGCATCATTAACCGGCCGCATTCGCGAGCGCGCCCGTGAGGAGGAGACCACGCTGCATGGTGCTCTTTGCTCGGCAGTGATTCAGGCTGCCAGAACAACATCATCTGCCTGGACGCAAGAGACGGTTCGGCTTCTCTCTCCCTTCAACGCGAGGAATCAGTGCGGGGTAGGAAACACATCTTCGATGTGTATCGGTGCGGCGATCATCCCGGTTTCTCCGGGGCAGGAGCGCGATCTATGGAGCTTGGCGCGGCGTATCAAGTCAGAGCACACCGGCCCTGTCTCCCGACCGGGTTTCACTCTTGCGCTCCAGATGATCAGCGACGCCGTAGCGAATATATCAGACGTCGCTGGCGCTTTAGATTTCATCGAGCCTGTATTTGCATACCAAGTCGCCGTTTCGAATATAGGAGAGCTTCTTTGTGCCAGCAAGGAGTCCGCAGTTCGGACTACTTCCATGTGGGGTCCATCGAATTTGCTCGGGTTTGAAGGAGAGCAACTCATGGGCGCAGTCACCATCAATGGGTGCCTTCACTTGTTGTACACAGCATATTCACCCCTTTCCCATCTCATGGAGGAGGTAAGGGCTACTCTTATCGCAATGTGTGATGAGCAGCAACCGACGTCTAAAGCGGGTATAAACGAGGCCGCACCCAGCACAAAACAACACATGTACCATCCATGCTGAGCGCGACACATCGTGGCCACCGTTAGCGGCTAGCCACGTTGACAAAACGAGCAGCAGCCGGTGTCTTCCTTTTATCGAAATCAGCGATCAATTCCTGAATGCTGGCTTCGCGTGCGACTCCGGAAGCAACTGACCTCATGCAAGACGAGGCAACTTTGAGTTGAGCGTCGTGATAACCGCGCCAAAAAGACGGCCTGGTACCGGGACGAGAACGGGCAAAAAAGAGCCATAGGTGTACCTTTGCAGTTGACGTGAGTTGTCGGTTGACGCTAGTCGGCTAAGCTCCGACCGCGCGGAGTAGAGAGAATCGGATAGGGAGTGAAGCTTGGCCGGGAGGATCAGGCTCGCGGTTGAGGATCGGTTCTACTCGCAGACCGCTTCACTCCCGCAAACACCGCAGCGATAGGGCCGGGAGTTCGAGATCGTGTTCCAGTTTTCGCAATAGATCGCCTGGTGCAGCGGAATACTGCAGATCGCGGGTTCCGTGCGGATTTCTATGACTTTCGGCATCGAGCAGCACCTCCAAGAGGCGTTGTCTCCACTTGCCTTTTGGGGTTTGGTTTAGGGAAGCGGCCACCGATAGCGAACGCGTCATCTTCGTTCGTGAGTCGATGGATCGGAAGGTGATCGACTCCGAAGGTCTCGATGATCACTTCTTTGTGGTCCTCACAAAAACACTTCTTTGTCGATCACCCAGGCCGCTGCCCGCCTGCACATCGAGCACTGGATGAATTTCAAGGGGAGCGAGCGTACAGTTCCGATCAAACTTCGTAGCCGTACAGGCGAATACCGCTACCCGCGCGTGGTGCGTAACTACGCTCGCTTTAGGAGGCGTTGTACAAGCTGGTTGTACGAGCGCGCGGTTGCAAACACCCAATCAGCACTTCTATTCCCGCGGGGGGGTGTCCAGTTGGTGCGAAGAGCCCGAGGGAACCTCACATTGTGATGAGATGTCCCTCCTCCTCCTCCTCGAGGATCCGGCGCAAGCCTCTGTATGATCTGGGATTCGATCTCCCACAACTTATTTCCTATAAGTGATCGACAGCTCTGCTCCGGGCGCGGCAGTCCTGAGCTGCGGGACCAACTCGCCGAGTCGGCGATGGTCAAAGTTGGCATTTCCCAGCAAGGGAGCGAAGCGCAACCCACGCGCTTCCACCTCTTCACGGGAGAGTTTAGATGTATTAAAGATGATGTCGTGAACGCCCTTGCTCAGCGACTCAGAGACGGCGAGCATCGGATTGACGTGTCCTGCCATGGGGTGACTTGCTACAAGGAGTTTGCTCACGACAACTCCTACTACGAACCCAAAGTACAACACCATAATCATTTTGCTTATTCGGGTTAGGACTGAATTGTTACGCTTGCGGATTCGCCGGGCAGCCGTAAGTCATAATCTTTACCGGCCACGATGCGCGCCCGGGGGAATTTAGACGTGCATTCGCGTGTTGTTACCTTATAGTGACGTCCTGCTTAGCGATTTCCCCTCTCTCTCGAGGTGACCAACGCAGCCGTTACTGTCGGGAGTCGACGGCATGCAGAAAACGATGAATATGCATTCTTTAACAAAAGAGGGGATCTGGCAGTTGCCGGAATAAACCGTGGCCTGAATTGTTGCTACCTGTAGAGAAATGATGTGAATGTATATGGTTTCCTGGTGATTCTTCCTCACGATTTCTACGGCCATTTTTTAAAGGACCCCGGACATTGGAGATCCCAATCATCTCGGCTCTTGACCTTGTCGCAGTGCGGCAGGGGAAAACCCCCAGTGAAGCGATTGCTCGTTCAGTCGAACTGGCGCAACACGTTGAAAAGCTTGGCTATCACCGCTTTTGGGTCCCGGAGCACCATAACGTAGCTCTTTTTGCTTCGTGTGCCCCGGCGGTCCTAATAGGTCATATTGCCGGGGCCACACAGTCGATTCGCGTAGGCGCGGGTGGGGTGATGCTCCTGAACCATGCGCCGCTCGTGATTGCCGAGCAGTTTGGCACTTTAGAATCTATTTATCCCGGCCGTATTGACTTAGGTTTGGGACGGGCTGCCGGTTCCAGCTCTGCGCAAGAAGAGATGATGAAGAAGGTCTTGCGACGTGACCCGAAGGCTACGGGCGATAACTTTCCGGAGTGGCTGGCAGAGCTTCAGCGTTATTTGGGTCCCGATCAGGACAACCAAGAAGTGAAATCTGGTCCGGGACAAGGCACAAATGTGCCTGTATATCTATTGAGCTCAAGTGGTTATAGTGCTCAACTAGCGGGCGAACTCGGCCTGCCGTTTGCCTTTGCGGCACACATCGCTTCGCAGAACCTAGAGTCGTCGGTAAATCTCTATCGCCAGCATTTTCGGCCCTCAGAAACACTGAAGCAGCCATACGTGATTATTGCGACCTTTGCGTTTGCAGCGGAGACCGATGAGGAAGCACAGAAGTCCTTTACTTCCGTGCAGCAATTATATTTAGCGGCGGTGAGAAGCAGAACAGATCCAACTCAAAACCAAGACAGGCTTCTTCCGCCGGTGGAGAGCATCGACGAACTCTGGTCCGAGAGAGAAAAGCAAACGGTAGAGAACAATATGCAGTCAGCCATTGTGGGAGGTAGAAAGACAGTAGGCACTGCTATCCGATCCCTGGTTCAGCAGACCGGCGCCGATGAATTGATCTTCTGGTCAGAGGCTTACAGCTACACGGACCGGCTTCGTTCCTACGCCATCCTCGCAGAAGCTGTGGAGTCAATCAAGGAATAAGCGCCAAGCCGTTGTTTTGGCATAGTGCCTCGATCTCAGTCAATTTTCGTTGCTGCCGTTCCAGAAATGAATAACAAGGGGTCACTTCAAGAAAGGGAATTCCACGTACGCTAAGACTATGTTAGTTCACAGATTTCCCTCGTAATCAGGAAGATAGAAGGATAGAAGTGGGCCGTGGTCCGCTCCGCACGCAAAGCAGGTGTGCGCCTAGAGGATGTCATGAACTTTCGCATCGAGGAATAAATCAAACCTTAGTGTGTCTAATCCGATATACCCAAGACGGGATCCTTCTATGTCGCCAAGACTACACCTCGCCCTTACCACCGCTACTTTAGCTCTAATGTTTTCTGCAAACCCTGCTATCGCGAGAGCCCCGCATAAACCTGTCACTGCCGACCAAGCACAGATCATAGATACAGTGAGCACGATATTCGCCGCAGCCCGAACGGATGATGTTGCGAAGTTCGATTCCGTCATTGCATCGGATTTTACATATATGACGGAGGCGCGCGATTCAATGGAGATTCCGTCATGACCCTCATCAAGGCACAACATGCCGCGGGCAAGCGCTACGAATGGAACGTGACCGAGCCCGACGTCCACATCAGCGGCAAGACGGCATGGATTGCTTACGTCAATAAGGGCAGCATCAATGATGCGTCCGGCACCGTGAATCAGAATTGGCTGGAATCGGCCTTTCTCGAGAAGCAGGCAGGCCTCTGTAAGATCGTCTTCATGCACAGCACGCGTGTCCCTATGACGACTCAAGGGAACCATGGCAAATGAGATCAAAGGCCGAACGGTTATCTGCTGCCGTCCCCTACCTTATTCGTGCACCCAGGAAGACAACTCAACCATACCTCGACCTAAATTCGTAGTCCAAGCCAGATCGATCCAGGAGATCGAATGAGAATCGCTTTTTTAGGTGTTCGCGTACCAGGCCACCTCAATCCAATGACTACATTGGCGCGGAGGCTTAAAGCACGTGGACATGATGTTGTGTTTATCTCCGTTCTCGACACCGAGCCCTACGTTCGTGCAGCACAGCTTCCTTTCATCCCATATTGCGAGAAAGAGTTTCCGCTGGGATCGGTACGCCAAAAAACAGATCAGCTAGGCAAGCTGCAGGGGCAGGCTGCACTGGAGTTCGCTATCGGTGATATTGCTAACGGTCTGGAGGCGGCCTTCAGGAATCTGCCTCAAACCCTGCAGCAAGCTCGCGTCGATGGGTTAGTGCTCGATCAGGTCGATTCCGGACTTGGGTTAGTTCCAATGCACCTCGGCATTCCGTACGTGCATGTCTCGAACGCTCTTCACCTCGATTATTCCGGGAACACACCACTTGCCACTTTTGACTGGCCGCATGAGACGACCCCTGCAGCATCGATCCGGAACCAGGACGGTGTGCGGGGAATCATGCAGGCATCCGAACCACTTATATCAGTCGGCCGCGCTTATGCAAAACATGTCGGATTGGATATCGACTGGAGCGATCCTATGGCTACGATGTCGAAGTTGGCGTGGCTGACGCAGACGCCAAAGGAGTTCGATTTCGAGAGCTTTCACTGGCCGCCACAGTTCCACTACACCGGTCCATTTCACGACGGACGCGGCCGGATCGAGTCGAATTTTCCGTGGGATCGCCTGACCGGTGAGCCGATCATTTACGCCTCGATGGGAACATTGCAGAACGGCCTCGACTCCGCGTTCAGTACTATTGCGGAGGCGGTCGGGAGACGTCCGGGAATGCAACTTGTGCTTTCCATCGGTCCTACCCTCGATCCCAAACAGGTCCAATCGCTGCCAGCCAATTCCATCGTCGTCAGCAGCGCACCTCAGGTGGAACTTCTCAGGCGTTCGGCACTATGCATCACACACGCTGGACTGAACACAACTCTTGAATCTTTGGCGCAGGGAGTTCCAATGGTTGCGATTCCAGTTTCGATGGATCAGCCCGGAGTTGCGGCGAGAATTGCCTATACGAAAACCGGCACTTATGTACCTTTGCAGGAGATGACGGCTCCCCGGCTCTCGGTACTTATCAAAGAGGTTTTGAGCAATCCGGAGTATCGCCAGAATGCCAACAAAATGAAGCAAGCAATAGTTCAAACAAACGGACTCGAAAAAGCAGTTGATCTGTTGGAAGATGCTTTCAAGCTGCCCCAGCAAGAGCAGGACCCCTCGCCATCGGAACGTTGAATTGCGTAAAGCTATAGTTGTCCTTCTTGCCTCCGTTGTGGGCGGCAAGACGCTCATCGATCAAGCTGACGCGCTTTACTTCGTAAATGCGTTCGAATGGACTGTCACAGAAGAGAGGAGTCAAGTGTGAACGAGCCAATCAACCAGATTAATACCTTTGATAAGTCTCAGTCGTATCCGCCCTATCTCTGCCATTTGGAGATACTGAGTTTGTCGTTGTTTCAGATGGCCGTATTGTGGTCGTCTTCAAACCAGGTCGACTGACGCAATCGTATGTTCGCATCCTCACCCGCTCACAGCGGAGCTGAAGCCACATTGCAACTTCATCGTCTGCGGGTCAGGCTCCTCCGGCGGTTTCTGGCCTCAGAGTTCTGGCCGGAAACTAAAAGAATAGGAAGTGGCGTGGCCGCTTGCTCACGCAGATGGAACGGGTGCTCCGATCAAGCGTCTTGAGCAGTTTTCAGTGGCTGTCGTGGAGACTGCCCGAGAGAACCTGGTGAGCGGCCAGGCTTAATACAAAGGGGTATGGCAACGATTCCTTCGAAATGAACTCACGGTGAGACTCCTTTGCTCTGAAGGATCACGGTGTTGCCGAGACGCTCGAGTCTCCTTACCAGGCTATTTTGAAGAGACTGTGCATGGAACCGATCGAAGTAGTCCGGGCCAAGCTCCTGATACCTTTGCTTGCGTTGAAGCAGGTGGTAGGCGATCGTGAGCATGGTGTGGGCTGTAGCCTTAGATGCTATTTGGCGCAGAATTTGTGGAATTATTTGTCATAGCGTCGTGGTTCACGCTTGTCCGATGACGAGGCTATCGCGTGCCGCTTCGACGATTTCCAGAGAGACAAGTTGAGAGTCATTGACGCTCAGGACGCGTTCGATTTGAGTCAGGAGTCGTGTGAGAAGTCGCAGGTTACCGCTGGTTATCCGAATGAGGCGCGCAACAACCTCCGGTGTGAAGGAGTCCTCAGGCAAGCTGACTCCCGGTGGTGTCCAGCGCCTTGCCAGAAGTGCATGCATCTCGCTGGTTTCGAGCGGACGGAACTCGTGCACGAAACCAATGCGGGAATAGAACTGAGGGAAGCGGGCGACGCGCTTCTCGATGCCAGGCATGCCGATCAAGATCATCCCCACCCGCCCCTCGTCGAAGATGGAGCGCATCTGTTCGAGGCTGTTCATCTGTAGCCGGTCGGCTTCATCGACCACAATGAGAGTGGTCGGGTCGGAGACCTCTTTCTTCCGAGCCTGATAGAACTGGTAGGTCTGGAAGTAGACGGGATCGACTGCTGGCCGGTCACAAGGCGAGCAGCCCGGTTTCTCGAAGATTTCCCGCCTCCGTGCCTCGTCGCGTAAGCGAATCTCCTCGAGCACGGCATGCGCCTCTCGCTCGATCGGCCGCAGAGCAATGCCAGTCAACCTCTCGCGAGCGTGAGACAGGTCGGATGCAACTCGCGCTGGTGTGTTGATGACGGCCGTTGTGTAAAAGATCGTGTCGGGCAGGGGCGGCTTGAGCGGCGGGTCGAGCCAGGGATCGATGCCAATGAGGAGGTCGGCCCGGCTGTATCGGCGGGCTGAAAGCGTCTTGCCAACTCCGGGAGGACCGTAGCACAAGCCGATGTACCGATACTGGCGGCAAGCGTCGCAGAACTCGACGAACCTGCAGTGCTCCGAGGTCTCGACGAAAGACGCGTCATTCGTTTCTATATCGCTTGATGCGGATTGTAGTTTTGGGTTCGCTGGCTGAACGGGTACTTGCTTGCTCAACGGTCGGCCCTTTCTTGAGCTGGATGAGAGCATCGACCGTCTTCTGCCGGCTGTGAAGGATTCTCCGAAGCTCTTTGCGACGGCTGTTGCGGACGCGAACGATGTCCCGCAAGGGAACAGTCTCGCCGGCCAGCTCGGCGGAGATGGCCCGGCAGAGAAACCGGCCCTGATGGAATACACGAATTTCGGCCATGTCACGCGGATCATAGCGGATCGTGACGTCCTCTCCCACGTAGGCCCCAAGCGTCAGCGACAGATAGCGAAAGCCGTGAAAGTGAATGCCGTCACGGCGAATCCTTCGCGATCGAACCTCCTCGATGAGAAGCAAGTCGAGTTGCTCAAGCGACTCAGGCATCCGGGGCAGAAACCCGCCCTCCTCCCATTTAGCGGAAGGAGCAAGCTCAGCGTCAGCAACCGGCGTTCGGTGGTAGACCTCGATCAAAAATGTGCGAAATAGTGCCTCTAGTTGGCCGAGCGTGAGAATGGGGTTTCGCCGACCCCGCCGCTTATAGCCTTCAAGGTCGCATAAGAACATCTCGTTGACCGTGCGGAAGAAGCGCTCGATCTTGCCGCGGCCCTGCGGCTTACCCGGAGTCGAAAAGACGAGCCTCATCTTCAGGTCGACGGCGACTTGCTGCAGGTGTACCGAGGTGAAGTCGGCGCCGTTGTCCACATAGAGGACGTTCGGTATCCCGCAGATTTGCCAATGAGGATCAGACTTTCGCCAGATCCCTTGCCGCAAGGCCAGCGAGGTCCGAAGCGAGGAAGGCGGATCGAAGCTGAGATAATACCCTGCAATTGCACGACTGTAGTCATCGATCACGGCCGTAAGCCAAGGCCTGCCGGATGAGCCGTCCCGAAGTAACTTGATGTCGAGCTCCGTATGATCGACCTGCCACAGTGCGTTCGGTCTGGATGCTTCTCGACGATGCACCATTTCGTAGAGCTCGCCAAATCTGCGTGCGCCCTGATGCGCCAGCGTTCGTAGGTCCTCAGGCAGATTGAGCACAATGTCGCGGATGACCCAGTAGCTCGGGGAAGGTTCACCAATCATCAACGCGAACTGTCTCACCTGGCGATGTACCGACGTGAGCGGAGGGGCGGCTGCTCAAGCGCGAGGCCCTCGACAGCTTCGCGCAACCTGGCCGAGATGTTGCGCCGTCCTCCGCTGTCCGCACGCGTCTTTCTGACCAGAGCTGGCAAACCAGCCCGCCTGTACGCCGCCACCCACCGCTGCAGTGTTCGAAACGAGACGCCGGAGCCATCGGCAATGGAGCGAAGCTGTCTACCATCTTGGAGATGCGGCTCAAGAAGCCGGAAGCGCTCAAGCGCACGTTTCCGTTCGTCTTGTGAGAGTGCCTGCACAGTCAAAGCGTACGACAAATAGCGCCTCAAAATCTACGACAAATAATTCCACAAACGACAGCCAAATGATTCTGAAAACGACAGCCGGGCCTCCGCGCGCTTGACACACTTCGGAGGCCATTACACCAAACGCCAAAAATCGTTCGGAATGAGAGGGGACAATGCATTGAAGTTTCAAAGGGTCGGGAATAAGCAAACCAGTGGAGTGTTTTCTCTACATGCATTATGAGGATAAGTCGAAGTGACTCTATGGCTAGCGCGAATGTAGTGAATGTAGACGATGCGCTGGTAGCATACCGCGTGCACGGGAAGGGTCCGGCTGTTGTGCTGGTGAATGGAACTGGGGCTCTGGATGTGCATTGGGGTCATGTCATCGAGGCGCTAAGCAGCCAGAGAACCGTAATCAGTCTCGACTACTCCGGATCCGGCGATACGGTCGATGATGGGGGCGTGCTCACCCTGGAGAAACTCGCTCGCCAGGTGGTGGGTGTGGCCAAGGCGGGCGGTGCGGAGACGTTTGACCTCATCGGATATTCTCTGGGGTCGGTGATCGCAACGTTCGTAGCAGCCGAGCATCCGAAGCTTGTGCGCTCTGTCGTACTGCTTACCGGATTTCTTTGGGGTGGAGATTCTGGGCTCAAGCTGCAGTACGATCTATGGCTTGATCTGATTCGCACGAATCATCAGGCATATACGAGGCTGCTGCTGTTCTCCGGACTCACCCCCGCTTTCCTGACCAACCTAGGCACTTCCAAGATCGACGAGATGGTTGCAGGAAGCACTGCCATGGTGAAATGGGAAGGTTTTGCGCGTCAGA
>Ga0193743_1001569_pt1 | contig 16949 bp, 19 predicted proteins | sample L2c2metaG_FD_143038 | JGI IMG/M metagenome (GOLD analysis project Ga0193743, IMG submission 143038) | Soil microbial communities from a riparian zone of the East river system, Colorado, United States - L2c2 | ecosystem: Environmental > Terrestrial > Soil > Riparian zone | place: USA: East River...
GCCGCGGCGGCGTCCATGAATTCCGGGAAGGTTTCCCAGTCCCAGGTGATGCCCTTGTTCAGCACGTCGAACGGGATGCCCTCGACGTTTACAAGATCCTTCATGGCGATCTCGCGGGTCTGCGGCTTGCAGGGCGCGATGCCGACGCCGCAATTGCCCATCACCACGCTGGTCACGCCGTGCCACGACGAGGGCGTGACCGCGCCGTCCCAGCAGATCTGCGCATCGTAGTGGGTGTGCGGATCGACGAAGCCCGGCGCCACGACCAGCCCATGAGCATCGATGGTGCGTTTGGCACCCTCGGTGACCTTGCCGATTTCGGCCACCTTGCCGTCGGCGATCGCGACATCGGCCTGGTAGCGCTTGGCGCCCGTGCCGTCGACCACGGTGCCATTCTTGATCACGAGATCGTAGCTCATCGATTCCTCCCGGAAATTCGGTACAAGCGTACACTCCCTTGGCCGCGCGAGGCGCATGCGAAAAGCACGGGGGAGCCAAGAACCAGTGGAGAGGCGGCCTCGGATGAGTGCTCCGGCCGGAGCCGCTCGCCTTGTCCGCCCAGCCGGCCTGCCCTACCGTTCGACCCCGATAGGCAGCGCGGGCGGAGTGCGCCGAATTGGATAAATTCATGGCTCTGCGTGTCTTCGCCCGGGTGGTCGAGCACGGCGGCTTCACGGCCGCGGCGAACAGGATCGGCCAGTCGCCTTCGGCGGTCACCAAGACCATCGCACGGCTGGAGGATGAGCTGGGGGCGCAGCTCTTCAACCGCTCCACGCGGCGCCTGCGGACCACCGATTTCGGCCAGGAATTCTACCAGCGCTGCGTTCACATCCTGGCGGACCTCGAGGACGCCGAGGCCGCCATCAAGCGCGGCAGCGCCGTCCCGCGCGGCTGCATTCGCGCGGTGGTGCCGCTGTCTTTCGGGCGCGTGACCCTGGCGCCGGAACTGCCCGCCTTCTTCGAGCGCTATCCGGAGATCAGCCTGGAACTGCACTTCAGCGACAGTGCCGTGGACCTGATCGCCCAGGGCTTCGAGCTGGCGGTGCGCACCGGCAACATTACCGATTCCCGCCTCACCACGAGGCTGCTGACGCGTGGACCGCAGGTGACGGTGGCGGCGCCCCGCTATCTCGAGCGGCACGGTGAGCCGAAGGCACCCCAGGAGCTGCAGCAGCACAATTGCCTGATCAGTCGTTTCGGTCCGGAATGGAGTTTCAAAGGCAAAAACGGGCGGCCGTTTGGCGTCAGGGTGCGCGGCAACGCCGTCATCAACAGCGGCGACGCGCTGCGTGAGGCCGTGGTGGCGGGCACGGGCGTCGCCCAGGGCACTTGGTGGCTGTACCGCAAAGACCTCGAGCGCGGGGATGTGCGCGCCATCTTGCGCGACTACGAGCTGGAAGGCGCGCCGGTTTCAGTGCTCTACCCGCCGCAGCGCCACCTGCCGGTGAAGCTCAGGGCCTTCATCGACTTCCTGGTGCATATCACGCGCACCGGCTAGCTCTGTCGTCCTGAGCGCAGCGAAGGACCTCATCGCTGCTTGCCGCGGGCATGAGATCCTTCGCTTCGCTCAGGATGACAGACTAAGACGAAGCTCGCAGCCTACTCGGCGGCAGCAACGGCACGAGCGGGCCGGAAGGCCGGCATGACCTCGCGGGCGAAGGCGCGCAGATTGGCGACCGAAGCGTTGGGATCGACCAGCAGGATATTGGTGGCGCCGCCGGCTTCGAGCTGTTTTAGCCGGGCGATGACCTCATCCGGCGTGCCGAGCAGCGGCGCGGTGTCCTCCTCGACCCTGTCGGCCAGCTTGTCGCGCGCCAGGTCGCCGATCATGGTCACCACGCGCTTGCGGGTTTCGTAGGCTTGATCGCGCTCGCTTTCCGTATGGATCAACTGCAGGGCGCGCGAGGTCGCCACCATGTTGGGGTCATAGGCGCGGCCGATACGCCCGCATTCCTCGCGGAAGATGGCGATGCGCTGGATGATCTGGTCGACCTGGGCGAGCTGGTCGAGCAGGAGATTGTACCCCTCGCGCGCGGCGCGGCGGACGCTGTCGTGGCTGCCGGCGGCCAGCCATATCGGCGGGTGCGGGCGCTGCAGCGGTTCGGGCTCGACGACGATATTGTCGTAGTGCCACAGCTTGCCGCGGTGGCTGAACCGGCCCTCGCTGGTCCACGCCTTGCGGATGATCTCCATCGCCTCGTCGAAGCGCTCGGTGGCCTCGGCGATCGGAATGCAAAAGCCGTCGAACTCGGCCTGGCGGTAGCCTTTGCCCACGCCGAAATCAAATCGCCCACCGCTTAAAAGGTCGAGCGTGGCGGCCTGCTCGGCCACCAGCACCGGGTTGTGCCAGGGCAGCACGACCACCGCCGTGCCGAGACGAATCTTCTGGGTCTTGGCGGCGAGATACGCCAGCAGCGTCATCGAGGCCGAGACCTGGCCCTGGCCGGTGAAGTGATGCTCGACCATGAACATCTGCCGGAAGCCCAGACGGTCCGCCTCCACCACGTAATCGATGAAGCTTTCGTAGCCTTGGCTGTCCTCGATGCCGGCGCTGCGTTTGGTCCTCGCGCCCCCGAACAGTCCGAACTGCATGTTGCGCTCCCTTGGACGGCATTATTGATTCTGAGATCATGCTGCGCGTGCGCTTGGCGTAGCGAAATGCCGAAATCGCCAAATCAGCCGTGCCGCATTGTCCGAAATAAAGCGGCGGATTTCAGCATTAATCGACGCGACGCAAGGGCGATTTCGGACAATCCGGAATAGCTCTTATGCTCAACCATGCCGTGCCGCTGGCATCGGGCTTGGCTCATTCTGGCGGCAACAAATAACGCAAGTATGGGGGGAGCGACCGGATGCTCGATCCACTGGCCGTCCTGAACGCGGTCATGGCTGGAGTGCTATTAGGCGGCTTCTATGCCTCCGTGGCGCTCGGCATCGCCATTGCCTTCGGCATGCTCGACATTCCCAACCTGTCGCATCCGGCCTTCGTCGTCGTCGGCGCCTTCGCGACCTGGCAGCTGAACAGCCAGCTCGGGCTGGATCCGGTGCTGGCGGGGCTCGTCATGGCGCCACCCTTCTTCGTGTTGGGCGCGGTTCTCTACCGGCTCTATCACGTCTGCTTCGAGCGCCGCGGCGACGCCGCCTTGCAGGGTCTGGCTTTCTTCTTCGGCATGCTGTTCATCACCGAGGTCGCGCTGGTGCTGACCGCAGGCGCCGACTACCGCTCGGTGGCGGCGCCCTATATCGGCGCCAGCCTCACGTTCGGCGGCATCACCCTGCCGGGGCGGATGCTGGTGCCCTTCTTCGTCTCGATCGGCATGATCGTGCTGCTGCATCAGTTCCTGACGCGCAGCTTCACCGGCCGGGCGATCCAGGCGGTCTCGCAGGATCCTGTGGCGTTGCGCCTGATGGGCGTCAGTCCGACGCGGATCAAGACGCTCGCCTTCGGCCTCGCCACGGCCACGGCCGCCGTCGCAGGCTCGCTGCTCATCATCATCGAGCCGGTCGAGCCCAGCATCGGCCGCGACTTCATCGGCCGCGCCTTCGCCGTCGTGGTGCTGGGTGGCATGGGCAGCTTCTACGGCATGCTGCTGGCCAGCATCATCCTCGGCATCACCGAAAGCATCGTCTCCGACATGTGGAACCCGTCGTGGGCGCCGGCGATCGCTTTCGGCTTCCTGCTGCCGACGCTGGCCTTCCGCTCGAGCGGCCTGCTGGGGCGCAAGCTGTGAGCAATGCCTGGTTCTGGGCGCTGGGCGGAATGCTGGTGGCGGCGCTGTGGCTGGCCGGCCGCCTGGTCACCAACGAGTACGTGTTCTTCATGGGTTACGCGGTGGCGCAGTACATCCTGCTCGCCACCGCCTGGAACCTGCTGGGCGGCTATGCCGGCTACATCAACTTCGGCACCGCCGCCTTCTTCGCGCTGGGCGCCTACGTCTCGGTGGCCATCAACAAGCTGGTCGAGGTTCCCCTGCCGGTGCTGATCCTGGCGGGTGCCGTGGCCGCGGGCGCGGTCGGTTTGGCCATGGGATACCTGACCCTCAAACTGCGCGGCGTGTTCTTCTCCATCGCCACCCTGGCGCTCGCCATCGTCGCCCAGGCGGCGGTCACCAACTGGGAGTTCGTCGGCGGCGCCTCGGGGGCCTATGTGCTGCGGCCAAGCGAGGGGCCGTGGGGCGGAAGCTACGTCGAGTATCTCTTCTACGTCATGCTACTCATGGCCGTCGGCGCGGTGGCGCTGGCGCGCACCATCGAGCGTTCAACGGTCGGTCTCGGCCTTTCCGCCATCCGTGACGACGAGCTGGTGGCCGAGGCCTACGGCGTGCCGACCTTGCGGCTGAAGCTGCTGGTCACCGTGCTGTCGGGCGCGCTGATGGGCATGGCCGGCGCGCCCCTGCCCTTTTACGTCGCCTATCTCGATCCGCCGTCGGCCTTCAATCTCTCCTATGCCGTGAACACGATCGCCATGCCGCTGATCGGCGGGACGGGCACCTGGATCGGGCCGGTGATCGGCGCCGTGCTGCTGACGACGGTGCAGCAGACGGCCATGGTCACCATCTCGTCGGCCTTCAACCTGATGCTGGTCGGGCTCTTGATGGTGGCCTTCATCACGCTCGCCCCCAACGGCATCGTCGGCCTCGTCCGCAACTTGCGGAGACGGACATGACGGCGCCCCTGCTGGCCGTGAATGGGCTGACCAAGCAGTTCGGCGGTTTCACCGCGCTGGCCGATATTTCGCTGCATGTGATGTCGGGCGAGCGGCTGGGCCTGATCGGCCCCAACGGCTCCGGCAAGACCACGCTGGTCAACTGCATCAGTGGCACCGTGCCGATCAGCGCCGGCAGCGTGACCCTGGACGACCGGCGGATCGACGGACTGCCGCCGCACCAGCGCGCACGCCTCGGCCTCGTCCGCAGCTTCCAGCTGCCGCGCCCCTTCGGCAGCCTGACGGTCTCCGACAATCTCAGGGTGGCGACGGTGTACGCCGGCCGCACCGGTGCTGCCGGCATTCCGGAACTGCTCGACATGGTGGGCCTCAAGGGCAAGGCCGATCGCCTGCCGCGTGAACTGACCCAGATCGAGATGCGCAAGCTGGAACTTGCCCGCGCCATGGCGGCGAGCCCGCGGCTGTTGATCGTCGACGAAGCCATGGCCGGGCTTTCCCATACGGAAGTCGACGAGATTGTCGCCCTGCTGCTGCAGCTGAGCGCTCAGGGCGTCACCATCATCATGATCGAGCATATCATGCGCGCCGTCATGACCTTCTCGCAGCGCCTGATTTGCGTGGTGGCCGGCCGCAAGGTGGCGGATGGCAATCCGGACGACGTGACCGGCAACCCGGAAGTATTGAAGGCGTATCTCGGTGAGTAGCCTGTCGATCAGCAACCTGTCCGCCGGTTACGGCCAGGTCCGCGTCATCGAGGATCTGTCGATGAACGTGCAGAGCGGCGAGACGGTGGCGCTTCTCGGCACCAACGGCAATGGCAAGTCGACCTTGATGCGCTGTGTCATGGGCCTGCTCGCGCCGACCGCCGGCAGCATCAAGCTTGAGATCGATGGCACCACGCACGAACTGGCCGGCGCCCGGACCGAAGACATCGTGGCCCTCGGCGTCGTGATGGTGCCGGAGGGTCGCCGGCTGTTCCCGCGGCTGTCGGTCGAGGAGAATCTCACCATCGGCGCGTCCCGCCGCCTGGCGCGCAAGGTGCTGCCGCGCAACATCGAGTTCTGCTTCGAAGCTTTCCCGCGACTCAAGGAACGCCGTTCGCAGCTCGCCGGCAGCATGAGCGGCGGCGAGCAGCAGATGCTGGCGCTGGGCCGCGCGCTGATGAGCGAGCCCAGGATCCTGCTGGTCGACGAACCCTCGGTCGGGCTGGCGCCGGTGATGGTCAAGCGCACCATCGCCAAGATCAAGGAGCTGAAGGAAGAGAAGCGGTTGACTGTGCTGATGGCCGAGCAGAATTTTCACCAGGCGCTCACCATCGCCGACCGTGGCTATGTGATCGTCCACGGCCAGATCGTTTTCGCCGGCAACTCGGCCGACGAGCTGAACGACAATGAACTCATCAAGAAGTTTTATATGGGACTGTAAAGGGGAACGCTCATGACCAAAAACCTGATCGGTCGCCGCGCCGCCGTTGCCGGCGCGCTCGGCGGCGTCGCCATCGCACACAGCCGGCTCGCCTGGGCAGCCGATCCGATCAAGATCGGCTTCTCCATCCCGCAATCGGGCGGCTTGGCCGCCATCGGCAAGCAGGCGCTGCTCACCATTCAAATCTGGGCCGACGACGTGAACGCCAAAGGCGGCATCATCGGCCGTCCCGTGCAGCTCGTGACGTACGACGACCAGTCGAGCCCCGCCAACGTGCCGCCGATCTACACCAAGCTGCTCGACGTCGACAAAGTCGATCTCATCGTCACCAACGGCACCAACCTCACGGTGCCGGCGATGCCGATCGCCATGCAGCGCGGCAAAGTGGTGTTCTGCATGCTGGCCCTCGCCATCAACGACAAGTTCAAGTACCCGCGCTTCTTCCAGACCATGCCGTACGGCCCGCACGGCAAGGCCTCGATCAGCGAGGGCTTCTTCGACGTGGCGATGGGCATGAAGCCGCCACCCACGACGGTGGCGCTGGTCGGCGCCGACGCCGAGTTCTCCAAGAGCGCCGTGGAGGGCGCGCGCGACGAGGCCAAGAAGCGCGGCCTGAAGGTGGTGTACGACCGCACCTATCCACCATCGACGGTCGACTTCGGGCCGGTGATCCGCGGGATCGCCACGGCCAACCCCGACCTTGTCTATGTCGGCAGCTATCCGGTCGACACGTCGGGCCTGATCCGCGCCGCGCGCGAATTGAATTTCAGCCCCAAACTGTTCGGCGGCGGCATGGTCGGCACCCAGGCGGCCTCGCTGCAGGGCGATCTCGGCGACATGCTGAATGACGTCGTGAGCTACGAACTCTATTGCCCGGCCGTGGCCGACAAGTTCCCGGAAGTCGGGCCATTGCTGAAGAAGTACCAGCCGCTCGCCAAGGAAAAGGGCATCGATCCGCACGGCTACTACGTCCCGCCCTTTGCCTATTGCACCATGCAGATCCTCGATCAGGCGGTGACGGGCACGGGCGGCCTCGACCAGGACAAGATGGCCAAGTTCCTGCACGCCAACACTTTCAAGACCATCGTCGGCGACGTGAAGTTCGGGCCCGACGGCGAGTGGGACCATGGGCGCCTGCTGACCGTGCAGTTCCGCGGCCTCAAGGGCCAGGGCATGGACCAGTTCACCAGCCCCTCGGCCGAGGTGGTCCTGCACCCCGCCGAATACCGAACCGGCGAGCTGCGCTACCCGATGGGACCCGCCAAGCAATGAGCGCCCCAACACCCGACACCGAAGTCGCCATCGTCACCGGCGGCCTGCGCGGGCTGGGCAGGGCCATGACGCTCGGCCTGTTGCAGACCGGGCGCAAGGTGGTGGCGGTCGGCCATATCGCCGAAGACATCCCGGCCCTGCAGCGCGACGCCGGCAATCACGCCGGCGCCTTGCACTGCATGGCGGTCGACCTGCGCAAGCCCGCCGCCTGCGACGAGGTGGTGGCCGCAGCCCAACAACGTTTCGGGGGCCTCGACATTCTCGTCAACAATGCCGGGCTCACCTTTACCTACACCGACCCCGAGCGCTTCGTGAAAGGCCCGAGGAAATTCTGGGAGCTCACCGATGAGATCGTCCAGAACACCATGGACACCAACTACATGGTGGCGGATCAGCTGGCGCGCCGCGTGGCGCCGATCCTGATGGCGCGCGGCTGGGGACGGATCGTCAACGTGACCACCAAGCTCGACACCATGAACCGCGAGGGCAGCGTGCCCTACGGTCCGTCCAAGGCGGCGCTCGAAATGGCCACCGAGATCTGGGCCAAGGAGCTTGTAGGCACGGGCGTGACGGTGAACATCGTCAATCCCGGCGCCGGCGCCAACACGCCGGGCATGGCCAAGGAAATGCGGGAATGGTCGGCCACCGGCAAGGCCGCGAAGCTGGTCGAGCCGGACGCAATGGTGGCGCCGCTGCTCTTCGTCGTCTCGCGCGAGGCCGACAAGGTGCATGGCTATCGTTTCGACGCCAACACGTGGGTGGCCGACGTCCCGCCGGCCGACAGCGCACAGCGCACGGGCCGCAAGGCGGGCTTCGACCTCTATCCGCTCTCCGATTGCTTCGCAGCCTGAACGACCACGCAAGGAGCGATGATCCATGGACTGGAATCCCAAGCCGCTCGACCCGGCCGATGTGAAGGTGCAACGCCGGGGCAAGGGCAAGCCGCTCGTGCTGATCCACTGCCTGGGCATGGACTGGCGCTTCTGGGATGTGCTGGAGCCCTTGACGGACCAGTTCGAGCTTTTCACCTACAGCCTGCCCGGCCACCACGACACGCCCTTACCCAAGGGGCAGTACGGCGAAGCGGAGCTCACCGAGCAGCTGCGCGCACTGATGCTGCGCGAGGGGATAACGAAGGCCCACATCGCCGGCATTTCCATGGGCGGTTCCATGGCCCAGCATTTCGCCGGCACATACCCCGAGATGGTGGACCGGGTGATTCTGTGCGACTGCACGCCGCGTTACAACGACGAGGCGCGCACCAATTGGCCGGTACGTGCCGGCCTGGCGCGCCAGAACGGCGTGGCGAGCCTGATCCCGATGCTGGAGAAGATCTTCTTCACCCAGGCCTCGATCGACGAGAACGGCCCGGATGTACGCTACGTGAAGGAGTCGTGGGCGGCCTGCAGCGGCGAGGGCTACGCGCTCGCGTGCGAGATGCTGGCGATGGTGGACGCGCAGGAGCAGGCCAAGCGCATGCGGATGCCCACGCTGATCATGCTCGGTTCAAACGAGGGCCAGCCGTTCAAGGATGCGGCCAAGTGGATGAACGAGAACATCCCGGGCAGCCAGGGAATTGTCGAAGTGCCCATGGCCGGCCACGCCTCGGTGCGGGAGCGGCCGGCGTTCGCGCTGCAGCAGTTCAGACGCTTCCTGAGCTAGACGGCACGATAGGGCTCGCCCCAGCGATCCTGGTAGACGATCTCGTTGAGCGGCCCGCGGCCGACCGGCCCGAACTTGCCCATCGGGTAGCCGATCGGGAGGATCGCATAGGAATGAACGCCGGCCGGCAGGCCAAGGGCGGCCTCGGCTTCCTTTTCGAAGAGGAGATGCCGGGTCGTGAGCGTGGTGCCGAGGCCGAGGGCGCGGGCCGCCAGCACCATGTTCTGCACAGCGGGGTAAATCGAGGAGCCGGCCGCCCGGTTGGGACTGGGTCCGTCCTCCAGGCAGGCGACGATCCATACCGGCGCGTCGTGAAAATGGTCCGTCAGATATTCGACCGCGGCATGCTGGCGAAGGTAGCGTTCCTTGGTGACGCCGGGGGGCGGCTCGCTGGTGAGGTAGCGCGGGCCGATCACCTCGTCGAAGGCCTTCTTGTACCAGGCCTGCACCGCTTTCTTGATCTTCGGGTCCTTGATGACCAGGAACCGCCACTTCTGCGTATTGCCGCCGTTCGGCGCGCAGCTGCCGGCGCGCAGGATCTTCGCGATCAATTCATCGGGTACCGGATCCGGCTTCAGCCGCCGCATGGCGCGGGTCGACTCGATAATCTCGAACAGGTCGGGCATTGATTCCTCCCTCGCCGCATGCTGAGGCGTAGGTGCGGGAGAATATGGCGCAATCGAAGAGGAGTCACCCATGGCGCTCTATGAGCTCAGGACCTACACGCTCTACGTCGGCAAGATGGCCGAGGCCGTCAAGCTCTACCAAGGGCTGGGCTTTCCGGCCCTGAAGAAGGGCGGTCACGACAAGAATCTCATCGGATACTTTCAAGGTGATACGGGCACGATCAACCAGATCGTCCATCTCTGGAAGTTCGAGGACGATGCGGCCCGTCGCGCGCACTGGGCGGCCGTGTTTGCCAACACCGATTTCACCGAGGGCTTCGCCTCGAAGTTCCGGCCGCTGGTGATGACGCAAGAGGTGAAGCTGCTGCATGCGGCACCCTGGGGACCGCACCCTTAGGAGTGGAGCAATGAGAGCACTGCACGTTGCACCCGGCAACTCGGCAGGCGGTTCGCTACTTCAGGCGATCCGAGAGGCGCCCCGCAACGAGGAAGTGGTGTCGTGTCCTGACGATCTCAGTTGCGGCCCGATCGAGTCGGATGATCAATCGGCGAGGGCGGCGTGGTGGGCGCGCTTTTATGACGTGCCGGAGTTTGAAGGTGACTTCAAGACATTCTGGAACCGCGTCACGACAACCGATGACCGGATCGTTGTCTGGTTCGGACGTCACTCAGCGAGCGAACTCGCCTTCTTTCTGGCGCTGGCCGACCGGCTTGGTGATCGATCCTATGACATTGTCGACGTTACGGGACCGCGATCACCCGCGGTCTCGATCGTTCCGACGGATCGACTGAGGCCGCTGCTCGGAACCGAACGGCCCATCACAGGTCAGGAGAGGGAGGAAGCCTGTCGGCACTGGCGCCAACTGCGGGTGGAGAACGCGCCCTTTCGTGTCGTGACGCCAACGGGTCTGGTTTCGGCGCCCGTCGATCACTTCGATCCCCTGCTGATCGAACGCGCGACCCCGGAATGGCGGAAGATCGCCCGCGTTGTCGGTGACACGATGGGCTACAACTTCGAGCCCTACATGCAGGTCGGCGACATGATGCTGCTGGCGCGCGTGGTTGCCCTGGTCGACGAGGGCAAGCTGCTCGCCGACGGCGATCCCTGGGACATGCGTTCCTGTCACGTACGGTTGCCGGGCTGACGACCGCAGCACTGGCAGTCCTTACGTAGCAACCCCTCACCGCTTCGCGACGCAATCGATCTCGATGAGCGCGTCGCGCACGAGGTCGGTGACTCCGATGCAGGTGCGCGCCGGACGGGCGTGTGACGGGAAGAAGCCGGCATAGACCTCGTTCATCACCTCGTAGTCGCGCTTGAAGTGCGTCAGGAACACGCGGACTCGCAGCACATGGCCCGGCGAGAGGCCGAGAGCCGCCAGCACGCGGCTCATGTTTCGCAGGGTCAGATCGGTCTGCGCCCGAATTCCCTCGGGTAAGGCTTTGGTTGGCTGGTCGAGATCCCGTCCGAACTGGCCGGTCAGGAAGACGAGGCCATCAGCTTCCGTGGCATGACTGCTGGGAGAAACCGAACGCGGGAAGCCGTCGAGAACGTGAAATTTGGCTTCGGTCATGCTTTCTCCCGGAATAAAAGCCCGCGATCCATGGAAGCTTAGCAGATGACCGTACCGCGCCCCTGAAGCGACCAACGCCGGTCCCCTAAACGCCCAAAACCGCGATATTTCAGGGCGTTTACAGAACCGGGACTCATTGGTATGGTCCGCCGCGTCGCGGCCGGGAAAGGCCGTTTTGTCGTCTTAAATCAACGACTTAACGAGAAACCGCCCGGCGGCAGGGGTCGCGATATGAAGATTCTCACCGGCAACAGCAACCGCCCGCTGGCAGAAGCCATTGCCGCCAAGCTGGCCTTGCCGCTGGTCAGGGCCAACATCCGCCGCTTCTCGGACAACGAGATCTTCGTCGAGATCCTGGAAAACGTGCGCGGCGAGGACATGTTCGTGCTGCAATCGACCAGCTTTCCGGCCAACGACCATCTGATGGAGCTCCTGATCACCATCGATGCGCTGCGCCGGAGCTCGGCGCGGCGCATCACCGCGGTGCTGCCCTACTACGGTTACGCCCGGCAGGACCGCAGGACAGGCCCGCGTACGCCGATCTCGGCCAAGCTGGTGGCCAACCTCTTGACCCATGCCGGCGCCAGCCGCGTGCTCACCCTCGACCTGCATGCCGCCCAGATTCAGGGCTTTTTCGACATCCCGGTCGACAACCTGTTCGCGGGCCCGGTGTTCAGCAAGGACATCAAGGAAACGCTGACAAACCGCAATCTTACCGTGGTGTCGCCCGACGTCGGCGGCGTCGTGCGCGCCCGTGCGATCGCCAAGCGCATTGACGCCGACCTCGCGATCATCGACAAGCGCCGCGAGCAGGCGGGTACCAGCGAGGTGATGAACGTGATCGGCGACGTCAAGAACGCCGACTGCATCCTGATCGACGACATCGTCGATTCGGCCGGCACGCTGTGCAATGCCGCGGTCGCCTTGATGGACCAGGGCGCCAAATCGGTGTCGGCCTATGTCACGCACGGCGTGCTGTCGGGCGGCGCGGTGGCGCGCGTCGCGGCCTCGCCGATGGAGAAGATGGTGATCACCGATTCGATCCAGCCTACCGAGGCGGTGCGCGTGTCGCCCAATGTGCGGCCGCTCAGCATCGCCACGCTGATGGCCGAGGCCATGAAACGCATCTCCGAGGAGACGTCGGTTTCGAGTCTGTTCGACTAGGAGTTTTGGAGATCCGGCGTTGGGCACCCCTGGAGGCCGCGCCGCGAGTGAGAGAGCGAAAGAGCAAACCTTAAGGAGAAGTTGAAATGGCAGAGACGACAAAGGTCGTCGCGAAGATGCGGGACCGGGCCGGCAAAGGGGGCGCCCGTTCCAGCCGTCGCGATGGACTGATTCCCGCCGTGATCTACGGCGACAAGCAAGCCCCCGTGATGATCGCGGTCGAGCCGAAATCGATCGAACGCGAACTGCACAAGGAGGGTTTCTTCAATCACCAGATCAAGATCGACGTCGAGGGCACGGGCTACGATGTCCTGCCGCGCGACGTGCAGGTCGATCCGGTGACGGACAAGCCTCTGCATCTCGACTTCCTGCGCGTCGGGCCCGACTCGATCATCACCGTGCAGGTGCCGGTCCACTTCAAGAACGAAGGCCAGGCACCCGGCATCAAGCGCGGCGGCGTGCTGAACGTCGTGCTGCACGAGATCACCGTGCGCACCAAGCCCGCTTCCATCCCCGAGTATTTCGAGGTCGACCTCACCGGCCTCGAGATCGGCCACTCGATTCACCTTTCTACGCTCGCGGTTCCCGAGGGCGTGCGCGTGGTGAGCCGCGACAATAACGCCACCGTGGCGTCGATCGCCGCACCGACCGTGGTGCGCGAAGCGGCGGCCCAGGCGGCAGCCGATGCGGCAGCAGCGGCGTCGGCTCCGGCGGCAGCCGAGGGTGCGGCTCCGGCAGCAGGAACGCCTGCGGCGCCCGGTGCGGCACCGGCGGCAGGTGCGGCTCCGGCGGCGGGCGCAGCCCCGGCGGCGGGCGGCAAGGCGCCGGCTCCGGCCAAGAAGTAGCGGCAGGCGAGAGCCTCCGTCCGTTCGATGCTTCTGCTGGTCGGGCTCGGCAATCCCGGGCCGCGCTATGCGGGGCACCGGCACAATGTGGGATTCATGGCGGTGGACGAGATCGTCCGCCGCCGTGTCTTCTCGGCTTGGCGTACACGCTTCAACGGCGAGGTGGCGGAAGGCCATCTCGGCGGCGAGCGCACGCTCGTCCTGAAGCCCATGACCTTCATGAACGAATCGAGCAAGGCTGTGGGCGAAGCGGTGCGTTTCCTGAAAATCCCGCTCGACCGCGTGGTCGTCTTCCACGACGAGCTCGATCTCGCCCCCGGCCGCATCCGCATGAAGAAGGGCGGCGGCGCCGGCGGCCATAACGGGCTGCGCGACATCGATGCGCATGTCGGCAACGGCTATCGCCGCGTGCGCATCGGCATCGGCCATCCCGGCCACAAGGACCTGGTGCTGCACTGGGTGCTGCGCGACTTCGAACCCGACGAGCGCGATCCCAAGGACGGCTGGCTGCCCAAGGCGCTGGGCGCGCTGGCCGAGGAGTCGGCGCTGCTGGCCGAGGGCACCGGCAAGGCAGACGAACGCTACATGAGCCGGGTGGCGCATCTCGCGCCGCCTCCCGCCCCTCCCAAAGGGCCCCCGGTCGAAGAGTCGAAAGCGTAGAAGATGGGTTTCAATTGCGGAATCGTCGGCCTGCCCAATGTCGGCAAGTCGACCCTGTTCAATGCGCTCACCGCCACGCAGGCGGCGCAGGCGGCCAACTATCCGTTCTGCACCATCGAGCCCAATGTCGGCCGCGTCGCCGTGCCCGATCCGCGGCTCGACAAGCTGGCGGCAATCGCCAGCTCGGCCAAAATCATCAACACCCAGCTCGAGTTCGTCGACATCGCCGGCCTGGTCAAGGGCGCGTCGAAGGGCGAAGGACTGGGCAACCAGTTCCTCGCCAACATCCGCGAAGTCGACGCCATCGCCCACGTGCTGCGCTGCTTCGAGGATTCCGACGTGACGCATGTCTCGGGCAGCGTCGATCCGGTGCGCGATGCCGAGATCGTCGAGACCGAGCTGATGCTGGCCGACCTCGACAGCCTCGAGAAGCGCCTGCCCAATCTCGAGAAGCGGGCCAAGGGCGGTGACAAGGAAGCGGCGGCCGAAGCGCCGGTGGTGAAGAAGGCGCTCGACGCGTTGCGTGAGGGCAAGCCCGCTCGCGAGGCGGCGATCACGGCGGACGAGCGGCCGGTGTTCCGCCTGCTGCAGCTGATCACCGCCAAGCCGATGATGTACGTGCTGAATGTCGACGAGGCCTCGGCCGCAACCGGCAACGCCCACAGCGCCAAGGCGGAGGCCTACGCCAGGACGCGCGGCATGCTGGCGGTGGTCATCTCGGCCGCCATCGAGGCCGAAGTGGCGCAGCTTCCACCCGAGGACCAGGACGAATATCTCACCTCGCTCGGCCTCAAGGAGACCGGTCTCGCGCGAGTCGTGCGGGCGGGCTACCAGCTGCTCGATCTGGTGACGTTCTTCACGGTCGGGCCGAAGGAAGCGCGCGCCTGGACGGTGCACCGCGAGGCCACGGCGCCGGAGGCGGCCGGCGTCATCCATACCGATTTCGAGAAGGGTTTCATCCGCGCCGAGACCATCGCCTACGACGACTACGTCACCCTGAACGGCGAAGCGGGCGCACGCGACGCTGGCAAGCTCCGGCTCGAAGGCAAGGACTACGCCGTCAAGGACGGCGATGTCTTCCACTTCAGGTTCAACGTCTGACTCGCAGGCGCACCAGCCCTCTCGCTTGACTCTCCCCTAAGGGGAGACGCTACGGTCCGGCCATGATGCTGAGGATCGGCACTTTCAGCCGCCGCGGCCGCGTTTCGGTCAAAGCGTTGCGCCATTACGAGGCGATCGGCCTGCTGAAACCCGCGCATGTCGACGGCGCCACCGGCTATCGCTACTACGAGCCGTCGCAGCTCGACGATCTGCACCGCCTGATGGTGCTGCGCGCGCTCGGCCTGCCGTTGGAGCGGATTCGTGTCCTGCTGCAGGATGACCCTTCGCCTGAGTTGATGCGGCATCTGCTGGCCGAGCGGCGGGCCACCGTCGCGCGACGCATCGATGCCGAGCAGGCGCAGCTCGCCGCCATCGAGGCGCGCATCCGCCATCTCGAAGACGCCCAACCGACCTACGACATCGTGCTGCGCGAGGTGCCGGCCGTCTTGGTCGCGAGTCTGCGCCGGGTGGTGCCCGACTATGGCGCCGTCGACTCGCTGCTCGACGAGATCGCCAGGACACTGCCCAAGACCGCGCGCATCGCCGGCCACGGCGCGGTATGGCATCACTGCGCCCCGCACAAACGGCAAATCGACTGCGAAGCGATGGTGCTTCTGGAGCGGCCGATCTCCGCGCCGCGCAACCTGAAATTCTACCAGCTGCCGGCCTGCCGCGCGGCCTGCGTCGTCCATCCCAGCGACGAGGAAGCCTTCGTCCCGGCCTGTACCGCCGCCTGGGCAGCCGTCGCCGACCAGCCATTCGAGCTCGAAAGAGGTCCGATGCGCGAGCGCTACTACTCGAGCGCCGGCGATTCGCGCTTCGACCTCACCGAGATCCAGTTTCCGCTTCGTCCATCCACAGGAGCCAACGCATGACCGTCGCCCTCTCCAGCCCCAAGACCCTGCCGCCGCCCACAGGCTATTCCCAGATTGCCGAGGTCACGAAAGGCAAGATCGTGCTGATCGCCGGCCAGGTCGCGCACGACGCGGCGGGAAACCTGGTCGGCGAGAACGATTTCGCCGCCCAGGTCGAGCAGGTGTTCAAGAACCTCGACGCGGCGGTACGGGCCGCAGGCGGCACGTTCCATGACATCGTGAAAATCAACAATTACTGCGTGGCCTCGGTCGACCCGGCAGAGCTCGCGGCTTTCCGCACCGTGCGCGATCGCTACGTCAACATCGCCGCGCCGCCCGTCAGCACCTTCGTCTTCGTCAGCCGCCTGGTGCGGCCGGGCTGGCTGTTCGAAACCGACGCGATGGCGGTGATCGGCGCCTGACGGCGTTTTCACCCACAAGCAGCGTCAGCAAACCGTAGCATCGCTGAGGTAGCTCCCCTGCGAACAGGGGAGATCAGCGATGCGTGCCCAGCTACTTTTTACCATCACGGCGACCGCGGCCCTCGGCCTCGCGATGGCGGCGGCCGCGCAGACCAAGTACCCGTCGGTGCTGGAAGGCCACGCCATCCTGCCGGCCATGACGCTCGTTCCCGCGCCCGCCGATGCGCCGCCCGACCTGCAGATCTCCGGCCGTTTCGCCGGACCGCCGACCCAGAGGATCGACACGCCGGAGAGCGTGCCCGGCATCTCGGCACTTTCCGACAAGGCGGCGCCACGGCCGACCGGCATCAGCCTGCCGTTCAAGGGCCAGCCGGTGCAGGGCCTGTCGGGCATCAAGAACCTGAAGGACGGTACCTTCCTGACACTGACCGACAACGGCTTCGGCTCGAAGGCCAACTCGCCCGACGCGATGCTGATGTTTCACGTGGTGAAGCCCGACTGGAAGGGCGGCACGGTCGAGCATGTCTCGACCACGTTCCTGAGCGATCCCGATCGCAAGGTGCCGTTCCGCATCGTCAACGAGAACACGCCCAAGCGATACCTGACCGGCTCGGATTTCGACATCGAGTCGATCCAGCCGATCGGCGACGCGCTGTGGTTCGGCGACGAGTTCGGCCC
>Ga0193743_1001571_pt1 | contig 16949 bp, 29 predicted proteins | sample L2c2metaG_FD_143038 | JGI IMG/M metagenome (GOLD analysis project Ga0193743, IMG submission 143038) | Soil microbial communities from a riparian zone of the East river system, Colorado, United States - L2c2 | ecosystem: Environmental > Terrestrial > Soil > Riparian zone | place: USA: East River...
GAATTGTTCAGTCGGATCTGGGGATTTGGAATGCGCTTTTGCCTCGTCGCGAAACTCTCGCGAGGCCGAAGCGCTGGCCACTTCGAAAAACGAGACCGATCTAGATGGCGGTCGGGCTCATCGAGACTGCGATCGCGCGCGCCTAGAATCACTGAACGCGTAGATTTTCCGCGCTCTCTTTGCCTTTGCTCGGGACAACGTCGAAGGTCACTTTCGCGCCTTCGGCAAGCGAGTTAAAGCCCGCTTTCTCGACAGCCGAGATGTGGACGAAGACGTCTTTGCCGCCACCATCCGGCGCGATGAAGCCATAACCCTTCGTTGCGTTGAACCACTTCACCGTCCCGGTTGCCATGTCGGCTCTCCCTAATGAAAACGCGAGGAGACCAATCGATTGAGATCTACGCCGCAAAGTAGTGCAGGGCAAAGATGCCTCAAGGTGGTGGAACCTGCGCTCCGCAACTTTGTTTCTCGTAGATTCCCGAAGTGGCGCCCGGTTGAGGCTGCTCGTGTGGAAGGATGGAAACCAAGGAGAGGCATAATGATCATAAAACATTTCGTTCTCGCTGGCTGCGCCGCAACAGTTTTGAGCATTGCGACCGCGCAGGCCGGCCCCTGTAACACCGGAAGCAAGTCCGCCCAGGACGCCGGCGCGGGGCCTACGCCAGGCAATACCGGTCAGACGATCGGCGCAGGTCAAGCGAATAGCGGTCAGCATCCTCCGACGGACAAGATGAATCGCGCGACGGGAGACGTAGCGTCATCATCCCAGGATGCTCAACGACAAATGCAGGGTCAACCAACGGCTACGCAGCAAGGGCAAGGCGCCGAGCCATCATCAAAAAAGGCCGATCAAGGTTGTTGAACGTAGCTGTCGGAGTTCGCCGGCGCAAGCCGGCGGGCTACTTCCTCGTCGGGATGCGCATCCATCCAATGATTTCGGCCTGCCGCCGCGGGCTGCGCCGTTGCACTTAACCCTTCTGGACTTGTCGCATAATGCTTGCTTTCGGGATGCGGACAGCTTCCGTCCTGTTGGCCCTTCCATAGCGGCCTGATTAAAAAATGAAGGGTGCACAAGTGAACATACCGATCCATTATTGGGGAATATCCTGCAGGCGTTCACGGCACCGCCTTACGGCCGCCTAATTAGACCGGAGACCATCGTGGGCTTGATTAAGAGGCCTTGGACGGAAGCGGATAACGAACGTCTGAAAGAATTTGTTGCGCAAGGCCTGTCGATCTTGCGCGCTGCCGCTGCATTCAACCGCAGCACCAAAAACGTCCGCACCCAGGCTAGAAAAATCGGAACGCCGTTCCCGCCGATGCGCGCTTTGCGCAAAAAGTTCAAGGATGCGCCCTAGGGCGCCGAATGGTTCCCGCGCCGGTTTCGAAGTCCCATGGGTTGTGACGGTCGAATATTATGGGTCGGCCAGGGATGAGCCGGAAGGGTAGCGGTGCACCTGCGGCGGCCTATTCGTCAATCTTCCGGAGCTTCTGTTCCAGTTCCTTGACCAACTCCCTTATGCGTTGCTTGGTTTCGTCGTTGAGGGCGTCTTGCATCAGCAAACGATATTTCATGATTTTCATTTCGAGCTCAACTCGCAAATCCCTGCGTCTTCCTTGCTGCGAAACCGAGCATCCTGCCAAATCAAAACGGATGATCTCCTCGGAAGCCGGCGTAGAACCGCGTAGCCAGCAGAAACAATCAGGGTCCAAAAGAATTCTATTATGGATGCTCCACGCATTTGCGACGAGGTCGAATTAGTTGGTCGCGTCAGTTCAATAATCACCGGCATGAAAAAGGACCGACCTAATGAAAGACTTTTCAAACGCATCATTCCCGCCGGAGACCATCGGCATTATGAAGGACGCGATGGACGCGGCGGTCGCATCATTGCCGGACCCGGTCAGTTCAACACACCTGCAGTCCATCGCAGAGACCATTCTTCGCACTGCCAAAGAGGGCGAGAGAGATCCTGCAACTCTGCAACGAATGGCACTATTGGAACTTCAGATTACACCGCGCGAATGAGTGTCCGGTCGGCGGTCACCGACAAGCACTGCTGATTTACAACCGCAGCCAAGGGAAGCGCGAGAGATAATTTTCATCTCGCTCGGGAACGGGTTTTCTATCTCCGCGTTATACTCTCAAAGGACGGCACCGAACCCCGGCAGTCCCAATTAAGGCCATGCGGTGTAACGCCCGTATGGCCTTAATTGTTTTGGAGACAGAACTCCTTTCATTTCAAACTTATGAAACTGACCGCGACCATGCCACTACACGAAGAAGGGTTCATCTCCCGCGTATCCATCCGGCATTCAGTCTCGCCAAATGCTGTTCGCACGATCCTGCGGGCGCTTCGTTCGGGCGGTGGTACCATGGCGCAATTCAGCCATCCCGACTTTGGCGGGATGTCCCAATGGTCGTCCGGTATGACCATGGTGGGCGACATGTTCAATAACAGTCTGAAATCTAAGCTTGATGTTATATGTACTGAGTTGGCGCTCTATGTCACTCAATCAGCTTCGACTGATCAGGGCCGTGACCGCGAGGATATGGAAGTTAGCTATCGTTCGAAAGGCGGGTCGGATTGGTGGCCTGCTAATCTCGGATCACCCAGCGCAGTTGGCGCACAGAATGATCTTGAGTATGCCGTCTTTCCCAACACTCGCAGATTGGCCATCAAGGACGGTGCACGTATCGACATTTACGATACCGGTGAACATCAGATCTTCGGTGTGGGTCAATCGCAAAGCGAGGACCGCAGCCTGATATTTACGAGCCAAGATGGGCTTGTACGCGTCGGAGATTTACCGAAGGTTCGAGAGTAACGATGCCCGGATTGTAGTGCCAATCCCGCAGATATCGGTTGCAATTTTAGTGGATAGTTGGGCCGTTCATCCCAGCTTTTGCCGTGTGAATGTATAAATCGATTGCTTCAAATAACGCTTCGGTCAGTGCAACGAATTCTTAGTTTCCGACGGCTTTCCGTGGGCCGACACCGCATACAGGTGACGCAATTCCGCTTCCAACTGCACGTTCTGGACCAGCACGGCCCGCAAGGCGCGACGCACATCGCCGTCCGCAGTCGCTAAAATCTCATCGATGGCTGCATCAAAAGCATCGTGATCCATGTCCGGCCTCGCTGTCGCATGCAGGACAACGACAGCACAAACCGGCGGTTCCAATCGAGATGAAACGCGCCCCTGTAAGTGCGAAACGGTTACCTTACCTTTATGCGCTCAACGAGGACCACGATTGCCCAGCCGTTTCGCATTTACTGCGACAAGCTGGCGACACCGGTGAACGATTTCATCGCCGGAAGCGCCAGCCAACAGACTTGCGGTAGCTTCGAACGCCGCATCGACTTTTTCGCTGATCATGAGTTGGGCTTCATTGAGAGTGTCGCCGTCGCCCGACATCAGCTTCGTCATCCGAAGCGCCATTACGCCACTGGATTCGACGACCAACATCATCAAAGGAATGAACATCCTTGTGCCCCTAGAAGTCTTACAGCGCCATGCTAATCGCTCAAGACGCTTGCCTTCGCCTAATGCTGGTAGACTAACGTCGGAGTGATGGAAGACTCATGTATCAACTCGTGAGAGGCAATGCGCTTCTGCAAGGCAATGAACGAATTTGGTGGCTGCGCGTTATGCATTTCCACAGAGGATGTAGAAATGACCGATATCAAAGAACATATGGAGGTAATCGGCGCGGACGGCGTTCACGTCGGCACCGTCGACAAAGTCGAAGGGAATCGCATCAAGCTAACCAAGGCTGACAGCGGTGAAGGCAGCCACAAGGGTCACCATCACTTCATCGAGAAGGGCTTGGTTGCGGGAGTGGAGGGCAACAAGGTTCGACTATCCGAAAACGCCGCCGTCGCGGTCACGATGGAAGAGGAACAGTCCTCTAAGCCGGCCTGAAAAGGGCACAAGAAAAAGAGCCGTCGAGTTGCCCTCAGACGGCTCAAAGTAGTCCTTGGCGGGAGGAGCCAAGCCTGTGTACAGCCGTTACCTTGTTCGCTGCCATACAACCGCAGGGTAGTCCTGATTCAGATGGATTGATGTGAACTAGTTAACACGCTCAACGATTGTCGAGCGGATGAGGGGATGCAAGGATTCCTTGGAGCATGAAAGCCGTCTGAAGAGACATCGTCGCCGCCTTGAGGTATGTCGGCTCCTTCAAGGCGTGGTTGAGCATTCGGATAGCGATTTGCCAATAACTCTGTTCTCGCTGGTCCTCAGACAAGCCGGAAAAGTAAGCCGCTGCGTCCCCGACCGTCTCTATAGACTTGCCATCCATGAGCATGAGGGGAAACGAGAGCGGCGAACTATTGGTTAGGTCTATCAATTGAACTCCTCGACCAAAGTTACGCTTCATCACCCATGAAGTTCCTTATCGTCTGTTGGCGGAGAAAGAGGCGTAGAAAGTGAGTGCTTCGTTCATCAGCGCGTTGAGTAAAATCTCGAAACGAACTTCCGCAAGTTGCGCTTCTCCGGCCAACATCGGGAGGATAACAGCGGCTACGCATCCGGTGAAAAATTTGCGGAGTACCGCAACAATTGGCACCTTCTGAAATAGACAGTCGCCCAACGGTTTGCTTAAGCCGCTCGAAATCGTCAAACCACCGAAACTTTTGATCTGATATTGAGGCTGTCGATTTGAGTGGAAAAGCCTCTTGGCTGCCCAAGTCCCGCCATCGAAAACGAAGTGAATCTCAGCAGCGCAGAATGCGCTGGAGGGCGACATTATGAACGATACTGTCAGCGAGTTCGAACGCTTGTTAGGTCATGCAGCCCTTAAGCTTTGGCCCGACCTGCCCCGAGATGTGCAAGAACTACTTTTCGAGACGGCAGTTCCGCTAGATCCCACAATTCGAAACAGGTTAGCGATATACCTTCACGACCACCATCCACGAACTGCACACCCGCCTAGGCCAACTCGGATGGCATAAAAGGGCGTCAGCGTCGAAAGCTGCGAGCCGTTACCTGCGCTCGATATCGGCGCATCGCTTGCCCGGGTCGGAGACGTGGCTCAAATCGAAGAACCCGTTGAGCGAGGCGGCGGGGGCGAAAGAAGGACTGGAATTAGCCTTCCCTACTCGCGAGCCTGCATATGTTCGATGGACCCGAGACGGTCCTCCAGAGAAGCGATGGTGACCATGAGATTGTGGCGGCGCTTATCCAATTTGAACCTCAGATCTTCCGCGCGTGGACGCTTCTCCTGAGCCGCAGTTTCGGCGTCTAGCATTTGAAGGGTGCGCGTAAGATCGGCGATCAGTATCCTGATTTTCGCCGCTGCCTCTTTCGACACAATGCCGCTCTCGATACCGAAGTGAACCTGATGCTTCATTTCATTCCCTCCAATGAGCAAACAAGCGAGCAAAATGCCACAACAGATTGAACCGGGAGGAGTTCGGCTAAATTCGGGCCCTAATGTCGCGAGCGTAGAGGATAGGTTAAAATCTGCGACACATAATCAGTCAAATTCTACAGACGTTGTTCCGCTGCCCTATATTCTTCGCGCCATCGAAAGCGTGTTCCCTCGCTGTCTCTGGATGTTTCCAGATAAGCCAGACCCTCGCCGGGCATGGCGCAGGTATTTGTCGTTGCGGCCATCCCCGGTCAAAAGCGCGACGCGTCAGCCGCCGATGTTCTGGTCATTTCAGGTGATACGACAAAGGTCGCGTATAGGTTAGTCGGTTCAGCTGTCATTGTGTACCCTGATTAAGCCTCGACGCTTTGGTTGCTCTTGCCTTTGTTGGCTTTAGCAAACCGCAGTTTGCTTCGCACAGCGCTTGATGCCGCTACTTCGCCGGGACGCAGTGTAACGAGGTACAATTCCCTGCGACTGCCAAGCGATGTTTGCACAGCGCTCGCCATGATGCCCATGGGGCTGTGTACCTCATCTGGGGAGAGCAGTTGATCGTCGGGTAATGCGAGATCGGTTGAGTCTGTCGCAGATCGCTGACCCTGGGCCAGCCTCGGAAAGCATCCGTTTATCTATCCCCGGTGGCCCATCAGCCGACCACTTTGATCGCACCAGTTTAGCCATAAGCGCATCGAACAACAGACCGATGCGTAAAAGGCATCCATGTCAACAAAGCTAACTTCGTCGGACGTCCGCTGGCACTAACCGACCGAACATGCTTTGTTGCAGAGCATGACTGAACCGACCCAAGAACAAGTCGAACAGCTCACGCGAGCCTTCGAACGCTTCACGCGCCGTTTTAAGGTGGCGGAAGCTGCTGCTGCGGCAGAAAATTCGCTCAACGCACTGGACGTTCAGACGTTGGTGTTCGTCTACGACAATCCTGGTTGCGGCGTGGGCGACGTTGCCCGCTATCTCAATGTTGCCATGACGACCATGTCCTCCGCCATCGACCGGCTTGTAAAGAAAGCCTTGGTCGAGCGACGCCGGCCCGAGGACAATCGCCGGGCCGTAGCGCTAACCGCGACCGATCAAGGACGTCAGGTCGTCGAAGACCACGTTGCCGGCTTTCGCGATGCATGTCGCATGATGCTCCGTTCGCTGGAACCCGAGGAACAAAGCGAGTTGATCCGGCTTTCAGAGAAGATCGCTGACCACGAAACTTGAATATTACGAATTTCGTACTATTATGACGGGGGTGGCCGGGCTTCATTTCGAGGTCAGGCGAAGAGCGGAGCCGCCTATGGCAATCGTCATCAACGGAACGGAATATCCATTGCCAGACGACTTTCGGGTCTCGTTGCTTGACCTGCTGCGAGAGCGGCTTGGTCTGACCGGCACGAAGCTGGGCTGCAACCAGGGCGCCTGCGGAGCATGCACCGTCATCGTTGACGGGGCGCGGGTGTTATCCTGCCTGACGCTGGCTGTCCAAGCGGAGGGCCGCGAGGTGCGCACGATCGAAGGTCTGGCCTCGGAAGACGGGCGACTTCACGCTTTGCAACATGCCTTCATCGAACATGACGGTTTGCAGTGCGGCTACTGCACACCTGGCCAGATCTGCTCCGCCATCGCGATGGTCGAAGAGTTGCGAAGGGGGGATCCCAGTTACGTAACCGCCGATCTCGCCGAAGGACCAAAAGGCGCGACGCGCCAGGAAATCCGCGAACGCATGAGCGGCAACCTGTGCCGGTGCGGTGCGCATAACGGAATTGTCGAGGCAATCGAGGAAATGCTGGTCGGAGAAGCAGTATGAGGTCGTTCGAATATCGGCGCGCAGCTGACCGGACCGAAGCACTGTCCATGGCCGGAGCGGAGCGGGCTCGCTACCTCGGCGGCGGCACGAATCTAGTGGACCTGATGCGGCAGAACATCGAAGCGCCTGCTGCGCTGGTGGACGTTTCTTGCTTGCCAGGTACCATCGAGGATACGCCAAAAGGCGGCCTATTGATCGGCGCGGCCGTCCGCAACAGCTTCGTCGCCACACATCCTGCCGTTCGGACGCGTTATCCGATGCTGTCGCGAGCGCTGCTGGCGGGCGCCTCGGCGCAGATCCGCAACATGGCGACCGTCGGAGGCAACATCCTCCAGCGGACGCGCTGCGCCTATTTCTACGACGCCGTCGGATCGCGCTGTAACAAGCGTGAACTCGGTGCCGGGTGCGACGCTATTGGCGGTTTCAACCGATATCACGCCATTTTCGGCACGTCCGAGCACTGCATTGCGACGCATCCGTCGGATATGTGCGTGGCGCTCGCCGCGCTCGATGCTGTGGTGCATCTCGTCGGTCCCGAAGGTGATCGCAGTGTGCCGATGATCGATTTCCATCGATTGCCCGGCGTGAATCCGCAGATCGAGACCGTCCTGCGCCCGGGAGAGCTCATCACTGCGATCGAACTCACTCCGAGCGCTGCTGCGGCGAATTCCGCGTATCGCAAGGTCCGCGACCGTTCGAGCTACGCGTTCGCGCTGGTGTCAGTCGCCGCGGGGCTGGATGTCGTCGCCGGAAAGATCAAAGACGTGCGGATTGCCTTGGGTGGTGTCGCTGCGAAGCCATGGCGCGCTGTGCGAGCCGAGGAAGTTCTGCGTGGCCAGGTTCCGAACAGAGAGCGCTTCCGCGAGGCAGCGGATGCTGAACTCTCCGCCGCCAAATCCTTCGACGGCAACGGCTTCAAGACCGAGCTGGCGAAAAGAACCATAGTCGCCGTGCTCGGCGAACTGAATGGAGCGGACGCATGAGCAAGCTGCAGAACGCCATCGTCGGCGGTGTCCGCGCCGCAATGGGCTACGTCCCCTCCAGTTGGCTGCCTGGCGGCACGCCCGATCCGCTGATCCAGCGGCGCGTGACCCTCGGCACGCAGCAGTCGCGAATCGATGGTCCCGACAAGGTGCGGGGCGCCGCGCGTTTCGCCGCCGAGGTGCCGATGGAAGGGCTGCTCTATGCCGCTTGTGTTCATTCGACGATCGCGCGCGGTAGGATCACGGAGCTTGAGATTTCCGCCGCCGAGGCGGCGCCCGGTGTCGTGCTAGTAATGACGCATCGCAACGCGCCGAAGATGGCGTTGCCGCCACCGATCGGCCTAACTAACCTCAAGGCCTCGGGAAACAACATCCTGCCGGTGATGCAGGATTCAGAAATCCGCTGGAACGGGCAGGCGGTCGCGGTCGTGCTCGCCGAAACGCAGGAGCAGGCCGACCATGCCGCGTCGCTGATCGAGGTCCGCTGTGAAGCGATCGCCGCGCGCACGCGGTTCGAGGAAGCGAAGGCCTTTGCGCGTACGCCCGACTCGCTCATGATCGAGAAGAACCGGCTGAAGAAAGGCGACGTGAAAGCGGCATTTCAGGCGGCGGCCCGCAGCGTGGATGCGGTCTATCGGACGCCTTGGCACAGCCATAGTCCGATCGAACCGCACGCCGCAACGATTCGTTGGGACAGCGATCGGCTTATCGTTCACGACGCGACGCAGATGTTGAACGGCACGGCCGGTTCGCTCGCCAAGGTCTTCGGCATCAAGGAATCGCAAGTGTATGTTAGTTCGCCGTTTGTCGGCGGAGGCTTCGGCGGAAAAGGCCTGTGGGATCACCAGATCCTGGGTGCCGCCGCGGCCAAGCTTGCTGGTCGGCCGGTACGGATCGCCCTGTCGCGGGCCGGCATGCATCGCCTGATCGGCGGCCGGTCGCAGACCGAACAACGCATCGGTCTCGCTGCCGACGCCGCTGGAAAGCTCAAAGGACTGCTTCACCATGGCTTTTCGGTAAAGCCGCCGCACAGCGCCTGCGACGAGACATTCACCCTGACGACCCGATCGCTCTACGCATCGGACACCTTCGATATCGTTCAGCACACCCTGGATCTCGACGTGCTGGCAAACACCTTCATGCGTGCGCCCGGAGAGGCCGTCGGCACTTTCGCGATCGAGTGTGCGATGGACGAACTGGCACATGAACTTGGGATGGATCCCGTCGAGCTCCGGCGCCGGAACGCTCCCGACCGCGATCCGGTAACCGGTGCGCCGCATTCCCAGAGCGACATGATGCTGGCCTACGATCTCGGCGCGGAACGGTTCGGCTGGAATCGCCGCGCGCCAAAACCGCGATCACGCCAGGAAGGCGAATGGCTCGTTGGCATGGGCTGTGCGACCGGCTCTTTTCCGTACGCCCGTATGCCCGGCATGACTGCTCGGATCACGATCGACGGCGACGGTCATGCGACGGTGTCGAGCGCCGCGCACGAAATGGGCATGGGCACCACAACCGTGCAGCGGCAGCACGGGGCGGATCGGCTCGGCCTGCCGCTGGAGAGCGTCACCGTAAGGATCGGCGACACCAGTCTGCCCTTCGGGAGCTTCGCCGGCGGCTCGTCGCAGACTGCTTCGCTCGGTGCCGCGATCAACGCGGCCAGTGTGAAACTGGCCGGTGAACTGCTTCGGCTGGCCGGCAACGACACACCTCTCGCCGGTCTAAAGACGGGCGAGGTCGAATTCGCCGACGGCGGCCTGCGGAAGATTAACGAGCCGTCCCGGCACGAAAGCTTCGTGTCGATCCTCGGCCGCGCGGCGCGCAGCGAGATCAGCGTCATGGGTGAGAGCAGCGCCCCTCTCGAAATGCTCAAGTTCTCGATGCACAGTAGATCGGCAATCTTTTGCGAGCTTCGTGTGAGCGAAGTGACCGGGGAAGTCCGCATGGAGCGTCTTGTCGGCTCCTTCGATTGCGGTCGCATTCTCAATCCCAAGACCGCCGCAAGCCAGTTCCGGGGCGGCATGATCATGGGAATCGGCATGGCGTTGACCGAAGAGACCCTTTTCGACGAACGCAGCGGGCGGATCATGAGCGCCTCGATGGCCGACTATCATGTACCGGTCCATCTCGACGTGCCTGAGATCGAAGTCCTCTGGACCGACATTCCCGATCCCCGCTCACCCATGGGCGCACGCGGCATCGGCGAAATCGGTATTACCGGAGTCGCTGCCGCCATCGCCAATGCTGTGTTCAATGCTACTGGAAAACGTGTCCGCGACCTACCGCTGACGCCGGACAAGCTCCTTTCGGTCTGAACAACTTATACCCGTCGCAGTCGCCAACGTAAGAACGAACGACCCAGAAACGGCCGTTGCCGGAATGGACGCGATCAGTTTTACTGATCTTTGTCCTCCGAATACTCGATGAATTGCTTGTAGGTCCAACCTCGTCCGCGCTGCCGCCGCCATACCGTTCCCCAGACGAGTCGCCCTGTGATGGACCGTCTCGGAAGAATAACGTTCCAAAGGTGCCAGGAATTGGCCCACGCGGGTCCCGGCTGTGAATTGACCGAGGATTCGATGTTGCGACTGTCTGCAATCATTGGCTGCTTTGCAAATCTGGAGAAACCGTCAGGCCGGAGCGCTACGACAGAATCATCTGAATAAAAATCGGCAGCGGCCATAACAACTGCTGCCGATTTCTTGCGTTTTTAGCCGTTCGCGAGCGGCACTGCGATGTAACGGGACGCGTCCCCAGAGCGAAGGCGCATTAACACGCTGCCCTTATTATCCTTGCGCGTCGCTTCGATTGCCTCACGAACGTCGCTGGGATTGGCCACGCTCTTTCCGGCAACCTCGAGGATAACGTCGCCCTTCCTGAATCCGCGATCCGCGGCGGCACTTTTGGCATCTACCTTCGTGACGACGACCCCCATCTTACCCGCGCCCTCAACCTTGTCTGCTGGTGCGACCGTCATGCCTAGTCGGGGTAGATCCATGGTTGAATCCTTGCGATCGGCGTCAACATCAGCCTTGGCTTCCTCAGCATTGGGCAACTGTCCAAGGTTCAGATTGACGACTTTGCTCTTACCCTTGTGCAGGACGTCAAGTTTGACTGCGCTACCAGGCGCAAGGCCACCAATGATGCGCGCAAGCTCCCGGGCATCTTTGATCGACTGACCATTGACTGCAGTGATGATGTCACCTGAATTAACGCCGGCCTTGGCTGCAGGTCCGTCCTTTTGAGGATCGGCTACCAGGGCGCCCTCCGCCTGCTTGAGGCCCATGCTGTCCGCAATATCCTGCGTGACCGGCTGAATCTGAACACCTATCCAGCCCCGAGTGACAGTTCCCTTTTCTTTGAGCTGGGCAATCACGCTCTTTACCGTCGTGGCAGGGATCGAGAATGCGATGCCGACGCTGCCACCCGATGGTGAGTAGATCGCAGTGTTCACGCCGACGACTTCGCCCTGCATATTGAACGCAGGACCACCGGAGTTACCCTTGTTGACCGGCGCGTCGATCTGAATGAAATCGTCATATGGACCACTGCCGATGTCACGACCGCTGGCCGATACGATGCCTGCCGTAACAGTGCCGCCGAGGCCAAACGGGTTACCGACCGCAAGCACCCAATCGCCGATTCGTGCTTTGCCCTCAGACAGCTTTGCGAAGGGGAAGTTTGAGCCACCCTCTACCTTGATCAGGGCCACGTCGGTCCGGGAATCCGTTCCGATCACTTTCGCAGTGTAAATTATTCCCGCGTCGGTCGTGATTTCAACTTTGTCGGCGCCCTCGACGACATGGTTGTTGGTCACTGCATAACCATCGGAAGAGATGAAGAAGCCGGAGCCCTGGCCCATCACTTCGTCTTGCCGGCCGTTACGACGCGGTTTTTGGGGCGTGCCATCAGGGCCGCCAAACTGATGAAAGAAGCGCTCCATCGGCGAATCGGATCCTGCGCCATCACTTTTGTCGCTGGCGTCGGTCGCCTTCTCCTTCATTGTGACCTTGACTGAGATTACGGTCGGTTTTACCCGCTCCACCATATCGGCGAAGCCTGTGGGCTGAGCGGCATTAGAGACGGCTTGATTGACCTCGGCATGGGCGGCGTTAACAATGTCAAAAGCGCCGGGCGCGGCGCCGAAACCGCAAATGCCTACACCGAGGCCGACGGCAACAGACGCCATCAATGCCAACCTTCGCGCGGACAATAGTGAATGCCGCTGCGCTCGGTAGCATTGCGAGTTAGCGGAATCAGTGGGGTGGCCGATCATAAAAATACTCTCCTTGGAAATAGCGCGCGGTTGCTCGCCTTTATGAGGCAGTGATGCAGGCTCTCGCATTACAGCGCGCTGGCCGCGGAATTAATGTTTCGAAATAGATTGCATCGCCGTAATGAAAATCGCGTCGTTGCGATACGTGCTTGCAGATGCGAGATCAACGTAACGGCTCTGCTAAGTCGACGGCGTCGAGGTTTTACGTCTTTTCATAAATATAATTTCGTCGAAATAAAAAATTCTGCACGGTCACACCAATTTCGTCGGCACCAGCTCAACCCGCGCCATGTCGTTGTGCGAAACTGAACTTGCTTCTCCGTCATCCCAAAAAATGGTGACTTCGCTCCAAGACGTTCCGGTAACCGTGCCAAGGTCCATTGTGGTGGCTCCCCAGCAAACGCGGTCGCCGACTCTGAGTGTCCTGGATTGGTCGCCGGTCATTGAATCTATCAACGTTCTTGTTGATGGACGGGAATCGTGACGCCGATCCGTTTGCCGCTCTTTAGAAATTCTACCCCAGCTTTTTTGAACGCTTTGCGCACTGCGGCATGGCTTTCCGGTGAGAGAGGAAAACGGCTTGTTTCGAAGTTGCGTATCGTTTCAATCGACAGGTTAGCAGCCTGACCTAGATCAACCTGCGTCCAGCCCAGAAATGCGCGGGCTGCCCTAACCTGTTCGACGGTGAAGGTTGGCATGCCTCGACTATATCCTAAAGGCGTGGGATGTCGCCGCATTCGATGCCCACCGCTAACTCGGCGGAAGGTTACTTTGCCGCCTTGCGAATACTTGATGTCGAGACTTTTGCAGAGGGCACAAATCGCGAGCCAAGAATCGGCTTGCATTATTTCTATCTCAACCGAGGTTTTCAGTTCGTTCATCAATGCGCGGCTTATGTTTCGCATCAAGCAATGTAGCGTAGACACTGTCAACCACGGGTAGGTCAATGTCGCTCATGATCGCCTCGCTGTGGCGGGCATTCGTCGGCTGAGACAGTCGCCGCAGCCGTGCGGTGCGGTCAATCCGTCATCAGATCGTAGTCGTGGCGCAAAGCGTGTTGGACGTAGAGCGCCGCGCGAGCCGCTGTATTGGCATCAGCAGTGCCCGCGGACAGTACACACAAGGACCAATTATTCTCAGCGCGCTCATCCGTGACGTGATTTATTGCGATGTTGCGGACGCTTGAACAGCCGGGCTGCTTTCGGATTTCGGCCAACGCCCGGGCCTGCAAATCTTGCATCGAAAGTAGGATTTTGGCCATTTCAGGTCTGTCAACCTTCCGCAATCCTCATCCTGCCAGCGCTCGTTAATCGAATGCCGCCGAAAACTTCCTCTATGTACTCTTCGCGGGTTAATGGCGGCGCCGTTGGGGCCATTCTCGGAATATGCTCCTACGGCGGCCGGGATCAAGCCGAATTCGTCGTCACAATCAAACTGGTCCAGTCCCCCCGTCCTGAGGGGCTTGGCATTTCGGCAACTCAGCAGACCGTGCGTAACCTTCCGGGAACAGCTTGTCGGTCGTTTTGTCCAAACGCTTCTCCTTGCCGCGAGCATCCGACAAATGACCAACCAGCTCGCCGTTCAACTTTTAAATGTTCGAAGCCTTAAGATCGTAAAGCTTTTGACCTTTGACCCAATATTGCGGTTCGCGCGATCCAGAATGACGGGACTCAGCGAAACCGGCTCATTTGCTAGTCTGATTTTCCGATCGGTGACGCTTCCAATTGGCGATCATCGCTTCGTATCTGACAGGCTTCTTTGCCCCAGCGATTTGGTTCCGACGATGGAGCCATCACACTTAGATTCTCTGTCGGGAGACTGTTCGCATCGATCGTGAGGTTTTTCAACGGTACCACGCCGGCGGGCGCAATAACGCGGTCGTTCGGGGACGACCTCGTGGTCGCAGCGGCAGCGAGCAGAGCGACAGCCACGAACCCAGTAATCGTTCGATACTTCGTCATGGGAACCTCCGGTCCCAAGAACGGCGCAAAGGTTCAACGGTGACGAACCACGGCAGATGGCGAAAATGCGTTCGATGCAGTGAGTGGACTTTTTTGGCATGATCGAGGTTGTTGACGGCCGTCGCCGTTCAGGAGACGCTCAACAAGTAATTGCGAGGGTTGGATTTCAGGCCAATCCCGATACGTTCCTCTCCATGGAGGCATTGGCAATGGCAAACTATATTCCTAGCCCCAGAGACTGGGTGCGCGAGCAGGTCGAGCTTTACGAAAGTAGTGGTGGGACGAAAGGCACCACCTTGCGTGATACGGGGCTGCCCGTGATTATCGTGACCCACATTGGCAACAAGACCGGTGCCATCCGAAAGACACCGCTGATGCGAGTAAAGGATCGCAATAATTACGTCCTGATAGGATCGGTGGGTGGCGCGCCAAACGATCCAGTCTGGGTGCACAATCTACGCGCCAATCCAGATGTGAAAATTCGCGATGAGACGGTCGTGAGCCCGATGCGGGTGCGTGAGGTCGAGGACGAAGGTGAACGGTCTCGGCTCTGGAAGCTTGCTGTAGCGGCGTTTCCGCCCTACGCGGAATACCAAGAACGCACTAGTCGCCGGATTCCGGTGTTTGTTGCAGAGCAGACACAATCTCCAGCGTCCTAACTTCGTTCAGCGTTGACCCGCAGGCTTGCCGTCGTGTTGCGCATCGGATTCGGTTTTCGCGCTTTTTCAAACCCGAACCGAAGTGGGACCCGTGTGTGTACCGAAAACTTATCCGAGTTGATGACGTGACGGAATCGCCTAAGCTGGCGGAATGATCGGGCTGCTCTGTTTCGCTCTGGCCGTCCTGGCCTCGCCATTCAAGTCGAAGTTGCGGCTTGAAGCCGAGAACGCGGTGCTTCGACATCAGTTGATTGTCTTGAGGCGCAGGCTGCATGGTCGCGTCCGGCTCACGAACCATGATCGCTGGTTCTTTATCCAGCTGTATCGTTGGTTTCCATCAATCCTGCAGGTTCTCACGATCATCCGGCCCGAGACGCTCGTGCGTTGGCACCGGGCCGGCTTTCGCTGCTACTGGCGTTGGAAGTCGCGCCCACAGGGAGGGCGACCGCAGATCGACGCAGGGCTGCGCGGATTGATCCGGCGGATGAGTGTCGAAAATCCGCTTTGGGGGGCGCCACGCATCCACGGCGAACTGCTCAAGCTCGGGTTTGAGGTCGCGCAGTCGAGCGTCGCCAAGTACCTGGTCAGGCACCGAGGACCACCAAGCCAGGGGTGGCGGACCTTTCTGCGAAACCACGCGCCGGACATTGCCGCCATGGATTTGTTCGTTGTCACGACCATTGGCTTCGACCTGCTCTACGCCTACATCATAGTGCGGCTGGATCGCAGAGAGCTGGTTTGGATCAGCGTTACAACACATCCGACCGCGGAATGGGTTGCGCGCCAGATCACAGAAGCATTCCCGTGGAATGAAGCTCCGCGCTACATAATCCGCGACCGGGATCGCATCTATGGCACCGTTGTCACACGCCGACTTCGCGCCATGGGCATCCGAGATAAGCCAATTGCGCCAGCCTCGCCCTGGCAGAATGGCTTTGCCGAGCGGTTGATCGGATCGATCCGGCGCGAGTGCTTGGACCACATCATCGTCTTCGGCGAGGCGCATCTGCGCCGGATTTTGAAATCTTACGCCCATTAAAAATCAATAACTTAGAAGATATTCACTGCGTTCGGGACGCAGGAAACTGTCCGCTTCAGACGGCCACGATCAGCGAATGTCGGTATCGGTAGTTGCTGCCACTTCCCGGAAGCGCTCGTGTCTATACTTTAGTTAGACTGCATGCCGGCGGTGCCTAAGGCGGCCCACGGGCGAACAGCCGAGGTTCAGTGCTTCGCCGCTACCGCCGGGTTTGTCTCACGCAACAAGACCCTTCATCATCTTGTCGGTATCGGTCACGAAGCCGAAACAGAACTTCACATTCCAGAGCGTCGCCTCGCGGCAAAAGTCCGGCGAGGTCGTACCGCAGCAATCCTCCACCAGCACGCAATTGTAGCCGAGGAAGTGGGCGTCGGTCAGCGAGTGCAGGACACATTGATCGGTGTTGACGCCGCTGAAGAACAGCGTCTTGACATCGAGGTTCTTGAGGATGCTGTCCAACGGCGTATCCCAAAAGCCGCTGATCCTGTATTTGTCGACCTTGATATCTTCCGGAAGCTGCTCGAGTTCATCGACGACGGCCGCCGACCAGCTGTCCTTCTCAAGCAGATGCGCACCGTTGCCGGGCAGCGCACCTCCGATACCGATGCCGTTGCCGTCCCGATTGAACACATAGAGCGTGGTCGGCGGAAGGTTCTTGCGATCCGCCCGGTTACCCCAGTTGAGCCAGATCACCGGAACGCCGGTGTTGCGCAGCGCCGGAAGGATGCGCTGCAGCGGTTTGATTGGCGCGCGCTCGGGGCTGAGATCGGCTCCAAGCCAGTCGACCCAGCCGCCCGGTGCGCAGAAATCATTCTGCATGTCGACGACGATCATCGCCAAACGT
>Ga0193743_1001572_pt1 | contig 16947 bp, 16 predicted proteins | sample L2c2metaG_FD_143038 | JGI IMG/M metagenome (GOLD analysis project Ga0193743, IMG submission 143038) | Soil microbial communities from a riparian zone of the East river system, Colorado, United States - L2c2 | ecosystem: Environmental > Terrestrial > Soil > Riparian zone | place: USA: East River...
GTTGCATGGGCGTTCGATGGCATCACCTACGACGAAAAGCTTGGCAATTTCGGTCTGGTTGGCGGCGGCGCGGCCGGCACCGAGCTCGATATCGTCGATACCATGCTTGGCAGTCCGCCTCACACGCTGGTTGTGGCGACGTCAGCCGGCCGCCACACCGAAGGCTATCTGCTGGTCATGGAAGACTATGGCTTCAACCAGCAAGGGCTCGACGGCACCCAACATCCGCGCGTGCGTTCGGATATCGCGTATCACGAGACGCCAAACGGCGGCGCATCCTTTGCGTTTTCGTCGATCGCCTTCTGCGGCGCGTTGCCCTGGAACAACGGCGACAACAACATCTCTAAACTGGTCGGCAACGTCCTCAATCGTTTCATGAAAGACGGGCCGCTGCCGGCGCCGAGTCCCGTGGCGATCATGCATCGGGGCAGGGCGGACTACGATCAGCCCATGAACAAGGCGGTCAAGTAAAATTGGACGTCCGTAGTTGCGGGCGTCTTCCAATACCACAGGAGGCGATCATGCTTGCTCATCCGGATCTAGGTTTCGTGGAGGGGGGCGTAGATTTTCTGCAACGGGCGACCTACCAAGCATGCAGCGCGCGCTTCGGCGTGGCCAGCAGATTGCATCGTCGAGCCTATACGTCTGCGGTATTTCAGGAGCTGGAAAACGAGAAGGTCTGGACGCGAGACTGGGTTTGCATCGGGACCACCTCGGAAATTGCAAACCCGGGCGATCTGCTGCCCTATACGGTCGGTCAACACGGGATTCACGTTCAAAGGCTCGCTGCGGGCGGTCTGATTGGCCGGTTCAACAAGGCCCAGCATGGCGGCTGCCGTTCGATTCCCGCTCAATGCAGAACGGGCAAAAAAACCAAATGCTCCTACACGTCGTGCGGACACAGTCGGGATCGCGATGTCATCGCCGGCGATCTGTTGAACGAGATGACGCCACAGGCGGGGCAGTATCTAGGTGTCTACCCTGAGCGCCTGCTGCCAGTGAATATCCACACCGGCGGTCCTTTCCTCTTCGCTAACGTCGATCCCACCCTCGGCCGGGATGTCTGTCCGCCAGCCGTTGAATCGGAAGTAGATTCCAGGGCCATCCGGATCGGCGGGGACTGGCAGGAGCATCGCGCCAACTGGAAGCTCGCAGGCGCTGCATTGGTCGATACCGCCCGCTCGTATGTGAACGGTGGCGGTGCCAGCAACTACGTCTCGGCGGAATGGCATTTTCCGAATCTGGTGTTGATCAAGGCTCGCAGCGCCACGCTCGCGATCGTTCTTCAGCCCACAGGGTTCGATCAGGCGCTGTGGCGTCTGTCGTTCTTCAGGGAGCAGCAGGCGACCGATGTCTCTTACGGCAACGCGTCTGCCAATCTGGTCAATTTGGTCAGGCTTGCCGCTGCGAAGGCATTGTCGGATCAAGCCGAGGTAGATCTGCCAGCGGTCTGTGACATGACCGAGCAATCGCGGTCAGCATGGAAATTCAACCAGCAACTTCTGGAGCGCATCAACGCACATCATATCGCCTATTGGAATGCCCCGCTGACACACGCGCGGTCAGGACGCTGACGATGGTTTTCAGCGTGCAGCAAGTCAAATATGAATTCCTCGCCTATATCAAGGAATTGGATCCGACGTTTTCAAACTGGTACGTCGGACTTGCCGACCAGCCGAAGCAGGTTCTGTTCGAGTTCCATGGCGTGCGCGATGCGGAAGATCCGTGGCTGTACAAGCAGCTGCTGACCAACCGGGCCGCACGCACGGTGCAGGACTACTTCATCGAGCACTTGAAGACGGCGGGCGCTCCGGCGATGGAGCAATCAGAAAACGTGGATTGCGTCTATTTGTACAGGATCGCCGCGCACACGCGGCAATAGGAGAAGACGATGTTGGCGGTTCAAGACGGCGAGAAGGCGTATCTTGAGAAGGATTTCACCAAGGCCAAGGAAATCTGGGAGCCGATCGCCGAACGAGGTGACGCGGAAGCCGAAGCCTGGCTCGGCGCGCTTTATGCGAATGGGTTGGGCGTGCAGCAAGACGCCGCGCGCGCCTTCGAGTTTTATCGTCGATCTGCCGAGCACGGCAATCCCCTTGCCGCAAACAATGTCGGCGCCATGTACGCGAAGGGCGATGGCGTCGTGCGCGATCCGTCGCAGGGGGCCAGCTGGTTTCTTCGCGCCGCCGAATGCGGAGACGCGCTGGGTCAGTTCAACTACGCGGTGGCGCTGACAAAGGGCATTGGTGTCGATATCGATCTGGCGCAAGCCGTGAACTGGTACCGGCGTGCCGCGGAATCCGGTCACTATCCCTCCCAGGCGCGGCTCGGCTACTGCTACGCCAAGGGCCTTGGCGTCGCGAACGATCCTGTCGAAGCTTTTGTTTGGTTGAGCCTGGCGAGCCGCCACGGAGTTGGCCTTGCGATGACCGAGCTCGAGGATCTCGTGAGGACGATGTCCGGTGACCAGAAAGCGATGGCCCAACAGCGGCTTTCAAGATGGATCGCTACGTCTGAACGGAGCGAGGACTTTCTGGCAACGGCAACCGGCTAAGCCAAGTCGGCCGTGATCCCCTGCGGCAGAGGCTGGTCAATCCCTGAAGACGACAGTCTTGGGGCCGTTCGTGATGACGCGGCCGCCGAGATGCCAGGAGACAGGAGAGGGACAGAATGATATCGCCGGGCATCGGAGCTTTCGTTCAAGGCAAGATTCAGGTTCTGTAAAACGCAGACATTCAGTCGGAAGTGCGCTGTACCGAGAGACCGTGAACAGCCGCCGATACTTCCAGCCAGTGCTGAAAACTGCCGGCGAGGCTTCTGGCCACGGCAATATCGATCGTAGGTCCGTCGTCCACGTTCCACAGCGTTGCGCCGATGTGGGCGATGCTGGTGACAGCCACGGACCCCGCCGGAAACACCTCCGGTGCGAGATCGATTTGAACGCCTTTCTCCAGCGTATCCAATAATGCGGGACCGGTGAGGCGCAACACCCCGAGCCCGCCCGATTGCTCAACCACGGAAGCCTGTCCTTGAAGCTGTGTTTCAAGGTTTCGCACGAACGCTACGTCGTGCGTCTCGCTGATCGCGAGCCACTTGCCGGGACCGGTTCCGAGAAACGCTATTCCGTTATTTGCAGTCCATTTCGGCCCGACCGGCAATGCAATGTTGAAGTTGTTTTTCACGGTATCGGAAAGCTCGCCGAGTTTGCCGCGGCGCAAGAGCACGGTGGCAATCGCCAAACCCACGCGCTCGACTGCGACGACGCCATTGCCGCTGCCAATCGGGCGCAGACTTGCGAAAACACTTTCGTTGACGAGATCATGCACGCAGACGTTCTCCTTCCGGATCGACGAACACCGGAGACACGATCTCGACTTCGACGTCAGCGGATCGCACGGGATCGTAGGCGCGGATACGCTCTCCGAGACGTTGCGGCCCGCGCGCAAGAAGGCCCAGCCCGATCCAGTGACCGAGCGAGGGGCTGAACGCCGTCGAGGTCATGTAGCCTTCGTCCGTTTCGGGAGACGGCGAAACGCCGCGCGCGATGAAGTGTGCGCCGGCGCGAAGGCGATCGCCTGGCTCGACCGGCGTCAATCCGACGAGAGCCGGTCGCTGCGGATCGACCAGCGCCGGCCGCGCGGCCATGACGCGGCCGATGTAGTCTTTTTTGATCGACATCATGCGGCCGAGGCCAAGATCGTGGGCGACCGTCTGGCCATTCAGTTCGTTGCCCGCGACATGGCCCTTTTCGATGCGCATGACCGACAGCGCCTCGGTGCCGTAGGCTGTCACGCCGAAATCCCGGCCTGCATCCATCAATGCGTGCGCGAGCGCGTCGCCATATCCTGCCGGCGCCGCGATCTCATAGGCGAGTTCGCCGGAAAACGAAATCCGGAACAATCGCAACGGAATTGGACCCAGGCTGAATTCCCCGCATGCAAGATAGGGAAACGCTTCGTTGGAAAGATCGGCGGCGTCGCGCAGAAGATGCTGCAACAATTGCCGGGACCGCGGACCGGCCACGGCGTACTGCGACCACTGCTCGGTGACGGACACCATTTGCACGTCGAGTTCAGGCCAAAGGACCTGATGGCAGAATTCGAGGCGTTGCATCACCTTGCCGGCATTCGCGGTGGTCGTCGACATCACCCAGTGATCCGGCGCGAGGCGTGCCGTGGTGCCGTCGTCCATGACGAAGCCGTCCTCGCGCAACATGACGCCGTAGCGCACCTTTCCAACAGCAAGCGTCGAAAACGTGTTGATGTAGATGCGATCCAGGAATGTACCAACGTCCGGCCCTGCCAGTGCGATTTTGCCGAGCGTCGAGACATCGCAAATTCCCACGGCGGAGCGGACGGCCTTGACCTCTCGTGTCACGCTCTGCAGCCAGTCGGTTTCGCCGGGCCGCGAAAACCATTGCGCGCGAAGCCATTGCCCCGCTTCCACGAAGGTAGCGCCTTGCGATGTGGCCCAGCGATGTCCCGCGGGCAGGCGGGTCGGCTTGAAATGTTTGCCGGTATGTAGTCCTGCGAATGCACCGATGGTGACCGGCAGATGCGGCGAGCGCGCTCGCGTGGTGCCGGTCTGGGCAATCGTGCGCCCTGTAAGTTCGGCCATGATGGCGAGGCCACTGACATTTGACGTCCGGCCCTGATCGGTCGCCATGCCCAGCGTAGTGTAGCGCTTGAGATGCTCGACCGACCGAAACCCTTCCTGTGCCGCGAGCGCAACGTCCTTGTCGGTAACGTCGTTCTGCAGATCGACGAAGGCTTTGCTGCGCGACTCCGCAACGTGCCAGAACGCCTTCACTTCGAAGCACTCGCTGCTGGTGCGATAACGTGTCATTCCGTGCGGGCGGCGGCCGGCACGAACCGCCGCGTCGGCCCCCCAAATCGTTCCGTCGTGGAGTGCCTCGGCGAGGGTGAAATGGCCAGCCGCAGCGCCGGCAATAGACATGCCATCCGGCAATTCGCCCGCCAGAAACGCAGCCTTGGGCTCCGACCACGCTGGGCTGGAGCCGAGATGCGTGGAGAGCGCGATGTCCGGATTCCAGCCGCCGGCGACCGCCAGCGCATCGACGGTAAATGTCTTCCGACCGCCCATGGCATCCAGCACATCGATCGACTTCAACGCGCGGCCCCCATTGGCGTCGGTTACCCGTCCACCCAGAAAGATCGAAGCATTGCCGGCCAGCGCAACGATCTGCGGCGCAACCTTCACGCGGGTATCGACCACGCACTCCACGGATATTCCGGCGTTGCTGAGATCGAAAGCCGTGCGCCAGCCGTCATCGCCGGTCGTGAACACCGCCACATTCCGGCCGGGCGCTGCCGCAAAGCGGTTGACGTAGGTGCGCATCGCCGACGAGAGCATGACGCCGGGCCTGTCATTGCCGCCGAAGACGATCGAGCGTTCCACGGCGCCGGCCGCAAGCATCGCTTCGCGCGCGACGATCTTCCACAGTCGCTGGCGCGGCGTGAAGGCGGGTGGAACGGGCAGGTGATCAGCGACATGTTCGATGGCGCCATACTCACCGTCGTAGACGCCGAACACCGAGGTGCGCCGCATGATGCGCACGTTCGGCAATGTCCTAAGCTCGTCCTCGATCAGCTTTGCCCATATCGCGCCCGGCGCGCCGTCGATCTCATGCGTTTCGGAATTCAGCCGTCCTCCGAGCGCAAAATCGCTTTCGGCAACAATGACGCGCAGCCCCGCGCGTCCGGCCGTCAAGGCAGCAGCGAGCCCCGCCGGGCCCGCGCCGATAACGAGAAGATCGCAGAACGCATAGGCCTTTTCATAGGTATCGGGATCGTCCTCGCCGCTGAGACGGCCGAGCCCCGCCGCGCGACGGATTGCGGGCTCATAGAATTTCTCCCAAAACGCCGCCGGCCACATGAAGGTCTTGTAGTAAAAGCCGGCAACTAGCATCGGGCTAGCAATCTGGTTGATGGCGTGAATATCGAAGGCCAGCGATGGCCAGCGATTTTGACTTGCGGCATCGAGCCCGTCGAACAGCTCGACGGTCGTCGCCTTGGTATTGGGTTCACGCCGGGCCCCGGAGCGCAACTCGACCAGTGCGTTCGGCTCTTCCGGGCCGGCGGAGAAGATCCCGCGCCGGCGATGATATTTGAACGAACGGCCGACCAGCCGCACCCCGTTGGCCACGAGCGCCGACGCGAGCGTATCGCCGGCAAAGCCTTGCAGCGGTTTGCCGTCAAAACTGAAGCCAACAACCTTCGACCGGTCGATGAGACCGCCGCGGGCGAGACGCCGAGTGTTGTTCATGGTTGCGTCTCCGCATGCGCCATGACGGTACTAAGAATGCGATGGGTGCGGGTATCGCGCTCGACGACGAGCCAGCCGTGACAGCCCGCGCTGTGGTACCAGTATTCCCTGAGCAGACCGGCTGGATTGTCACGCAGATAGACGTGGTCGAACATCGCGCCGTCGAGGTCCGCACCGGACGCGGCAGCGTCGGGCCGCGTCACGCTGGCGTCACCGAGATAGCTGAATTCAGCGGCGTCGCGTGATCCACAAAAGGGGCAGGGAATGCGCATGGCGTCTCAGTGCAGGTTCGGTTGGGCGCCGACGCCCTTTTCGTCGATGACATGGCCGGTGCGGAATCTATCGAGCCGCAAATGCATAGCCGCCGTATGCGGCGCATCGCGCGCGATCAGATGCGCGAATGTGAATCCCGACCCTGGCGTGGCCTTGAAGCCGCCGTAGCACCAGCCGGCGTTAAGATAGAGTCCTTCGGTCGGAGTGCGGTCGATGATCGGCGAACCGTCCATCGACATGTCCATGATGCCACCCCAGCTTCGCAGCATACGCGCCCGCCCGAGGGCCGGCATCAGCGCCATGCCGCCTTCGCAGACGTCTTCCACGACCGGGAGATTGCCGCGTTGGGCGTAGGAGTTGTAGCCGTCGATGTCGCCGCCGAATACAAGCCCGCCCTTGTCCGACTGGCTGATGTAAAAATGTCCCGCGCCGAAGGTGATGACGCCGGGGATGATCGGCTTCAGCCCTTCAGAGACGAAGGCCTGAAGGACGTGGCTTTCGATCGGCAGCCGCATTCCGGCCATTGCGGCAACGCGCGAACTGCTGCCGGCGACTGCAATGGCAACCTTCTTCGCCTGAATTTCTCCGCGCGATGTTTGCACGCCGGTGACGCGGCCGTCGGCGATGGAAAAGCCCGTCACTTCACAGTTCTGAACGATATCGACGCCGCGATCGCTCGCGCCGCGCGCGTAACCCCACGCCACCGCGTCGTGACGCACGGTGCCGCCGCGACGCTGCAACAGGCCGCCTTGAACCGGAAACCGGGCTGCATCGAAATTGAGAAATGGATAAAGCTTGCGAACGCCGTCCTGATCGAGAAGTTCGGCATCGATGCCATGGATGCGCATTGCGTTGCCGCGGCGTGCATAGGCGTCGCGCTGGCCGTCAGAATGATACAGGTTGAGCACGCCGCGTTGGCTGATCATTGCATTGTAATTGAAATCCTGCTCCAGCCCCTCCCACAGTTTCATCGACAGTTCGTAAAGCGGGATATTGCCGGGCAGCAGATAGTTGGAGCGGACGATCGTGGTGTTGCGCCCGACATTGCCACCGCCGATCCAACCCTTTTCAAGCACCGCGACATTGGAGACGCCGTATTCCTTGGCGAGGTAATAGGCGGTCGCAAGGCCATGACCGCCACCGCCGACGATCACCACGTCGTACGCGCCGCGGGGCGTGGCGTCGCGCCATTGCGGCTTCCAGCCCTTGTGGCCGGACAGGGCATTGGCAAGCAGGGATGTCAGGGAGTAGCGCATGATGCGGCTTAAGCCATATGGATCGGACAACTGACTTTCGCGCGGAAACGAAACCGGCTATACGCTGTAAGCGACATCAAATGTTCTGATTGCGACATTGCCGCCATGCCCCGTCCGTACCGCTTCGGCTTCCTGCTGATCGACGATTTCGCGCTGATGTCGTTCGCATCCGCCGTTGAGCCGCTGCGGGCGGCGAACATCCTTGCGGGGCAAACGCTCTACGAGTGGTTTCATATCTCGACCGGCGCTAAGGCCATCGTCGCGTCGAACGGCCTGTCGGTGACGGCCGATCACACGATTGCCGACAAGATGCGGTTCGACACGGTGCTAGTTTGTGCTGGAGGAAACCCGGCGTCGTTCGACGACGCGAAGACAATTGCGTGGCTGCGCAGGATCGCGCGATCCGGCTGCGAAATCGGAGGCGTGTCGGGCGGGCCGTTCATTCTCGCAAAGGCCGGCATACTCGATGGCGTCCGCTGCACCATCCACTGGGAACATCTGCCGGCTTTCACCGAGGCGTTCCCTGACATCGCGGCTACACGAACGCTGTTCGAGATCGACCGCGGCCGTCCGACGTGCGGTGGCGGCGTAGCGGCGCTGGACATGATGCATGCGATCATCCGACGCGATCACGGCCAGTCGCTGGCAGCGCGGGTGAGCGACTGGTATTTGCAGACAGCGATCCGTCTCGGCGACAGCACGCAGCGGGTCTCGTTGCTGGAGCGGGTCGGAACCAACAACCGGAGCCTCATTTCCGCGATCGGCACCATGGAGCGGCAACTGGCCAGCCCGTTGCCGCGACAGGCGCTGGCGAAGGCTGCGAATGTTTCAGTCCGGCAGCTCGAACGGCTGTTCGCGAAGCATCTCGGCGTGACGATCGATCAACACTATGTTTCGCTGCGTCTGGCAAAAGCGCGCGCGTTGTTGCGGCAGACGAGTCTGCCCGTTGTTCAGGTCGGCGCCGAATGCGGCTTCGCCAATGCCAGTCATTTCGCGAGGGTCTACCGGACGGCGTTCGGAATGCCGCCATCGAAAGATCGCATGCCAGGCCGCCGCAGCCGCAAACGAAGAGACGAAGCCGTCAGTGTCCAGCAATGATTTCTGAGTAGGTCCAATGCCAAATCAACACTGACAGGCAACGACTCTCAAAAATCATCTGCTGGCCGCTCGACGAACTGGCATAGATGGATGGTCACAAGCCGACCTCCGTCCGGAGGCCGTGCATACCCGTCGCTGCCGCATCCTTGATCGCTTCGCGCTTACAATTTGAACATGCTGCTTACAAATCGTCGGGTTCTGAAAACTTTCGGGTTGATTTCGTCGCAAAGCACAGGTTCGGAATAAATTTGTTCTTGACAGATTTGCGCTCTCGGGAGAGCCTTCAAAACAGGCGTTGGGCAAAGTTGCCCCAAGCGGCGCCACCCAACTTGCAAATTCTTCTTTGACGGCACTGTTGCCGGAGCCTAGCAGGCTTGTTGCATTGGGTAAGTTATTATGGCGCCTCAGAACCTTCAGGCCGGCTTTCTGTTTTCCTCGACGGGCTCGTATGCGCTGGTCGCGCGGTCGATGTTGAACGGTGCCCTTCTTGCCGCCGAAGAAATCAACGCGTCGGATCTCGGGATCCGCCTTGAGCCATCCGTCCTGAATCCGGGCGGCGACCTCTCGCAATATTCGGCGCTCACAACGACGCTGCTGAAGCGTCAAATCCGCCATGTGGTGGGCTGCTATACGTCGTCGTCACGCAAGGAAGTCATTCCTCTGTTCGAAAAGCACGACGCCCTGCTGTGGTATCCATCGCACTACGAAGGCTTCGAGAGCTCCACCAACGTTATCTATACCGGAGCTGCACCAAATCAGCACGTCCTGCCACTGGTTGAATATCTGATTCAGCATCACGGCCATCGCGCGTTTTGTGTTGGCTCCAATTACATCTGGGCCTGGGAAAACAACCGCATCCTGCGCGAGAGCGTCATGGCGCGCGGCGGCTCGGTGCTGGCTGAGCGCTATTTCGCCGTCGGCGAAACGGATTTCCATCAGGCCATCGAGGCGATTATCGCAGCGCGTCCTTCGTTCGTATTTCTGACGCTGATCGGCACTTCAGCCTACCAGTTCTTCCGCGACTTCAGGGCGGCGTGCCGCGCCCGTGGAATAGATCAGGCTCGGGAAATCCCCGTTGCCTCCTGTTCGCTTTCGGAGCCGGAACTCGAAGCCATCGGTGAGGGGGCTGTCGATGGCCATCTGAGTTTGAGCGTTTATTTTTGTTCGATTCAAAGCCCGGCAAACCTCCGGTTTCTCGATGCCTACCAAGCGCAGTTTCCGAAGGGCCCGACCGCGTCCGCGGATGCGGAGGCGTCCTACAATGCAGTGTGGCTGCTGGCGCGCGCGGCCGCCGCAGCCAGGAGCGACGACCCACACGCCATCAAGGCGGAAGTTGTTCACCAGCATCTTGACGCACCGCAGGGCAAGGTCTGGATCGATGACCAGACATTCCATGCCTATTTGACGCCCCGAATCGGCCGCTCCAATCGACAGGCGAGGTTCGACCTGATCGGCGAGGCGAGGGCACCTGTTCAGCCCGATCCTTATCTCGTGCACAACTCTTCGCGGTTCGAAGCCGCGTCGGTTCCCTCACTGAGGCTGGTGTCATGACCGAACCAAGGCTGCTCCAGAATTTCAGCGGCGGCCGTGCTATCGTAGTGACGGATCGGGCGTCGTCGCTCGATATACTGATGATCTCTCTGGACCGGCTTGGCGTCACGACCAGTCCCGCTGACATTGTCGAGAGCGTTGCAGCCATCGATCTTTTAACACTGCAGCCGGATCGCGACGTTATCTTCATCGATGGCGACATCAGCGACGTGGCAGTGCTGCCGCGCAGTGAGCTCGGCCGGCTGCCGCCGGCGCCGGTAATCGGATTGCTCGGCGTCAGCGCCCCAAGCCGCCTCAAGGCGCTGATGCGGGCAGGTGCCACCTCGTTTCTTCGCAAGCCTGTTCATGGCGCAGCCGTCTATCCAGCGCTGTTTGTCGGCGTCAACGAGTATCGCCGGCACCGGCATCTGGAGGCGCTGCTGGAGGATCAGAGTCGCCGCCGTCGAGGTCGGCGCGATGTGGTCAAGGCAATCATTCGGACGATGTCGGAATACGGCATCGACGATGACGAAGCCTACGATCTGCTTCGTCGACGCAGCATGAAGATGCGTCAGACGATGGAGGACATGTGCAAAGACTTGGTCCGATCGTCAGACGGACAAGAACACGGCGAATTCGTTCTGAGGAGAAAACTCGCCGACTAAACCCAACAGAGGAGAGTGAGATGCTGGAAAGTATTGCGAGGGGGTCGCGCATAGCTTCCCTCATTGGAGTTGGCTTGCTCGCTGCAGGCTCAGCCTACGCGGCGGACCCGATCAAGCTCGGGGTCTTGGAAGACCAGTCCGGCGATTTTGCTCTGGCAACGATCGGAAAGGTGCATGGCATTCAGCTCGCGACCGATGAAATCAATGCAGCCGGCGGCATTTCCGGGCGCAAACTTGAGCTGGTGATCTACGACACCCAATCGGACAATACCCGCTACCAGGAATTCATGCGGCGCGTGCTTCAGCGCGACAAGGTCAACGTGGTGTTCGCGGGGTTTTCCAGCGCTTCGCGCGAGGCCTATCGCCCGATCGTCGATCAGCTCGACGGCTTCGCCTTCTACAACAATCAGTATGAAGGTGGCGTCTGCGATGGTCACATGGTCGTCACCGGCGCCGTTCCCGAGCAGCAGTTCTCGACCCTGATTCCCTGGATGATGGAGAAATACGGCAAGCGGATCTACACCATCGCGGCCGACTACAATTTCGGACAGATTTCAGCCGAATGGGTGCGCATGATCGTCAAGCAGAACGGTGGCGAGATGGTTGGCGAGGAATTCATCCCGCTGGGTGTCTCGCAATTCTCGCAAACCATCCAGAATATCCAGAAGGTCAAGCCGGACGTGCTGATCACGTTGCTGGTCGGCACTGCCCAGGCGTCCTATTACGAGCAAGCCGCTTCGGCTAACCTCAAGGTTCCGATGGGCAGTTCGGTCAATGTCGGCCAGGGCTATGAGCATAAGCGCTTCAAGCCACCGAGCCTCGCCAACATGCATGCGACGGTGAATTATGTCGAGGAAGTAGACACGCCGGAAAGCAAGGCATTCGTGAAGAAGTGGAAGGCTAAATTCCCGAATGAGCCTTACATCAATCAGGAAGCCGAAAATTCCTATCACGCCGTCTACCTCTACAAGCAGATGGTCGAGCGAGCCGGCGGCTCGACGACACGCGCCGACTTGCGCGCGGTGATCGCCAAGGGTGACGTCTGTGTCGATGCGCCTGAAGGCAAGGTCTGCATCGATCCGAAGAGCCAGCATGCCTCGCATACGATCTACCTGGCGAAGGTCGGCGACGATCATTCCATCACGTTCCCGAAGGTCTGGAACGACATCAAGCCGTATTGGCTCGGCGAGGCCGGATGCGACCTGACCAAGAAAGATCCGATGGCGCAGTACACCCCGAGCAATCCGCCACCGAAGCCCTGATCACGGCAGTGTCGAGGGACGCTTGCCGTTCCTCGACATATACTTTTTCTCTTTTGCGCGCTCAACCAATATCGGTTGCGCCACTTTTCCACTGGCTTCGAGGCTACGGGATGGATGCCCTGAGTTCCTTGTTCGGATTCCTCTATCAATGCGGCGATGCATTTGCGTTTCTTGTGCTCGCCGCCTGCGGCCTCGCGGTGATCTTTGGCATGATGGGGGTGATCAATCTCGCGCACGGCGAGTTCATCATGTGTGGCGCATACGTGACCGTGGCGACAGCACGGGCAGGGCTGCCGCTGCCGATCGCGATTCTTGGCGGCGCGCTTGCCGCAGGGTTGGTCGGATTGGTGGTCGAGCGTCTTGTCGTCCGCCAGCTCTATGAGAGGCCAATGGACACCATTGTCGCAACCTGGGGGCTCAGCCTGATTGCCACGCAGGGCACCCTGATCGTGCTGGGGTCGAGTATGCCCGGCGTTGGCGTTCCGCTCGGCAGCTTCACGGTTGGCGCCTATTCCTACTCGACCTACCGGCTGGTGCTGATCGTCGCCGCGCTTGCTATTCTGACGGGGCTCTATCTCGCTTTCAACAAGACTAGGTTTGGCATTCTGGCCCGCGCCACGATTCAACTCCCGCATATGGCGGAAGCCCTCGGGGTCGATACCAAGTTCGTCTACAGCATGACCTTTGCGTTGGGCGCCGCGCTTGCCGGCCTGGTCGGCGGCCTCTATGCACCAACTATGACCATCGTGCCGACGATGGGCAGCACATTCATCATGGAGGCGTTCGTCACCGTCGTGGTGGGTGGGGCCGATATTTTCCTTGGTACGGCGCCCGCTGCCGCGGTGCTGGGAGTAGTCAAGGCCACGATGACGTCGTGGCAGGGACAATTATTCGGCCAGATTGGCCTACTAATCGCTGTGATCATCGTGATCCGCATTCTGCCGAAGGGGATATCGGGTTTCATCCTGCGTGAGCGAAGTTGAGTGAGCCGCCGCGGACATGACATGGCACACCCGTTTTATTCGTTTGCTCGAGGGGCCGCAGACGCTGGGCCGCGGTCCGGTGTTCTGGTCTGCTGCGAGTCTCGCACTCTTGATGGCAGTGATCTATCCGCTGATCATCGACGGCTACACGGTCGGCAACACGGTCTACTTCTTCACCTGGACGTTCATGGCGCTCGGGCTCTGTCTGATCTGGGGCTATGGCGGTACGCTCAGTTTTGGACAGACCGCCTTCTTCGGTCTTTCCGGCTATGCCTACGGCGTTCTCACGCTCAACTTCGGCGCGGCTTACGGCTTTACGTTGGTCGCCTTGCTTGGTTCGCTAGTCTGCGCAGCGATACTCGCCGCCGTGCTCGGCTATTTTCTCTATTTTGGGCGGATCAGCGGCGTATTCCTCGGCATCGTCACGCTGTCGGTCACGCTGGTGTTCGAGCGATTCATGGCGCAGACCGCCGGCCCGGAATGGCAAATCGGTGTCGCGCGTCTCAACGGCTACAATGGCATGGGCGGAATGCCGCCGCTGACACTGCCGTGGTTCGGCGGCAATATCGTGCTGTTTCCGGATGTCGGCCTCTATTACTTCGTCCTGGCGCTGCTGGTTCTGACCTATCTCGGTCTGCGTATTCTCGTGAATTCAAAATTCGGCAACGTGCTGGTGGCGATCCGGGAAAATCCGGAGCGTGCAGAGATGCTCGGCTACGACGTACGAAAATATCAGCTGGTGGCCTTCGTGATCGGCGCGGTGCTGGCTGGTCTCAGCGGTACGCTCTACACCGCCTGGGGTCAGTACATCACGCCGTCGAGCATGAGCATCACCGCTGCGGCCTTGCCGATCGTGTGGGTTGCGGTGGGCGGCCGGGGCGACCTGACGGCCACCCTGATCGGCACACTCGCCGTGTTGGCGGCCTTCCAGGCGCTGACCATCTACGGCAGCCAATATGCACTGGTCGTGATGGGACTGCTGCTGGTCACGACAGTTCTGATCGCGCCGGAAGGATTGATCGTCACTTTTGCCAAGTTCGCCGTCCGCGTACGGCGTGGACATAAGGGATCGTCCTGATGCCGATCCTCGAAACCCGCGGTCTCAACAAGCATTTCGGCGGGTTGCATGTCACCGCCAATATCAATCTTGCGCTCGATGAGGGCGAGATCCATTGCCTGATAGGTCCCAACGGCGCCGGCAAGAGCACACTATTCCGCCTGATCCTCGGCGAGCACGCGCCATCCAGCGGCAGCATTCTCTATGCCGGGCAGGATATCACCGCGTTGAAGTCGTTCGAGCGCATCCGGCGCGGCATGAGCGTCAAGTTTCAGGTGCCGGGTATCTTCAAGGCTCTGAGCGCGCGCCAGAACCTGGAAATCGCGCTTCAACATCACATCGAGGGCGGTTCGCTCGACGCTGAGACTGACCGGTTGCTGGCTTTTCTCAATCTGTCGGAAGTTGCGACGCAACTGGCCGGCAATCTCAGCCATGGCCAGAAACAATGGCTTGAGATCGGCATGGCGATCAGCCTGAAGCCGAAGCTGTTGCTGCTGGATGAGCCAACCGCCGGCATGTCTCCAGCCGAAACCTTTGCTACCGGTGAGATCGTCCAGACGCTGAATGCCAGCGGCGTCACCATTCTTGCGGTAGAACATGACATGAGCTTCGTGCGGCAAGTGGCCAGGCGGGTCACCGTGTTGCATCTCGGCCGAATTTTCGCGCAAGGCACGATCGAGGAGATCGTTGCCGACGAACGTGTCGCGGCGATTTATCTGGGGCAGGGCCATGCGTAAGGAGATCGTCCTCTCCACGCTCAAACTTCGTTCCGGCTACGGCGGCAAGCCGGTGCTGCAAGGCATCGACATGGATGTGCGCAAAGGTGAGATCGTCGCCGTGATCGGCCGCAACGGCGTCGGCAAGTCGACGCTGATGCGGACGCTGATCGGTCTTCTGCCGCCGACCGAAGGCTCCATCGTGTTCAAGGGGCAGGATGTGAGCTCGCTGGTGGCGCATCGCCGCGCCCGTCTGGGCATCGGCTACGTGCCGCAGGGGCGCGACGTTTTCCCGCGCATGAGTGTCGAGGAAAACCTCAAGGTCGGCGAAACGCTCAGCGGTAAGGTCGGTCCCGAAGACTACACGCGGGTCTATGGCACATTTCCTATTCTCGCCGAGCGGCGCACTCAGCAGGCTGGAACGTTGTCCGGCGGCCAGCAGCAGCAACTGGCGATCGGGCGCGTCATGATCAGCAACCCGTCGCTGATCCTGCTCGATGAGCCATCGGAAGGCATCCAGCCGTCAATTGTTCAGGATATCGCCCGCACCATCGTCGAGCTGAATCGCCGGACCGACGTCACCATCGTTTTCGTCGAGCAGAATCTCGACATGATCCGCGCCATGGCTCAACGCTGCTACGTCATGGACAAGGGACGGATCGTAGCCGCGCTGACGCCGGCCGATCTCGATGATCGCGAGGTCGTGCGCCGGCATCTCGCCGTATGAACAGGATTTTCAACCAGCAGGAAGGATCATCATCATGTCGTGGCTCGAAACCTCCATTATGGCCCGCAAGGGTGCGGCAAAGGGCAAGCCGGGCAAGACCTATTCGATCACGGAAGAGAGCCAGGGTCAGTATCATTACGTCTATGGTCCGTTTGCGAAGCCGGTGCTGAAGGTCGACCCCGGCTCCGTGATTTCCGCGGAGACGCATGACGCGTTCGAAGGCAAGATCAAGTATGAAACCGACAAGCCGAGTGAGATCCTCAATTTCCCGTTCCTGAATCCGCAGAACGGGCCGATCTATGTCAACGGTGCCGAGAAGGGCGACACCCTCGCGGTGTACATCAAGTCGATCGTGCCGCGCGGCCCGCAGCCGGTGGGAACGACTTGCCTGATCACGGAATTCGGCGGCCTGGTCGCTACTTCTGACACTGCGCTCCTCAATCCGCCGTTGCCGGAGCGGGTCAAGAAGGTCGAGGTCACGCTCGAAGGCGGCATCAAGTGGAGCGACAAACTCACGCTGCCCTATCAGCCCTTCATCGGCACCATCGGCACCTCGCCGGAAATCGAGGCGATCACGTCGCTTCAGCCGGACTATTACGGCGGCAACATGGATCTGCCGGACGTCGCGGTCGATGCGGTGATCTACCTGCCCGTCAACACGCCCGGAGCGCTACTGTATCTCGGCGATTGCCACGCCACGCAGGGCGATGGTGAACTATGCGGCGTGGCGCTCGAGCATCCAACCGTCACCACCTTGCAGGTCGATCTGATCAAGAATTGGAAGTTCAAGTGGCCGCGCCTGGAAAATGAGAAGTTCTTCATGACGATCGGTTCCAGCCGGCCGATGGAGGATGCGGCCCGCATCGCCTACCGTGAACTGATCCGCTGGATGGCCGCTGATTTCGGTTTCGAAGAACTTGACGCCTACATGCTTCTTACCCAGTGCGGTCGTGTCCGCCTTGGAAATATGGTGGATCCAAAATACACGTTGGGCGCTTCGATTCTGAAATCTTATCTGAAGTGATCTCGCGCGCGTGCGACCCGAGTTTCGCGAAACGGCCCTTGCCATCCGAAAGCGCTTTCAGAATACGCCTT
>Ga0193743_1001574_pt1 | contig 16932 bp, 12 predicted proteins | sample L2c2metaG_FD_143038 | JGI IMG/M metagenome (GOLD analysis project Ga0193743, IMG submission 143038) | Soil microbial communities from a riparian zone of the East river system, Colorado, United States - L2c2 | ecosystem: Environmental > Terrestrial > Soil > Riparian zone | place: USA: East River...
CAGCCGCAGGTACGCCGAACCGCCGTCCGGGCGGCCCAGCCTGGCCAGCGCGGCCAGCAGCGTCCACTCCACGTCGATGGCGAACGCCGGCTCGTAGCTCACGCAGCCGGGCTGCTCGATGCCGATGGACGGCGTGGTGATCGACTGATGCGCGCCGCCCTCCGGGGCCAGCGTCACCCCGGACGGCGTGCCCACCAGGATGGACTGGCCGCCGGCGTAGATGCCGAACGACCACGGCTCCAGCGCGCGCTCGACGAACGGGTCGTACATCACCCCGATCGGCAGCAGCGGCTGACCCCACCGGCTCCAGGTGGCGCCCAGCTCGCCGAGCAGCCCGACCAGGTTCGTCTCCGCGATACCCAGCTCGATGTGCTGGCCGGCAGGTTTCTCCCGCCAGTGCAGGATGGTCTCCGCGTCGTCGGCGAACCAGTCGCGGCGCTCGGTGGCCGACCACACCCCGACCTTGTTCACCCAGCCGCCCAGGTTGGTCGTCGAGCTGACGTCCGGGCTGACCGTGACCACCCGGCGGGCGGCCTCCGGCGCGTCGCGGGTGAGGTCCAGCAGGGTCCGGCCCAGGGCGGCCTGGGTGGTGGCCATGCCGTGCGGCGCGGGGCGGCCGATGTCGGTGGGCAGCGCGGGCGGCTGGGCCGTCGGCGCCGGTTCCCGACGGAGGCGTTCGGCCACCTCTGCGCAGGCCTGCCCGGCCGGGGTGTCGGCGGCGAACCGCTGCCACGGTCGGGCCGGGTCCACGCCGACCTCGCCGGCCAGCACCTGCAGCTGCGCCTCGGTGAGCAGCGAGGAGTGGTTCTGCGGGTGCCCCTGGACGGGCAGCCGGTAGCCCTTGACGGTGTAGGCGAACATCACCGTGGGGCGGCTGTCGTCGATCTGCTCGAACGCCTGGTCCAGTGCGTCCAGGTCATGCCCGCCGAGGTTGCGGATGGCCTCCAGCAGGGTGGCGTCGTCCAGCTCGGCGATCAGCGCGGCAACCGCCTCGCGGCCCTCGCCGTCGCCGGGCACCCTGGCCCGCAGCTCCTCGGCGGAGCAGCGCAGCAGCCGCTGGTACTCCGGGTTGCTCATCCGGTCGATCCGCTCGCGCAGCGCGCCGCCGCCGGGCCGGGCGAACAGCTGCTCCAGCAGCCGCCCGTACTTCAAGGTGAGCACCTGCCAGCCGGCCGCGCCGAACATGCCCTGCAACCGCTCGGCGGCGATGTTGGGCACCACCCGGTCCAACGACTGGCGGTTCAGGTCCACGATCCAGACGATCTCCCCGAGCTCCGCCACGGCCGGGTCCAGGATCGCCTCCCAGATCGCCCCCTCGTCCAGCTCGGCGTCCCCGACCAGGGAGAACTGCCGGCCGCCGCCGGTCTCGGCGCCGAGGGTGGAGCGCAGGTAGCGCCGGGAGAGCGCACCCCAGATGGGCGCGGTGGCCCCGATGCCGACCGAGCCGGTGGAGTAGTCCACCGGGTCCGGGTCCTTGGACCGGCTGGGGTAGCTCTGCAGCCCGCCGAACTCGCGCAACGTGGTCAGGTACGACTCGTCCAGCTCGCCGAGCAGGTAGTTGATCGCGTGCAGCACCGGCGAGGCGTGCGGCTTCACCGACACCCGGTCACCCGGGGTCAGGTGCTTGAACCAGAGCGACGTCATGATCGACACCATCGACGCGCAGGACGCCTGGTGGCCGCCCACCTTGAGTCCGGACGGATTGGGCCGCACCCGGTTGGCGTGGTGCACGATCGCGCTGGACAACCAGAGCACCCGCCGTTCGACCTGGTCCAGGACGCCGAGCGGGTCGATACGGGTGGGGGCCGGGGCGCTGCTGGTCATGATGCCTTCCTGGGCGTGCGTCAAAGACCTCGGTGCGCACAGCCGGCGGGTGGTGCCCGCTCAGGTCGGCGCACTGGCCCTTGGCGACCGGGACCGGGGTGCGGTCGACCGATCAGTGCTCGCGGGCGCATCGTGCAGAACGTACCTATAAGTGCAGCACTACAATCAGAACTGCTCAAGATATCAAGATCTACTTGAGCATACTGCCCATTACCGCCGTCATCTTCGAAAACGGGAGTGAGCACCCTGCCCAGCACGCATCGCGCCGACCCGGTGGACGCCCGGCTGCTGCTCGCGCTGACCGAGGAACCACGGGCAACCACCGTCGCGCTGGCCGAACGGCTCGGCCTGTCCCGCAATACCGTGCAGGCCCGGCTGGCCCGCCTGGACGAGCGAGGCGCGCTGGACTCCTTCGAACGCCGCATCGACCCGGCCACGCTGGGGTATCCGCTCACCGCCTACGTGACCATCCGGGTCACCCAGCGCGGGCTGGACGAGGTGGGCGCCGCGCTGGCCGACATCCCCGAGGTGCTCCAGTGCCACGGCATCGCCGGGCAGACCGACCTGCTGGTGCACGTGGTGGCCCGGGACGCGGACGACCTGTACCGGATCGCCGGGCAGATCCTGGCCATCCCCTGGGTGGAGCGCACGGACACCGCACTGGTGATGCGTGAGCTGGTCGGCTACCGAATCGAGCCCCTGCTCCGCCGCCTAGTGGAGTGACCGGCCCACGATGGCGAGGCCCGCGTGTCCTGGCGTGCCTGCGCGTCCTGGCGCGCCCGCGTGTCCCGGCAGGGGCTTCGCTAGCCGTGGCAGGTCTGCGCGAGCGGAATCGGGGCCGACGTCGGACCGCGGGTGCGCCACCGACTGCGGGTGCGCCACCGACTGCGGCCGCCCCGTCCGCGGCCGCCCCGTCCGCCTCCGCTTGCGCAGACCCCGTCCCCTCGACGGCGAGTGGCCTCACACAGCCGGCCTGGGCTCACACAGCCTCCCCGGCACGCTCACACAGCCCGCGGCGTGCTCACACAGCCGGTCAACGCGCTGTGCCGAGCCACGCGCGCTGTGTGAGCCACGCGCGCTGTGTGAGCCACGCGCGCTGTGTGAGCAGGAGGAGAGGCGGCAGGGCAGGGCACGCCGAGCGCGGCTTGGGCCCCTCGGCGATGGAGCGCTGCTCGCGGCGCGCTCACTCAGCGAGCCTTTGGGCTCGCGCAGACCCAGTGCCTTCGTGCGTCCTGACGTGCCTGCGTGTCGTTACCCAACTGCACAACAAACAGGCCACACCGCACCAGAACCCGCCTCCTGTGCAGCTCGGCAACACCACGCCGCTAGCCGCCGCGGCGCGCTAAAGGCGGCGGCGCCGGCCTCGGGGGGTGTGTTCGGGTTCGGACTCGACGTTGCCGGGGCGGGCCGCGCGCAGGCCGCTGAGCAGCTGCGGGAGCAGGGTGGCCAGCAGGACCAGGAGCGGCAGCCGCCACCCACCGCTGAACTGGTGGAGCACCCCGACCATCAGCGGGCCGGCCGCCGCGAGCAGGTAGCCGCCGCTCTGCACCAGCGCGGACAGGGCGGTGGTCACCTCGGGGCGGCGGGTGCGCAGCCCGATCAGGGTGACCGCCAGCGGGAAGGCGCCGTTGCCAGCTCCGAGCAGCGCGGCGCTCAGCCAGATCAGCCCACTGGCCGCCGCCGGCCACCCGGCGACCGCCGGCCACCCGGCGACCGCCGGCACCCACAACAGCCCGAGGTAACCACCCGCGTAGCAGGCGGTGGTGAGCACCACGAGGCCGCGCTGCTGCATGCGCCGGACAGCCAGTGCCGGCAGGGCGATCGACATGGGCACGGTCATCGCACTCACCAGGGCCAGCGGCAGGCTCGCCGCGTGCGGATCCTGCCCCGCGGCGACCAGGACGGAGGGCAGCCAGCCGAGCACCACATAGGCGTTCAGCGATTGGCAACCGAAGTAGAACGTCAGCGCGCGCGCCAGCCGCGAGCGGCGCAGTAGCGACGAAACCACCGGGCCAGCGCCGGCTGGGCCGGTCGCCCGAGTCAGGCCGGCCGCGCCGCTCACCCGAGTCAGGCCGGCCAGCGCGAGCCAGGGCGGAGCGGCCACCAGCGCCAGCCCGGCCCAGACGCCCAGGCCGACGCGCCAGTCTCCGCCGAACGCGCGTTCCGCCGGGCCGGTGAGCGCCGCGCCGCCGGTCATGCCGAGCGCGAGCGCGGTGGTGTACAGCGCGGTGATCGAACCGGTGCGCTCCGGGAAGTAGCGCTTGACCAGCGTGGGCATCAGCACGTTGCCGACCGCGGCGCCGGACAGGGCGAGCGCGCTGCCGGCCAGGAACAGTGCCGCCGACCCGGTGACCGCGCGCAGCGCCAACCCGGTGGCGGCGACCAGCATGGCCCCGGCCACCGAGCGCTCCGGGCCGAGCCGGCGAGCCAGCGCGGGTGCGCCGAACCCGACCACGGCGAATACCGCCACCGGCAACGAGGTGAGCAGGCCGGCGAGCAGCCCGGAGAATCCCCAGGCCTCGGTCACCTCGCCGAGCACCGAGCCCAGGCTGGTCACCGCCGTGCGCAGGTTCAGCGCGACCGCGACGATGCCGCCGAGGAGCAGCACCCGGTGGATCAGTGGGCGATCGGAACCCGGTGAGCTGCGCCGGTGCCGACCCCCGGCGGGGACCGCGCGGAAGTTACCGATGCTCCTGGGCGCGGGGTCCTCGGCTTTCCGGCCGGCCATCCGCGGTCTGGCTCCTCTCGGCGGCGCCCCGCTTCGGCCGCCGATGTGCCTTTTTCGACCGATGTAGTCCACTATGCGCAGGTGCGGGTTTCAGCAAGAGCCGACTACGCGGTGCGGGCGGCGGTCGAGTTGGCGGTCGTCCCGGATACCCACCGGAACGCCGAATCGATCGCCCTGGCTCAGGACATTCCACAGAAGTTCCTGCAGACGATCCTGTGCGACCTGCGCCGGGCCGGCATCGTGGCCAGTCGCCGAGGAGTCGACGGCGGTTACCGCCTCGGCATGCCGGCGAAGGACATCAGCGTGGCCGACGTGGTGCGTGCGGTCGACGGTCCGCTGGCCACCGTGCGCGGCGAGAGACCGCAGGACCTCAGCTATTCGGGAGCGGCTGAGGCCCTGCGGCCGCTGTGGGTGGCGATGCGGGCCAGCGTGCGCGGGGTGCTGGAGAACGTCACCCTCGCCGATCTGGCGGCGCGCAAGCTGCCCGCGCGGGTGCGCCGCATCGCGGAGAGTGACGATGCCTGGCGCAACCACTAACCATGTCCGCCCGGCGAGGGCTCGGTTCGCCAGCCGGACACGGGCCACCGGGATCAGCCGCTGAGGCTGTTGACCGCGTTGTACACCGGCGGGAGCACAGTGCCCTCGCCTAGTGTCGGATCGAGCAATGGCACCGCCGGGGCGCCCTTGAGCACCTGGGTCTCGGTCGGTCCGCCGGTCAGCCCGCTCCCGGTGCCCGGGGTGCCGGCCTGCTGCGACGACGGCGGGGCGGCGTCGCCCTCGTCATCGTCATCGTCGGCATAGGCGAGGCCGGCTCCGGCGGCCAGGAGGGCGCCGACGGTGACCGTCACCGCGAATGCGCGTCGGACGGGGTGCTGCATGGAATCTCCTTCTCTTCAGTGAACGTTCCGCTGTACCGCCGGGGCCCGATCAGCAGATCGAGTCGACGGGCTTGGGGTTGGTCAGGCCGAACAGCGGCCGCAGCTTGAGTCCGGCGTAGGTACCGAGCAGCGCCACCACGCCCCACACCCAGCCGTGCAGGCTGAACGAGGCGATGCCGGAGAAATAGGCGCCGATGTTGCAGCCGCCGGCCAGCCGGGCGCCGTAGCCCATGGTGATGCCACCGAGCACTGAGCCCAGCGCCAGCCGCCAGGGCACCCGCCGGTGCAGCACAAATGCCCCACCGGCGGCCGAGGCGATCAGCGCGCCGATCATGATGCCGAAGTCGAGCACCGAGATCCGGTCCGCGAACACCGAGCCGGCGAGCGACTTCGCGTTCGCCGGTACCTGCCAGAACGCCCAGTGCTGCACGTCCACGCCGAGCCCGCCGAGGATCTTCGATCCCCACAGCCCGAAGGCGCTGGTGACGCCCCACGGCTGGCCGGACACGAACAGCACGGCGGCGTTCAGCACGGCGAGCACGATCGCCCCGACCCACATCGGCCAGGACCCGCGCAGCACCCTGGCCAGCCCGCGCGCGGTGGGCGGGTCCGCGACCGGCGGCGGGTTGCGGCGCTTGGCCACCCGGTAGGAGCCGGCCACCACCAGCGCCATCACCGCCAGCGAGAGCAACAGCGCGCCCGGGTAGCCGAACTGGCCGGACAGCGAGATGGTCGGCCCGCTGGGCAGCGTGACGAACCAGAACGTGTAGCTCAGCGCGGCGAGCACCGAACCGACGATGAAGCCGAACAGGGTGAGCACGATCGCGGTCTGCCCGCTGCCCACCGCGAACAGCGTTCCGGACGCGCACGAGCCGCCCACCTGCATGCCGATCCCGAACAGGAACGCCCCGACCACCAGCGCGATGCCAATCGGGTTGGTGAACCCCCTGGGCGCGCCGTTCAGGCCCACCCCGGTGGCAAGCACCACGGAGAACAGCAGGCAGGCCACCGCAAGCATCAGCATGTGCGCCCGCAGCGCCACGCCCTGCCCGACCGCGACCACCTGCCGCCAGGCGGAGGTGAAGCCGAACCGGGAGTGGAACAGGGTGAAGCCCAGCGCCAGGCCGAGTACCGAGGTGCCGACCATGATCCCGTTGGCATTCCAGGACACCGCCAGGGCCAGCAGCACGGCCAGCACCAGGCCCACCCCGACCACCGGCCAGTTGGTCGGCGGCGCCTGCTGGCTGGGGGGCTGGTGCGCGGCCCGCTCGACCGCCGGCAGCCGCCGTAACGTCCGGACGAACCCGCCCTCCTCGGGATCATTGAGTACCGACATCAGACCTCCTCTGCTGGGTGATCACTGCTTCGCCCCGGCCGGCCCGACGGGTGGGCTGATCGGCACGATCGTGCCGCTCGGGTACCAAGCCCCCGGGTTGCCGCCCATGTGCATGTCGTCCATGCCCATGGGCACGTCGACCGGGGCCGCCCCGTAGAACGTCGCCCTCGGCTCGAGCGGCGCGCCCGCCCCGCCGGCGCGCAGCCAGGCGAGGTAGCCGGCCGCCGAGGGTCCCTCGCCGGGGAACACGGCGGCCACGGTGGCCCCGTACTGACGGGCCGGGGACTCCCCCGGATTGAACGTCAGCGGCAGCACCTCCGACGGCGCGGCCGCGACCACGCCGCTGGCCAGCAGCCAGGGCGCCAACACGATGCCCCCGGCCGGCGAGTCCTCGGAGCGCGCCACAGCGTCGGTCAACGCCGGTACGGCCGCCGACCATCCGGAAACCACCAACAGTGTGTCGGTGGGTGCCCCGACCGGGCGTACCGGCAGCTTCGCCCGGGCCGCCTGGGCGCGGACCAGGTCGGCGGCCGCCACGCCACGCGCCGAGCCGTCGGAGACCAGGTTCAGCCCGGTGATCCCGCGCCCGGCCAGGAAGGTCACGGTGTCCCGCAGTGCGTCGCTGTCCGCGGCGGTCAGCGCCTGGGAAGGGCAGTCCGCCGCGAGGTTGGCCTCCGCCGGCGTCCGGCCAACGGTCGAGACCGCGACCAGGCCACCGAGCAGTCCGCTGGCGCACTCCGGCCCGTCCGGCCCGGTCAGTGCTCGCTGCAGCGCCGGGTCGCCCGGCGTGTCCCCGACGTCCACCGGCACGGTCGCCGGCGACCCGTCGGCGGTGACGGTGATCTGGTCGACGCCGACCGGGATGTCCAGCACGGCCCATCCGCCCGGTGCCCCGGGACGGGTGGTGACCGGTACGGCGACCCCGCCCGCGCTGACCGTGATCGTGCCGGGCGGGGTGCTCGGCGGTGGGGCGCCATGGTGCTGCCCGGCCAGCTGGCTGCCAGCCCCCGCCGGGGTGGCGGCGACGTGCACCAGGTTCGGCCCCGGTCGCATCGGCGCGAGCAGCACGGCCAGGTGTTGGAACGGCAGCTCCACCGGCCGCGCCAGCGGCTGCCCGGGCACCGGGGCGCCCGCCGGGTGCGGCAGGGTGGCCAGCACCGCGGCGGCCGCGAAGGCCACCGTCACACCGCCGGCGCACAGTCGGCTGAGCTCGCCCGCCCTGCCCCGCCCACCGGCACGGGGGCCGGCGACCAGGTGCTCCGGCCGATCCTCGGACTGGTCGACCTCGACATCGGACTCGGACCCGACCTCGGACTCGACATCGATCGCGGACTCGGGCCGATCGGCCGCGCGACCGGGGCGGGCCTCGGTGACCAGCCAGGTCGCGGTGACCAGCAGCGGCACCGCCGCCTGGACCAGCGCGGCGAGGCCGTAGCCGGTATGCAGCATGTCGTAGCCGGCGGGCGGCCCGGTCAGGGCGAGCTGGCCGACGCCCGCCACCGTGGTGACCAGCCCCGCCGCGATCGCCACGCCACGGACCCGGCCGGCCCCATGACCGGCACCGACGCCGGCCCCGCCACCGACGCCGGCCTGGTGACCGGCACCGGCGCCGACCCCGAGTACGCAGGCCCCGAAGAGCACCGCGCCGGCCAGCGCGAACACCACGTCCACCACGAGCGGGAGCCCGGTGCGCGCGGTGCCCAGCTCGACCCCGAGCACGCCGGCCAACACCAGCGCAACCGGAGCCGCCGTGCCCGGCCGGGCCGTGCCCAACAGCAGCGGTACCAGCAGCGAGACCGCCGCCTGGCCCGCCGCCAGTGGCCGGGACGCGCCACCGGCGAGCACCTCGAGCGCGCAGCCGGCCGAGGCGAGCAGGCCTGCCACCCAGGCCAGCACCAGGACACCCCGCCCGACCCGCCGGTCGCCAAACCGGGAGAGCGCGCCGGCGACCAGACCGATGCCGGCGGTGGCCGCGGTGGCCACCAGCAGCATCGCGCGCACCGCCGCCGCCGTCCCGTCGGGACTGGGGTCGACAAGTGCCAGCACCGGGTCAGCCGCCCGGTCGAGGCCGCCCACCCTGGCCAGCGTGACCGTGGTCAGCGCGGCCAGGGCGAGCAGCCCGGCGGGGAGCACCCCGGCGGTCGCCGCGGCGACCACCGAGGTGCGCCCCACCGCCGTGAGGCGGTTACTACTTGAGATCTTCATCAGCCACGACGAACAACATGGAGTGCGGCTTGGCGTAGCCGAAGGCTCCGTGTGGCCAGACCTTGCGGTTGAAGTTGATGCACGGTTGACCGGTGTTCTCGTCCTTGAAATCGGTGTCCAGGCTCAGCGAGCCGTCGCGGTCGATGTCGGTCATGCACACCCGGTGGTCACCGTCGAGGCCGGTACGGGCGACGAAGTAGTTGGCCGTGGCCAGCCGCTCCGGCTCGTCGGTCTCGTGGTAATAGCCGTCGTCGCCTCGGAGCAAGTTGTCCAGCGCGCCCCAGTGCGGGCCGCCGGCCGGGGTGTTGCCGATGGTGACGATGCCCTTCACGTCCGGGCAGTCCGAGCCCGAACCACCGTTGATCGCTTCATCACGGGTCTTGATGTCGCAGTCGTAGTCGTCACCGGCGTCGACCAGCTTGGAGATGTCCAGGGAGAACACCCCACCGGTGGTACCCGGGTCGTTCGGACCCAGCGTGCCCTTCTGCCGCCCCACGATGGCGTGGTACAGCGTCTTGTCATCCGGGCTGGTCTGGATCCAGCCGGCGTTGTCGCCGGGCCCGGAGCCGCCACCCTCGAACTTCTTGTCCGCCGCCCAGTCGTCGAACACCTCACGCCACACCGGGTGCGCCGCGGTCATGTCCGAGGTGTAGAAGATCGCGCCACCCTGCATGGTCTGGGCGAACGCGCCCTTGTGCCCCGGCCGGTTGGTCACGGTGGTCTCCATGACCGCCCGGTCCTCCCAGTGCAACGGGTCCTTGGGATCCGCCCTCGGCCCGACCGGCAGATACGCCACCGACTTGACCTTCGGGTGGTTACGGTCGCTGATGTCCCAGGTCCGGATCGTGGGCCGGCGCAGGTACGGCGACGGGTTCTTCAACGGATCAAGGATGATGTTGCGCGGCTCCGCGTAGTCACTGGTGACCATGGCGTTGAGGTCCTCACGGACCTGGATACCGTGCGGGTTCGCGCAGCTGGGGACCTGCAGCGACGGGGTGTTCAGGCACAGCTTCGGGTCCTCGGGAGTGGCGACCGCCGCCGGGGACTCCGACAGGGCCTGCCCCTTCGGCCCGAACCGCACGACCTCACCGGGGGTACCGGCGAACCCGTTGCCGCTGCGGATCTCACCGTGCGTGTAGCGGCACGGGCCGGGCGCCACCGGGCCACCCATGTACGTGCCGTATGCGGTGCCGTCCTTGAGCACCCAGTACGCATCCGGCACCGAGCCACACAGCGTCTGCGACGGCAGGCTGATCCCGGACAGGCTCAACGCCGGCAGCTTCGACACGTCGAACACGTACGTCGCCGCGGAGAACAGCCCACCCGCGTAGATCTTCTCGCCCTTGTGCCACACGTACTGCATGTGGTGCGGCTCGTTCTCCACCAGCGGGCCGACCGTGCCGGTATTGAGCACCTTGCCGTAGGTCGGGGAACCCTCGGTGGCGTCGATCACCGCCAGGAAGTCCGGCCCGGGCAGCGCGTTCTTCACCTTCTGCACCGGGTCGGCCAGCGAGCCGGGCAGGTGCTTGATGTCCGGCACCACCGTGTCGGCGATGTTGGAGTCACCTGCCCAGACGATCAGGTACTCCGGCCGGTGACCCGACTTGGACAACGTCGCGTGCTGCCTCGAGATCAACCCGGAAACCAGGTGATTCTCCACCCAGTAATCCTTGCCATCGACGGCCCGGAAGTTCGACCGGGTCGGATTGACATCGGCATACGCGCTGCCCGAGTTGGGCAGCACCGTCAGTCCACCGGCCACGGCCAGCACCGCCAGCCCGGCAAACACCGTCTTGCGACGCTTGAAACGCGACAACAGGCCCGTCATCAGTAGCCCGACCCGCCGCCGCTGGGCACAACCTTGCCCGGCGCGCTCTTAACCGAATCCAGCACACCGAAGATCGGCACACCACCCGGCGTCACATCATTGGTCGGGGACGGGCCGACGCCGTCGGTGAAGTCCGACCCGGAGCCACCCGCCCCCTTCGGACCGTCGGAGCTGTCGTTGGCCATGGCCGGCCCGGCCGCCAGCAGCAGCACACCGGCCGCCACCGCCAACCCACCCAGCACAGTTCTCGTGAGTTTCTTTCCAGACACTGTCTTACACCTCGTATGAGTTCGTTGGGGAGCGAACACATGACCTCAAAAAATGCGCGCAGCACTCGGGGGCATTTCAGACAACAGTCAGAAACGCAGCACTGAGCAGTTCGAGGCCGTGATATGACCGGGCGACCGCGTCGGGACGACAACTGGGAGGAGACAGCCTCCGTGGCGCGTGGCTATTCGGTTCGCCCGGTATCTCGATTCGCGGGAGCGGTTCCGGACTCGGATTCTGCCGATCGACTCGACGCCTCTGTCATGGCGGCCCGAGTGGCAAATCCAGAAAGCGGATCAGCTCACCGGCGACATACAGAGCGCGCTGGCTTGCCGCCGGAGATCCACGTGGATCCGGTAGGCGAATACCTTCCAATTGCGCACGGCCAGATAGTTGCACCGGTGTAATGAAGCGGTCAAACCACCCCGGCCGCGCTGCCCCCTGCACGGCCCCGGCGGGGCAGGCCGGAGGTATCGACCGGGTGACCTAGATCGCCGCGAAGCGCCCGATGATCACTGAATCCTAACTATTTCAGTAGATTTTAGGAGTCTTGGGGGCGGTTCCCCGCCATTGGCCGATCCACCGCATCGTGTGACCCCTCCAGCACTTCAGCACCAGAAGTGTCAGCCCGGCAACACCGGTCGCCCGGCACTCACTCGTTCGAGCCGCCCGGACACCGGATACAGGCCCTTCGCTACCGCTCGGCGACACTCTGCAACAGGCGATTACCCTCCGCTACCAAGAAGCCGGCCGTGCCGCCCGAGCACACCCCCACCAGCGCCCAAGTGCGTACGCTCACCAGCGCCGAAGTGCGTACTCACCAGCCCAAGAGTGCGCACTCACCAGGACGGGCCGACCCAGCCCAAGCAGCCGGCGCCCGCGCCATCGGGCCACGCAGACCCACATACGCCCGCACAGCCTCTGCAGGGTCCGCGCGGGCTACGAACGGTCTGCGCGGGCGAATGTAGGTCTGTGCCGACTGCACGCCAGAGACTGCACCCCGCGGTATGCGCGGCTGTCGCGCTGCGCCCCGTGCCTCGGTCCGGCGGCACGGGGTGCGTGCGTGCGGCGTGTCCTGATCCCTAGGCGGGTTCGTAGGTTTCGTGTTCGGGGGCTGGGCGGTAGCGCCTGGTCGGGCCGTGGGCGGCTAGCTCGCGCAGGGCCTGGTCCAGTCGCTCGATGTCGTCCACCGTGCTGTGGCAGGCCAGGCTGGCCCGGACGATGCCGTAGCTGCTCAGCCGGTCTCCGGCGGCGATCTCCGCCTCGATGCGGGCCTGCTCGTCGTCGGGCACGCCGATCCACCGGCGCACCAGGCGGTGGTTGCAGATGGTGCCGGCGCGCACCTCGATGCCGTGTTCGTGCTCCAGGGCGGCGGCCACCAAGGCGTGGTGCAGCCCGTCCACCACGAACGGGAAGGTGCCGATGCGGTCGTCGGTCCGGTAGCTGTGTGCCGGCACGGTCAGGCGGACGCCGGGGATCGCCGAGAGGGTCGCCGCCGCGCGGGACACCAACTCGCGCTCGTGCGCCTCGATCATGTCCCACCCGGTCTCCAGGATGGTCGCGCAGGACGCCCCCAGCGCCACGATGCCGGTGGCGTTCCAGGTCCCGGTCTGGTGCCGTTCGCCCGGCGGCGCCCAGACCACCGCGCCACTGTCGGAGATCATGTCGATTGACCCACCGCCGGGATCCGCGGGCTGGCGGGCCAGCACCGCCCGGGGCACCGACAGCACGCCGAGCCCGAACGGCGCGTAGACCTTGTGCGCGGAGAACGCCAGCGCATCCACCCCGGCCTCGACCATGTCGATCCGCCGGTGCGGGGCCAACTGAGCGGCGTCCACGAACAGCAACGGGCCGGCCCGGTGGCAGCGGTCGGCCAGCGCGGACAGGTCGGGGCAGTAGCCGGTCAGGTTGGACGCCCCGGTCACCGCAAGCAATTTGACCCGGCCGGCGTGCTCGGCGAACAGTTGCTCGAGATGTTCCAGATCCAGCGCGCCGGTGTCGTTCGCGCGCACGTCCAGCACCCGCGCCGGCGTGTTGTACCGCCACGGCAGGTTGTTCGACGTGTGCTCGATCTCCGAGGTCAGCACCACGTCCTCGGCGGTCAGCGGCAGCAGCCGGGCCAGCGTGTTGATCGCGGCGCTGGTGTTCGAGGTGAACAGCAGCGCGTTCTGCTCAGGCTGACCGATGAACGCGGTGATCCGCCGTACCGCCCGCTCCACCGCGTCCACGGTGACCCGCGCCCTCGGACCGGCGCCCCGGTGCAGCGCCCCGTAACAGCCGAGGAACTCCTGAACCTCGCGGACCGTGCGCTCGAACGGCGGCGTGGTGGCCGCGTTGTTGAGCTGGACGACCCGCACGTCGCGGCCATCGGCCAGGGTGGTCACGGAGTCGGCGCCGAGCACCCGGGGCAGCGCCAGCTGGGCACCGCCCGAAGGGCTGGCCGGTTGGTTCACGAGATCGGTCACCGCGCCATCCTGGCTGAATTAACCAATTTAGTAGTAATTAGACCCGCTCCAGCAGCACTAGATGGCTCCGGCGCGACAGGGCACTACGACTACCGAGATTGCACTGGGTGATGTTGACCTCCGACTCGCCGATCACCGATCACCCTTCTGAGCGATCACCGGGCGTGTCGGGCCGGCATCGGCGACCGCAAAAGCTACGTTCCGTGATCGTGCGTAGATGGGACGGGTGGCCGTTGCGGATTGTCGCGACGATCTTGGCTGCCTCGACCACCGCATCCGGTCCCTCCGAGGCCGAGGCCGACCCGCCACCCACGGCCAGCCACTACGTCGTGTCCAGTGGGGACGACCAATCCGCCGATGCGCAGGGCTACCAGAGCGGCTGCGCGGACGGCCGCGCCGGGCAGTCCGGTCTGCGCATGCTGCTATTCGGTACCCAGGAGCCGGACGGCCGTATCCGGCCGCCGGGGACCACCAAGTCCTCTCCCGCCCAGCGGGTGTCCCAGGAGTGGGTGTCCAAGAACGCGGTCGGTTGGATGCGCGGGTTCACCGAGTGCGGCAAGGCGAACGCGATACTCGCGCTCGGGGTGAACAACAAGTCCGACGGAGCCGCGAACCCGGCTCGGGCCGGCGCGGACTGGGCGCGGCTGGTCACCTCGGTGGCCTCGGCGGCACCGGCCGGGCGGATCGTCGTCGGTGGCGCGATGGACGGTGAACCAGGCTGGTCAGGGGCGGCCTGGGCGCGCGGCTGGGTGGACGCATACGTCCAGGGCACCTCGCGGACGCTGGTCGCCGCCGGCTCGGCGGACGGCTGCCCCACCGACGCGAGCACCGAATCCTGTGCGCAGGGTTGGACGGTGGCCGACGTCTTCCACATCTCCACCGGCGCGGCCAGCAGCGTCGTCGCGCTGCCGCAGATCTACCGCACGGACGGCATTCAGGCGCGGCAGTGGGCGGCGATCAGCGCGTGGGGCGCGCGCTCCGACAAGGGTCCGCTGCGAGTGGTCGGCGCGCTCAGCCAGCGGGCCGCCTGCCGGCAGAAGTCCGGGTGCCCGAACACCGACAACTCGGCGAGCGACGCTCGCGACCAGCTCACCAAGGCCCTGGCCAGCAACTCGGCCACCCGGAACACGGTTCCCCTGGTGGCCTCCGACATGGACTGGCCGAACCTGCCCACCAGCCCCTGACCAGCGGCCGGCGAGCCCTCGGTTCAGCGGAAGATCAGTGCGCAGACCGCCACGCTGCCCAGCCCGACGAGCGCGGCGACCGGCAGCGACCAGGCCGTCGGCACCGACGCGGCGGCAATCGCGGCCGGCGTGGTAACCGCCGCGCCGACCGCCAGCGGGCGGTGCGCGGCCAGCCACGCCGAAAGGTTCACCGGGCCGCTCCTGGCCTGCCGATGCAGCCGGATGGCGAGCAGAAAGGCCAGGCAGGCCAGCCCGCAGAGGCCGTCGCCCAGCGCCTCCGGCGGCTCCAGCACCAGCGCCAGCGCGGTGCACAGCACGGCCAGCGCGGCCATCACCCCGCTGCCTGGGCGGGCCGTGGCCAGCGCCACCGCGAGCGCCCCGATGGCCAGCACCACGGCGAGCAGCAACCCGGTACCGGGGCTGCCGCCGGACCCGGGCGCGGGCAGTGCGGTGAGCGCGATCGCGGTCGGTACCGCCAGCATCACCGTCCCTGCAGCCAGGCACACGCTCGAGTAACCGGCCCCGAGCGGCCCACCGGCGGGCGAGACGTCGCCGGACGCGGCACCGGCGGACGCGGCACCGCCGGACGAGGCGCCGCCCGGGGACGGCTCCGGTGCGGTCATCGCCGGCTTCCCATCAGCGGTCGCAGCGACATCGGCCGCAGCACCTCGTCCAGCTCGGCGCCCTCGCTCCAGGTGCCCACCGGGATACCCAGCTCGGCGAGCCGGTAGCGGATACCCCGCCGGCCGAGTCGCCACATCCGGATCGCGATCGGGTCGTAGTCCGCGCCCGGCCGGGGTTGCGGTTCCGCCCGCAGCACGTCCACCACGACAAGGCCGAACCCACGGCGGCGCAGGTCGACCACCGCGCTGATCACCCGCTCGTCCAGCAGCGGGGAGAACACCACGATCGCCGCGCCGCGGGGCAGCACGGTGCGCGGGAAACCGTCGGCGTTCGACGGCGCCGAGCCACTGCCCGGTTGCACATCCAGCAGCGCCTCGACCACCCGGTAGAAGTGCCGCCGGCCCAGGTCGGGAGCCAACCAGCGGACCACCCCGCCCAGGGCGACCACGCCGGCCCGGTCCTCCCGGCGCAGCGCGGCCTGCACCACGGCCAGCGCTCCGTGCACGGACAGTTCCAGGGTTGAGCCGCCGGTCTGCCGCACGTCGCCGGACGCGTCGATCATGGTGACCACCTTGGCGGCCTGCTCTGCCAGGCGCTCGGTCACGTACAGCTGACCCCGCCGGGCGCTCACCGGCCAGTTCACCGCGCGCAGCGGGTCGCCGGGCTGGTACTCCCGGAGTCCGGCGAACTCCACGCCCTCGCCCTTGCGCCGGCCGAGGTGCACCCCGAGCAGGTCGGGCAGGTCCATCGGGCGGGGTACCGCGCTGATCCGGTCGGCGTTCGGGAAGATCGCCACCTCGGTGACCGCGCACTGCGCGCCGCCGACCAGTAGCCCGGCGGCACCCCGGGTGGTGACCCGCATGCGGACCACGGCCCGGCCCCAGCGCAGCGCGTGCAGCTCCCACTCCCCGCGCAAAACCTCCGGGGTCAGGTGGCGCACCCCGAGCGGGACGGCGCCCAGCTCGGCGCCGGTGCGCAGCTCGGCGTCCAGCAACTCGGTGCCCGGCGGCGCGGTGAGCTGGACCCGCAGGATGATCGAATCCCCCTCGAACACCCGCTCCGCCGAGAGCTCGGCACTGACCCGCACGGTCCGGTCCGGCCGGCTGCTCCACCAGGCACCGGCGAGCGCGCCGAGCAGCGGCGCGCCGAACACCACCAGGTCGAACCGGCCGGCGGCGACCACCGCGAGCGCGGCCAGCACGCCCGCCGTGACCACGCCGAACACCCAGTCGGCCGACTCCCAGTCGATCTTGCCGTCCATCACCGGACCGGTTCCACCCCGCGCGCCGAGGAGGTTCTCGGCGCGGCCACCCGGTCCAGCATCCGCGCCACGATGTCCTCGGCCTGGATCCGGCGGACCCACATCTCCGGGCGCAGGCTCAGCCGGTGCGACAGCGCGGGCACGGCCAGCACCTTGACGTCCTCCGGCACCACGTAGTCCCGCCCGTCCAGCATGGCGCGCGCCCTGGCCAGCTGCAGCAGCGCCAAGGACGCCCTCGGGCTGGCGCCGACCAGCACGTCCTTCTCGTTGCGGGTGGCCGCGACGATGCGCACCACGTAGTCGAGCACGTCCGGCTCGACCGCCACCGACTC
>Ga0193743_1001575_pt1 | contig 16930 bp, 15 predicted proteins | sample L2c2metaG_FD_143038 | JGI IMG/M metagenome (GOLD analysis project Ga0193743, IMG submission 143038) | Soil microbial communities from a riparian zone of the East river system, Colorado, United States - L2c2 | ecosystem: Environmental > Terrestrial > Soil > Riparian zone | place: USA: East River...
CGGGCCAATAATAAGGCTTCCGCCAGGGCGTCCCTGCGCGTAATCACGACCGTCGGCGTGACCTCGATGCCGGCGCTGCGCGCGTTGAAGCTGAAGACCCAGGAGGTCGTGCAATGGCGCAAGACCAGGCCCGGATCTGGTACCAGAGCTTCGTCCATCCGGTCGAGCAGGCGCCTTATATGGAGCGACTCCAGTCGTTGCTCGACAGCGTCGCGAGCCCGGGCGTCCGCTTCGAGGTTCACGGCCTCGATCCGCCTGCCCACTCTTTCCATCCACTGACCGAGTTCCGTTGCGCCGCGCAAGTCATCCGTCATGCGCTGGACGCGGAAAAGGCCGGCTACGATGCTTTCGTGGTCGGCCACTTCCAGGAGCCCGGATTGCTTGAAATCCGTAGCTCCGTCGACATCCCGGTCATCAGCCTCGGCGAGGCCAATTTGCTCGCCGCAATGAGCCTGGGACATCGGCTGGGTCTCGTGACCGTCGATCCGATCTTCATCCCCTGGCATGACCGACAGGTGAGGATGCACGGGCTCGGCGAGCGGGTGGTCGGCACTACCGCGCTCAAGATGAATCTGCCGGCCTTCATGAAGGCATTCATTGACGAAGCCACCTACGCAGTCGTGCGCGCCCAGTTCGTGGCGCAGGTGAAGCCGCTGATCGATATGGGCGCCGAGGTCATCATTCCGGCAGGCGGACTGCCGATGCTGCTCTTTGCCCGCGAAAGCCCGTTCATCATCGACGGCGCGCCGGTACTGAACGGCATCGCCGTCGTCGCCAAGGCTGCCGAGATGGCGCTCGCCCTGAAGGCAATCACCAAGGTGGTCGTCAGCCGGCGCAGCACCTATGCCAAGGCGTCGCCAGAGGCGATCAGCGAGTTTTTGGCCCGTTAGACGTCAGGCGGGCAGGCCCAGCTCGCGCAAGGCCGCGATCGTCTCTTCGGCCGAGCGATGATGGACCGCCTTCATGCCGAACGCGTGGGCGCCCTCGACGTTGGGCAGGTTGTCGTCGATCAGCACGGCCTGGTCCGGCCGAAAGCCTCCTGTCCGGCAGACGAGGTCGTAGATCGTGGCGTCGGGCTTGCAGCAGCCGACATGGCCAGAGACCACGTAGTCGCGAAAACGGCCGAGGAAGGGATGCCGGCGATGCGCCGGTCCGCGCAGCCAGGCGTCGAGAAAGCCGGGCGCGTTGGAGAGGAGGTAGAGCGGCGTTCCCGCCTCGTGCAGGCGCTCCACCAGTTCGCCCATTTGAGGGAAGGAGTGGTCGAGCATCTCGTCGAACCGACCGTAGAAGGCTTCGATCAGGGCCTCCCGGCCGGGATGGTCGCTCATCAGGCGACGCGTCGAAGCTGCCGGATCTCCGCCGCGGTCCTGTACCTCGTGCCATTGCCGGGTCGTCACGGTGGCCAGGAAAAGCTCCATTTCCGCAGGGTCCGGGATGAGCTTGCGGTAGAGGTGCCGGGGGTTCCAATCGAGCAGCACGCCACCCATGTCGAAAACCGCGATAGAGATGCCCGAAGCGCCTGATTCTTGGGCTGTTCCCGGGGCTGTTTTTGGGGCCAATTCCGAGCCTTTCAATGGGGCGTTTTCGGGGCGAATTTACTTAGTAAAAACAATAAGTTAAAGTCCGCTCATCGAAGCGTTTTTTGTTGGTCTTCCGGCCCCGGTTTGCTAGGGTGCAAATCCGTTCCGCCGGGCCCTCTGGCAGGGCCATAAAAACGAGCGAAAACCAGGTTCCCGTGAGCGACGATACGACCCTTCCGCCGGCGCCGCCGCCTCCCGACGACGTGCCGCCGCCGCCACAGCCGCACGATATCGCGCCGATCAACATCGAAGAGGAGATGCGCCGCTCTTACCTCGATTACGCCATGAGCGTGATCGTGGCGCGCGCGTTGCCCGACGCGCGCGATGGGCTGAAGCCGGTGCAACGCCGCATCCTCTACGCCATGAAGGAAGGCGGCTACGATTCGACGCGGCCCTTCCGCAAGTCCGCCCGCATCGTCGGCGACGTGATGGGCAAATACCACCCGCACGGCGACAGCGCGATCTACGACGCCATGGTGCGCATGGCGCAGGATTTCTCCATGCGCCTGCCGCTGATTTCGGGGCAGGGCAATTTCGGTTCGATGGACGGCGATCCGCCGGCGGCCATGCGTTACACCGAGGCGCGTCTGGCCAACGCTGCCGAATCGTTGCTCGCCGACATCGACAAGGACACGGTCGAGTTCCAGCCGAACTACGATGAGCGCGAGCAGGAGCCGACGGTCCTGCCGGCCGCCTATCCGAACCTGCTGGCCAACGGCGCGGGCGGCATCGCCGTCGGCATGGCGACCAACATCCCGCCGCACAATCTCGGCGAATTGATCGACGCCTGCTGCGCGTTGATCGCCAATCCCGAGCTTACCGTGCCGCAGCTCATGGAATACGTGCCCGGGCCGGACTTCCCGACGGGCGGCTCCATCCTCGGCCGCAACGGCATTCGCGCCGGCTATGAGCTCGGCCGCGGCTCGCTGATCATGCGGGCCAAGACCCGCATCGAGGAAGCGCGCGGCGGCCGCGAATCGATCATCGTCTCCGAGATCCCCTATCAGGAGAACAAGGCGCGCCTGCACGAGCGCATCGCCGAAGTGGTGCGCGACAAGCGGGTCGAAGGCATCGCCGAGGTGCGCGACGAGAGCGATCGCGACGGCGTGCGGCTGGTGATCGAGCTCAAACGCGACGCCATGGCCGATGTCGTGTTGAACCAGCTCTATCGCTTCACGCCGCTGCAGACCACGTTCGGCATCAACGCTCTGGCGCTCGACGGCGGTCGGCCGCGGCTGATGAGCCTCAAGGAGTTCCTCGAGGCGTTCATCCGCTTCCGCGCCGAGGTCATCACACGGCGCACCAAGTACGAACTCAATCATGCCCGCGATCGTGCCCATGTGCTGGTCGGTCTCGCCATCGCCGTTGCCAACATCGACGAGGTGATCGAGCTGATCCGCCGCGCGCCCGACCCGGCGGTCGCGCGCGAGCGCCTGATGGCCAGGGCATGGCCGGCGATGGACGTGACGCCGTTGATTGCGTTGATCGCCGAGCCGGACCGGGAAGTCTCCGCCGAAGGCACCTACAGGCTCTCCGAAGGCCAGGCCCGCGCCATCCTCGAGCTCCGCCTGCAGCGCTTGACCGGCCTGGAACGCGACAAGATCGCCGAGGAGCTGGCCGAGGTTGCCAGGATGATCACCGGTTATCTCGAGCTGCTGGCCGATCGCGACAAGCTGTTCGCGCTGATGCGCACGGAGCTCCTCGAGATCAAAGAGAAATTCGCCACGCCGCGTCGCACCGAGATCCTGGACAACGAGTTCGAGCAGGACATCGAGGATCTGATTCAGCGCGAGGACATGGTCGTGACGGTGACGCACGGCGGCTACGTCAAGCGCGTGCCGGTGTCGGCCTATCGCGCCCAGCGCCGCGGCGGCAAGGGCCGCGCCGGCATGGCCACGCGCGAGGACGATTTTGTTAGCAGCCTGTTCGTCGCCAATACGCACACGCCGGTACTGTTCTTCTCGAGCCGCGGCATCGTCTACAAGCTCAAGGTGTGGCGCCTGCCGCTCGGCGCGCCGCAGGCGCGCGGCAAGGCCTTCGTCAACCTGCTGCCGCTGGGCGAGGGAGAGACGATCAGTGCCGTGATGCCGATGCCGGAGGACGAGGCGAGCTGGTCGACGCTGCATGTGATGTTCGCCACGGCGCGCGGCGGCGTGCGTCGCAACGAGCTCAGCGACTTCGTCAGCGTGAACCAGTCCGGCAAGATCGCCATGAAGTTCGACGGCGAGGACGCCGGTGACCGGCTGATCGGCGTCAGCGTCTGCAGCGAGGAGCAGGACGTGCTGCTGGCCACCCGCCAGGGTCGCGCCATGCGTTTCCCGGTGGCGACGGTGCGCGTGTTCCAGAGCCGCGCCTCGACCGGCGTGCGCGGCATCGCGCTGGCCGAGGGCGACGAGGTGATCTCGATGTCGCTGTTCGACAGCGGCAAGGGCATCACGACCGAAGAGCGTGAAGGCTATCTGCGCCAGTCGCGCGCGGCGCGCCAGGCAGAGAACGCAGCCGACAACGGCGAGGAAGAGACGACGCCGGCGGCGGAGGAGACGGCGGTTGCCGCGACGCTGTCGGCCGAGCGCTTCGCCGAACTGCAGGCCAAGGAGGAGTTCGTGCTCACCGCCGCCTCGTCGGGCTTCGGCAAGCGCACCTCGGCCTACGAATATCGAGTGACCGGCCGCGGCGGCAAGGGCGTCGAGCTGATGAACATGGCGAGAGGCGGCGAGGTCGTGGCGGCCTTCCCGGTGCAGGACAGCGACCAGGTCATGCTGGTGACCAATGGTGGTACGCTGATCCGCTGTCCGGTGGACGGAATTCGCATCGCGGGACGCGCCACGCGCGGCGTGCGCATCGTCAATGTGAGCGAGGGCGAGCGCGTGGTCTCCGCCGTGCGCATCGGCGAGGACGATGCTGGCAACGGAAACGGCAATGGAAACGGCAACGGCGGTGAAATCCATTCCGAAACAAACGGTGGATAAGGACCTGCCGTGTCGTTAAAACTCCGCCGCCGCATTTGGCGCACGAGTAACGGGGAAGTGGGGGAGAGACATGGCCTCAGAACGCACCGGCGTGTACCCGGGGACGTTCGATCCCGTCACCAGCGGGCACATGGAAGTGGTGCGCCGCTCCCTGAAGCTGGTCGACAAGCTCGTGATCGGACCGGCGACCAACATCGGCAAGGGGCCGCTGTTCTCGCTCGAGGAGCGGATCGAAATCATCAAGGACGATATCGCGGACTTCTCGCAGGCCGACAGGGACCGCATCAAGATCGTGCCGTTCGACGGGTTGCTGATTCATTTTGCGCGCGACGTGGGCGCCTCGATGATCATCCGCGGCCTGCGCGCGGTCTCGGACTTCGAGTACGAGATCCAGATGGCCAACATGAACGCCCGCATGGAGCCCAATATCGAGACCATCTTCCTGATGGCCTCCGACCGGCACCAGTTCATCGCCTCGTCCCTGGTGAAGGATATTGCGCGGCTGGGCGGCGATACGTCCCAGTTCGTGTCCAAGAAGGTCTTCGAGCGGCTGAAAGCCAAGTTCAAGCGCTCCTGACGCTCCCGGCCGCCGCGTTGACCGTGGGGCCTGCACATCTTATACGGGCGCCGCGCGGGGTTTCGGCCTGCAGCGCTGTGCCGGAGCGAGCCCGTAGCTCAGCGGTAGAGCATCTGACTTTTAATCAGGTGGTCGTAGGTTCGATCCCTACCGGGCTCACCACCGCATGCCAGAAGGAGAGACGCGGCTCATGCCGTCGGTGAACGTCGTCAACGGCAAGCTGATCGTGGTCGAAACCCTCGACCGGTCGCAGCGCGTCCAACGCTTCCTCGCCAAGCCCTTCCTGCAGATGCGGAACCATCAGGATCTGATCAGGGCCATCCTGCGCCGCGAGTTGCGTGCGCGCTTCCAGGGCTCGGCCGGGGGATGGATCTGGGCGGTGTTTGCGCCACTGGTGGCGATCGCCGTCTATACCATGGCCTTCACGACCAACCTGCAGATCTCCAGCGCCGGCGCCGGAGAGCGCGTGAACTATGCGCTGTTCATCTTCAGCGGCATCGTCATCTTCAATTTCTTCTCGGAGATGGCGTTCCGCTCGCCGATGCTGTTGCACGAGTACGCGCACTACATCAAACAGACGATCTTCCCCAGCGACATGCTGGCGGTGATCTCGACCCTGCGGGCAACGGCCTACATCGGGATTTCGATCGGCGTCCTGCTGCTCCTCGAGCTGATCGTGAGGGGCGGCCTGCCCTGGACGGTCGTGCTGCTCCCGCTGATTTTCCTGCCGCTCATGGCGTTCCTGGTCGGCATGGCATGGTTCCTGTGCGCGGTCGGCGCGTTCACGCGCGACGCGGGCTACCTGATGATCAACATCGTGCCGCTGTTCATGTTCATGACGCCGGTCTTCTATCAGCACAGTTCGCTGTCGCCGCCGTACAATATTCTGATCTACGCCAATGCGCTGACCGGCTATGTCGAGTGCATGCGCGATATCGTGCTGCAGGGGCGGGTACCCAATCCCTTGGTCTATGGCTGGATGCTCGCCACCTCGATATCGACCTTCTACTTCGGCTACTGGTTCTTCGACAGGTATCGGAATGTCATCGTCGACGTCATCTGAAGTCGTCGTACACGCCCGGCACCTCGGCAAGGCCTACCAACTCTATGCCCGGCGCAGCGACTGGCTGAAGCAGGTCATGTTCGGTTGGTGGAAGTCGTACTTCAAGCCGTTCTGGGTGTTGCGCGACATCGACCTCGACGTCTATCGCGGCGAGAGCATCGGCATCCTGGGACGCAACGGGTGCGGCAAGTCGACTCTCCTGCAGGTGATCTGCGGCATGACACTGCCCAGCAACGGCGAGCTCAGGGTCACCGGCCGTATCGCCCCGGTGCTGGCGCTCGGCGCCACCTTCGACGCCGAGCTGTCGGGCCGCGAGAACGTCATGATCGGCGGCGCCGTGTTCGGGCTCAAGCGCTCCGAGTTGCTGCGCAAGTTCGACTCGATCGCGGAGTTCGCCGGCATCGGCGACTACATGGAGCAGCCCGTGAAGCATTATTCCCTGGGCATGCGCACGCGCCTGGCTTTCGCCATCTGCGCTCATGTCGAGGCGGAAATCCTGGTGGTCGATGAAGCGCTGGCGGTCGGTGACGCCGCCTTTCAGCGCAAGTGCATGGATTGGATCGACAGCTTCCGCAGGAACGGCACCCTCCTGTTTGTCTCGCACTCGACGGCCGAGGTGCGCCGGCTGTGCACCCGTGCCATCTGGATCGAGGACGGCCGGATCCGCGCGCAGGGCGAGCCCCGCACGGTCATCCGCTCCTACCATCGCGCGCTGGCGATGGAGAACGACGATATCCACCGCTTCTCAGCGGGCGAGTGATGAGAGATGGCCGCCAGCACCCTGTTCTGGATCGGGCTCGGCTGGTGGACGATCACCACGCTCGTCCAGTGGCTGAGCGCCGCGCTGGCCCTGTGGCGGCGAGCGGCGCCGCCGTCGCGGCACAAGGCGGCCGATTTCAGCATCGTGGCCCCCCTGGCGGGCATCCATGATGCCTCGGAAGCCTATATCGGGAAGCTGGCGGAGCTCGCGCGCGCCGGCGCCGAAGTCTTGATCTGCGTGGCCAGCGAGCGCGACGAAGCGGTGGCGCGCGTGCGCGCGCAATGGCCCGGCGCGCCGATCCTGTTCGGCAACGACAGCACCTTCAATCCCAAGCTCAACAACGTGCGCAAGGGCCTCGAGGCGGCGAGCCGGCCCGTGGTGGCGCTGTGCGACGCAGGCGTCGCGCTCAACGCCGGCGACCTCGTCACGGCCGCGGCGCAATTGTCGGACAAAGTCGGGCTCGTGCTGGCGCTCAAGGCCGGCGAGCGGCCGGAAAATTTCGCAGCCGAGATGGAATGCGCCTATCTCAACGGCCATCAGGCGCGCTTCCTGCTGGCGGCCGACCGGCTGGGCATGCCCGTCGCGTCGGGCGGCGTGACCATCCTCACCCGGGACGTCCTGGAGCGCATCGGCGGTCATCAGGGTTTCCTCAACTATATCGCCGACGATTATTCCGTCGTGCGCACAGTACGCGACAGGGTCGGACGGACGACGTGGCTGGCCAATGTCATGCCCAGGTTGCCGCTGGGTCGCCGCCGCTGGTCTGACATATGGCGTCGCCAGGTCCGTTGGGGCTCGACGCGCCTCAACCTCCCCACGGAGGTGAAGGCGCTGGTGTTGCTGGAGCCGGCGATCGGCTGGCTCGCGTCGGGACTGGCGGGGAGCGCGGCCCTGATCGCCTGCGACGTCGGAGCGGGCACCCTGGCGCTTGCCCTCGCCGCGCACACGATCGCGTGGTTTGCCGCCGAGGCATGGTTCGTCAGGGGCTACCGGTTGCCGTTCGGACCGCGCGCCTGGGCGGCGGCGCTGGTGCGCGAGGCGCTGGTGCCGGTGCTGGCGGCCCAGGCTTGGCACGGACGCCATAGAATCAACTGGCGCGGGACAAACCTGGCCGCCGGCTGGCGGCCCGGGGATGGCGCCGCCGGAAAGAGCGTATGAGGATGACGAACGCCATGGATGACATTGCCACCGTCATGCTGCCGGAGCGCGTCGACTCGGCGACCTCGGCGTCGGTCGAAGCGCTGATGTTCGCCGCGCTGCGCCCGGGGGCACGCGTGATCGTCGACGGCAGCGCGGTCACCTATATGAGCGCGGCCGGCGTGCGCGTTCTGGCGACCACCATTCATCGGGCGGAAGAGCAGGAAACGCACATCGTTCTCTGCAGCTTTAGCGGCCCCGCAGCCGATTGTTTGCTGGTCAGCGGCTTCTCCCAGCTGTTCGATGTCGCCGATTCAGTCGACGAGGCCATGAAAAGGCTGCGTCCCAATCTCGTGGGTAACCCCGCGGACCGCTTGCACCCGCGCGGCGCAGCGGGTTAATTACTGGCCGGGCTGAGCAAGATCATGGAATGGGTAGCAGTACGGCGTGTGACGTGGCGACCGTTCTGGACGGAGATCGGAATTTGACAATCTGGAGCTGGCTTCGCCCCGTCGCGCGACCGACGGCCATTGTTCTCGGCCTGGCTCTTGGTGCCGGCGGCTGCACGGCACTGCCCGGCGACGGCCCGTGGATGGGCGGCGCCCAAAGCGGCAGCTCGGAGGCGCTGCCGTTCGACGTCATCGACCTCACGCCGACCACCGTCGTCGCCTATCGGCAACCGGAAAGCCCCGATCGTCCGACGTCGGTTGCCAGCAACTTGTCGGCGGCTGTGCATATCGTCATCGCGCCCGGCGACTCGCTGAGGGTGCGCATCTACGAACGCTATGGCGGCAACATCTTTCCGACCATCTCCGGAATGGCCGCCGATCTCGGCGTCCAGCGTGTGGCGGAGGACGGCACGATCAAGGTACCCGTCGTCGGGATTGTGCAGGTGGCGGGCCTCGGTCTGAATCAGGTTGAAGATCGCATCATCCAGCAACTCGGCAACAAGGTGCAGGAGCCCGAAGTCATCGTCGACTTCGATTCGCCGCGCACCCAGACGGTGATGGTGTCGGGCGACGTCAAGAAGCCCGGACGCTGGTCTATTCTCGACGACATCCGTACCGTGGTCGATGCCATCAACGCGGCGGGCGGCCCGTCAGGCGGCGGCAGCCAATTGGCCGTGCCCGCGAACCAGCTCGAAGTGGTGGTGCGCCGCGATAGCCAGGTGATCCTGAGGGCGCAGCTGTCCGATCTGCTCGCCGGTGCGGATATCCCCGTACAGAAGGGCGACGAGATCGTCGTGAGATCCAATCCCCGCGTCTATACCGTCCTGGGCGCCGTCATGAAGTCGGGCAATGTCGAGATGACCAAAGCCAATCTCAGCCTGCTGGAGGCTTTGGGAAATGTCGGCGGATTGCAGGACCAGCGAGCAAACAAAACAGGCGTTTATGTGTTCAGAATGGGGGATTTGCTGAACAATCCCACCGCCAAGGCCCGCGTTTTTAGGTTGGACCTCTACCAACCAGTATCTATCTTCATCGCGCAACAGTTCGGGGTCCAGGCTCGCGACGTCGTGTATGTCACCAATGCACCGCTTTACGAGTACGACAAGATCCTGAGCTCGATTTACCGCACCTTCTCGATCATCGGCGTGGCCAGGGGCAATATCCTGACGACGTCGACGTTCTGACGCGGGCCCGAGCAAACCGAAGGGATTTTTGGTAGTATTCAGGATGGCCCAGGCAAAGAAGTTCACATGGGGTGCGACAGGGCTGGTGGTCGTGGCCGTCATTGCCGCCCTCGTGCTGTGGATAGCGCCCAGCCGGCAGACCAGCAGCGCCCAGGACGGGGCGCGGCCCGCCGCGGCCCTGATCTCGCGCGGCTATACCGACGCCCCGGCGGGGACGGCGGTCGTTGCCGGCGATCCCGCGGGCGGCACCAATCTGCTCGAGTTGCGCATCAAGGATGGCCAGAAGGTGAAGCGCGACGAGATCATCGCCGTGCTGTCGAACTATCCCAAAGCGGATGTGGCGCTGCGCATGGCCGAGGCCAACCTGAGCAAGCTGAAGCAGACCCACGACACGGTGCTGATGGGGACCCGTGTCACCGACATCGCCTTGCTGGAAGCCACGCTGAAGTCGTCGATCGAGTCGGACAAGCTGCAAACTCTCCAGCGCTCGCGATCGGGCAAGCCGCCCGACGTGAAGGAGCTGGAAGCCAGCCTCGCCGAGCAGGGTCTCGAGCGCGAGAAAGTCAGGCTGGAGCTGGCGAAGACGACGCTCAAGAACGATCTGGCGCAGTATGAGATCGATCTCGCCAACTCCGAAGCCTCGGTCGACAACGCCCGCCGCAGCCGCGAGGAATCGCTGGTCCGCTCGCCGCTCGACGGCGTCGCGGTGCAGATCTTCTCGCGCCAGGGCGAACGCATCTCGCCGGCCGGCATCGCCAAGATCGTCGATATGAGCCAGTTGCGCGTCCTGGCCGATGTCGACGAACTGCACGTTGCCCGCCTGAAGCCCGGCGGCAAGGTCGAAGTCACGTTTCGCGGCAGCCCGACCGTCTACAAAGGCACGATCTCGCGCGTGGCGCCCACGGTGAAGCGCATGCAGCGTGTTGAGCCGGACGGTGCGTCGTCGACGGATGCCCGCGTCGTGCAGGTCGAGATCGAGTTCGACGATCCCTCCACCATGCCGCAGGTGCTGGGACGCGAGACACGCGTCACTTTCCTCTAATGGCTTTGATCCTGCCTGACGTACCGGCGCTGCGGCTTCGGCTGCTGCGCCTGTTGTCGCGGGTGGCGCAGCTCCGTCACTGGCGGCCGGATTTCTCGCTGGCCCGCGTGCGGGCGTCGGCGCGCACCGCCACGGTCATGCCGCTCGGCGTCCAGCAGCTCAAGCGCCAGCGCACCAGCACGCTGCTTTCGCTGGCCGGCGTCACCGCGAGCCTGCTGGTGATTTTCGCCCAGCTCGGCGTCGAACGCGCCGTCTACGAATCGTCGGTACGGCTCCATCGCATGGTCACCGGCGACCTCGTGGTCGTGCCCTACGGCTTCAAGTCGATGCAGCTCCACGCAGAGGTTCCGGTCGCGGTGACCGATATTGTCGCGACCAATCCCTCGGTCGCCAGTACGTCGCCGTTCTGGTTCGGCGTCATGTCGATAAGCTATTCCGGCATACCGACGTCTCGCCGGCTTGCCTGGTACGCCATCGACGTGGAACGGCCGGCGATTGACGTGCCCGGGCTGAAGGAGAACCTCTACAAGCTTCGCGAGACGCGGCGGATGCTGTTCGACCGTGATTCGCGGCCGTATTTCGGAGATCTGGCCGAGGCTGCCGACAGCGGAGCGGAAGTGCCGGTCCTGGGGCCGCCCGATAATCGCGGGCTGCTGCACCAGCTTTCCGTCGTCGGCACCTTTGCCGTCGGGCCCAACGTCTTGAACGATGGCGCGGTTTTGATGTCCGAGGCCACCATGGCCGAGGTGTTTGGCGCCTGGTGGTCGGACCGCCCGGCCTTCATCTCGGTCAAGCTCGCGCCTGGCGCCGATCCCGTCGCGGTGCGTCAGGAGCTCAACAAGTCCCTGATCGGCCGTGGCGAGGTGATCACCATCCACGAGTTCGAGTTGCGCGAGCGGGCGTACTGGTCGCGCGAGACGCCGGTCGGCTACATCACGGACCTTGGTTTCGTGATGGGCGTGATGATCGGCATGGTGTTCATCTACTACGCCCAATACCAGATCATCCGCTTCTACCTGCCGGAATACGCCATCCTGAAGAGCCTGGGCTACAACTGGTGGTTCTTCTTCTTCATGATCGGCCAGATTGGCGCGGCCATCATCACGCCGGCCTTCGTGCTGTCCTTCACGCTCGGACGCCTGGTTTACGGCATCACGGAAGCGGCCATGCATCTCGGCATGTCGATGGGTCTGCGCGAGATGGTGGTGGCGCTGGTTGCCTGCGTGATCATGACCGTGGTGTCGAGCCTGTTTGCCATCCGGCGACTGTGGAAGGTCGACCCCATCATGCTGTTCGAGTAGCCATGTCCGATATCCACAATTTCGGGCCGCCGGTCGTCGAGGCGGTCGACGTCCACCACCACTACGGCGAGGGGCCGCAGCGAGCCGACGTGCTGTTCGACATCAACATGCAGGTCCGCGAGGGCGAGCTGGTGATCGTCACCGGGCCTTCGGGCTCGGGCAAGACGACGCTGCTCACCATCCTCGGCACCATGCGCCGCCCGTCGGAAGGCAAGCTCCGCCTGCTCGGCACGGATATCGTCAACCTGAGCGGCACGACGCTCGACGTCCTGCGCAACCGCGTGCGCTTCCTGTTCCAGAAGCGCAACTTGTTGTCGTCGCTGACGGCGCTGCAGAACATCATGGCGGGCGTCTCGACCACGCCGCTGTCGGACCCGGCGTGGGACGAGCCGCGCGCCCGCCACCTGCTGGGGCTGCTGGGTCTCGGCGACAAGGCGGATGCGTGGCCGGACGAGCTGTCGGGCGGCCAGCAGCAGCGCGTCGCCATCGCCCGCGTCATGATCGGGCTGCCCGACCTCATCATCGCCGACGAGCCGACCTCGGCGCTCGACCGCGTCGCCGGGCGGCTGGTGGTCGATCAGCTGAAAGACCTCGCCATGCGCGCCAAGTGCGCGGTCGTGTTGTCGACGCACGACGAGCGCATCTTCGACGTGGCGTCGCGCCGTCTCCATATCGAGGACGGCCGCTGCTTCGAAGTGCCGATCCACTACCACTGACCGCGAGGCAGCAATGCTGCTCTTCGCCGTCGACCTCATCGTCTTCCTCTGCCTGGCCGTGCAGTTCGCCATCGCCGGCTACTTCCTTTACCTGGTCTATTGGCTGATCGAGCTGCCGGCGGCCGACTCCGTCCCGCCACCGTTGCCGGCCGAGCTGCCGCATGTGCTGGTCCAGATCCCGGTCTACAACGAGCCGCTGGTCGTCGAGCGCGCGCTGGTCGCGGCGGCGGCGCTCGACTGGCCGCGCGACCGTCTGACGATCCAGCTGCTCGACGACAGCACCGACATCACCCCGGACATCGCCGTCCACGCCGTGGCGCGGCTGCAGCGCGACGGCGTCGACGTGGCGCACCTGCGCCGGGACGACCGCAGCGGCTTCAAGGCGGGCGCACTGGCGGCGGGCCTCGCCCTCTCGGACGCGCCCTACGTCGCGGTGTTCGACGCCGACTTCGTGCCGGCCCCCGATTGGCTGCAGGGCGCGATGGCTGCGATCCTGGCCGAACCGAAGGCCGCCTTCGTGCAGACCCGCATCGAATGGGGCAACGGCGAGCGCAACTGGCTGACCCGCGCCCAGCGCCTGATGCAGGATGCCCACTTCGCCGTCGAGCAGGACGTCCGCGCCCGGCGCGGCGTGCCGTTCCAGTTCAACGGCACGGGCGGCATCTGGCGGCGCGCCGCGGTCGACGAGGCGGGCGGCTGGTCGCATGATACCCTGTCGGAGGATCTCGACCTGGTGCTGCGCACGCACCTCAAGGGCTGGCGCGGCGTGTTCCTGATGGAGCCGCACGTGACCGGCGAGCTGCCCAGCAAGCTCGACGATTTCAGCGCGCAGCAGAGCCGCTGGTCGAAGGGTTTCATGCAAGTGGCGCGCAAGCTGCTCGGACCGATCTGGAAGTCCGACTGGTCGGACGAAGCCAAGTTCATGACCACCGTGGCGCTGGGACAGCAGCTGATCTTTCCGGTGCTGATCGTGGGCGTCGTGGCCCTGATCGTGTCGGTGATCGGCCATGGATATCTGGTGGGCTTCTTTCGCTTCCTGCTGTGGCTGTGGCTCTGCGCCATGCTGGCCGTGCTGGTCGGCATGACCTGGGGCGCCTATCGCCGGCTGCAGCGCGGCGACCTCGTGCGCTACCTGATCACGGCAGCGAGCGTGCCGGCGCTGATCGTCTATCTCGCAGCCGCCAACGCCGGTGCCATCGTGGGCGCGGGCTTCGGCCGCAAGACCGAATTCAAGCGCACGCCCAAGACGGGCGCCTGATCCGCCGATGGCCATCCTCGCCAACCTGGCCCTGCTGTTCGCCGCGATCTTCGTGGTCTGCTGCGTGCTGCTCGCCGCCTTCGTCGGCAGCCTGCTCTACATGGTGGTGCTGCATCACCGCCTGAAGGAGCAAGGCCTCGGCCGCGAACGGGGGTTGCTGGCCACGCCGCTGCCGCCCGACGCCGAGCTGCCGCACGTCGTGGTCCAGATCCCGTCCTTCAACGAGGGCCCCGTGCTGCGGCGCGGCGTCGAGGCGGCGGCCCGGCTCGACTGGCCGCGCGACAAGCTGCACATCCAGGTCCTCGACGACAGCACCGACGAGACCGCCGAGCTCGCGCGCACGGTGGTGGCCGAGCTGCGGGCGCAGGGCCTCGATGTCGTGGCCCTGCAGCGCACCGATCGCAGCGGCTACAAGGGCGGCGCGCTGCACGAAGCAATGCAGAAGACGCCCTACGACTACTTCGCCATCTTCGACGTCGACTACGTGCCGCCGGCCGACTTCCTGCGCACCTGCATGCGGCCGTTCTTCGCCAAATTGCACGGAACCGGGCCCAACTGGGCCTTCGTGCAGGCCCGCTTCGATTTCCTCAATCCGCACGAGAACGCGCTCACAGAGATGCAGATGGTGACGCTCGACGCCCATCTCGGCATCGAGCAGGCGACGCGCTGCTGGGCCGGCCATCCGCTGCCCTTCAACGGCACCTGCGGCATCTGGCAGCGCGCCGCGATCGAGGCCGGCGGCGGCTGGAAGGGCGACACCGTCACCGAGGACCTCGACCTCACCTACCGCGGCTGGGTCAAGGGCTGGCGCGCCCTGTTCCTGACCAGCGTCGCGGTGCCCGGCGAGCTGCCGGCCGACGCCGCGACCTGGCTGCGCCAGCAGCAGCGCTGGCAGGACGGCTTCCGTCACGTCTCGCTCCGCATGGTCCCGGCGATCCTGAGCAGCCGCGACATCACGCCGTCGGCAAAGGCGGCGGCGCTGTTGCATCTCTGCATGTCGCTGAACCAGCCCGTGCTGCTGGTCGGCGTCGTCTCAGGCTTGCTTGCGGCTTTCCTCGCGCCTTCCCTGGTGCCGCTGCTCCTGACGCTCTTCCTGGTGGCTCTGGGCTGGGTGCTGTTCTGCGCCACCACCTTCCTGCGTGCCGGCCACAATTTCATTCGCGGCGGGGAAATGTCGCCGCTGCGTTTCACCGTGGTGCTGTTGCGCTTCGTCGGCGGTCAGGTCGCCATGCTGGTGCGCTCGCTCGGCGTCCATGCCCGGAAGGTGATGAACCGGCCCAAGCCCGTCGTCTTCGACCGGACGCCCAAGCGCGGGGCTTAAGCCAGCACGCTTTCCCGCAATAAAGGGTGGTGCGCGCAACGCAAGCCGCCGCCGGTCGAGATCGGACCGTCGAACGGCAAGGGAATGACGTCGACTTTCCGCTTGTGCAGTTCTTCGATCACCCGCGCGTTGTCGGCGTCGATGATGACGCGGCCCTCCTCGAGGACCAGCCCGTTGGTCGCCAGCCGGTTGGCTTCGTCGACCGAGACCTCGATCTTGTCCCAAGCGCGCAGGGACATCGGCAGGCCGTCTATGAGCTTCGGCGGGCAATAGACCAGCAGGCCGGGTTGGATCAGCGCCATGGCGCAATCGAGGTGCAGCACGTTCGACTTCATGGCGACGGGTATCACGCGGTACTTCTCGCCCAGCAGCGCCTGCAGCCAGTCGGCGCCGGCGAGATCGGACGCGCAGCCCGAGATGCCGACATAGATCTCGTAGCCGTTCAGCAGCGTGTCGCCGCCCTCGAGGAACGGCCCGTCGACACAGGCGGGCGAGCCCAGCGGCACGCTCGACCAGAGCGCGCCGCGCTGCTGCACGACCTGCTGGATGAGCGGCCGCAGCCCGTAGCGTTCGCGCTGCCGGCACAGCAGGCGGAGCGAGGCATCGATCACGTGATCGCCGACCACGATCATGCCGTCGCGGGGAAAGAGCTGGGCGCCTTCGCCGTTGGGCGCCAGGAACGTCCGCTCCACGCCTTCGAGCCGTTGCGGGCGGTGGACGGTCACGCCCTCGCGCGCCACCAGCTCGGCCAGGGCGTCGACCTGGCGCTCGATGCGCTTGGCCCAGTCGGGATCGACGTCGACCAGGCGCCGGCCCTTGTGGGCGCGGCTCAGCCTGTCGCCTTCCGGCAGCAGCCAACGCTGCGAGTCCTCGTGGAACACCACGAAGTCCTCGGCCGGCGAGATGCCGATCACGACCTCGCGCAGCTTGCCCCACTCGTGATGGGCCCCAAAGCGCACGACCTAGACCCTGGCGTAGATGTCTTCGTAGCGCGCGATGTCGTCCTCCTCGAGATAGTCGCCGGTCTGGACCTCGACGACCTCGAGCAGCTCGGGCCCTGGATTGGCCAGGCGGTGGATGCCGCCGATCGGGATGTAGGTCGATTCGTTCTCGTGCAGGGTCATGATCTTGCCGTCGAGCGTCACCTCGGCCGTGCCCTTCACCACGACCCAATGCTCGGCGCGCCTGTTGTGGCTCTGCAGGCTGAGCTTGGCGCCGGGATTGACGGTCAGCCGCTTGGCGCGGAAGCGCTCGCCGCGGTCGATGTCCTGGTAGCTGCCCCATGGCCGGTGCATCACGGCGTGCTCGGTCGCGGCCCGGTGCTTGCCGTCCGACATGCGCTGCACGACGTCCTTCAGCCGCGGGAGGTTGTCGCGATGGCCGACCAGGACGGCGTCGTTCATCGCTACCACGACGACTTCCTCGACGCCGATCACCGCGGTCAGCGGCCCGTCGGAGCGGACGTAGGAGTTGCGCACATGGTCGATCTCGACCGGACCCTCGGTGACGTTGCCGGCGCTGTCGGCCTCGCCGATATCGAGCAGCGCGTCCCAGGTGCCGAGATCTGACCAGC
>Ga0193743_1001576_pt1 | contig 16921 bp, 15 predicted proteins | sample L2c2metaG_FD_143038 | JGI IMG/M metagenome (GOLD analysis project Ga0193743, IMG submission 143038) | Soil microbial communities from a riparian zone of the East river system, Colorado, United States - L2c2 | ecosystem: Environmental > Terrestrial > Soil > Riparian zone | place: USA: East River...
GCGTGTCAACGATGTAGGCATAGCCTCCGGCGACCGCGCAGAGCTCATCAGGGTTGGGGCAGGAGAAGAGGCCTGTTGGGACAGAGGGATCGGTGAAGCCCAGGGCGCAGGTTGCGAGAAATGTGCCTCCCGCAGGGGGGTGGACCATGAGCAGAAACGCGCCGCGGGCGAGAGCATCTTCTTCACCGGCGATCTGTTGTGGATAGGTGAATTGGCGCGCCGGGGCGATCAGCGGAGGCGTCTTGAGGATCTCGGCGGTCCAGTTGTGCGGGAAGCTGCTTTCCATAGTGATTCGTAGTTAATGGGTTGCGTCGAGAGCCTGGGCGAGGTCTTCGAGAAGGTCGTCGATGTCTTCGCAGCCGGCGCTGAGGCGGATGAATCCTTCGGCGATTTTGTCGCCTCCCCAGCGCGCGCGACGCTCGGCGGATGAGGTGACGCCACCAAAGCTGGTCGCATCGGTGAGAAGCTTCGACTTGGCAAGAAAGGTCTCGGCCGCTGTCTTATCGCGCAGGACGAAGCTGAGCACGGGGCCAAAGTAGCGCATTTGCTGTTTTGCGATGGTGTGGCCGGGATGAGAGGGCAGGCCGGGGTAGAGAACCTGTTCCACTTCGGAGCGGCTGGAGAGGAACTCGGCGATGCGCTGGGCGTTCTGGCAGGCGCGTTCGAGACGCAGTGGAAGCGTGGCGATGGAGCGGAGCGCGAGCCAGGCCTCCATGGGCCCAAGAACACCGCCGGTAAGCGTGCGCCACTGATCGATCTTCTGTCTCAGCTCAAGATCGCGAACGGCAACGTGTCCGACCAGGATGTCGCTGTGACCGGTCATCGCCTTGGTGTCGGAGGCGACGGAGATGTCGGCTCCAAGTGCGAGCGGAAGCTGCCCAAGCGGTGTGGGGGTGGTGTTGTCGACCGCCACAAGGGCCCCGGCGCGGTGGGCGGCTTCCGAGAGCGCAGCGATGTCGCAGACGTCCATGGTGGGGTTACTGGGAGTCTCGACCCAGAGGAGTCTGGCGCCTTCGAGGTGTTCGGCCTGGGCATTGTTCGCTGTGGGTGCAAGGCGGATTTGAACGCCCATCTGGGCGAAGTACTCCTGCGCGAGGACGCGGGCGGCGAAGTAGGCATTGGAGGGGAGCACGACGACATCGCCGGGGCGAAGGAAGGCTCCGAAGACGGCAGTGCAGGCGGCCATACCGGAGGCGAAGACGAGAGCGGAGGCACGGTAGCCCTCGGCGGATTCCATCTGAGCAATAGCTTTTTCAAGATGGGTCCAGGTGGGATTGTGCGAACGCGCGTAGGTATAGGGAATCGAAGAAGGGTCTCCGGGAGCGTGATAGGGAGCCGCAAAGACCGGGCCGGGATGGAGAGGCTCACCGGCCGCGGCTCGGGTGAGAGTGGAGCGGATGATCTTGGTCGCTTCGCGCATAGGTTGATTGTATTGGGATGTGCTGGCGTGAAGCAGGCTTGGGATCGTCGATGCTCTCAAGATGTGCTGGTAGAGCAGCAGATCTCTCCGCTTCGCGCTACGCGCTCCGGTCGAGATGACAGGCTGCGGAATGGCTATGCTTCGAGCGGGACACGCGATGTTGTGGAGTGGCGAATCAGGAGAAGTGCTGCCAGCCAGCGGGCTTCAACTCCGAAGAGCCTTTGCCGGGGTGATGGAGAGAGACGAGCGGCTTTCCCGGACGAGTGCGATGAAGTGTGCCGATGCGGGTAATGGGGACGCCCGCGATCTGACGAGGAACGCGTTTGGTAGAGGATGCAGCGAAGAGAAGCTCGTAGTCCTCGCCTCCATGGAGCGCGGCGTGAAGGGCCTCCTCAGGGGGGAGAAGATGAGTAAGCGGGTGAAAAGGGATAGAGCCGGCGTCGATCTCGGCGCGGACGCGTGAGGATTCGCAGAGGTGGGTGAGGTCGGTGGAGAGGCCGTCACTGAGATCGATGGAGGCAGAGGCGATGCGTCGGCGAAGAAGAGTAGAGCCGATGGCGAGCCGGGGTTGAGGGAAGAGATGCGGATGGTGTTGCGAGGAGGTAGCGCGTGATGGGCGATTTGCGGCTAGCAGTGCGGACAACTCGGCGTGGGCCCCGCCAAGCGCGCCGGTGACATAGAGAGCATCGCCAGGACGGGCTCCAGAGCGGCGAAGGGAGCGCCCTCGAGGGGCGGAGCCGATGAGAATGATGTCGGCCAGGATGAGATCAGCAGGAGATTCCGAGGTATCGCCTCCAGCGAGAGGGGTGCGATGTTGTTGGGCGAGCGAGCGAAGTCCGGCGAAGAAGCCGTCGATCCAGCTTCTTCCTTTTCGGCTGTGGAGCAGATCGGGGGGAAGAGCCAGGGAGAGGAAGGCTGCTATCGGCGTAGCTCCCATAGCTGCAAGGTCGCTGAGACCGCGGGCGAGGCAGCGATGCCCGACTGAAGGGGAAGGATGGAGATTGCGGCGGAAGTGCCGGTTCTCCAGGCTGAAGTCAGTAGTGACCAGAATCTCGTGTCCGGAGGGAGCGCGAAGAATGGCGCAATCGTCGCCAATACCTAGCGTGACGGTGTGGCTACGGGAGGTCCCTGTGGAAAACGTTCGACGGATCTGCTCAATCAACGCGAGTTCGCCGATGGGTTTGTGAGCTTGGCGGGGCATCTTGAAAGAGAATAGCGCGCGTGCCAATTGGGGTGGGAAGTTCAAAAAACTGGCCATGCGCAAAATTTTGCAGCTTCAGACGTGATCGTGGGGGAATTGGTTGCATGGTAATCGGCCGTTTGTTACCCTCGATAGGACGCTCAAGAGAGTCTGTGATTCCGAAATGCCGATTAGTGAATTTGATTTGCTTGCCGGGATTGTGGGTTGCTAGCTCTCCGTGTCGCCGTTTGGCGGCCATATTCTGAGCCCGGGTCGTAGATTGAAGCTTAAGAAGCGCTACTACATCATGTTCGTGAGTCGCGATGAGGATGGCAGCCTGAACAAGGTTCCAGTGCCATTGCACTACGCTTACCTCTTCGTTGCCGCGGCAGTGATTGGCATGTTTACGATCACCGGGTTGGCGGGTTCGTATTCGCGGATGCTGATCAAGACGGCTCGCTTCAATCAACTGCGCCAGGACCATAACGCCCTCCAGAAGGACTATGCCCATCTGGAAGAGGCGGCGCATGAGAAGGATATCCAGGCAGCCTCGCTGGGATCGCTGGCGAGCGAAGTCTCAGCGCTCTATGGGCTTACGGCGAGCAAGCTAGCTATCCCGATGGGCAGGATGACGGGTAAAGCAGGACATCGGCACGCCGAAGCAGTGGCCGAGGCAGTTGCAAATGCTCCGCTGACCGAAACCGCCAGCCTAACGAACGATGGCTACTACAAGTCGGTGGATGCGTTTTACTCTTTACGGAACCAGGCGTTGAGCGGTGCGGCGACGCGCTCTTTAGGCTCAATGAATCGTCCAGGCTATGGTGTGGCATCGAGCCTGTTCGGCGGACTTTCTCCGCTGGATCAGGAGGCTTCTTCCTTTGCTCCGACGCTATGGCCGGTGATGGGACCGATTACGAGCAGCTTTGGGCAGCGGGAAGACCCTGTCCTGGGCAACGGCGAGGGTGAGTTCCACAAGGGGCTCGACATCTCGGCGGTGAATGGAACCCCGATCCGGGCGACGGCAGACGGCGTGGTGAAGTCGGCCCAGGTGGAAAATGGCTATGGGCGCGAGGTTACGATCGATCACGGCCATGGCGTGGAGACGCTTTACGGGCACATGTCGGGCTTCGCTGTAATGGCGGGGCAGACGGTGACGCGTGGCGAGGTGATCGGTTATGTGGGCCACAGCGGCCGCGTAACCGGACCGCATGTCCACTACGAGGTCCGTATTCGGAATACCCCGGTGAATCCGCACAAGTATCTGCGAATGACGTTGGCGGAGCTGGGTGGCGAGGCTGCTCCGGCGCCGGCGGCATCGGTTCCGGTAGGTCCGGCTAAAGCAGCCGGGCTGGACAGATAAAAGCGAAAGTATTGAATAAGCGAAAAGAGAGGCGAAGTTCGCCTCTCTTTTCTTTGTGTGCAAGGACTCTAATGGACTGTCTTCATACGGCGTGACATGAAGTCCATCAAGAGGTAGTTGCCGAGCGTCTGGGGCGTGGTGAAGTAGGCCTTGCCCCTGCACATCGCGCTGACCTTCTGGACGAACTGCATGAGCGCGAAGTCGTTGGCAAGCATGAAGGTGTTGATCATGATGCCGGCACGTTTGCATCGCGCCACCTCTTCGAGCGTCTCTTCGATGACAAGCGGATCGAGGCCGAAGGCGTTCTTGTAGATGCGGCCGTCGGGCAGCGAGAGCGCCGAGGGCTTGCCGTCGGTGATCATGACGATCTGCTTCATGTCTTTGTTCTGCTTGGCCAGGATGCGCTGTGCGAGCCGAAGGCCATCTTTGGTGTTGGTGTAGTGCGGGCCTACTTTGACGCGCGAGAGCTGCGAGACCGGAATCTCTTCGGCGGTGTCATGGAAGAGGACGAGGTTCAGCGTGTCGCCTGGGAACTGCGTGCGGATAAGGTGTGCCAGAGCCATGGCAACGCGCTTTGCCGGAGTGAAGCGATCCTCGCCGTAAAGGATCATCGAGTGGGAGCAGTCGAGCAGAACGACGGTCGCGCAGGAAGATTGATAGTCGGACTGGTGGACGTGAAGGTCGGAGTATTCGACGTTGAGCGGCGTATGCTCTTCCCCTTCGACGGCGGTGCGGATTCCTTCACGGGCAAAGACGCTGGAGAAGGTTGCGGTGACATCGAGATTGAGTGTGTCGCCAAACTCGTAGAGTTTAGACGAGCCATTGATTTCAACACCTGCGGCTTCGTGACGCGTATCGTGTCGCCCGAAGTTTGATTTCCCAAGCGGTCCCAGCAGGTCGCGCAAAGCCTTGTAGCCGAGGAAATCCATGCCTTTGTCGGTGACCTCGAAGCGGGCGTTTTCGTTGCCTTCGCCGAAGTCGCCTTGACCCTGCTGAGGAGCCTCGGCGTTGATGAAGTTCTGTTCCTGCATCTTCTGAATGATCTTGTCGATCAACTCTTCGACCTGATCTTCCGGAAGCGTGTCGTATTTTTCCTGTGCCTCTTGATCGAAGAGCTCGCCCGACTCGAGAGCCTGTCGAATTGCATCGCGCAGGTTCTCAAGAGTCTGATCGCTGAACTCGTTGAAGTTGGAGTAAGGATCGTTGAAGCCGGAGTCGAGCAGGAAGTCCGACAGGGCCTGCATAAGATCTTCGAGGCCAAAGCTTGAGGAGAGGTCGCCGGTGAATTTTGTATAGCGGACGCGTTTCATCGATGGGGACCCTCCAGGCCGGGACGATGCGACTCCTGATCCTGATTCTGATTAGAGTGTAGACCCTGCCGTTTAGATTCCGCTGGCCTTGTAGGTCGGCTCTGTTCGCATGGCGTCGAAGACCGGCGCTAATGTTTGGAGGGCACGTACCCGTCGATCACCGTGGTACTGCCGCCGATGCGTGTGGCAAACGTAGGCTGTTCGAGTCCTTTGAGAATCGCGGGCGGTAAAGGAGAGGCCTTTGGGGAATGGGAGTAGAACTCCGCGAAGGCGAAAAAGTCCGAGCCTGCGTCATCGACGATCTGGGTTTCAGGGGTATACGCCTTGAGAATCTCCAGATCTCCAAGAGCCTCACCAAAGAAGTGGACCGCGTCTCCGATCGTACGGCCGGATGGCGAGTGGTACTGGAAGAGCGGAACGTTTTGCCGTTCGGCGAAGGCGGCGAGAGGGGTAAGCGGCTGCAGGGCGAACGATTGGTAGTGGATGGCGCGTTCGTGGCGTGCCATCTCTTTGGGAAACGCGCCACGCTGGTCGAGTTCATTGATGCCTTGTTTGTAGACTCCAACGCCCCAGGTGAAGAGATCGTCATCCGACGAGACAACTCCGGTCGCGACAGCTGCAAGTCCTCGCCAGTAGTGATGATTGTTGAGCTGATCTCGGATCTTGTCGAACTCGACTGTGCGGTGCGCGACCTTGTTCATCCACTGGATATCGCGTTTGACCTGGACCGGATCGAGCGATCTCTCGTTGAGCAGCACGGATTCGCTGATGGCGATGGAGCTGAGGGTCCACTCCACCTGAAACCACGCCTGGGTACTCTCTTTGGGGTCGTAGTCCAGCAGGGTGGCGGCTTGTGCCCAGGCGTCAATCTGCTGCTGGGCGCACTGCGCCTCTTCTTTCGAAGAGGTGACGAGCCACTGGTTCATTCCGGCGGTCACGCGCCGCTCAAAGTTTCCGTAGATGCGGGTGACCGGGGCTTCCGCGGGATTGATCGGCCCATGGCCTCCGCTCAGGTAATGCGGCGGGATGATCATGTGGCCGGACGGCGGCTGCACGACGGGCAGTTTGCTGCAGAAGCCAAGCGACGCGATTGCCTGTGCGACTCGAGGGTCTTTATTGTGGGCCAGCTCGGAGTGACGCTGCTTGACGTCGATATAGGAAGCTTTGGGGTTGGAGACGTGTTCCGCATGCGCCGTGGCTGCGACCGCAAATGCCAGAGCCGCACACCATGCCCGAGATTTAAGCCACATCAGGTCGGTGTTCCTTTCGAGGTTTAGTTGAAGCCGCGACGGGTGCGGTTCCTCGGGTTGAATTCTTCCTGCTCGCGCTCGCGCATTCGATCGGCATATTGGGCAGCCTGATCGACGCGCTGCTTCTTTTCCGCAGCCGTGAAGACTCGCTCTTCGGCCCGGCTGATACGCTTGTGGGCGGTCATGCCCTCGAGTAGAAATTCAGCTGCGCTGACGGTGGTCTCCGATGCGGATTTGCCGTTGACATTGAGCGGCGTAAGTTTTTCGAGCAGACCCTGGATCTGCTTCAGCTCTGCCAGAGAGGCTGCGGCCGGCTGAGTGTCGTTCAACTGCACTGTGCCGCCAAGATTGAACCATTCTTCGATCTGCTGGGTGTCGGTTCCGGCGAAGTACTTGTCGAAGACGGCGGCGACGGCCGTGCGAATGATCTCGCGGACGACGGTGTCGGCCCCGCGCATCTCGCCCTCATATTCGAGCTCGATCTTGCCGGTGATGCCGGGAAGGGCGGCGTAGATGTCGCCGACGCGGGGAACGGCAAGAGACTCGCCGTGGATCAGGGCACGGCGCTCGGCGTTGGAGAGCACAAGCTCCATCGTGGAGATCGGGAGGCGCTGCGAGACGCCGCTGCGTTTGTCGACCTTCTTGTCTTCACGAGCCGTGAAGGCGATCTGCTCGATGATCTGGCGGATGTAATGGGGAATCTCGATCGTCGCGGCGGGACGGTTGGACCAGGCTTCCTGCGTGGTGATGCGGATGCCCTCCTCGATGTCCTCGGGGTAGTGCGTGCGGATCTCCGAGCCGATGCGGTCTTTGAGCGGGGTCACGATCTTGCCGCGCGCCGTATAGTCCTCGGGGTTTGCGCTGAAGACGATGGCCACGTCGAGAGGGAGACGCACCGGATAGCCCTTAATCTGTACGTCGCCTTCCTGCATGATGTTGAAGAGCGCAACCTGGATCTTTCCGGCGAGGTCGGGAACTTCGTTGATGGCGAAGATGCCGCGGTTGGCGCGGGGAAGAAGGCCGTAGTGCATGGTCAGCTCGGAGCCAAGGTCCTGATTGGAGCGTGCGGCTTTGATGGGGTCGATATCGCCGACGAGATCGGCGACCGTCACGTCGGGGGTGGCAAGCTTTTCGACGAAACGCTCATCGGGGGCGAGCCACGCGATCGGGGTTTCGTCGCCGAGCCTCGCGATCAGGTCGCGGGAGTATTTGCTGATGGGCGCGTAGGGATTGTCGCGAACTTCGGAGCCGGCGATATAAGGCGTATGCGGGTCGAGCAGCGTCGTCAGCGCGCGCAGGATGCGCGACTTCGCCTGCCCGCGCAGGCCCAGCAGAATGAAGTTATGCCGCGACAGAATCGCGTTGACAATCTGGGGAACAACCGTGTCTTCATAACCGACGATGCCGGGGAAGATAGTCTCTTTCGTGCGTAGCCGGCAGATGAGGTTTTCGCGAAGCTCGTCCTTCACACTGCGGGCAAGCCGTTCAGGAGTGTATTCGCTGTTGCGGAGAGCGCCTACGGTCGTGGGAAGTGAGTTCGCCATGTCTAAGTATAGATGTTGGATGGTTGGCGAAGGGCTCAGGCGGGAATTTCATCCGCGCCAGAGAAGGGAAGAGACAGAGGGAAGCGCGGAGAGCTCGTGAATTCGCGCCGGAGTTTCCGGCTGGACATGGCCACGAACAGACCACTCCAGCTCGCATTGAATGGAATGCAGGCGGGCATCGGAGTAATGGACGGTCCAGTCTTTGACGGCGAATCCGGCTGCCTGCAGGCGCTGACGAAACTCAATCTCGCTGAGCGGCTCGACTGAGGTGCTGGACACCTTGAATCGGATGGAGAGAGAGCCGGTGCGATGGGTCGGCATATTGTTCTCGACCCATCTGAGGCTCCAGAGAATGAACAGGGCGAGCGCCGTGCTCACAATCCCGAGCTTCAGCTGGCCACCGCCGAACAGCAGTCCCAGAACCGTCACGAACCACATCGTTGCCGCAGTCGTAATTCCTCGAACCAGGCCGTCCTTACGCAGAATGGCGCCAGCGCCGATGAAGCCGATGCCCGACAGGATGCCGAGGGGAAGTCGCATCAGGTCGAGCTCGACGAAAGAGTTCGATGCCTTCCCCGTCGTGTTCATTAGCAGGTTGGCCTGCAGCATGGCCAGCGTCGCGGCGAGGCAGACCAGCATCGTCGTCCTGATGCCCAGGCGCTTTCCCCGCTCGTCCCGGTTGTAGCCGATAAGAAAGCTGGCTGCGGATGCGAGCAGGATGCGGAGAGCGATCTGTTCCCATGTCAGGGTGACCGGCATGGAAGTTTAGATGTGGATTCAGCGGCTAAGGTCTTCCCGGAGAGCCTCCATCTCGGCCAGCGCGTGTTGATTTCCCGTGCGGTTCGCAGCGGCGATGCCATTGTGCAATCGATCCAGGGCCTCGTCGGTGCGGCCTTGCTTTGCCAGGGTTTGCGCCGACATCTGGAAGGCGGGGACGTAGTCCGGATTGTGCTGAATCAACGTCGTGAACTCGGAGAGCGCTGCATCGATGTTGCTCTCAGCGAGATGCGCCATGGCGAGGCCGTAGCGGGCAAAGGCGTCGGAGGGATTCTGTTCCAGCACCTGGGTGAGGAGGGCAATTCTGTCCATGGGTTCGATGTTCCGATGATGTACCGCAAGTTGGCAAGCTGCTTGAAGATTTACACTGGTAAGACATGAGCGAAGTCGTCCTGGCAAGAACCGTGTGTGAGTCACAGTCCGAGCGCAGCGAGATTATCTTTCCCTCCGACGCCAACGCCCTGGGGAACCTCTTTGGGGGCAGGCTGATGCAGTACATTGATCTGGTTGGTGCAATGGCGGCCAGCCGTCACGCCCGCGCCATTACGGTGACGGCGAGCATGGACCATCTGGACTTCGTCGCTCCGGTCCGCGTAGGCGATCTGCTGATTCTGAAGTCCAGCGTCAACCGCGCCTATCGAACCTCGATGGAGATCGGGGTGAAGGCAATGGTAGAGGATGTGCGTCATAACCGGATGCGCCATGTCTCCTCGGCCTACCTTACGTATGTGGCGGTCGATAAGGAAGGAAATCGGCTGATGGTTCCGCAGGTCATTCCGGAGACCGAGCACCAGAAACGACGATACGAAGATGCGGGCCGTCGCCGCGAGATGCGCGCTGGCGAGACCCAGCGCAAAAAAGAAATACGTGCCGCGCTCGGCGACGAGTGGCACGTCTGACAGGTTCAGGAGAAAGATTATGGGACACATGGGAGCAGGAACTCCTCCGGCGCCGCAGCCTCTGCCCGGAGTAGCGCATGTCGTAGCAGTCGGAAGCGGTAAAGGCGGCGTAGGCAAGACCACCGTAGCGGTCAATCTTTCGGTTGCGCTGGCGAAGCTTGGGTATAAGGTCGGGCTGATCGACGCGGATATCTACGGCCCCAACGTGCCGACGATGCTGGGTGCAACGAGGCAGCCAAACATTGTGGGCGAGAACCGCATTGAGCCGATTCTGGCGCATGGCGTGAAGTTCATCTCGATCGGATTGATCTCCCCGGGAGACAAGCCGTTGATGATGCGCGGCCCCATGCTGCACCAGATCATCCGCCAGTTCCTGCAGCAGGTGGAGTGGGGAGAGCTGGACTTCCTGATCATCGACCTTCCTCCCGGAACCGGCGATGTGGTGATCTCCCTGGTGCAGACGGTTCCGCTGACGGGAGCGATCGTGGTCTCGACAGGGTCCAGCGTGGCGCTGGAAGATGCCCGCAAGGCGCTGGAGATGTTCCACCAGGTGAAGGTCGAGGTCCTGGGGATGGTCGAGAATATGTCGCAGATGACACTGCCTTCGGGAGAAATCATCGACGTCTTTGGAGCTGGAGGAACGGAACGCACTGCGGCGCAGTTCGGGCTGGATTTCCTGGGGGCGCTGGAGTTGAACCCTTCGATCCGTGAAGGTGGAGACAAGGGATTGCCGGTTTCGCTTGCGGGGCCCGATTCAAAGCTTGCCGCGGAGTTCTACGCGGTCGCTCATCGCGTCGCGGACAAAGCCAAGGAAGTTGCGTCTAAAAATCAGGATGTCTTCGAAATCAGCTAGGAGATCCGCTAGCGAGATTCTCAGGAAAAAAGGAGAGTTCTGTCCTGAATTGTCATCGCCGGGTTTATCGGAAGCGTTTTGCTTTTGAAGCAGGAACATCTTGACGCGAAGGTTAGACTGGTTTCAATCAGGGAGGGCGAGATGGCGGATGCATGGCGGATTACAGCACGGCAGCGGGCCATTCTGACAGCCATCATTGAGAGCTATATCGAGACGGGCGAGCCTGTGGGGTCAGGCACGATTGCTCGATTGCAAAGCCGCGAGACCTCGGGAATGAGCTCCGCGACGATACGGAACGAGATGGCTGAACTTGCTGATGCGGGCCTCCTGGAACAGCCGCATACCTCTGCCGGGCGAGTTCCTACAGCTCAGGCGTTCCGGATGTATGTGGAGCAGTTGAGTGGGGGAACACACCCCAGGGTCGACGCGAAGCGTCTTACCGCCCGGTCGCGTCACCAGATTGACTCAAGTTTTGTTGGAGTTGCGGGCACGCAGGCCGTTCTGGAACGCACCTCGCACGTGCTGGCGACGCTCTCGAGCGGCGTCGGAGTAGCGATTGCGGCAGTTGCGGAGGGAGATTTTCTTGAGCATGTTTACTTCTCCCGTCTGGCTCCCGCAAGCGTTCTCGCCGTCGTGGTGACCCGGTCGGGAATGGTACGGGATCGCGTGCTGACGCTGGATCGGGACCTGACGTCCGTGGAGTTGAACACGGCCGGCAATTTTCTCAATGAGCACTTCCGCGGGTGGAGCGTGGAACAGGTGCGCCTGGAGCTGGCGAAGCTGGTAGAGCGGGAGCGCAGTGAGTACCAGCGCCTGTTGAATGCTGTGCAGCAGCTGTGGGTGAAGGCGGTTCCTTCCACCGATTCCTCCACGCCATCGGTGTACGTGGAGGGCGTGGCAAACCTGGTCGGAGTGAATGTGGATGGTGAGCGTCTACGGGAGATGTTGGCGGCGCTTGAGGCCAAACAGCGTCTCGTCGACCTGCTGAACGCGTATATCGACGCGCACCAGCAAAGCGTGCGCGTGATCTTCGATCTTGAGCAGCAGGCTCCGGAGATGGCAGGTCTGGTTCTGATTGCGGCCCCGGCGCGGATGGCGGGCGAGAGCCGCGGAACGATCGGCGTGATTGGGTCAACGAGAATGGACTATGAAAACACGATGAACGCGGTGAGTTACCTCTCCCGCGTCTTCGATCGGATCGCGCCGCATCCGAATGAATAAGCAGAGGCTTGGCGTCGTCCCCGGTGAAATTGCCTTATGGCCTTCCCGGCGGAGTGCGGGATTGCACGATCGGCGATAATAGAAGAGGAAAGCAACGATGAGGAGACATAAATCCATGCAGGACGAGACGACTGTACAGGCCGTGCAGGAGGGAGAAGTTGTGACCAGCCCTTGCGAGGAGCCGATACAGGACGCAGCCTTCGCAGGCGCGGAGCTGGAGCAGGTGAAGGGGGAGCGCGACCAGTTGCTGGACAGGCTGGCACGACTCCAGGCAGAGTTCGACAATGCGCGGAAGCGCGAGGCCAAAGAGCGCCAGGATGCCCGCGATTACACGGTTTCAAGCACCGTAGAGCCGTTTCTGGGCGTGATGGACAACTTCCAGCTTGCGCTGAAGTCCGGCGGGTCGGCCGATCAGCTCAGGACCGGTGTCGAGCTGATTCTAAAGCAGATGGAAGAGGCTCTTCGAGGATTGAACGTCGTCCCGGTTCAGAGCGTTGGAGCGCAGTTCGACCCCAGATTCCATGAGGCGCTCGGAAGCGTTGAAACCAAGGAGTTCCCCGATCATCAGGTATTAGAGGAGATTCGTCGCGGGTACAAGGTCCGCGAGAAGCTGCTTCGTCCAGCGCTGGTGAGGATTGCTTCGAATCCGGCGATGGTGAGCGATTAACCGTCTAAACGGCGATTGAAGGTTAGTGTGGTTGAAGGTTAGTGAAAGATGAGTGCGACGGCAAACGTGACCAAAGTTGATTTCTATGAAGTGTTGAGCGTCTCCCGGGACGCCTCCGATCAGGAACTAAAGACGGCCTATCGCAAGCTGGCGATGCAGTATCATCCGGACCGCAATCCGGGCGACGCGGCCGCCGAGGATAAGTTCAAGGAGTGCAGCGAGGCCTACCAGGTGCTGAGCGACCCGGAGAAGCGCGCGGCCTATGATCGCTATGGGCATGCGGCATTCAACGGCAGCTCGAGCGGCGCTGGTGCAGGACCGTTCGGCGGCGGCTTTGGCGGAGCGCAGGACCTGGGCGACATCTTTGGCGATCTCTTCGGCGAGATGTTCAACATGGGCGGCTCGGCTCGCGGGGGCAAGGCTTCGCGGGTCCAGCGTGGGCGCGACCTGCGCTATGACCTGACGCTTGAATTCGAAGAGGCGGTCTTCGGGATCGAGCGCGAGATCAAGATTAGGCGCAGCGAAACCTGCACGGAGTGCCACGGGAACGGCGCCGCGCGAGGCAAGCAGCCGGTGACCTGCACCCAGTGCGGAGGGCGTGGACAGCAGAGATTCCAGCAGGGCTTCTTCTCTGTCGCCCGCACCTGCTCCGTATGCGGCGGAACCGGAACCCTGATCGTCGATCCATGCCCGACCTGCCATGGGGAGACGAGGGTGCAGACCGAGCACAAGATTCTGGTGAAGGTTCCCGCGGGCGTCGAACAGGACACGCGAATCCGTTACCAGGGCGAGGGCGAGGCCGGTAAGTTCGGCGGACCTTCCGGCGACCTGTATGTGGTCCTGAACGTGAAAGCGCACAAGTTCTTCGAGCGTGACGGCGACGACCTGCACTGCGTGATGCCGATCTCGTTCCCGCAGGCGGCGTTGGGGACCGAGCTCGAGATCCAGACGCTGGAGAGTGTCGAGACCATCAAGATCCCCGAGGGTACGCAGAGCGGGCGCGAGTTCAAGCTGCGCGGCAAGGGTGTTCCGCACCTGAACGAACGGGGCAAGGGCGATCTGATCGTCGAGATCCGGGTTCAGACTCCCAACAAGCTGAACAAGCAGCAGAAGGAGCTTCTGCGTCAGCTTGGAGAGACGATGGAGGTAGAGAATACTCCTACCTCACGAGGGATCCTCGACAAGGTGAAGGAGATGTTTAACTAGCCTCTCTCCCCCATACTTTTTGGCGCAAAATCTTGGAAAGTAATGAGTTAGGTTCGGACTGCAGTATGGATAGTATCGATTTGAAGAAAAGCCCCGGATATCTCCGGGGCTTTTGCTTTCTACTTCTATTCTAGCAAGGTGGCGGAAACTGATCGGCAGGGATATTCCATTTAGTTTGTTCGTGTTATGGGGTTAATGGCTTGACAGCTTCCTCGTGGAATCGGTGGTGGCTCGAGGGAAATACAGGGATTCCTCGGCTTCGCTCGGAATGACGCTGCATGTGGGGCTTCAGTTGGAATGACGCTATATATGGGGCTTTGGTCGGAACGACACTTCGGGAGGTTGTGTTTTCCTGGGGAATTCTGTGGTGCTTCGAACGAAATGCAGGGATTCCTCGACTTCGCTCGGAATGACATTGTGTTTGGGGCTTCGATCGGGGTGACGCGTCATGCGGAGCGGATGTCATCTGTCACTGAGTTAAGAAAATAGACTTTTGGGCCGATGACACGAAGGATAAAGCAGGCGTCTTACAACCCAAACCGGTTGCCTGCGGACGCTCTTTTAACGTGAGGGTCCGCTTTCTGGGGTTGATTTTGATGTTTGCGACTTATACAACAGTTGCTGCATCGAATAGCTAATAATTTGATAGAAGGACACTCAATGGCAAACGACTTCGTTAGTGTAATCAAGCCGACAGCAAAGAATACCGAGGGTGGCGAGGGCGCGGACGGCAAGCTGCCGGTTCCGGTGTTGCCAGTCCGTGATACGGTTCTCTTTCCCCACGCGGTGCTTCCTCTGACGGTGGGCCGCGAAAGCTCTATTCAGCTGATTCAATCCCTGGGCGAGGAGAAGTCGATTCTCGTAGTGGCCCAGAGGGATGCGCGTCAGGATACTCCGCAGGGTACGGATCTCTATGCGGTAGGAACGCGTGCGACTGTTCACAAGGTCGTGAAGATGCCGAACCAGAGCCTTTTTGTGTTTACAGAAGGCAATGAGCGTGTGCACCTGGGCGAGTTCACACAGCTGCAGCCGTTTATGACGGCCGAGTTCGAGGTGATCGCCGAGACCGAGCCCGAAAAGTCCCCGGAGACGGAGGCTTTGCAGCGGAACGTGGTGAGCCAGTTCCAGCAGATCGTGACCTCGTCGCCTACGCTCTCCGATGACCTGCAGACGATTGCGATCAACATTGAAGAGCCGGGACGGCTGGCGGATTTTATCGCCTCGTCGCTTCCGTTTTTGACGACGACCGACAAGCAGGACCTGCTGGAGACGCCGGACATCACCAAACGTCTGGAGCGGATCAACCAGCACCTGGCCAAGGAACTGGAAGTTCAGCAGCTGCGGAACAAGATCCAGACCGAGGTACAGGATTCCGTGCAGCAGTCGCAGCGGGATTACTATCTTCGCGAGCAGTTGAAGGCCATCCAGAAGGAGCTTGGGGACGTAGACGAGACCCAGAAGGATATCGCCGAGCTGAAGGAGAAGATCGAGGCTGCCGGGATGCCGGAGGAGGTCAAGAAGGACGCTCTGAAGGAGCTTAGCCGCCTGAGCCGGATGAATGCGATGGCCGCCGACTACAGCCTCACCCGGAATTACGTGGAGTGGCTGGCGGTTCTGCCGTGGTCGAAGAGCTCGGCCGGCGCGGTGGACATCAAGAAGGCGAAGGAGATTCTAGATACGGATCACTATGGCCTGAAGAAGGTGAAGGACCGCATTCTGGACTACCTGAGCGTACGACGGTTGAAGCCGGATATGAAGGGGCCGATTTTGTGCTTTGTCGGGCCTCCGGGCGTGGGTAAGACCTCGCTGGGACGGTCGATTGCAAAAGCATTAGACCGGAAGTTCTCACGCATCTCGCTGGGCGGCATGCACGACGAGGCGGAGATCCGCGGACATCGAAGGACCTACATCGGCGCGTTGCCGGGACAGATTATCCAACACCTGAAGAGGGTAGAGGTGAATGATCCAGTCTTCATGCTGGACGAGATCGACAAGCTGGGGCGTGACTTCCGGGGCGATCCGGCGAGCGCGTTGCTCGAGACGCTGGATCCGGAGCAGAACAATACGTTCCGCGATAACTATCTCGATCAGCCGTTCGACCTAAGCAAGGTTCTGTTTATTTGCACAGCCAACCAGCTGGACACGATTCCGGGACCGCTGCTGGACCGCATGGAGATCATTGAGCTCACGGGTTACACCGAGGAGGAGAAGGTCAACATTGCGGAGCGATATTTGGTTCCGCGGCAGGTGAAGGAAAACGGTGTCGCCCCGGAGATGATCGAGTTCCCGACGGAGAGTGTGGCGATGATTGCGCGGCACTACACGCGTGAGGCCGGGGTCCGCAAGCTGGAGCAGAGGATCGGAACGGTTGCTCGCAAGGTGGCTCGCAAGATCGCCGAGGGCGCGACCGAGAAGATCACGATCACGCCTGCTCTGATCCATGAGTTCCTTGGAGGGATCAAGGTCCGCGTGGATACGGAGATCGCAGAGCGGACAAAGCGTGCGGGCGTGGCGGTTGGCCTGGCGTGGACTCCTGCGGGCGGCGACGTACTCTTCATCGAGGCAAACAAGATGAAGGGCAAGGGCGGATTCACGATCACCGGTCAGATCGGCGACGTGATGAAGGAGAGCATGCAGGCCGCGCTGACCTGGGTGCGCTCGAACGCGGGCAAGTTCGGCCTGGAGGAGGACTTCACGAAGGAAACGGATATTCATATCCATGTTCCTGCGGGAGCGATTCCGAAGGACGGACCTTCGGCGGGTGTCACAATGGCGACCGCGCTGGTGAGCCTGTTCACGGATACCCCGGTGCATCCGCTGACCGCGATGACTGGCGAGATCACGCTGAGCGGCAATGTGCTGCCGGTGGGAGGCATCAAGGAGAAGTTCCTTGCGGCCAAACGCGCGGGAGTGCGGGACGTGGTTCTTCCCCTGGAGTGCAAGGTTCAGGTGGAAGAAGACCTGACGCCGGATCAGATCGAGGGCGTGAAGATCCACTACGCCACGCGGATCGAAGAGGTACTGGCGGTTGCGTTGCCGTCGACGGTGCAGGAAGAGGCCGAGGATGAGGCAGTGCGTGAAGAGGTGATTCACGCGTCTGCCTAATCGGCAAGAGCAGGATGGAGAGGCGGTTCGGGATTTCCGGGCCGCCTCTTCTGTTTTGGATGGGAGATGTCTGGCGATGATGACAATTGGGCACTCCACGTTAAGCATCGAAGCGTTTTTGCGGGCGCG
>Ga0193743_1001577_pt1 | contig 16913 bp, 11 predicted proteins | sample L2c2metaG_FD_143038 | JGI IMG/M metagenome (GOLD analysis project Ga0193743, IMG submission 143038) | Soil microbial communities from a riparian zone of the East river system, Colorado, United States - L2c2 | ecosystem: Environmental > Terrestrial > Soil > Riparian zone | place: USA: East River...
ACTACCTGAATTTGGCCCGGGCCGCGGAGCCGCAGCTCAACCGGGTCGCCGGCGCGCCCTGGATGCACCGGCTGGAACGCGAGCACGGCAACCTCACCGCCACCCTCGACTGGTTCCTCGACCAGGACGATCCCGCGTCGGCGCTGGGTCTGCTGTGGGCGACCTGGACGTTCTGGTGGCGGCGTGGGCACGTCGACGAGGCCGGGCGGTATCTGGCCCGGATCCTCGACCGCGAGCGCCTGCTGAGCAAACTGGATCTGGGTCAGGCACTGCTCGCGGCCGGCGGCACGGCGTTCGTCTCGGGGCAGATCGACGAGGCCGAGGCATGGCTGGGGCGCGCACTGCCCCTGCTGGGCGAAACCGGCGAGGAAGGTGCCGTGGCGCTGGCCCTGGGCACCATCGGCCAGTTCGCCGCCGACCGCGGCGACCACGAGCGGGCCGGCCGCTACCTGACCGAGGCCGAGCAGCGGGCCCGCAGATTGGGCGAGAACTGGCAGGTCAGCCTCATGCACAGCCGGCTCGCGCTGATCGCGGTCGAAGGCGGCCGCCACGACGAGGCGCAGGCGCACGTGCAGACCGCGCTCGACCTCTCCGACGCGGGGCAGGAGCAGTTCACGGCGGTTGTCGCGCACTACACGTGGGCGATCTGCGCGGTCGCGCAGGACCACCACACCGACGCGCGCGAGCATCTCGTCGAAGGGCTGGCGCTGGCCGCCGCCGCCGGTGACGAGGCGGCCCTGGGCACCTTCCTCGGCGCGGTGTCCGACATCGACAGCCGGCACGGGGACCTGACCCGGGCGGTCCGGCTGCACGCCGCCGCGCAGGCCCTGCGCACCCCGTCCAACGAGATGTGGATGCGGGCGTTCGTGACGTCCTGGCGGATGATCGGGCTGGACCCGGCGGCCGCGCGGGACCGCCTCGGCGACACCGCCTACGACGCCGCCTGGCAGGCGGGCGAAATGCTGGGTGTGGAGAAGGCGGTCGCCGAGGCGACGGCGGGCTAACGCAGGGCTCGGACGATCGCGCCGGCGGCCCGCCAGCCGCTGGCCAGCGCGCCCTGGATCGACGGGCTGTCGCGGTGGTCCCCGGCGATGAACAGGCCCTCGCCGAGCGACACGGGCAGTCGCAGCCGGCCCTGCGGCGGTGGTGCGGCCGGCAGCGCGGCCGGGATCGACACGGTGCTCAGATGGGTCCAGTCGGTGACGTCGCGGCCGTAGAGGCGGGCGAGTTCGGCGCGGACCAGCGGCTCGGGCGGTGCGGCCGGGCCGACCACCGAGGTGGCCACCAGCGAACGGCCGGGTGCCGCGTAGGCCGGCGCCGCCGCCGACATGACCACCGTATTGGCCACGATCTCCCGGCGGTCGCCGTCGAGCAGCACCGTCGGCTCGTCCAGCGGCGGCTCGGCGCTGGAGTGGTAATAGGTGGTCAGGGCGTGCATCCGGGGCATCGGCACGGCCGGCAGCAACGTCGTCGCGGCCGCGACCAGCACCGCGCGGCAGCGCACGGCCGGACCGTCGACCGGCGTCACCGTGCCCGGCGCGACGGCGCCGACCGGGGCCGACACGTGCAACCGCCCGGCGGGCAGCGGCGCGGCCACGGCGGCCGGCAGGGCGGCCATCCCGGTCGCCGGGACGGCGATCCGGCCGCGGGCGAACGACCGCACGATCATCGCGAGCACGTGGCTCGAGGTCTCCAGCGAGCGATCGGCGAACACGCCCGAGAGGAACGGCCGGACCAGTTCCTCGATGAAGTCGTGGGAGAGCCCGGCCTGGCGCAGCGCCGCCTCGGCGGTGGTCTCCGGCGCATCGAGCAGCCGGGCCGGCGGCAGTGAGGCGTAGCGGGCCACCAGCGCGGCGAAGCGCACCAGATCGAGGCGGGAACCGAGCCTGCTGGCGGCGCCCAGCGACGCGCCGAGCACGCCCGGGCGCAGCGACGCGGCCAGCCGCACCAGGTCGGGGCCGCGCCGGACCAGCACGCCGGGGGTGAAGAAGCACAGGTCGAGGGCCGCCAGGTCGACCAGCGCGGCCAGCCGTGGGTAGGCGGTGTTGAGCACCTGGAACCCGCGGTCGAGGCGGTAGCCGTCGAGAACGTCGGTGGCGACCCGGCCGCCGAGCCGGTCGGCCGACTCCAGCAGCACCCAGTCGAGGCCGGCGCGGTCCAGCCTGCGCGCCGCGGCCAATCCCGCGAGGCCACCACCGACGATCACCACGTCGGCGGAGGCGGGCAGGCTGGCAGGCATCGGTCTCCCTGGATCGACGCAGTCAATCGACGCAACGGCAGCTTACCGTTTCCGTCCGTCGTGGACCGTCGTACCCGAAGATGGTGTGATGCGGGTTTCCGGCTCCGTCGCTCTCGTCACCGGCGCGTCCTCGGGCATCGGCCGGGCGACCGCGCTGGCCCTAGCGGCCGAAGGCGCCAACGTCATCGTGCACGGCCGCGACCGGCCGGCCCTGAAGGCGCTCGCCGCCCGGCTGGACGGGCACGCGCTGGTCGCGGAACTCGGCACCGCGGGCGAGGCGGAAAAGCTGGGCCGGGCCGCGCTGGACCGCAGCGGGCGGGTCGACATCCTGGTCGCCAACGCCGGTGCGGGCTGGGCCGGGCCGTTCGAGGAGATGACCGACGCCGACACCGAGCGGCTGCTGGCCGTCAACCTGGCCGCGCCGATCGCGCTGACCCGCGCGCTGCTGCCCGGGATGCGGGAACGCGGCGCCGGATACCTCGCATACGTGACGTCGATCGCCGGCCGCACCGGAGTGGCCGGCGAGGCAGTTTACGCGGCCACCAAGGCCGGGCTCGACGGGTTCGCCGAGAGCCTGCGGCTGGAGTTGCGGTCCACCGGCGTCGAGGTCGGTGTGCTGGTGCCCGGTGTGGTCGACACCCGGTTCTTCGAGCGCCGCGGCCGTCCCTACGGCCGGCAGCGGCCGGCCCCGATCGACCCCGGCCCGGTTGGCCGCGACCTGGTCCGGCTGATCGCGACCGGCGGCACCGAGCTCTACCGGCCCGGCTGGCTGCGGCTGCCGGTCGCCGTCCGGGGTGCCCTCCCCTCGGCCTACCGCGCCCTGGCCGGGCGGTTCGGCGGCAGTTGACGCGGCCGCGGTCGATGCTGTGAAAAGCTCGGGCGTGTGGGCTGGGCGATCGCATTCGCGCTGCTAGGGGCACTGCTCTTCGGCACGTCGGCCGCTCTCCAGCAACACGCGGCACGCGAGACGGACTACGCACCGGCCCACCCCGACCAGGGCGGCGGACCCAAGCACGGTGTCGTCGTGATCTCGCTGCTCCGGCTGATCCGCCGGCTCTTCCGCAACCCGATCTGGCTGATCGGGTGGTGCTGCAACCTGCTGGGTTTCGCCGCCCAGGCGGCGGCGCTGCACTTCGGTTCCGTCGCCCTGGTGCAGCCGCTGCTGGTCACCCAACTGCTGTTCGCGTTGCCGCTGTCGCTGTCGTTGCGGCACCTGCGGCCGGACTGGCGTGACCTGGTCTCCGCGGCTGTGATCTGCGGCGGGCTGGCGCTGTTCCTCAGCGTGCGCGGTGTGGCGCCGCGGGCCGACTCGGCCAACCGGGGCTGGGCGATCCTGGCCGGCCTGGTCACCGCCGTCGCCGTGGTGCTGATCATCGGCCTCGCGACCGGCCGCAAGCCCGCCCTGCACTCGTTCCTGATCGCGATCGCGGCCGGGCTCTGCTTCGCCTACAGCGCGGTGGCGCTCAGCCTGACCGTGGAAGACCTGCTCAGCCGAGGCATCGCCGCGACCGCGACCGACTGGCCGGGCTACGCGCTGGCCGTCGCGACGCTGACCGGCCTCCTGCTGGAACAGGGCGCGTTCGCGGCCGGTTCGCTCCCTCCCGCCGTCGCCGCGATGAACATCACCAATCCGGTGGCGAGTTACCTGATCGGTATCTTTGCGTTCAACGTCACACTTCCGGATAGTGCGACGCAGCTCACAGCACTAGTGATCGCCGCCGTGTTGATATCGGCGGGAGCGATCGGTCTGGCGCACTCGCCGAGTGTGCGTGAGGATCGGCAAAATGACACAGGGGTGCGATCCGGGCGGTCGCCCGGACCAACACCCCAGACGAGCCATTAACCGGGCAGAGGCGCAAGCGGAGCTTGGCGTTTCCGCCCGGAAACGGGGGCGGCGACGCAATCTGAAAGTGTGCACCTGAAGAAGGGGCCTGAGCCGCCCGCATGGGGGAGCCCGGACGGCGCAGCTGACGTGCGCGCCAACCGTCCGCGCCCCGCTCTCAGGCGCGAGCTTGTCCTCTATCTGGCGGTGGTGATCCTCTACGCGGGCGTCTCCCGCGGCGGCGGACCCTTCCGTGCGGGGCTGGCCCTTTCACACGGCCGCGACCTGCTCGACCTCGAGCGGTTCCTGCACATCGACATCGAGCAGTCGCTCAACGCCTGGCTGGCGCCCCGCGAGGTGCTGTCCGTGCTGGCCAACTACGACTACGCGTTCACCTACGTGGTGACCTCGTTCGGCCTGCTGGCGCTGCTCTACGTCCGCCGGTCACCGTGGTACCGCTGGGCGCGGAGCTCGTTCGCCCTGATCAACCTCATCGGCATCTCGATCTTCGCGATCTACCCGGCGGCGCCGCCGCGGCTGCTGCCCGGCGAGGGCTACGTCGACACGGTGACCGTCGGCGGCACGTTCGGCTCGTGGGGCTCGCCGCTGACCGCCGACGCCAACCACCTGGCCGCCATGCCGTCGCTGCACGTCGCGTGGTCGCTCTGGGTCAGCATCGTGGTCAGCTCGATCTTCGGCGGACGCTGGTGGGTCAAGGCGATCTGCGCGCTATATGTCAGCATCACCACCTACGTGATCATGGCGACCGCCAACCACTACGTGCTGGACGCGGTCGGCGGCGCGCTGGTCGTGCTTCTAACCCTCGGCCTGATGGCGCTGGTCACCGACACGCCGAACACCAAGCGACCACGGCTCGCCGCGGCCGACGCGTTCTTCCTGCACGCGGAGACGGCCACCGGCGACGCGCAGCACGTCGGCGGCGTGATCGTGATGCGCGACCAGCGCGACGCCGCGGCCTTCCGCACTGCCCTTCTCAGCCAGTTCCGGGCCAACCTCGACCGGATGCCCCGGTTCCGGCACCGGGTCGCCGAAGGGTCGTTCTGGCGACGACCGCGGTGGGAGCCGGCCGGCGACATCGACTGGGACTGGCACCTACCGGTCACGGACCTGAGCGGGCCGGACGGCAGCCCGGGCAGCCAGGCGGCGTTGGAGGCGTTCGTCGCCGACCTGCAGCGCACGCCGCTGCCCCGGGACCGACCGCTGTGGCGCTTCTACACGGTCACCGGCACCGCGCCCGGCGAGGTGATCGTGGTGCTCACGGTGCACCACGTGGTCTCCGACGGGATGGCGACCATCTTCACCGCGACCCGGCTGTTCGAGCCGCTGCCCGACCCGGCCGGCGCCGACCTGCCGCGGCTCGGGGTGTTCAAGCGCATCGGTGCGGTGCTGACCGGAATCGCCCAACTCGCCGGGGACGGCGTCGCCACCCGCCGACTGCCGTCGGGCTCGCCGCGGGAGCGTGACTACGGCATGTCCCGGGTGCCCACCTCGGTGGTCCGCGAGCTGGCCAAGGCGTACGGCGTACGGGTGAGCGACGTGCTGTTGTCGGCCAGTGCCGGCGCGCTCAAGCGGGTGCTGCCGCCCGAGGTGGCACACGGTGACCTGCGGGTGAGCGTCCCGCTGACGATGCGCTCACCCACCGACCAGTCGGCCGGCAACGTCACCGCGGCCGTGCAGATGGACCTGCCGCTGGGCCCGGACGACGAGGTCGAGCGGCTGGCCGAGACCGCGCGGCGCACCGGGCGGCTGCGCGCCGGCACCCGGGCGATGGGCGGGCGGTTCATCATCGGCACCGCCATCGGCGCCCTGCCGCCGCCGGTCCAGCGGTGGTTTGCCCAGGTCGTTTACGGGAAGCGCTTCTTCGAAGCGATCGTCTCCAACATGGTCGGCCCGACCGGCGCCTACCGCCTGGCCGGCGGCGACGTGCACTGGGTGCACCCGGTGGTCCCGCTGGCACCGGGGGCACCGCTGGCCGTCGGCATCATCGGCTGGGACCGGTGCCTCGACATCGGGATCAGTGCGGATCCCGCGCTCGGCGCGGACGCGCATCGCCTCGCCACCGCGATGGTGGCAGTCATCGACGAGTTGTCACAGCGAACCGGCGCGGCGGGGGCGCGTCCACCAACCCGATCCAGCGAGGAATTTGGACCATTCCGGCCTGTTTTCCGCGAAGAGAGCATATCTGTCCGTAAAGATGTGAGCTAACCGGCGCACCAGCACCACGGGCCGGCGATACGAGTCCGATCGATAGGTCGCCGCGCGTGGCCCTGAGCGCCGCGGACGAAGGGGGCAGCACCAAGAGATGGGCTCGATACAGGGGGATCAATCGAGCGAGGTGGCGGCCGTCATGGTCGTCGAGTCCGATCTGGCCGGGCGCACAGTCGGCGGCCCACCAGGCAGCATTGCGGACATGACCTCCCTCCCTGACCCGGCTGGCTCCGGCGACGCATACCTGCGCGCCAAGGAGCAGGCCGAGAACTTTCCGGTGGCACTGCGGATCCTTCCGCGCCGGCACCGGCAGCACCTGCTCGCCGTCTACGACGTCGCGCGGGTCGTCGACGACCTCGGCGACCAGGGCCACGGCGACCGCCGGCCCGCCCTGCGGGCGTTCGACGAAGACCTCGACGCCCTGTTCGGCGGCGGCACCCCACGCCACCCCGTGCTCCAGCGGCTGCGTCCCACCGTGCAGGCCTGCGGGCTCGACGAGCAGCCGTTCCACGACCTGGTCGCCGCCAACCTGCAGGACCAGGAGAAGGCGGCCTACGGCACGTTCGACGACCTGGTCGCCTACTGCCGGCTGTCGGCCGACCCGGTCGGCCGGATCGTGCTGGGCGTGTTCGGGGTGAGCACCCCCGAGCGGGTGCTGCTCTCCGACCGGATCTGCACCGCGCTGCAAATCGTCGAGCACTGCCAGGACGTCGCCGAAGACCGCCGCAACGGCCGGATCTACCTGCCGCTGGAAGACCTCGACCGGTTCGAGGTGCGCCCGACCGACCTCGACGCACCCCGGGCCAGCCGTGCGCTATGCCAGCTAATCGCGTTCGAAGCCGGCCGCGCCGGCACCCTGCTCGACCAGGGACTGCCGCTGCTGCGGCTGCTCCGCGGCTGGGCCCGACTGTCAGTCACCGGCTACGTCGCCGGCGGCCGGGCGACCCTCTACGCGCTACGCCGCGCCGACTGGGACGTGCTGGCCCGCACCCCACGACCAGCGAAACGCGACGTCCTCGCGCAGGCCGTCGCCGCGACGCTGGGCTCGGGGGTGATGTCGCGATGAACTCGCTGAGCAGCGCCTACGAGACCTGCGAGACCATCACCCGCACCGAGGCCCGCAACTTCTACTACGGCATCCGCCTGCTGCCGCCGGCCAAGCGGACCAGCCTCTGCGCGGTCTACGCGCTGGCCCGTCGGATCGACGACATCGGCGACGGCGACCTGGCGCCGGCAGACAAGACGACCGCACTGGCCGGGCTCAAGGCCGAACTGTCCGACATCGACCGCAGCGACGACCCGGTGCTGGTCGCGGTCGCCGACACGGCCCGGCGCTTCCCGCTGCCGGTCGGAGCGTTCGGCGAGTTGGTCGACGGCGTGCAGATGGACCTGACCGGCACCCGCTACGACACGTTCGACGAGTTGGTCGGCTACTGCCGGTGCGTCGCCGGCTCGGTGGGCCGGCTCTGCCTGGGCATCTTCGGCTCCCGGGCCGACCCGCACGCCAGCGAGTACGCCGACGCCCTGGGCATCGCGCTGCAGCAGGTCAACATCCTGCGCGACATCCGCGAGGACCTGACCAACAACCGGATCTACCTGCCCAGCGAAGACCTGCACCGGTTCGGGGTGCGGCTCTCCCTGGACGCCAAGGGCAACCTGGTCGACCGCGACGGCGGGCTGGCCAGGTTCATCTCGTTCGCGGCCGAGCGGGCCCGCCTCTGGTATGAGCGCGGCCTGCGTCTGCTGCCCCTGCTCGACCGGCGCAGCGCCGCCTCCGCCGCGGCGATGTCCGGCATCTACCGCCGGCTGCTCGAGCAGATCGCCGCCAACCCGAGGCTGGTATACGACCGGCGGCTGTCCCTGTCCGGCTGGCAGAAGGCGACCGTGGCGGTCCGCGCGATGGCGGGTGTGTCATGACCGAGCCTTGGCGAGGGCATCATCAGGAGAGCCCGCCCGGGCAGGGCGGGTCACCACGGAGTGGGGACCTGTCACTGACCGAGCCTTGGCGAGGGCATCATCAGGAGAGCCCGCCCGGGCAGGGCGGGTCACCACGGAGTGGGGACCTGTCACTGACCGAGCCTTGGCGAGGGCATCATCAGGAGAGCCCGCCCGGGCAGGGCGGGTCACCACGGAGTGGGGACCTGTCACTGACCCGCACCGACGTCGCGGTGGTCGGCGGCGGGCTCGCCGGCATCACCGCCGCGCTGCGGTTGGCCGACGCCGGACGCACGGTGACCCTGTTCGAGGCCAAGCCCTGGCTCGGCGGGCTGACCCACTCGTTCCGCCGCGGTGAGCTCGACGTCGACAACGGGCAGCACGTGTTCCTGCGCTGCTGCACGGCCTACCGCGCACTGCTCGACCGGCTCGGCGTGACCGAGCAGACCCACCTGCAGGACCGGCTCGACATTCCGGTCCGGCAGCCCGGCGCGGGCGCGGCCCGGCTGCGCCGCAACGGCCTGCCGGCACCGCTGCACCTCGGCGGCGCGCTGTTCGGCTACGGCCTACTCAACCCGATGCAGCGGCTGCGGTTCACCCGCGCGGCGCTGGCGATGAAGGCCCTCGACCGCGGCGACCCGGCCCTCGACCAGCGCAGCTTCGGCGACTGGCTGCGCGAGCAGGGCCAGGACGCCCAGACGGTGCGGGCGATGTGGGACCTGGTGGGCCTCGCGACGCTCAACGTGCCGGCCGACGAGGCGTCGCTGGCCCTGGCCGCGATGGTGTTCCAGGTCGGGCTGCTCACCGACAATGACGCGGCCGACATCGGCTGGTCCCGGGTCCCGTTGCGCCGACTGCACGGCGACGCGGGCGAGCAGGCCCTGGCCGCGGCCGGCGCGACCGTGCGCACCGGCACCAAGGTCGACGCGGTGCTACCCGGCAAGAACGGCTTCACGCTGCGGGTCCGCGACGACGAGGAGCTGATCGCGAAGCAGGTGGTGCTGGCGGTGCCGCCGCGGGCCGCGCACCGGCTGGTGCCGGACATCGGCACCGGTCCGGAGCGGCTGGGCACCTCACCGATCGTCAACGTGCACCTGGTCGTCGACCGTGCGGTGCTCGACGAGCCGTTCGTGGCCGGCGTCGGCACCCCGATCCAGTGGGTGTTCGACCGCACCGAGTCGTCGGGCCTGGCCGCGGTTCGGCCGGGCGCGCAATACCTGGCCGTGTCGCTGTCGGCCGCCGCGGCCCTCGTCGACCTGCCCGTCGCCCGGCTGCGCGAGCTGCTGTTCCCGGACCTGGAGGCGCTGTTCCCGGGGCTCGCGGCGGCCACCGTCGTCGACTTCTTCGTCACCCGGGAACGCACCGCCACGTTCCGCGGCTCGCCCGGCTCGCAGGAGTTCCGGCTGCCGGCCCGCACCCCGGTCGCGGATCTTTTCCTCGCCGGAGCATGGACGGACACCGGCTGGCCAGCCACTATGGAGGGTGCCGTGCGTAGCGGCGACTCCGCCGCAGTCGCCGCGCTCGGTGCATCCACTGTAGACAAGAGGGCTGGGCGTCCCGCCGGCGCCGGCCCGCAGAGGCGTCAGGGGGTGCCGGCATGACACAGACGCTGCCCGCGTTGGACCGCAACCGCGAGCATCTGCTGCCCGCGCTGCGGGCCGCGGTTGCCCGCCTCGACCCGGCCAGCCGGTTGGCCGCCTCCTACCACCTGGGCTGGTGCACGGCCGACGGCACGCCCGGCGACGGCAACGGTGGCAAGGCGATCCGGCCGGCCCTGGCGCTGCTGTCGGCCGAGGCGGTCGGCGCGCCGGCCGTCGTCGGGCTGCCCGGCGCGGTCGCGGTCGAGCTGGTGCACAACTTCTCGCTGCTGCACGACGACCTGATGGACGGCGACGTCGAGCGGCGGCACCGGCGCACGGTCTGGGCCATCTGGGGTCCTGACACCGCCATCCTGACCGGTGACGCGCTGCTCGCGCTCGCGCAAGAGGTGGTGCTCGAGGCCGGCACGCCGGCCGCGGCGCGCGCCGGGCTGCTGCTCGCCGCGACCACCCGCGAGCTGACCCGCGGCCAGGTGCAGGACGTGGCGTTCGAGGAACGCGACGACGTGACCCTCGACGAGTGCATCGAGATGGCCAGCGGCAAGACCGGGTCGCTGCTCGCGGCCAGCGCCGCCATCGGCGCCGTGCTGGCCGGTGCGGGCGAGCCGGTGCAGACCGCGCTCAAGACCTTCGGCGCCCAGGTCGGGCTGGCGTTCCAGCTCGTCGACGACGTGCTGGGCATCTGGGGCGACCCGGCGGTGACCGGCAAGCCGGTCTTCTCCGACCTGCGGTCGCGGAAGAAGACGCTGCCGGTCAGCTACACGCTCGGCGACCCGCGGCACGGCCCGGAGCTGGCGGCCTGGCTCGCCCGGCCGGAAGACCCCGACGACGCGGCGCTGCGCCGCGCCGCCGACCTGGTGGAAAACGCCGGTGGCCGGGAGTGGGCGCTGTCCGAGGCGCGGGAGCGGATGTCGGTGGCCGAGAAGGCGCTGTCCACCGTCGACATCGACGAGGAAGCACGCACCGAACTGATGGCGCTCGGGAGATTCATTGTGGACCGGGATTCATGACTAGCACCGTCGATGTCGGCACGCCGTCGCTCGACCAGCCGCCGCGGTCGGTCGCCGCGGCGCTGACGGCCGCCATCGGCCATCTGCGGCTGCGCCAGGACCCGGCGGGCTGGTGGAAGGGCGAGCTGGCGACCAACGTCACGATGGATGCCGAAGACCTGCTGCTCCGGCAGTTCCTCGGCATCCGCACCGACCAGCAGACCGAAGAGGCGGCCCGCTGGATCCGGTCGCAGCAGCGCGACGACGGCACCTGGTCCAACTTCCACGGCGGTCCCGGCAACCTGTCGACGACCGTCGAGGCCTACGTGGTGCTCAAGCTGGCCGGCGACCCGCCGGACGCGCCGCACATGGCGCGGGCCCGCGCGTTCGCCCTGGAGATGGGCGGGCTGGAGCGGACCCGGGTGTTCACCCGGATCTGGCTGGCCCTGTTCGGGCTGTGGTCCTGGGACGACCTGCCCGAGCTGCCGCCCGAGATGATCTTCTTGCCGCGCTGGTTCCCGCTCAACGTCTACGACTGGGCCTGCTGGGCCCGGCAGACCGTGGTGCCGCTGACCATCGTCGGCAGCCTCCGGCCGGTGCGCCCGCTGCCGATCGACATCGACGAGCTGCGCACGGGGGCGGCGCCGCCCAAGCCGGCCGCGCCGTGGACCTGGACCGGGTTCTTCCAGCGCACCGACCGGGTGCTCAAGCTCTACGGCCGGCACCCGGTCAAGCCGCTGCGCGAACTGGCCCAGCGCCGCGGCGCCGAGTGGATCCTGGCCCGGCAGGAGGCCGACGGCTCCTGGGGTGGCATCCAGCCGCCGTGGGTCTACTCGCTGCTGGCCCTGCACCTGCTCGGCTACGCGATGGACCACCCGGCGCTCAAGGCCGGCTTCGCCGGTCTCGACGCGTTCACCATCCGCGAGGAGACCGACGACGGTTGGGTGCGCCGGCTGGAGGCCTGCCAGTCGCCGGTCTGGGACACCGCACTCGCGCTGGTCGCGCTGCTCGACGGCGGCGTGCCGGCCACCGACGAGGCGGTCCGCCGGGCCGCGAGTTGGCTGCTCGACGAGGAGATCGCGGTGCCCGGCGACTGGGCGGTGCGCCGGCCCGGCCTCGCACCGGGCGGCTGGGCGTTCGAGTTCGCCAACGACCTCTACCCCGACACCGACGACACCGCCGAGATCGTGCTGGCGCTGCGCCGGGTCGCCGCCGGGCTGCCCGCCGACGACGCGTTGCGGGCCCGGATCGAGGGCGCCGTCGACCGCGGTGTGGGCTGGACCGTCGGCATGCAGTCCGGCGACGGCGGGTGGGGCGCGTTCGACGCCGACAACACCCGCACGCTGGCCAACAAGCTGCCGTTCTGCGACTTCGGTGAGGTCATCGACCCGCCATCGGCGGACGTCACCGCGCACGTCGTGGAGATGCTCGCGATCGAGGGCCGCGCCAGCGATCCGGTGACTCAGCGGGGGGTCACCTGGCTACTGCGCAACCAGGAGTCCGACGGTTCGTGGTTCGGCCGCTGGGGCGCCAACTACGTCTACGGCACCGGCGCGGCCGTCCCGGCGCTGGTCGAGGCCGGCGTCGACGCCGGCGCGCCGGCCGTCCGCGCCGCCGTGCACTGGCTGGTCGCGCACCAGAACCCGGACGGCGGCTGGGGCGAGGACCTGCGCTCCTACGACGACCCGGAGAACTGGGCCGGCAAGGGCGCTTCGACCCCGTCACAGACCGCGTGGGCGCTGCTGGCACTGCTCGCCGCCGGCGAGGCCGACCACCCGGCGACCCGGGCCGGCGTCGACCATCTGATCGGCACCCAGCGCGGCGACGGCGGCTGGGACGAGGAGCACTTCACCGGCACCGGGTTCCCGGGCGACTTCTACATCAACTACCACCTCTACCGGCTGGTCTTCCCCGTCACGGCGTTGGGCCGCTACCTGGGCGTCACGTCGTGACCGGACCTCGCCGGCAGGCGCCGGTCATCTGTGTCGCGCTGGGTGTGGAGCGCCAGGCGCTCCGCGGCGCGCACACGGCCGTGCTGCGGGTCGGCATGGGTCCGCGCCGCGCGGCGAAGGCGTTCCAGGCCTCTGGCGCCCTCGGCGGGCGGCCGGTGCTGGTCGCCGGCGTCGGCGGCGGGCTCGGCCCGGGTGTGCGCCCCGGCGACGTGGTGGTGGCCACCGAAGTGCGCGGCCCCGACGGCAGCGTGCGGCCCTGCCCGTCGGCCCCACTGCTGGCCGCCGAACTGAGCCGGCACGGCCTGGTCGTGCACCTCGGCCCGATCGCCTCCGAGCACCGGGTCGCCGGCCGGGCCGCCCGCGAGCGGCTGGCCGCCACCGGTGCGCTGGCCGTCGACACCGAGTCGATCTGGCTGGCACCCACCGAGTCGCCGTTCGCCGTGGTCCGGGTCGTCGTCGACACCGCGACCGAGCCCCTGCTGCGCCCCGGAACCGTCGGCCGCGGCCTGCGCGCCCTGCGCCGGCTGCGCCGGGCGGTCCCGGCCATCGACGCGTGGGCCGCCGCGACCGGGCCGCGCGAGGTGCGGCTGGCCAACCCGCGCTCGTTCTGCGCCGGCGTCGAGCGGGCCGTCGACGTGGTCGACCGGGCGCTGGAACGGTTCGGGGCCCCGGTCTACGTACGCCGGCAGATTGTCCACAACACCCACGTCGTGCACGGCCTGGAGCGGCGCGGCGCGGTCTTCGTCAGCGAGGTCGACGAGGTGCCGCCGGGCAGCGTGCTGGTCTTCGCCGCACACGGGGTCTCCCCCGCCGTGCGGGCCGAGGCCGAGGCGCGCGGCCTGCGGGTGGTCGACGCCACCTGCCCGCTGGTCACCAAGGTGCACACCGAGGTGCGCCGGCACAGCGCCCGCGAGGCGACCGTGTTCCTGATCGGCCACGCCGACCACGAAGAGGTCGAGGGCACGGTCGGCGAGGCGCCGGCGGACGTGGTGGTCGTCGAAGACGTCGCCGCGGCCGCCCGGGTGGTGCCGCGCGACGCCGGCAACGTCGCCTACGCGATGCAGACCACCCTCGCCGTCGACGAGGCGACCGAGATCGCCGACGTGCTGCGCGCGCGTTTCCCGGCGCTGCAGGCGCCCAAGAGCGACGACATCTGCTACGCCACCACCAACCGCCAGCGGGCCGTGCGCGACATCGCCGCCGGCTGCGACCTGCTGCTGGTGGTCGGCTCGCCCAACTCGTCGAACTCGCTCCGCCTGGTCGAGGTCGCACAGCGGGAAGGCGTGCCGGCCCGGCTCGTCGACCACGCCGCCGACCTCGACCTCCGCACACTCGTCGGGGTACGCCGCATCGGCGTCACCGCCGGCGCGTCCGCGCCGCCCACCCTGGTCGACGAACTCGTCGGCTGCCTTGGCGGACTCGGACCCCTCACCGTGGACGAGCCGTCCGCGGATCCGGAAGTCCTGCGTTTCACATTGCCCAAGGAGGTGAGCTGAACGATGGCGATGCCATTTCGGCAGAACGTTCGGCTGGGCCGCTACCTGTTGAAGCAGAAGTTGCTCCGCAGGGAGAAGTTCCCACTGCTGGTCGAGCTCGAACCGCTGTTCGCGTGCAACCTGAAGTGCGCGGGCTGCGGCAAGATCGAACAGCCCGCGGCACTGCTCAAGAAGCGGATGCCGGTCGAGCAGGCCGTCGCCGCGATCGAGGAGAGCGGCGCGCCGATGGTCTCGATCGCCGGCGGTGAACCGCTGATGCACAAGGAGATCGACGAGATCGTCCGGCAGCTGCTGGCCCGCAACAAGATCGTGTTCCTCTGCACCAACGCCCTGCTGATGCCCAAACACCTCCACAAGTTCAAGCCGCACCGCAACTTCTCCTGGATGGTGCACGTCGACGGGCTCAAGGAGCGGCACGACCTGTCGGTCAACAAGGACGGCGGCTTCGAGGGCGCGATCGACGCCATCAAGATGGCCAAGGCGGCCGGCTTCCGGGTGATGACCAACACCACGTTCTTCAGCAACGACTCGCCACAGAACGTGATCGGCGTCCTCGACTACCTCAACGACGTGGTCGAGGTCGACAACATGCAGATCTCACCGGCGTACGCCTATCAGAAGGCACCTGACCAGGAGCACTGGCTCGGCGTCACGGAGACCCGCGAGCTGTTCGCCAAGGCCTTCGCCAACGGCCGGCGGCGCAAGTGGCGGCTCAACCACTCGCCGATCTTCCTGGACTTCCTGGAGGGCAAGCGCGACCTGGCCTGCACCGCGTGGGGCATCCCGTCCTACTCGCTGCTCGGCTGGCAGCGCCCGTGCTACCTGCTCGACGACGGCTACGCGGCCACCTACAAGGAACTCATCGAAGAGACCGACTGGGACGCGTTCGGCCGGGGCAAGGACCCGCGCTGCGCCAACTGCATGGCCCACTGCGGATACGAGCCGACGGCGGTGATCGCCACTCTCGGCTCCCTCAAGGAGTCCGTGCGGGCGGCCGTCGGGCGGTGACGGGATGCCATTCTTGGAGCGCATCCAGTGCCCGGCCGACCTGCGGGCGCTGCCGGAGTCGGCGCTGCCCGAGCTGGCTCTGGAAATCCGGTCGCGGCTGATCGAGTCGGTGTCCCAGACCGGGGGCCACCTCGGGCCGAACCTGGGCGTGGTGGAGCTGACCATCGCGCTGCACCGGGTGTTCGACTCACCGCACGACGCGCTCGTGTGGGACACCGGGCACCAGGCGTACGTGCACAAGATGCTCACCGGCCGGTGGGCGGCGCTCGACAGCCTGCGCCAGGAGGGCGGGCTGTCGGGCTACCCGTCGCGGTCGGAGAGCGGGCACGACATCGTCGAGAACTCGCACGCCTCGACCGCCCTGTCCTACGCCGACGGGCTGGCCAAGGCGTTCGCGATCGGTGGCCGCCCGGACCGTGCGGTGGTCGCGGTGGTCGGCGACGGCGCGCTCACCGGCGGCATGGTCTGGGAGGCACTCAACAACATCGGGGCCGCGCCGCACCGGCCGATGGTGATCGTGCTCAACGACAACGGCCGGTCCTACGCGCCGACCGCCGGCGCGGTCGGCGCGCATCTGGTGTCGCTGCGTGACGGCTCGGCGGCGTCGGTGTTCGAGCAGCTCGGCCTGGCCTACCTGGGCCCGGTCGACGGGCACAACGCGGCCGAGGTCGAGGTCGCCCTGCGTAAGGCCCGCTCGCTGGGCACGCCGACGGTCGTGCACTGCCTGACCCGAAAGGGTCTCGGGTACCCGCCGGCCGAGCAGGACGAGGCCGACCGGATGCACACGGTCGGTCCGGCCGGGCCGCCGTCCGGGGCGCGGAGCTGGACGTCGGTGTTCGGCGAGGAGATGGTGGCGCTCGGCCAGGAGCGCCCCGACGTGGTGGCGATCAGCGCGGCGATGCTCGGCCCGACCGGGCTGCAGGCGTTCGCCGACCGCTACCCGGACCGGGCGTTCGACGTGGGCATCGCCGAGCAGCACGCGGTCACCTCGGCCGCCGGGCTGGCCACCGGCGGCCTGCACCCGGTGGTCTGCGTCTACTCGACGTTCCTCAACCGGGCGTTCGACCAGGTCATGATGGACGTCGCGCTGCACCGGCTGGCGGTCACCTTCGTGCTCGACCGGGCCGGCATCACCGGCAGCGACGGCCCCTCCCACCACGGCATGTGGGACCTGTCGCTGCTCGGCATGGTGCCCGGCATGCGGGTCGCGGCGCCGCGCGACGGCGAGCAGCTCCGGCTGCTGCTGCGCGAGGCGGTGGCGCACCGGGACGGCCCGGCGGCGCTGCGCTTCCCGAAGGCCGACGTGGGTCCCGCCCTGCCCGCCGTCGGGCGGCTGGGCAGTGCCGACGTGCTGCGCTGGGGCTCGGCGCGGCGACCCTCCTCGGCACCCGGCGGCCCGTGGCAGGCCGCCGGGCCGGGTGGTGCCGGGCAGGTGGCCGCCTCAGGCGGTGCTGGGCGGCCGGAGCTGGCGCCGGAGGGCGTACTCGTGCTGGCTGTTGGGCCGTTGGGTGCCGCGGCGCTGGCGGCGGCCGATCGGCTGGATGTGCCGGTGACCGTCGCCGACCCGCGGTGGCTGTTGCCGGTCGATCCGGAGCTGGTCGCGGTCGCGGCCGGGCAGCGGCTGGTAGTGACCGTCGAAGACAAC
>Ga0193743_1001579_pt1 | contig 16898 bp, 16 predicted proteins | sample L2c2metaG_FD_143038 | JGI IMG/M metagenome (GOLD analysis project Ga0193743, IMG submission 143038) | Soil microbial communities from a riparian zone of the East river system, Colorado, United States - L2c2 | ecosystem: Environmental > Terrestrial > Soil > Riparian zone | place: USA: East River...
TAACTTGTTAATAACGATAGTGCTTGATTGGCATTTATCCATTCTCAAACCTGTGGATACTTGACTGGACGTCTTCCAGTTGATATTCATGGGCTCAGCTAGCTCCTTGGACAGATGCTTGGGCATTATCAGATACTGACTGTATCCGATCACGTCTGTAAAGACTGAATCGGTCGAAGTCATAACACCAAGAAACCCTCTCTTGCTCTCAAAGCAGCCTCCTTGTCCAGATCCATTCAAACCATTTCTGTTAGGGGATGCTCCGCTTCATCCGACATTTCCTCTGACATTTCTCCATCACCTCTGTATATTCCTCCTCATCATCACTAGCCCAAGGCAGAGTGCACTCGCAGCTCCGTTACTGGAGTCCGATGGTCACGTGATGCAGCATTCCTATCACCTTTTCACCATTCTCCATCTTTTTCATCATTTTATTATTTTTCATCATTTTATTATTTCAACTCTGATTTTTGGTATATAGACATGCATTCCACGTTAGCAGGGTTTTATCCTTTTCTTTTAGGATCCCCTGCTAGGTGCACTTTCCTGTTGTATTTATGTTTATATATATGTTTAGGATCCCCTGCTAGATCTCAACTAAGTCTCAGCCGCAGTTGCCCTAACAATTTCCCATTGAACGCTTACCTGCACAGAATAGGAAAGGTAGCATCAAAGCAATGCAGTTCATGCTGGAACATATGTCAGGAAGTGGTAACGAAGATGATCATCCACTTCCTGTTTGAATGCCCCTTGTTCAACTACCAGAGACATGATCTCAATCGCAAACTGGGAACTCGCTCGAGAAACCTAAGAGCTATACTAGCGAACAAGGATCACATCAAGGAGCTACTTAGCTACATAGGATGCACAGGCCGACTAAAAAACCCAGGTGATGTCCTTTAATCCACGAGTACGCAGTAAGCGACTACAAAAGCAGATGACACCACTCCACAGAACCTATATCTCTACAACGACAAATGACAACCGACAACTGGGCATCTCTCCAAAACAACCAAACCAAACCAATCAAAAATACCTCCTGCCATATGACTGGTATCCTACTAACCTCCCTAGCATGTTCACTGGCTGTACCTACTCTAGCAGTCGGGTACTTAAAAGATGACAGGCTTCACCACCCAGCAAATCGCAGAACAATTCTAACCAAGCAAACAGCCACGGAATAGCTACCCCACCACTGTCCAAGCATGCTTCTGAAAACGGTGTTTCAGTGCCGGGCTAATTTTAGGGGATAGGATCGCTTAGGGCGTACCCCGTTAGTGCCTCAGAAGATGTAGGGGAAGGGAAAAGGCACTAGGGGCCTCAGTAGTCTAGACCTTAAAAAAACAACAAAAAAAAAAAAAAAAAAAAAAAAAAAAAAAAAAGGGTTTTCAGGGGTCAGAGCGTGTTGATGGTTCACACTCTGCTCTGGAGCCTGAAATTGAACAGCGTTGAAGGTGGACAGACGTGTCTGAGTCAGAGCAACACTCAGAGTTTGGTAGGAAGATCAGAAGGCTTCATTGGTGGCTCAGTTCTGGTCAATGGTCCTGGCTGCAGTGTACCAGTCTGTCGGAACCATGTCGGAAGGATGTCCAGAAGGCATGGTTGCTATAGCATTCTGGATTTGAGTGTCAAGTCCTTGACAGAATTCCACCACTATGGTCTTTGGATCAGAGTAACCGGCTTCCATGATAATGTCTTGGAATTCATCAAAGTATTCATCCATGGAGTGACTTTTTTTGAAATAGGCTGTGGATTCCAGTCAGTTAATGACCACTGAGTCTGCATAGACTGGACAAAACTCCCCTTTGAACTCATCTTGGAAGTCTTCCCAATCAACAAATTTATGGTAGCCTACATTTTCCAGTTGCTCCTCCCATCAGAATATGTGAGCAGACCCCTTAGCTGCTCATCCTGCCTTCATGTATGACATGGCCCAGACAATTTTGGCTTGTTCATCCATAAAGGAGTTCGGACAGAGATGGATATAGACCTGGCAGGAATTAAGGAACACCATTCCTTTAGTGTGATCTCTGTCAAGCTCCAATGGAAGGGCCGGTTTTAAGCTGTGGGCCTTCAGAGTGACAGGTGTGAGTTGTGTAGATGGGATTGGATTTTTGGACTGGGGAATATGGGAAATAAGGATGTCTAACTTGTGTTGAGTGTTTGCATCCTTTGCCTGTAATTCGGCAAGAGCTTGCTCAAGGGTCGCGAGTCATTCACCTTCCGTAGAGTGCAACGGGTCCTTGTTGGGAACTATGGTTTCAGGTAATGCTGAGGAGGGATCAAGAGTGGAGGAGTACATGGAGTTGGTGGAGTCTGAATCGGAACTGCAAAAGATGACTATGGTGGACTAGCTATCTGCTGGGATTAGTCCTCTGGGAGATCCTTTTCTGATGTTAGGGCAACTGTGGCTATGACTTAGTCAAGATCTAATCCTAAACATATATACAAACATAAAATACAACAGGAAAGCACACCTAGCAGGGAATCCTAAAAGAAAAGGATAAAGCCCTGCTAAGGTGGAGTGCATGTCTATATACCAAAAATCAGAGTCGAAATAATAGAATGATGGAAAAAATGATGAATGGTGAAAAAGTGATAGGAATGCAAAAGGAGCTACATCATGTGTCCGTCGGACTCCACTATCGGAGCCATGAGTGTACTTTGTCTTGAGCTAGCGACAATGAGGAGGAATTTACAGAGGTGACGGAGAATTATCAGAGGAAACATCGGACGAAGCAGAGCATCCCCTAACACAACATGAGTGAGGCCACAACCAAACCAGAACCAAACCAGAACCAGGGTTCGGTTCAGGTGGTTCTGGTTCTCTGTGCTGGTTCAGAACTGAACCTTGGCATCCATAAATCTGAGCAAGTTGCATATCCTTCATGGTTCATTTCAGGTACCTTTCAGATTCATTAGCTTAAATCACCTTCCTTAAAGCAGTCCCTGATATGCTTACCTCTTCTGCAGGCTTTATTGTGTCTATTTAGAGTGAGATTTCATTATTTTCATGATTGATCAAGATAAGATTCTTGATCTCATCAATCTTATCTCTTAAATGTGACATTTGGTCACTTTGAAGCTTCTGGTCATGTAATTTAGGTGGTAAATACCCTACAATACATCTTATCAATAGCCTGACTAGGCAACAATGGCTGTCAAGGCCTTCTAAAGGTATTTTAATTGAATGTCCAAAAAAAAAATTCACCACCTTTGGCTGGACTAACTAACTAACCTCCAGTCCAGAATTCTCAGGCTGGTACCCCCTTGTAAAAGGTGGTTCAGAACGGGTTCAGAACTGGTTCTCAAAATTCTGCCCAGCTGAGAACCAGAACCAGACCAACATGAGGGAGGCCAGAACCAAACTAGAACCAAACCAGAACCAGGATTTGGTTCAGGTGGTTCTGGTTCTCTGTGCCAGTCTGGAACCAAACTTTGGCATCCCTACTGCTCATGTTGTGTTAAGCTCGGATTTTGGATGGAGAACATTGGGTCCAAAGTTGGGTGAGGCATTGACTTCAACTTATGGGTTGTGCCACTCTCTTGATGGGTTGCCTTAAATTTTGGAGTTCCAGATGGAGTAGGAAAGTCCAGAGTTAGGCCAAGAAGAAGCTTAAGGTAGATGAGAGTGAAATAAGAGACTGAGTATGCTAAGTTGGTATTCAAACTGGTACAGCTCAAGTATTTATACAGAAAGAGACATAGACATATAAGGAGTTATGTATCTCAGAGAGCATATGGTAGTGAAATGGAACATCTTACAAAAAGGCTTGTACTCCAATGAATGCCGAAGAGTGCTGACTCAAATCCTCAGAAGGTCTTGTGGCGACTGAAACTCATGACCTTGAGAACTGGTCCATGTGTGATGTGATAGGCCTGCGACATGGAATGTGTGTGGAGCTGGTGGGGCTCTAGGTGTGCTGCGGTGGATAGCGTGTGGTGCTGGTTGGCAATGGCAATGATAAGAATGATGGTTTTCTGGTAGTGACAGAGTAGGGGATGAATTCCAATGGAGGTCCGATATAAGTCTGAAGAGGCTGGTGGTAAGGTGGTACTGAACAATGGTGAGGTGGCCATCATCAGAGGTTCCGTCAGAGCTGTCCTATGATTGTTCTTTCAGAAAGAATGTGACCGAGCATGGACCATGACATGTTCCCATCTTCCAGTCTGTAAATAAATTATTTTCCCACATGGCACAGCAGGAGCAGCAAAAAGAGACCAATTGAAAAATATATACAACAATGATAGGTACAGCTGTAACTTCCTGCTGTTTAGGACCTTGTTGTACATGTTGTGTCATGTAAAAATACCAAATTTGAGCTATTGATATTAGATTAACAATTATTGTCTTATGGCTACATAAGATTGAATGTGGCAATAATTAACATGAGCCCTACCCGGCCTCACTTTTTGCACCCATGACAGCTGGATTGTCAATGTAACAGGACAAGGAGTGTTGCCAAATGTTTGTAAAAATTACAATGGACAACAACCCTCGGCCCATCACAATTACCGGATCTCGGATGGTCTATACTTAGGCATAGGCGTAATATCTAAAAAAAAGATTCTCCCTACTTTTAGAGTACAAGGAGGACCATTCTTTGGATTAAAAACAGTGATTATGCGTTATCATTTCCTTACTCCTATTCCCATTTATTTCTCTCGTGATTTGTGTCTTATGGCAAGTCTTATGACCTTATCACTGAAGACCGTCATTCTCCGAGAATGGACATTGGAGAGTACTTTTTATCATATATATGCTTGATATCTCATGTAGTATGTATTATAATTCCAGTAAATATTGACAACAAGTAGTTCGAATATTTGAAACCGGTAATATGATAAATATCCCTGTTTTTCCTTTTTTTTTGCGTTCTCTTTTGTGATCTCTCTAACCCTTTATCTTGCCATGCGAACACTAGGTCAAGGCTGGTCAAGGCGATCAATGACTTACAAATACTGGATCGGACGCAGTCTCTCAGTGTAAACGCCATCATCATGTGGGAGGGACGTTGGGAGGTTATTTGCCGGTCTACGCACGAATCGCGTTCGGTCAATTTCGCACCGCGTAGGTATCTATAAACCATACCTCGAAAAACCCACAACCTCTTATATCCCATAGCTCCGGCGATCCTCCAACAGGCGGGGATTTACCATCTAATGTGTTTTGGCTCGTCTTTGATTCAGACCAAGTTGTATGGAAGAACTGTGACAAGTCCACTCCCCGACTTTCGTGGCCAGTTTATGTGCGTCGATTTAGGTTTCCTGACCCCCTTAATATTTGGTTGATGATACGCCAACAATCACGGTTACGTGTGACGTGTCCTTGTGATAAAGTCCCAGTTGATTGATCTACAACACAGCTTGTCCTATTTTGCATTGATATGTCACGAACGTGCCAAGATCGAATGTAATTGACCAGGCGTTCCCTCTGCTGCCCTTCCTGTTCCTACTCGAATATCATCCACGGTCCACGGATCATCGCATTCTAGGTGATAAGCAAAGGCTCTCTTTGGAGCAATCCTAATATGGCAGCTAGCACTAATACAAACTTCGGCTATTCGTCCCACGTGTGGTCATAGCCATTTGAGCATGTTTGTTTATCTTGGGTTTTCCGTCTCTCAGGTGCTTATGGTCGAATTTTTGGCACAGTTGCAACGGTTACGGGTGGCAATGGACGACTTCCCGTAGGAATCTGGAATTTCAGATTAGATCTAAATTTCGACTAAAATTAAATAGCTTGGATTTAGAATAGTCGGCTCGTGGACGTGAAATTTCAGATTTGTTTCCGCATAAGATCATGTCATCAGAGACCGTAACGCATCAATCCCCGGATCGGGTGACCCAAAAATTATTAGCCTCGGTACATATACCAATCATGTATGGACTCGACGTGACGTCAGAATGGGTTTGAAAGTGTTTGTAAGAGCCAAGCAATCTGATATCGTCTGAAATGCCCTATTTAAAATTAAGTGTGATAGGGTTTCGGCATTCCGGCTGATGGGAATCTGGAACCGTTTAGAATATCAGAACTCGTATCAAATTCCTACGGGAAGTCATCCAATGCCATCTCTTTCTCAGATGGCAGCGATTTTCAAAGAGATGTTAAAAATGAGATGTTGGTTCATCTCGGCAATGATATGATTCCGGTTTCCAAGACGCTGCAGGCAGGCCCCTTCGTTGAGCATAATCAAACAGCCTGAAGGTGCACGTTATCTCTCCGACGTGGCCTTGCTTTATCTTGAGCAATAACCACCACACCGGACGGTCCGCTTCGAAGGATTCATTTTTCGCAGACTGAGAAAATAACTAGTCAGTGTGAAGGTTGCAAATTTGCAATTCGACATGAAAATGATTCCGCGAATATACTGTAGCGGACGGGGTCTATATCTAAACATCCCTTGGAGGATCCACATGGTGTATTTTATCTACTTACCCACAGGGGTGAGACCTACAGAATAAACCTAATACGGGAAAGTGTTTATTCAAAAATGGTTTGGGGATCCCTATACACCTCATATAGGCACCCCTTTCTTCTCTTCGCAACTTCAGCACTTTGCATAAATAAGATAACAGAAAAAGATGCAGAGTCCATTGCCCGCTCCCCATTTCCGAGATAACCCATTTATTAACTCATCAACCTTCTGCTTTCTGCAATGCAATTTCAACTTTACACAACCTTTTTGCTGATCTGCAGTGCGTTGCCAAGAAAATCTGTCATCCTTTTTTTTGCGGATGCTAACTGATTTTCCAGTGACAGCTGTTGTGTCTGCTACTCCAGTACCTTCTGTGGATGTCGAACTTCGTGAAAATATAGTGAGTAATTGATTGACACTATAGGAAAATCTGTGAATTCATATTATAATTGTAGATGCGCGAAATCCAAGATGAAGTCGCCCGCGAGCCATCCCCTATTTGCCACAGGTTCCTGTGCACTTGATTCGGCGCGGCCGGAACCCTGCGCTTTCATAGCCCGTGCTAGGCACTTATCCTTTGCGTGTCGCTTTCGGTTATGGAGCCTTCCTTTTATTTTTGACACATCTCCAGTATTCATTCGTGTTTTCGTCTTGATATTCTTTTGTATATCCACTGTATGCGAAACATATTGCTTCTTTAGATTATTTAATTTTTTATGTAAACGGAGTATATCGTTATACATACACAGCTTGTCATGTTGTACATTTCGTTAATCAGTTCAAGTAAAATAAGGTACTAAAGGCTACTGAGTTGTTGTTCGATTTTATGAGAGCTTATATGAAAGATGGAGATGGACGGCCGTATGTCGGAAAAAGAGATATAGATTCATGGGTACCAAATAGTAAAATAATTATTACTGATGTTTGCATCTTCTAGCCAGAGATTGAAGAAGGTATAGATAAGTACATGCTAGAAACTGCCTGGCTAATTTAATCCCTTGGAAACTCAAATTGCTCACATCAGTGGAGATACCGACGAATGGTGAAAGGCGATGAAGTGCTCAGCCGTTCTATATCATAAATATGGCGAAATTTTAGATATATTTCGATGCTCACTTGCCAGTAGTGTTGCCACGACTCAGCTCGGTCCGCTTACGGCTCAGCCCAGGTATGTGAGCCGCTTACATCAGCTCGACTCGGCTAACGAGCCGCTCTGGGCTGACCAAGCCGAAATCTAACGAGCTTACGAAGACGTGCCTTTGGCACGGCTCCGCTCCACTTCACCTGCCTGCAGCATGCCTTCTCAGCTCGCCAGAGGGCTCCGCCCCCCGGACCCCCCTGGCTGCATCACAACAGTAGACACAGTCTCTTATCCTAATTTCTGGACACAGTTGAAAATCCTAATATCTGAACACAGTTGATAATCCTAATATCTAAACACAGTTGAAAATCCCAATATCTGAACACAGTCAAAAATCCTAATAAATCAACACAGTGGAGAATATCAATAAATCCACATATGCCATATCTTATTTATATCATTCTTTAAACCATAATTTATATAGAGGTGGAGCCCCTGCCTGCATCACAATAGTAAATTCAGTCTCTGATTCCAATATTTCACACCATCTCTGATCCCAATGTTCTACACCATCTCCAATTCCAATATTCTACACCATCTCTAATCCCAATACTCAATATACTCATAAATCTCAAATACCACAATTCTAACAGTCCACATTTCTTGACAGTAGACATCACATATGTTGGGATATACGAGTTTCAGCTTGTTATTTTAGGTATATAGCTTTTAACTCTTTATCTTTTATCTACTACGTTCATTATCTTCAATATTACATAATCACATTCATTTACAGTCACGGTTATTTTTCGTACAAGTCTCAACTTTATATTCAAGTTGAGACGTGAGTACAATAGTCTATTCTTTCGTTATCTATTTCTAATAGCCACCTAGTCACTTATAGCACTAGGTATAGCATTAATACAAAAATTTATATTCAAGTTGAGACTCACTTATAGCACTAGCTCTAGCTGCGTAAATTCTAACAACATATGTATCATATCCCAACTCAGAACTCCCAGAAGCACCACTCACTTTCCCCATCTCCCCCTCTACACAACATCAACTACCATCACTGTTGAAATTCTCCTTGAGTCTGCCTGAGAGTACATTGAAATTGAATTAAGAAAAGGAAGTATAGGTATAGTAGCAACTAAACTAAGTAAAATCAACATCACATGATATACTAAAATCTGAGTTTGAATTATTTCAACAATCACTTGATTTTTTGATGAAGGATTGTTTGAACCCTCCCCTCCCCCTCCTGCATAATTGGGAAGGCTTAACAAATTCCAATGCCTTTTCAATGACACATTTGTGATGAGTATGCACAAACCATGCAATGAGACTTTTGCTGTTCATAGCCTTACTCTTATTCTCACGTGTGCATGGTGGGAATTCCAATTCTCCTTTATCCAAAGCCAATTTTGACATTGCAAGTACAAATATTATCAGCATTGAAATCAGACTTGACAACATCATTGGCTGCCCTAAATCCTAGTATCCAATTACAACTTATCTTATTTACTGTATATCACCATGCACATATTTTAATGTACAGGCAGAGCTCTTATCATATTATGTAGATCACTGTTTCAAACCACAATTTATGAGAAACCCATGGGTAAATCCCACAGGTTGCCATTTTTCAAAACTTGATAAACCTGTACCCCCAGTGATGGGTTAGGGGTAGTGTTGCCAGTGCTGAGCACATTATTTAGTGCTACCCAACAGAAAAAGCCACATAGAAAGGATATATATTTTCTATTGAGTTATTTAAATTTAGCTGTTTTCAAGGTGTTATTTCAAAATAATACTTATATTTTCATCAAAGTCAGTCAAAGACATGGGTGGATAAAATCATCAATATCTGAGCCAATTTTCATCATGTGACATCAAAACCTCCAGAATTTAATTTCCCAGCCCTATTTTCACCCTATTTTAAAATATGGTCTTTTTTGGTTCCCCCTTGCCACTTTATTGCCTATTTTTCAGTCCATAACACTTGAGGGCCAGCGCCAGACTACTTTAAATTATAAAGCTACAAGTTCCTATAGCTTTATTTTGAAACAAAGGCAACTGCAGAATCCAGAAATCACTGGAATTTTGCTGCCAAATAATATTTATCCAGCCAGGACTTGAGAGCCTTGCTCAATTGCTCTGGAGTTACCTTCCCTCTGTCTTCTTTTTTTTTATGTAAAGAAGATCATCTAAATTCTCTTCAAGGTTATTGAGATATTCATTATTTTTCATGTTCAGGCAGAGAACCTCAGAAGCTCTTTTTCTCAAGATGTACATGGACGGCCAGCAATTTTATCCATTAGCAAAAAAATGACCTCTTTCTCCAAGACATTGAGTCTCAAAGCAATGAAAATTGAAAATTGTTCACTGGGTGGAAGTGTAAAAAAAATGCAGGGAGATACTCTCAATGTCCATGTAAATATCTATTGTCTATTTCAATCCATCCCTCTATTCCACAGACAGCAGAGAAGCAGCCCAAAATTAGAACAATGATAGGTACTGCTCACCAATAAAAGGCCAAAAAAATCATAGGTAGTACCCAACAATAATAGGCCAAAAAAGAGAAATTAGGTAAAAAGTGTGAGGGCAGAAACCAAGCACATATTATAGGTGCTGAGACATATTTCCAGGAAACTGTCACACTTTGTTACTTGCATCACCATTATAATGGGAGGACGTGTGGGACAGTCTGACTAAACTTACATAATTATTAGTAATAAATCCGCGCTGCTGACTGATATTTCTGTGCTGCTGATGAAGAAAAGGACCCATTTTAGGAAGTGTCGATGATCATCCCAGGGTGTTGTCCCATATGTTATAGATTAGATAGATACATAGATTGCTCCCATGCTCAAGCCTTTATGCAGACATCATGCTACCTGAGGTTGCTGGTCTATCAAGTTTCCCACCATTCAGTGACCAATGATCTGGGCCAAATTACCCCTCTTATGCCATTGTCCAATGTATGATGGATGTCTATCTCTACCTGCCTTGTGCCCTACAAGTGCAAGCAGACTCCTCTTTTTCCCCCTACTATCCTTACTTTACAGATGAGAAAGACCCACACTTTGTTGACCACAGCTGTCACTGTGGCCCCCATCTACCAATCCATCTATCTGTACATAGGCATTTCTTATGTGTCTCATGTTCTCCTATATTCTTGATCAATTATTTTTTTCAGGTCTTGACTTGTTTGCTTCGCCAGTGCTTGTTACAGGCATGACACTCCAATCCATATCACATCTGCCTTGCTGTCATGGTCCATGCTCGGTCACGTTCTTTCCAAAGAACAATTAAAGGTCAGCTCCGATGGAGTCTCTGATGATGGCTGCCTCACCATTGTTCAGTGCCACCATTACCATCAGCCACCCTCATCGGACTTATATCAGACCTCTGTCAGAATACTTCCTCCACTCCGATACCACCAACAAACCTACATTCTTATCATTGCCATTACCAACCAGCACCATGTGCCATCTACTGCAGCACAACCAGAGCCCCACCATGCTCCACACACATTCCATGTCTCAGGCCAATCATATTGCGCATGCACCAGTTCTTGAGGTCATGGGTCTCGGTCACCACAAGGACTTGGGAGAATTTGAGTCAGCATCCTTCGGCACCCTTCAGAGTACGAGTCATTGTTGGATATAATTCGCAGCTAGAATAATAGGTCTCAACTTTAGTTATAAAGTTTATATTGATATCAAATACCTAGAACAATAGCTAGGTAACCGTTAGCATATTTACAAAGAGATAAATCTGTACTACTCACATCTCAACTTTAGTTATAAAGTTTGAGACTACTAAATAAAAAACCGTGACTGTTAAATAACCCAATTATGTAATATAGGTCAAAACAAATAAACAAACAAAAAAAGATTAAATGAAAAGAGATAAGGGAAAAACAAATGAGTACAACTTGTATATACTCAACACTCCCCTTCGAGTGACGCAAGTTTGTTGATAATTACGCATCGTGTTAGTCACGTGTTTGGTCATGGGTGATTTTGTTATCGGATCGTTTATTGTTGTGACTGATTTACTTCTCCCTAAACCTTTAGCTTCTTCAATCCCAGTTGTTCGACAAATTGCTGGAATTTCGGCTTGGCTAACGACTTTGTGAATATGTCTGCCACGTTATCATTTGTAGGTATGTATTCCATCTTGATTCTACCAGCTTCAACTGTTTCACAGATGAAGTGACACCTTATGTCGATGTGTTTTATCCTAGAGTGAAAACAGTTGTCCTTCGCAAGCGCTATCGCTCCTTGGTTATCACATAGCAAGGTGAGTCCCTTTTCTTCCTTTCCTCGTACTTCAGCTATGAAACTTTGTATCCAGATGGCTTCTTTTGCTGCATGGGTCTGAGCGATGTATTCGGCCTCAGTACTTGACAAGGCAATTATGTTTTGTTTCTTCGAGCTCCAAGATATGGCTCCTATGCCAAAATGGAATGAGTAGCCTGATATCAAATGGCAATGCTGCTGGCTCGCCCAATCCACGTTGCAATAGCCCCTCATTGGGTCTTCTGTTCTTCCTCCGAAGGTGAGCCAGAGGTCTTTTGTACATCCCATGTAGACAATTAACCGTTTCAGGGCTTCCCAGTGAGCCGAACCCGGATTCTGTATGAACTGGGCTAAAATTCCGATCGCATATGCTGCATCTGGTTGCGACACCACAACAGGCCACAAGACACTACCTATTGCTTCACTATAGGGCATCCCTCACATTCGTTCAGACTGATTTGACGTCGACGGACATTGTAGAGTCGAAAATTGAGCATTCGGCTCCATTGGTGTTGAAACGGGTTTTGCGCTGGTGGGTCTGAACTTTTCAACCATGCTTTCAATGTATGCATGTTGATTTATTGATAGTGTCCTTACCTCTCAGTCCCTTTTAATCTGGAATCCTAGGAACCAGTTGATAGGTCCTATGCTCTCCTAACTATCTCCTTATATGTCTATGTCTTTCTCTGTATAAATACTCCAGTTTGTTGTATGTATTTTGCTAGTTCAAATATCAACTTAGCAACCTACTTCTCCCAACTTGCTCTCATCTGCCTTAAGCTTCTTCTCGGCTCGACTCTGGACTCTCCTACTCCGTTCAGACCTCCAAAATTCAAGGCATCCGTCAAGGGAGCAGCGCAACCTACAAGTTGAAGCCAACACTTCGCACGACTTCAGACCCGACATCTCCGTCTGAATTCTGAGCTTAACACTCGCCCTTAGCCTTTGCTTACATTGACATTTATTCTTCAAACATGACTTTTGGGCACTGATCATGGGTTGCAAGAGGAAAACCCTGTGTCTGAGACTGAAAGCATTGTGGCTACTGGTCAGGTCTTGTTACAGTTTCAAAAAAATCAAAAAAGATAAGATACCAATTCATCACTTTTAATTTTTATTGTCATCCACAGAAACATTTCAGCAGAGTGTGCACCATGCTTTGCTGCTGGATGTTATTCATAGAAGAAATGTTGGAGGTGGATGCCTGGCCAAAACATATCCTTTTTCTCTGATTGCAAAGTAAACATGATACCCAGCTCTGGAGAAGTTGGCCACAACATCAGTGTCACAAGCAGGTCCATTGTAGTTTCTGCCAGGTGCAAGTTAAGAACAGAGATGCAAGCTGAAGGGGTTGACCTTCATTCAAAGCACATGACCATTCCATTGTTCAATTATTAATAATAAAGAATATTCAATTTGCAACTTATTCCAAATAACAAGGTCCGCCACTGACCACAGCATATTACTACTGCTCAGAGACGAAGATGGCAGCCATACCCATACCACTTCCAATACACATGCTAGTAACAAACACCTTTCCACCTGTCTGCTTGGCAATGTTCAATCCTGTCGCAACTTGACGGGCACCAGCTGAACAAAAGAGGGGGTCAAAGTCGAAAACTAGATATGATAAGAAAAATAAAGACGCACTGCAACCGAGAGGATGACCAATAGCGATAGCACCTCCGTTAATATTTACTTTCTCCAAAGGAATGTCTAGATGCTGTATACTGAAGACAGCTTGACTGGCGAAGGCTTCGTTGATTTCGAAGAAGTCAACGTCGTTGAGAGACAAACCCGCTTGGTCGAGGACCCTAGGGATGGCATATGCAGGGCCAACACCCATGATTCGTGGAGGAACACCAACGGTAGCAGCCGTGACGAATTTTCCAAGGACAGGGAGACCGAGGCGTTTGGCGACAGAGCGGCGGGCAAGCAGGACGGCGGCAGCACCGTCGGATACTTGCGATGCGTTTCCTGGAGAATAGAAATAGATCATGTTCAGTTGTTGGATCCGACACGGATTAAGTAATGTATATAGGAAAAAAGGTGGACGGGCGTTGATAAAAACGACAACCCACCAGCATGAGTGGAGCCATCCTTTGCGAATGCAGGCTTGAGTTTGGCCAGGCTCTCAGCTGTGACGCCATCTCGGATACCATCGTCTTGGTCAACCACAATTTCCGTCACTTTTTCTGTCTTGGGATCGATGAATTTGGCGGTAATAGGGATGATTTCGGCTTTGAATTTGCCCGCCTTATTGGCAGCAGCAGCCTTTTGGAAGGATTTTGCAGAAAATTCGTCCTGAACTTTGCGAGAAATCTTGTAGTCCTTTGCAACATTCTCTGAGGTGATACCCATAGGTAAGAGACAGTCTTCGGCATCTTGGTTTTCTTGGACCTCGTCAGAGGCATCGGGAGCAGCTCTGCCACCGAAGCCGTGGGTCATGGATTCCACACCGGCACCTAGCGGATGGTCGTTTGAGAAATTGAGGGGCGAAACCAACAGGCAATAGACCTACCGATCCCGATGTCTATTTGCCCTGCTCGGATCTGGTTAGCAATCTGGTTGACAGCGGTCAATCCAGATGAGCACTGTCTGTTGACGGTGCTAACAGAAGTTTCAACCGGAATCCCAGCGTGAAGGGCTGCCATGCGAGCAGCATTGGCGCCTCCGCCAGGAGGGAGTACATTTCCGACAGAGATATCCTCGATCAGTTTGGGGTCAAGATTGGCCTTTGTGTAAGCTGCACGAAGGATATGAGAGAGGAGAAGATCTGGTTTGGTGTCCTTGAAACCGCCTTTTCTGCCCTACGAAATTCTTAGTGTATTTGATGAGATAAACATGAAAATGACATACTTTTGTGATTGCAGAGCGAACGGCGGTGACGATAACCACGTCGTCGTCGTTCTTTTGGAGAATAGCGCTTTTCTTGGACGAGGAAGAGGATTGTAGGGACATAGTCGATGGATGAGGCGTGAGGAAGAAGGCACGGCGACCCACATTTATAACACCGTGACGAAATCACATGCTTTCGGATGTTCAGTAACCGACTGACCCTAACCCTAGTGCGAGAGCCTCACATCAGTCTCTAGTAACCAGTATTCTTTGTTACATGAATCACAACTTCTCCGGTAAATTGTGCATAAGTCAGACCCATAACCCAGCCTATACATTATCGTCCGCCAAACCCACATCAATACTACCCTCCAAATCAAAAAATTCGCCGAAGCCCACGGGGATATAGTCTAAATTGGCCAGCTCGACCCATTTCCTAGATAAAAAGGACAATGTGAGCAGCTCATCTACACATTGAACGCGAGCAGAGACTACCTACGGATCACCATTGACGGGATTGGTACCATCTTGTGCGAAACAGAGAATGTCGATATGTTCGCTCCTCTCGTAGTGACCCTTGGAAGCGCAACTGTTACGCGGGCATTTGTGGTTCTTTGCAGTTCTTTGCCACATCTTACCACTGTTACTCAACAGCACGTTTTCCGATGAAGGGAGTGTCAATGGTGGGATCTGCCACTCCGGGTGCAGGCTATGGAGACTGGCAGTGCCATAACGGAGGTGCTAGTTAAAGCGAGAGCGATCAACGAGACAAGAGAGAATTTCATCTTTGGAGCGTGGGAGTGGGTCTTGTAGGTGAAGAACACTTGGTGCTGAAATCTAGTCCTTTTCGTTGGTTGGTTTTTATACCTAAACCCGAAGACGTATGTTGATGTGGTAAAACTTGGGCAATCATAACAGCACACGGCAGAAGTGACAGTAATGTTATCACCTACCACAATCAGCGCGAGCGGGGGGGGGATTGCTTAGGGCCGCTGTCGGACTGACTGTATATGGTATGCAATGGTATAACTTATTGAACAGTCAGACTAGTCAGATCTAACTTATATCAAAATGGAGGTTCGGTTGATAACTTACCACAAATTTTGTTAACTTTTACGATCCCAAAACAGAACGGCTGGTATCGAACCTACCGTGAGCGTAACTTGAGTTCAATTCCATGCTGTTTCCAAATATGACTGACTTGACTATTTTTAACACCAGAAACAGCATGGTTTCTTTGCTATGATGAAAATAATAACATTTGAACGCAAATGAAAACTCGAAGGCCCTCCCCTCGTGTCCTGCACATACTGCCTATCATGCCCACTCGTACTGATCGACAACTAGCTGCTGATGCTCTACCACCAATCCTTTATTGTGAAATTGCAGATTTGGAGAGGCGAGAGCTCAATTTCACCTCGGAAGCAGAGGGGGATGATTCCAGAGACGAGGATTCCTCCGGCTCTTCCGACTCTAGTACAACTTCGTCATCATCAACCTCTTCCTCTGATGATCACGACTCATTCTTCAGGCTGCTCCATTGTCCCCGACGCTTTCAATTGAGCGAGGAGATTCAAAATCACCTGGAATCCCTTTAGAACAGGAAGTTCAAACTGTGACTAATTCTGAGTCGGTGGACATCAACGAGGCCGAGCCTTAATTGGCAATGAAATATCGGGTAGGAGAGAAAGGCGAAAATGCAAGATCGTGGATATTGGAGGGTTATACGATTGTCTGTCTGGATCCAGAGCAGTTTCGACCGTCGACAATGTAATCCAATGCAAAAGGGCCGAGTTTGCGGTGTGGGTAAGTAAGTCATTTTTTCTTCGGACTTGCGAGATAAAACTTACTTATAACTTCTTGTTAAACTATCATTGTATCAACCCTCTTGACACCAGGCGTGGGATATCGTAAATTTATGGTGGTAAGCTTCGAAGACCATGGATTATAGGCCACTGTGATACAGGAGGGAAGAGAATTCAACTCTGGCGAACTGTGAATACTTAATTCTCCAATGGTCCACTCACCCTCAGCCTGATCCCCGATGTATCAAACTCAATCTCTCAAAGTATTTTTCCTGACTAAAAATCACCCTTTAAATTCGAAACGTTGCGTGTTTCTTTTTTACATGAATCATAACACCTCCGGTAAATTCTGCATCAGGCCGACCCCTAACCTATCGTCCACCAAATCCACATCCTTTATGGCATTCACGTGCAGTATGGAATAGCACCGGACCAAGAAACATAT
>Ga0193743_1001580_pt1 | contig 16895 bp, 14 predicted proteins | sample L2c2metaG_FD_143038 | JGI IMG/M metagenome (GOLD analysis project Ga0193743, IMG submission 143038) | Soil microbial communities from a riparian zone of the East river system, Colorado, United States - L2c2 | ecosystem: Environmental > Terrestrial > Soil > Riparian zone | place: USA: East River...
ACCCGGCGGCCGAGACCACCGGCGGCTGCCTGGTGATGGTCGATGAGGTCGCGCCCTACCACGCGGAGTTCACCGCGGCGATGCGCCGTACCCACGGAAAGATCCTTGCCAAAGGGCTGCCCCGGATCACGCGCTACCGGCCCGGCGCCTCGCGGTTCACGATCATGGACCCGTCCGGCAACTCGATCATCTTCATCCAGCGGGACGAACCGGCGGAGCTCGAGTACGGCGGCGCCAGGACGCTGCACGGGTTGGCCCGGGTGCTGGACAACGCGCGGATCCTGCGCGAGTTCAAGCACGACGACCGGGCCGCGTTCCGAGCGCTGAACTCCGGGCTGCGCCGCCACGGTGACACCGCGCCGGCCGTGGAACAGGCGATGGCGCTGGCCCAACTCATCGAACTGTCGACGGCGCTGGACGAAGCCGATCGGGTGCCGGAATGGGGCGCCCGGCTCCACCGGCTCAACCTGACCGCGGCGGAACGCGGTCAGGTCGTGTCCGCCGTCGCCGACCCCGCGCTGCTCGACGGCTTCCTCAGCTGAGCGACCGCTTCCGCAGTTCGCGGTGGGCCACGGAGGCGAGGTCTACTGGACGAGGGCACCGGGTGGAAGTTGCGGCGCGACGACGCGTTCGAGCTGGGCTCTGGCAAGGTCCTGCGCTCGCGTGTCGGCCGTCTCGGGATCGTTGGGGAGCCCAAAGTTGAGGAACGATAGGCCGAAGACCGCGGCCCAGGCTCGCCCACGATGCCAGGTCGCTACGGGGACCTCACCGTAGGCGGACCAGAAGTCGCTGTGTGCGTCGAGATCGAAGAGCCACCAGACTGCGGCTAGGTCCGTCGCGGCGTCTCCGGCGGCCATGTCACCCCAGTCGAGAACGGCGGCGATGCGGCCGTGACGCACGAGGACGTTGCGCGGGTGCAGGTCACCGTGTAACCAGAGTCGTTCGCCGCCGTGCGCGACTGCGAGGCCTCTCTCGAAGACGGCACGCGCCGCCGTGATCAGCGCACGGTCGCCGGTCGACGGCCGGTGCTCGGTCCACTCCGTAATCGAGGACCGGCGGTGTTCGAGCGGCACTCCGCGGAACGGGTTGGACGGAGCGTCCGCGGGCGCGGGCACGTGAAGCGCGGCGAGGAAGCGGCCCAAGGTAGGAGCCTCCGCCCGGCTGAGCGGAGTTCGTTCGGCGGTGTTTCCGTCGTACCAGGGGACCACGCTCCAGGGCCACGGGAAGTGGGCACTGGGCCCAGCAGCGACGACTGGCGCGGGTACCGGCACGGGCAGCACCGGAGCAAGCACGGGGAGCCAGCGCTGCTCGTTCGCATGGAGTCTGACGGAGAATGCCCGTCGGGTGATCCGCACCGCGAGGACGTCGCCAAGCCGCCAGATCACGTTGTCCCACCCGTTCGTCACCGGGGTGAGCGGGAGATTGGCCAGGTGCGGAGCCCGGTCGTGAAGGAGACGTCGGAGGAGAGCCTCATCGATCTCAACCTCGGGGCTCTGCTCCCTCGTCACCCGGGAAGCCTGTCACGGGCCAGCCCTAACCCAACTCGTCCGGGAACGGGCGAGCGGGAGCATCGGCGCGTGCTGGCGGTGCACCAGTTCTTGCGAAAGACATAGAAGCGTCGTCCGGATCACCGCGACGGGCATTCTCGTCGGTTGTCGTTACCACCCAATTGGGTGCGCGTGTGGCGGCGCACCCCCAGGCTCACCTCGTGAATCGGACCAGTTCGTCGCGGGTGCCGCCGCCGGCGACGTCGATGGTGAGTACCGGTCCCACGCCAGAGGCGTAGTACTTGTGCTCGAGCACCTTGGGCTCCAGCGGGGTGGTGTCCTTGGTCTTCACGACGCCGGTGTAGCTGCCGGTAGGCACCCCGGCGGTGTCCGTGAGCGACAACACCTCGCCGATGTCCTCGGCGTGGCCGCGGTAGAACTCCTGCCGGTAGCGTTCGCCGACGGTCGGGTTCGCCGGCATGACGATACCGGGCATGGCGCCGTTGACGCCCGCCTCCCAGGATCCTTCGGTGGTGGTCGCCTTGCCGTCTTCGTACTCCTTGGTGTCCTCGCCGAAGTACCAGACCGTGCCGTCGCGATGCTGGGCGTACCAGTCCAGGGTGTCCTCGATGACCTGGCCGTCGAGGCGGACCGTGTCGTGGACCTCGACGCACGGCGCCCCCATAATGGTGCGTGTCTTGGTCGTCACCACGACGACGGTGGTTTCCACGCCGCCCTCGGTCCGCGTGCGATAGTCCCAGCGCATCTCTGGCCGCAGCGGAAAGAACGGATTGTCCACCGTGGAGCTGAACGCGGTCGGGTCGACGGTCGGGTGGTAGACCCCGGTGACCGGGGCGGCCGAGGCAGCCGGGATCGGCGCCGGTTCGGTCGGTGAAGGCGCCGCGCTCATCGGCGCGGCGCCAGTCGGCGCGGCGCTCGTCGGGACGGCCGCCGGGATGTCGTCGCCGCAGGCCGTCGCCGCCCAGACCATCGCCGCGGCCCCGACCGCGGCGAGCGATCGGCGCACCTCAGCCGTCCGCGCCGTCGTCGCCGGAGCCCTCATTGTCGGGCTGCTCTTCGGCGCTGGAGCCGATCACCGCGAAGTCCTTGTCGAGCTGCACGTCGACCTGGCGACCGTCCGGCATGGTGACCTCGACCTCGTAGTAGCTCTCCTCGTCGCTGGCCTCGGTCTCGGTGACCTCGCCGCCGCCGGTGTGCGCGAGCGCGGCCGCCTCGGCCTTCGCCCGCGCCGCCCCGGTAATGGGTGTTTCGCTCTCGCCCCCGACGCCGGCGACGGCCACGCCACCGCCGATGGCCGCGGCGGCGACACCGGCGGCCGCCCCCACAATGATCCACCGCATCTTTTTGGTCATGGGCGCAGCGTGCACCCGGCCGCCTGAATCCACGCTGAACGCACCATTTGCGACGGCCATCTTGGACCTGCGCACAGCGCTATGTCGGCTATTTCATGGCGATCTGGGCGGCACAGCCCCAAGATCCTGGGGAGCCAGCGGCAGGCGAACCGTAACGCGGGCGCCGCCGAGTGGGGAGTCCGTCAGTGCGGCCGTGCCGCCGTGCGCGGCGACGATCTCGGCGACGATGGCAAGGCCTAGTCCACTTCCACCCGTGCCCCGTGCCCGGGCGTCGTCGAGCCGGACGAACCGCTCGAACACACGGGTCCACTCGTCGGGCGGCACGCCCGGGCCGTCGTCGTCGACGCGCAGCTCGGCATGGCCGTCGCGCTCGGCGAGGGCGAGCGCGACCCGCCCGCGGGCGTGCCGGGTCGCGTTGTCGCCCAGGTTGCGCAGCATGCGGCGCAGCGTCGCCGGGTCGCCGTTGACCCGGGCGGCGGACACCGCGCGGGCGTCGACCGTCAGGGCTGCGCCGACGCGCAGCCGCCGTACCTCGTCGAGCACCAGGTCGTCGAGGTCGACCGGCCGGCGGCGCAGCGCCAGCGTGTGCTCGTCGGCGTGCGCGAGGAGCAGCAGGTCGTCCACGAGTGCCTCCATGCGCAGGCTCTCAGCTCGCGCGGTCCGGGCCAGGCCGTCGGCGTGCGCTGGGTGCTCGAGGGCCACCTCGGCGTGCTGCCGGATCGCGGCGATCGGCGAGCGCAGCTCGTGCGATGCGTCGGCGACGAACCGGCGTTCCCGCAGGCGCGCCCGCTCGAGCCGGTCGAGCATGCGGTTCATCGTCTCGGCGAGCCGGCCGATCTCGTCACCGGCCGCGGGCGCCGGCACGCGCCGGTCCAGCGACGCGGCGGAGATCGCGTCCACCTCGGCCCGGATCGCGTCGACCGGGGCCAACGCCCGCCCGACCACCCGCCACGTCGTCGCCCCGACCACGGCCAGGAGGGCCGGCAGGCCCAGCGCCAGCAGCAGGGTCAGCGTCCGGGTCGACTCCGACACGGCGTCCAGGCTGTTTCCAACCAGGACCGTCTGGCCACCGGCATCGCCCGAGGTGCCCGCGTCGGCGGCGGTGACCAGGAAGGCGTCGTCGTCGAAGGGCACCTCGACCTCGCGGAACTCGCCGGGTGCCAGCCGTAACAGGGCCGGCTCGCCGGCCGCGTTCGGGGTGGCTGCCAGCACCGCACCCGAGCCGTCCACCACCTGAAGCACCACGTCGTCGTCCCCGGCGACCGCCGTGGCCGGGTCGCCACCGGCCTGCAACTCGCGGGCCGCGTCGGCGGCCCGCAGCGACACTGTGGCGCGCATCTCCCGGATGAGGACCGCGTGCAGGCTCCCGACGAGCGCAATCGCCCCGACAAGCAGGGCTACCGCCAGCACCGCGACCGCGGCCGACGTGGTGCGCACCCGAACCGAGCCGCGCAGCGCCCGCGCGGCCTCACGCAGCCGCTCAGCCACCATCGGCGGCCAACCGGTAGCCCAAGCCCCGCAGCGTCTCGATCGCGGCGCGCCCAAACGGCCGGTCCAGCTTCTCGCGCAGGTGCCGCACGTACACCTCAACGATGTTCGGGTCGCCGTCGAAATCGAAGTCCCAGACGTGGGCCAGGATCTCGCGCTTGCTGAGCACCTCGCCGCGCCGGCGCAGCAGGAACTCCAGCAGCGACAGCTCCCGGCCGGTCAGCGACAATTCGGTCTGGCCACGCCATGCCCGCCGCGACGCCGGATCCAGACGCAGGTCCCCGGCCGTGAGCACCGCCGGCCGCTCCGGCGCCCCACGGCGCAGCAGGGCCCGCAGCCGAGCCACGAGTACGGCGTGCGAGAACGGCTTGGTCAGGTAGTCGTCGGCACCCGCGTCGAGACCCTCGACCTCGTCCCACTCGCCGTCCCGGGCGGTCAGCATGAGGATCGGCGTCCAGATGCCGTCGGCCCGCAGGGTGGCGCAGACCGTGAAGCCGTTGACGCCGGGCAGCATCAGGTCCAGCACGATCGCGTCGAACGGCTCCTCCCGGGCCAGCCACAGCCCGTCGGTGCCGGTATGCGCGACGTCCACGGCGAAGCCGTCCGCGACCAAGCCGGCCCGCAGGCCCTCCGCCAGCCGCGGCTCGTCCTCTACCACGAGCACGCGCATCGATCCCATTCTCCCGCAACGCGCCTGAACGAGCGCTGAATGACCGGCGCCCGCTAACGCGGAGCCAACCGAGAGCCGGCTGTGGTGCAAACTCACGTCCTGCCGCCGGCACGCTAGCAGGGCTTGACCTCAGCGAGCCCTGATGGGGCCTAACCTAGGTTTGGCCGGGCGGCGACGCCACCGAACGTCTCAGAGGGACCAGATGCGAATCAGCGATGTGCTCCGCGTCAAGGGCAGCAACGTCATCACCCTGACCCCCGATACGAGTGTCCGGCGCCTTCTCGCGGTGCTGGCCGAACATCGGATCGGCGCGGTGGTGGTCTCACGGGACGGCACCACGGTCGATGGCATCGCCAGCGAGCGCGACGTCGTTCGTGCGCTGGCGGAGCATGGCGAGGCGGCGTTGGCCGGACCGGTGGCGGCGATCCAGACGACCGACGTCTTCTCGTTGGGTCCTGACGCCGAACTGGAGGACCTGATGCGCCTGATGACCGACCGCCGCATTCGACATTTGCCGGTGGTGCACGAGGGTCGGCTGGTCGGCATCGTCAGCATCGGCGATGTCGTCAAGAACCGGATCGACGAGCTGGAGTCCGATCGGGCCGCATTGACCCACTACATCGAGGGCGACCGATGACGTGAATGGTGCGTGCCCAACGAAGTGGCCGAGATCGTTGCCATCCTCTCCTCGCCACGCTCGGCTCCTCTTGCCGGCATCAACCGACGACATCAGCTGTTCAGCTACCGCCAGACCGCGCCGGCGTCGACGGGAAGGGCGACGCCGGTGATGTAGCGTGCCGCGTCCGAGGCGAGGAACAGCAGTGCGTTGCTGACGTCGACCGACTCGATCCAGTCGACCGGGAGCAGGGCCGTCGCCCGCGACGCGGCCGCGAACTGCTCCTTGGTCGGGTTTGCTTCATCGGGTACGAACAGTCGGTACATCACGTCGTTCTGGATCATGTCGGTGTCGACCTGGGTCGGGTTGACCGTGTTGACCCGGATCCCGTGCGGCGCCAACTCGACGGCGAGCGTCCGCATCAGCCCCACCACCCCGTGTTTGGCCGCTACGTAGTGCGCGACGTTGGGGTAGGACTTCAGCCCCGCGACCGAGCTGGTGAGAACGATGGAGCCGCCCCGGCCGCCCGCCAGGATGTGGGGGATGGCGACCTTCGTCGTGCGCCAGACCCCGCTGAGGTTGACGTCGACCATCTCGCGCCAGGCCCGCTCGTCGAGCTGGTCGAGGGAGCCGCTCGACAGGATCCCGGCGTTGGCGGCGACGATGTCGAGCCGGCCCAGCTCCGCCACGCCGGCGTCCACGGCCGCGCGCAGGCTCGCCGTGTCGCGTACGTCGGCCACCCGCGCCACGATCCTGCGGTCGAGCGCCTCGACCTCGCGTACGGTGATGGCCAGGTCTTCCGGGGTGCTCATCGGATAGTCGACGGTGGCGAGCTGGGCACAGAGGTCGACGGCGATGATGTCGGCGCCCGCCGCGGCGAGCGTGACAGCGTGGCTGCGGCCCTGGCCTCGGGCGGCGCCGGTGACGAACGCGACCTTCCCGTGCAGCGGAGCGCTCATTTGGCCAGTACCCCCGCATCGATCGGCAGGCCGATACCTGTCACGAACCGCGCCTCGTCGGAAACGAGGAACGCGACCGCGGCGCTGACGTCGCTCGGGTCGAGCCAGGGCGTCGGCAGCAGCATCCCGGCCTGCGAGGCGGCGGCGAACTGTTCCTTGGTCGGCTGTTCGGCCTCGGGGACGAACAGCTGGTAGATCAGCGCGTTCTGGATCATGGGCGTGTCGACCTGGGTCGGGTTGACCGCGTTGACGCGGATGCCGTGCGCGCCGAGTTCCTGCGCGAGCGTCTTGGTCAACCCCATCAGCGCGTGCTTTGCCGCGACGTAGTGTGCGATCCCGCCGTACGGCCGCAGGCCCGCCGTCGAGCTCGTGATCACGATGCTTCCGCCGCCGGCGGCGACGAGGTGCGGGACGGCGACCTTGCAGGTGGCCCAGACCCCGGTGAGGTTGACGTCGAGGAGGTCGTCCCACATCTCGTCCGGCATCTCCCAGGAGGGGATGCCGCCGCTGTGGATGCCGGCGTTGGCGGCGACGATGTCGAGCCGGCCGAGCCGGGCCACGGCGTCGTCGACCGCGGTCCGCAGGCCGTCGAGGTCACGCACGTCGGCCTGGGCTGTCACGACACGGCGGCCGGTCGCGGCCACCAGCTTCGCGGTCTCGGCGAGGTCGCCCGGTGTGGACATCGGGTACGGCACGGTCGCGATCTGCCGGCAGAGGTCCACCGCGATGACGTCGGCGCCCTCCTCGGCGAGCCGGACGGCATGGCTGCGGCCCTGACCTCGGGCCGCGCCGGTGACCAGCGCGACCTTCCCTTCCGCACGTCTGGCGGGCATGGGCAGCTCCTTTACAGCACAGGGGTGCCGCCCCGGCCCACGACCATCCAGATCGACACGGAGTCGACGTCGAACGGGTTGTGGAGCCGGTGTGGCGTCATGGAGTCGAAGCGGATCGAGTCGCCGACGGAGAGCTCGTAGTGTGTGAAGCCGACCTGGATGTTGAGCCTGCCGGAGATGACGCAGCCGTATTCCAGGCCGCGGTGATGGATCAGGCTGTCGGCCGGGCAGGACTCGCCGCCGGGGGAGTAGACGACGTGCAGGAAGTCGTTTTCGGGGTCGTGGTCGGCCGTCAGCCGGCCCCACACGGCCCGGTCCATGCGCAGCTCGTGGCGGCGGTCGCCGCGCTGCACGGGTGAGCCCGGGTCCACGTTGACCGCGTCGGCCTCGAACGGCCGGGCCAGCCCGCGCTGGATCAGTCGCAGCCGGCCGCCGTCGGGCTGCGAGGGCACGGCCGGCTCGGCGGCGCGCGCCCGGGCCGGCTCGTCGGACGCTGTCGGCATCAGGTCGTCGAGGAGCACGCCGAGCTCGCTCGCGATGGCGTAGAGCGTGCCGACCGAGGGCTTGGTGCGGCCGAGCTCGACCTGGGAGATGAAGCTCGGCGACACAGCGACCCGTCTGGCCATCTCGCGTACGGACATCCCCGCCGTCAGCCGCGCCTTCCGCAGCTTCTGCCCCACCGCGTCAAGGGGAGAGGTGGGTTCGCTTGATGTGGTCATGGGGCCGCCGTTCACTGGGTCACCGTTTCGCTAACTGAAGGATTCGCAGGCAGGGTGCTATGTCATGGCAGGACCCAGCCTCCGTCCACAGTAAACGCCGCACCGTGGATGAAGTCAGCCTCGTCGCTGGCCAGGAACAGCGCCATGTGGGCGATCTCCTCCGGCCGACCCCATCGACCGGCGGGCGTGCCGGCGACGGCCGCGTCGACGTGTGGGTTGCGCCCCTCGGGCGTGAGCAGGTGGCCTGTCATTCCGGTGTGGATCGCACCGGGGCAGATGGCGTTGGCCCGGATGCCGTGCTTGCCGTAGTCGAAGGCGAGCTGCTTGGTGAAGCCGAGCAGCGCGTGCTTCGAGGAGGTGTAGGCGGCGCCGCCACCACCAGCCACGAAGGACGAGATCGAGGCGGTGTTGATGATGACGCCCTTCTTCTGCGCGAGCATCGGCGTGAGCACCGCGCGCGAGAAGAGGAACGGCCCGGTGATGTTGACGGCCAGCGTGCGGTTCCACAGCTCGTCGGAGGTCTCGCCCGCCGGGGTGTAGTCGTCGAGGACGCCGGCGTTGTTGCAGAGAATGTCGACCCGACCGAACTGCTCCAGCGTACGGGCGACGACGCGCTCCACGTCGGCCCGGTTGGACACGTCGGCGGTCTCGGCCACGCCGCGCCCGTCGTCGAGCAGATCCACGGTCTCCTGCACGGGGTCGCTACGCAGGTCGACGGCCACGACGGTCGCCCCGTTGACGCTGAACTCCCGCGCCATGGCTCGGCCCATGCCGGATCCGGCTCCGGTGATGATCGCGATCCGGTCGTCGAGCTTCATCGTGGTCTCCTTAGCGGGTAGGTGTCCTCCGCCAGCCGCCGCGCGGCGGTGACGATGTCGGCCTCGCTCGGGATCCACACCCGTTCGAGGCTGGGGGCGTACGGTGCCGGCGCGGACGGTGCGCCGACGCGCAGGACAGGGGCGTCGAGAGACCAGAAGCCCTCGTCGACGGCGAGCGCGGCCAGTTCGGCGCCGACGCCGAACTCGGTGACCGCCTCGTGGACGATCATCAGCCGGTTGGTGCGGCCGAGGGACTCGAGCACGGTCTCCCGGTCGAGCGGGGCGATCGTGCGTAGGTCGACCACCTCGGCGTCGATGCCCTCGGTCGCGAGCGTCTCGGCGGCGCGCAGCGAGAGCTGGGCCATGCGCGACCACGAGACGATCGTCAGGTCTGTGCCCGGCCGCATGATCCGGGCCCTGCCGAGGGGCACCCGGTGGTCGGGGGCGGGCATCGTCGCCTTGCGCTCGTAGAGCAGCCGGTTCTCGATGAAGACGACCGGGTTGTCGTCTTCGATCGCGGTGCGGAGCAGCCCGTACGCGTCATCCGCCGTGCTCGGCATCACCACGGTCAGGCCGGGGATGTGCGCCAGCAGCGCCTCCAGGCTCTGCGAGTGTTGGCTGCCCGAGGAGCGCCCGGAGCCGAACTGGGTGCGCACGACCATCGGCACCGTCACCGCGCCGCCGGTCATGAACCGCAGCTTGGCCGCCTGGTTCATCAGCTGGTCGAGGCAGGTGCCGAGGAAGTCGAGATACATCAGCTCGACCACCGGCCGCAGCCCGGCCATCGCCGCGCCGACGCCGAGCCCCATGATCGCGGTCTCGGAGATCGGGGTGTCGAGCACCCGCCCGGGGAACTCCGCCGCGAGCCCGCGCGTCAGGCCGAACACGTTGCCACCGCCGACGTCGATGCCGGCCAGGAAGACCGCCGGGTCGTCGGCCAGCGCGTCGTGCATGGCCTGACGGAGGATGCGCGAGGTGGAGACCGGTTTCGTGGCCTCGGGTGACGGGCGCGCCGGCCGCTCGGCCACGCTGGGGCGCGGGCTGCTCACGAAGTCGAGAACGGTCGCGGGGTCGGGCTCGGGTGACCGCGCCGCGAACTCTTCCGCGGCCGCGACCTCGCGGGCGACGTCTTCGTCGACCTCGGCGAGTTCGTCGGCGCTCACGCCGAGGGAGGCGAGGCGGGCGCGCGTGACGGTCAACGGGTCGGTGGGCGGCTCCTCCGAGGAGCGGTAGCTCTGCGGGTCGCCCTCGTAGTGCCCGCGCACCCGGAGCGTCACCGCCTCGACGAACCGCGGACCGCCGCCGGCGCGTACCTCCGCGAAGACGGAGCTCATGGCTGACTCCACGGCCTCGACGTCGTTGCCGTCGACGGTCCGGAACGGCAGCCCGTAACCCCCGGCCCGCTCCGCGAGCGGAACGGCGTGTTGCTCGCTGGTCCGGGAGAACTCCGAGAACCCGTTGTTCTCGCAGGCGAAGACGACCGGCAGGCGCCAGAGCGCGGCCAGGTTGACCGCCTCGTGGAAGGCGCCGGTGGCGACGGCGCCGTCGCCGAAGAACGCGATCGCGATCGCGTCGGAGCCGCCGGCGCGTAGTGCGTGTGCGGCGCCGACCGCGATCGGCAGCCCGGCGCCGACGATGCCGTTGGCCCCGAAGATGCCGAGCGTCGGGTCGGCGACGTGCATGGACCCGCCGCGCCCTCGGCAGGTGCCCGTCTGCTTGCCCATCAGCTCGGCGAACATGCCGGCCGGGTCGAGTCCCTTGGCCAGCACGTGCCCGTGGCCCCGATGGGTCGACGTGATGACGTCGTCGTCGCGCGCCCGGAACAGGGTGCCGACGGCGACCGCCTCCTGACCGACCGACAGATGCACGAAACCCGGGATGACGCCGCCGCTGTAAAGGACCGCGATCCGCTCCTCCATCTTCCGGATCAACACCATCCGCCGGTACGCGGTGAGCAACTCGTCGCGGTTCACCGGCGCTCGCCCCGACCCGCGTCCAGTTCCCGGACCGCGGTCTCGCGCAGCCGGAACTTCTGCACCTTCCCGCTCTCGGTGCGCGGCAGCCGGTCGGTCACCAGCAGGTATTCGGGCAGCTTGTGCTTGGCGATCTCGTACCGCAGCAGGAACCCACTGATCTCCCGCAGCGTCGGCGGTGGCGCACCCTCCGCCGTGACGACGACCGCGCAGGCGCGCTCGCCGAGCGTCTCGTCCGGGACACCGACGATCGCGACGTCGGCGACCGCCGGATGGTCGAGGAGGTAGTCTTCGACCTCCTTGACGCTGATGTTCTCGCCGCCGCGCACGATGATGTCCTTCACCCGGCCGGCGATCGTGATGCCGCCGTCGGGCGTGATCGTCGCCAGGTCGCCGGTGCGAAACCAACCGTCCACTGTGAACGACTCGGCCGTGTGCGCCGGGTCGAGATAGCCGAGGCAGAGTTCCGGCCCACGCACCTCGAGCTCGCCGACGCCGCCGACCGGGTCGGCGAGGCGCGCCTGGGACGAGCCGGTGAGCCGCCCGTCGGTGTCCGCCAGGATGCGCGGCGGGTCGTCGGGGCCACCGCAGGTCACCGTCGGCATCTCGGTCAGCCCGTAGGCGCGGACCACGACGGCGTCGAGCACCTCGGTGGCCCGGCGGACCAGGGTGGGCGGGACGTCGGCCCCGCCACATACGAAGCCCGTCAGCGCGCAGCCGGCACCGCGCTTGGCGTATTCGTCGGTGAGTCCGCGCAGGAACGGCGTCGCGCCGACGCTGAACGTGCACGCATTGGCCTCGACGAGGTCGACGCCGGCGGCCGCGTCCCATTCGGCTTGGAGCACGACCGCGCCGCCGATCAGCAGCGGCATCATCACCCCGTACACGAGGCCGGTGATGTGTCCGACCGGCGACGGCATGTAGACGCGGTCGCCGTCGAGCCCGAAGAGCCGGACGATCGACCAGGCGTCGCTGAGCAATGTCCGGTGGCTGTGGAGGACCCCTTTCGGGGTGCCGGTCGTGCCGGAGGTGAACATCAGTACGCAGACGTCGTCGAGGCCGGCCTCAAGCTCAGGGTCGGCCGCCGGGACGACGGATCCCCCGTCCCGCACGGTCAGCACCGGCACCTCGACGCCGGCCCGGGCCGCCGCCGTCGCGATCAGCTCCGGGTGGTGCGTGCCGCGATATTCGGCCGGCGCGACGAACGCGGCGACGTCGACGGCCGCGAAGATCCGGCCCAGCTCCGCCGCCCGGAAGTTGACCGGAACCGGGCAGACCACCGCACCCATGCCCCAGAGTGCGTGGACCGTGGCGACGGCCTCCCACCAGTTCGGCAGCTGCACGCCGACGACGTCGCCGCGCCGGACCCCGGCCGCCCGCAACCGGGCCTGCGCGACGGCGATCGCCGCCAGCAGCGCGTCCGAGTCGAGCCGCGTCGCGCCGTCGACCACCTGGAGGCGCCCGCCGTCGGCGCGCAGGCTGGCCACGAGTGCGGCCGGGGTGGCGGTCGTCAGCGCCTCGGCTTCGGCGAAACGCAGGGTCGGGGTCCAGGTGCGGGTGAGCATGGTCGTCAGAGCTCGCGGACCGGGTTCGGGTTGCTGCCGGGGAGCACCGCGTGTCCACCGTCGACCGGCAGGGCGACACCGGTGATGTCGCGGGCGTCGTCGGAGGCGAGGAAGACCACCGCCCGGCTGATGCTGTTGGGGGAGAGCAGGCCACGACCGGCGAGCGCCGACCAGCCGTACGCGTTGTGCCGCCGGTCCTGTGGCGTGCCGCCCGGCTGGCCGGCCATCATGTCGTAGGCGCCCTGCCAGTCGTTCATCTTCGTGTCGACGATGCCGGGACAGACCGCGTTGCACCGGATGTTGTATTCGCCCAGCTCGACCGCCGCGTTGCGCATGAGCCCGAGCACGCCGTGCTTGGCCGCCACGTAGTGGGTCATGCCGGCGCCGGCCTCGAAGCCGTTGACCGAGGAGGTCAACACGATCGCGCCGCTCTTCTGCTCGATCATGACGGGTACGACGGCCTTCAGCGACCGCCACGCGCCGGTCAGGTTGATGTCGAGCATCTCCTGCCACTGGCCTTCGGTGATCTCCCAGAGCCGGCCGAGCGCCCAGATCCCGGCGTTGGCGACGAGGATGTCGATCCGGCCCAGCTCGGCCACGCCCCGGCTGACCGCCGCTTCCAGCCCGGCGCTGTCGCGGACGTCGCACTCGACCGCGACCACCCGCCGGTCGAGGCTCTCGATCTCCTTCGCGGTGGCGTCCAGTTCGGCGCGCGTCGCCAGCGGGTACGGCGCGGTGTCGACGTCGTGGCAGACGTCGACGGCGATGATGTCGGCGCCGGCCTCGGCCAGCGCGAGGGCGTGCGAACGGCCCTGGCCGCGCGCGGCACCGGTGACGAACGCGACGTGTCCGGTCAGGTCAGGCATTGTTCCTACTCTCCTTCGAGATCAACCGGGTGAGGCCGCCGGCCGACGGGCGGACCGTGCTGATGATCAGCGCGACGATGGTGAGCGCGCCGACCACGATCAGATATCCGCCGGTCGGCAGGTTGACGAACGGGATGAAGTCCTGCACCTCGGCGACGAAGACGGCGCCGAGCACGCAGCCGACGGCCGACCCGCGCCCGCCGGCCAGCAGGGCGCCGCCGATCACCGGCACCGCGATCGACAGCAGCACGTAACCGGACCCTGAGCTCGGGTCGCCGACGCCCGTCTGGGCCGCGAGCACGACCGCACCGAGGCCGGCGATCGCCCCGGCCACCACGAACATCCCGGCCCGGAACCGCCCGGTCCGCACCCCGAGCTGCGCGGCGCGCGGCGCGGAGTAGCCGGTCGCGCGCGAGCGCAGGCCGGACCGGGTCGCGTTGACCCAGACGTCGACCACGATCGCCAGCACGACGATCACCAGGAAGAACCCCGGGATGTACGCGACGCCTTGGCCGAGCATCGTGGCCAGGTCGTTGTTGATGAGCCCCGCCGGCTCGGGGCGCAGGATCCGCCCGACGCCCAGGAAGACGCCGAGCGTGGCGATCGTGGCGATCACGGCGGTGATGCGTAACCGCACGACCAGCAGCCCGTTCACGGCCCCGAGCACCGCCCCGGCCACGATCGCGATCCCGAACAGCAAGGCCGGCGACGTGGTCGGGAAGAACGAGAGCAGGACGACGATCAGCCCCATCTGCGAGCCGATCGACGCGTCTATCTCCCCGACGAGCAGGACCGGCAGCTGCGCCAGCGCGGCGAGCGCCAGCGGGAGGCTCAGCTGCAGGATCGCGCCGAGGTTGTCGATGGTGCCGAAGTTGGCGTCGCGGTAGGCGCCGTAGAACCACAGCCCGACGAGGAGGACGCCGAGCAGGCCGAACGTCGCCGGGGTCAGCGTCAGCTGGCGTCGGGGCCGTCGTGCGGGACGGGCCTTCGCGTCCTGTCGATGCTCGCGCTCTTCCTGCTGCTCCTTCGCGGTGCTGAACGCGTGGACGATCGCCTCCTCCGTCACCTCGTCGCCGGACAGCTCCGCCACGTCGCGGCCGCGGGCCAGCACGACGACGCGGTCGGCCAACAGCCTCAGCTCGCTGGCGTCGCTGGAGGTGAAGACGACCGCCGTGCCCTGCTCGGCGACCGCCACGAGCGACCGGTAGATGTCGAACCGGGACCGCACGTCGACGCCCTCGGTCGGCTCCTCGATCAGGAGCACCTTTGGCTGACGGGCCACGGCCCGGCCGATGGCCACCTTCTGCTGGTTGCCGCCGGAGAGGGTGGCCACCGGCTGCTCGATCGAGCCGCGGGCCAGGTCGTAGGCGTCGGCCAGCTCCTTGGCTCGGGCGACCTCGCGCCCCCGGCGCAGCCACCGCCACCACCGGCCGCTCGACGCCTCGAGCGCGAGCGTGTAGTTCTCCCGGATCGACAGCAGGCTGGAGAGCGACTCCTGGCGGCGGTCGGAGCTGACGAAGACGGCCCCGACGTCGACGGCGGCCTCGGCCCGGCGCAGCGACGCGCCGTCGACGCTGACGTCGCCGCCGCCCTGGCCGTCGCCGGCCAGGGCCCGGATCAGCTCGCCTTGGCCGTTGCCGGCCGCGCCGCCGATCCCGACGATCTCCCCTCGGCGTACGGCGAGGTCGATCGGGCCGCAGTCCGCCGCCCGCAGGCCCGTGCTGCGCAGGACCACCGGCGCCTCGGCGTCGTGGACGGCTGCCCGGCGGGTGAACGCCGTCACCTCGCGGCCGGCCATGTGGCGCACCAGCTGTTCGGTGCTGGCTCCCTCGGTCGGCAGTTCGGCCACGAGCACGCCGTCGCGCAGGATCGCGATGTCGGAGGTGACGGCGAGCACCTCATGGAGTCGGTGGGTCACAAAGACGACGCAGGCCTGGCGTTCCGCCGCCGCGCGCATGCTGTCGAGCACCCAGGCGACGCCGCTTTCGTCCAAAGAGGACGTCGACTCGTCGAAGAGGATCACGTCGGGCTGCCGGGCCAGCATCGCCGCGATCTCCACCAGGCGCTTCTCGTTGTTGGCGAGGTCGCCGGTGCGGCTGTTGAGCTCGATCCCGCCCAGCCGCGCGTCGTCGAGCACCGCCCGCTGCCAGGGCTTGCCGTTGGCGGCGGGACGGAGCGCGGGCTCGACGATGAGGTCGAGGTTCTGTGCGACGGTGAGCTCGTCGATGAGCGAACCGTCCTGGTAGACGCAGGCGATCCGGGCGGCCGACCCGGCCGGGTCAGCTCCGTCGAAGCTGACCCGGCCCGCGTCGGCCTGGTGTATCCCGGCGACGATCTTCACGAACGTCGACTTGCCGGAGCCGTTCTCGCCGATCAGACCGTGGACGGCGCCGCGGCGGAACCGCGCCGTCATCCCGCTGAGGGCGGTGGTGGGCCCGAACGTCTTCGTGACCGCCTCGGCGGTCAGGCCGCTCCCGGGGTGCGGGCCGGTCGCCGGCGCGAGCGCGACCGCACCCGGTCCGGTGTTACGTCCCATCCTTGGCTCCTTCTGTCGATGTGCCGGTTCAGCCCGCCGAGAGGACCGTCTTGAGCAGCGAGTCCGGCATCAGCGTCGGCCCAGGGGCGTTCGCCGGCTGGTCGGCGAGGTAGTCGCCCTTCTTCGCCAGGACGAACGGGAGCGGGAAGATCAGCATCGGGGCGACCTCTTTGCCCGCGAGGTGGTTCATCAGCGCCGAGAGCGCGATGGCCCCCTCGAAGTTGATGCTGCTCGAGTACGCGAGCTGCCACTCGTTGGGCGTGCCCTGGTCCTTCTCCCACATCTGCAGCAGCGAGTTGTCGGAGGTCCAGGTAACCTGCGCCGGGACCTTCACCTTGGCCTTCTCGTAGGTCTGGACGATGTTGACCGTCTGCTTGGCGTAGTCGTACAGAACCGCGTCGACCTTCTTGCCGGTCGAGATCAGCGCGGTGGTGGCCGTGACGGCCCCGCCCTCGGTCCAGCTCGTGTTCGACTTGTTGACGACCTTGATGTCCGGCGCGTTCTGCTGGAACCACTTCTCCGCGCACGCCTGCCAGCCGGCGCCTTGTGGGTTGCCCGGCGTGCCCGTGAAGAAAGCGACGTTGCCCGTGTTGTTGAGCATTTTCGCGGTCGTCTGGGCCATCTGGTCGCCGTCGTCGCAGAAGTCGGAGGCGACCTGCGAGACGACCGCTCCGGCCGCGTCCTTGCCAGGGATGCCGCCGTACGCGACGACCGGGACCCCGGCGTTGGTGGCCTGCTGGTAGGCCGCCGTCATCGCCGGCCCGAAGTCGTCGTAGGTGACGATGCCGGTGACCTTGCGGGCGATCAGCGTCTTCAGGTTGGCCTGCATCGTCTGCAGGTTGCCGTCGGCCTGTAGGTAGATGACCGAGCCGATGTTCGGGTACGACGTGGCCTGCAGCGTGATCTGGGCCCGGGTGATGTGGCGCCACAGGTCGGATCCGGCGCCGTCGAGGATCGCCAGGGTCAGCTTGCCGTCGCCGATCTTGCAGGTC
>Ga0193743_1001581_pt1 | contig 16891 bp, 16 predicted proteins | sample L2c2metaG_FD_143038 | JGI IMG/M metagenome (GOLD analysis project Ga0193743, IMG submission 143038) | Soil microbial communities from a riparian zone of the East river system, Colorado, United States - L2c2 | ecosystem: Environmental > Terrestrial > Soil > Riparian zone | place: USA: East River...
AGAATAGATTGCAGTATCGCTAATATAGTCCTTGAAAAGTTTGAGACATATCCAAGCAGTGGATACCGAGGAAGTATAAAAGTGACGACTCGGCCAACTGCCGAACATCTGATCATAGTATAATAAAGGCCTCCTCAGCCAAACAGTTATGCAATGCTATGGGTTTTCAACCAAATTTCTAAGGAGACGAAGAAGACCAACAAGTTTCACAGCGGACGTTACGGTGTGACACTGCAGTAGATTATGATATTATCAGATAATTATTATATGATATCACGGTCACGTCACTTCTTTGTGATAGCGTGACAAGGTGACATGCTTTGAACTTCACTGTCTCTTGTCATAGTATATTGGTTGAAGGTGCTTATTATAACTTCATTCTCCAAGCTTGGGCCCTGCGGCACGGCTAATGTCCACCGATGAGCTGGAAGAGCTCGTACACAATCCTTTTGCGGAAGACAATGATTATTTATCAGAGTCAAATCTCGCCCACGGATTTTCCAGCTCATCTGTTCCCAATCTCCGTAACCCACAGCCGGCATTACCCCTGAGCGAACAAAACTCGGTCAAAGGGATTATTGGTGAACGGGGGAAACACAGCCATTCTGTCCCGGAAATTAGCATTGTACCACACAGTGATGGCCTACATCCTCTCAAATTAGCGCTGGCAACACAGAATGACATCGTTCCATACGACTTGGGCGTCACAAGACCACATCTATCGCGCATTATTAACGAAAGGACCCTGATGAATGTCAAATCGTCCGATGTGGAGGACACTTTAACAATCAAGACGCCATTAGCCCCCGAGGAAGAGACAGAAGTTATTGTCCACCAAGCGAGTCCCTTCGAACTTCTTCCAGCTTTTTTCTTACTGACGTGTTCAATCGTTCTCAGGTTGCTCCAAAAGATTCTTTGGCTGGCATATCATTAAAGTATGGTATCTCTTTGGCAAACCTTCGAAGAGCAAACCAGCTCTGGGCGACTGATTCAATCCATCTTCGCGATGTGCTATACATTCCTACCGAGCAGGCCTCTCGAGCTCGCGAGTTCATGCCGGAATCGCAGCTTATTGCTATCACCTCCGAATCGCAGGAGCCGGGCGCTTCTACCCGCGTACAACCAATTTACAATTCCCCGTTCACAGAAGAGAGCGTCGAGCCTTCTTCAACAAGCCCTCTGATCCCCATCCGCAGAGTGCTCTCTAGCCAACTCTCTTTCTTTCCCCCTTCGTCAAATAAAAATCTGGAGTCCAGTTTAAATGGGCACTTTTGGGATGCCAGTACTCAGCCATATCCCAGTGACAGCCATAAATCTCCAGTTGGATCCAACAGCCGATATATATCGTCTCCAGCCAGTAATTCCCTTAACACGATTCTCACGGCCCTCCCCATCGCTGCCTCCACTCGGAACGAAATAATTACGAGGTTGTCGTTCGATAGCGGTAGCTCTAGTTTCAGCGACAGATCCCCTACTAATTCTGACGAAGATATTGGGCACGAGCTAGACGATGTGGCAAAATACAAGTCTTCTCATGTCGCCAAGACTGTATACAAAGACGTTGACGAAATGTCAATGCCTACTTCGAAAGCCTCACATTATCCACTTCATTCTGAGATTTTATCAAATCAACAAGCTTCACGAATTACCCCATCTTCATCTCTTCCAAAGAACTCTTATGTTCGCTCCTTATCATCGACGTCACCACCACGATTTTACGTTTCGCAGGCTTATGAGGCTTCTGTTCGGACGTATCAGATGGAACCTTCCCCTGAAATGCAGCTTCCCACCTTTCGAAATCATACTGTCGGCCACTCCTCGGGGAAATGGGCACAAGGAAAGTCAGGGTCATAGAGAATTGGTTGATGTGGATAAGATCGGATGCAAGGCGCATATCATCAGAAAGTTCGATCAAGTTCCATACTGACTTCCACCTGGTTCCTCCAACTTAGAAACGCCATAACATCGCTTTCACAAGCCCAATCTGCATTTGATCAGATGCAGGTCATTGTACATCAGCCACTAAATCTGCAATGGCCATAAAGAGATTCTACCTCAGCCATTCAGTCCTGGTCCATTCACCGCGGCAGTTTCTTTGGGTCGAGATAAAATCTCAACGTTGCACGTCCTTCACTCCGTCTACCACGTGATAATTATGTGGGTCGTCCTCTCCATAGCTGGGAAGCTTTGCAGAATTCTGGGGCTAGGTTGAATAATTCTACCGGAATTAGAACACGGATGAACTTGCTCCGATCTACTTTGGGAAGCCAGACACGTCGCCAACCGGGAGGCTCGTGGTACAACCTTTTTGCAAAGGTTCTTTTCTTCGAGAACTCACCCCTTGTGTGATCACGTTCCAGCGCTCGCATGGGAGATCTGCATCTATTTGCAGATTCTATCCTGTGATTAGATGGCGAAGCGTCTCTGCATCCATTACACACTGAACTTGGAAGACCTTGGTGTTCCTAACTTCCTATCGGACCGTACACCTATTGTTTTCTACAATATAACATCAACATCTGTATACTTCTCGAGCACACGACATAATCAATGGAAGGTGGAACATCACTTTTTGGGGAATTCTCCGTGCTTCTATCGACGCAATTATCCTTAGAGCAATCTCCGTCTATCCAGTGTGGCACTGAACGCAAACTATATCATTTACAGCAATGGTTTTTTGTGACCAGTGGCTGACCGCGACCATAGCCATATGGTCGCGATCGAGACAAACCCTGATATGACATTGCATCTTGAAAGGATGGAATGATGTAATTCAAATTCGAAACCGACTTCGAACTCAGTTTCCAACTTCTTAAACCATGTCATAATGGTGTTGGATTTTTCGGCCTACCGTTGGCTTACTTCATAGTTGCATTACAGGCAGCTTTCTCGCCAGTCCTGAGATTCGACGTGCCACCTCAATTCTCATCACTATGCGTACGTGGTGACAAGCGAGCTCGGCATAAATGATTAATTCTCCTGGTTCGACGCGCCACCGATAAAGAAGCTCGGCAGAAAAGATAAATTCTCCTGGTTCTCCACCAATCTATATACCTGGTGTTCTTCTAGTTACTTTGCAGGCAGATACCCTCAGTCATATGTACCTTTAAATATGCCGAAGGTGCGCAACGGCATCATCGGTCGCATTTTATATTATATTCCGTAAATAATCGTTAGCCAAATGTATGGATGTTAAGTAATTTATGCTAATGGCCGATCATAAGATTGACCTACCCACAGTCCTGTGGAGACGATCTTATAGCAACGAATATCGCTAACGTGAGTAGATTTGAGGTTGACTGAAAGTAAATGACCTTGAAATGACACAGTTCTATAGCTTAGAGTATTCACTAAGATGACCTGTAGATAACTGAGTTATTCTTGGAACTAACAACCCAGCCCGTGCTTCAAAACCCTTTCGCATAATCACCTTGTTCGTAGAACGCCTCAACGCGAGCGATGATAGCACTGAGAGCGGCTAGCCATTTATCCAGCTCCTCACTGAGCTTCTCTTGGGTGGCAGGCTCACCACCATTAGGGTCGGAGGCAAGCTTTGCGTAGAAATCGTTGCGCAGTGGGCAAGCTCTCATGGCGACCTGAGATTGGCACCATGAGAAGATTTCGAAGGACAATAATAAAATGGATGCTCACCGAGAACAAGCCTTTGACAACGAAGTTGTGAAATTTCTTCAAAGTGCCTTCATAGGATTGCGTAAATGCAGGGGCAAGCTCGGCGGATTTGTTGTTCTGTGCATTTTCGAGGGCTTTGCAGGTGAAAGACAAGCCGCGGAGCAGCCATAAAAGACCCTCCGTGGCAGTGCGCTTCTTCTCGTCTTTCTCGTTCCGAATAAGGTGTTCAAGAGTAGCAGAAAGTGTGGGTGTAGCTTCATATCTAGCCCGAACTTTCTACATAATAACGTAGTGTGTCAATTTATTTGCATTGGACAGGAATGAAATGTATTTCACGGCGATGTTACCCTTCAAATCGATCTGCACAATGGAAAATGCTGCGGATCCCAACAGATCTAAAAGCACCCTTGAGAAAATGGTCAAGGCGATTTACTGTGCATGGACGTACCGAACATTCCAACAAGGCCTTCTGCCGCCAGAAGAAAATCAACAGTATCAACACCTTCATCAGTGACAGGGACCTCTGCGAATGACTTAAGATTTGATGAGCATCTTTCACGGATTTCAACCGATAACGATTATCACCTTAATGGTTTCAAGATAGGGTGCCATCGCGTTGAATGTACGGATGGGAGATGATGGATTTGTGTATCAACCAGTTGTCCTTTTGTGACCCTCAGCGATCTAATCTTATCAAATCAGTACTCTTGACCACTGATGCCTCACGCTGATTCTTCCTTGGTTCCTGAACAGTGGGTGGAAAGTCCCCTTTGTTGATCATGATTGGCTCTGAAAACAAGCATCGATTAGCATCCAGACGAAAACAGAATTCTGGGAGCATGTACATACTCAGTTAGAGGGTTTATTTGAAGGACAAAGGCATTGGGTAAGGGTCTCAGAAACATTGAACATTTATGGTTCACTAGAAACATCCTCAGATCTCGAACCTTTCGAATGCCTCATCCCTCATATTCAGTTCTCTGCTATCATTCCCAAAATATTTTGGAAGTGCCGATGATCATGCTGTCAATTGGTGTGGTGAGGCCATGAACTATCTATCTACCGCAGTATCGCCGTCTCGTCCTGATTCTAATCCTACCAGGCTTCTACATCGATTCAACCCTCTTTCCTTCTCCTCGACTTCGGGTGTCCGACAGTTTGGCGGATGACTCACATCGATTACTGCTCGGCCCATTCTGTGGGAAGCCTGCTTGTCAGTTTATTCAAACTGCTCCAGGAATGGCCAGGGGGGTCTGTGCCGATGCTTATCTCCAAGCTAAGACCATAGTGGTTCCAGAAGTCGACTTGTACCCAGGGCATATCGCGTGCGATGGTGAAACAAAGAGTGAGATTGTTTGTCCGCTAATTCTTGACATTGAAGGCGGACCTCGCGTCCTGGGTGTCTTGGATTTGGATTGTCTTGCGCCAAATGGTTTTGACCACGAAGATAAGATTGGTCTGGAAAAAATAGCCAGTTTAATTGTCAAAGCATGTAATTGGTAGCAAATTCAGATAATAATGAGTCAAATCATCTAACTGCTACCCCTTTGCCACGCCAGAAACTCCTTATGCAGCTTTGCCTGAGTTGTGTGGTCCTTCTGTACATTCTTCGCCCGATTCTTGCTTAATTCTTTGCCTTCACCATCCGTCAACGGTATTCCCGACTCATCCCATGAGCTGAATGTTCCTTGCGGGACATTAGGAGGTTTAAACATATCTTGTGGGGAGACCCGCCCTTTCTCTATTTTTTGCTGCCGCTTCTGCCGCTCAACTTCTATTGCTGCCGCCTTTTTTGCAGCTTTGGCTTCTAGAATAGCCCGTTTTTCTTCTCTGGCCCTCACTAGTTCAGCCGGAGAAACCAATTTTACGAGAGCTTTCCCGTCTGGTGAGATTCCAACAGGTAAGGGAAATAGCAGCGTATCCAGTAAGAGACCTACCTTCTTGATCATCTAAAGCAACTCCTAAGGGGACCAGGTCCGAGTCACGAAGCTTGTCACAGAGAGCGAGGATATCCTTCAACGCGGTATCACCTTTTCCTATGGCAAGTTGTCGCACGCCGTCTCGGAAAGAAGACAATGCCCTAAGATAAGGCATCAATGTCTCTTCCCGCTGGCAGTTGTGAAAGATTAGTAAACATGTTCCCCGTAAATAAGACGGAGAACGTACGTCTATATTCCCACTAGTCTCATCTTGTTGACCCCAGCCAAGCTCTGTTTTCTCACCTTCTCCGAGTCCAAACATGCGGAGCATCTTTCCCATCCACTGGGCGATATTTTGAATCAATGTTATGTTCAGCGATTTACCGCGAGAATTGATATACACGTTCGTCCGCGAAATGAGATCGCGCAGGGCATCAACAGCCGCTGGTGTATTAAAAGAGTCGCAGAGGGCTTCTCTGAACTCAATCTGGCTTTGGTAGAAACTTTGAAAGGAATAGTTTAGATCTTCTATTTTTCAGAACGATAGAATAGCAAATACCTTGCTAACAACTCTTGTTCGGGGGCTTCGAAGTGGTGATGCCCGTCGGATGCTGTGCCTTGACCCTTAGCCTGGCTTACAAGGGCTTTGATAGTGGTAAAAAAGTTCTAGCGTATGTCTATGAGTATTCTTGGGTTGATTATCAGGCTAGATCAACAAACGAACGTTTATTGTGGCCTCAAGATTGCGGACTTCCCCGGTCATCAATGATTCCGAGAAGTCAACCTTCGCATTCCAAAGCTGGGTCAAAAACGAAAGTCGTAATTGACGTGGGGTAAATTTCTCTAGAATTTCCTGTGATAAAGATAGTCAGTCTCGTAATGTTTCAATTTGAACTAACCTACATCAATCGTGATGAAATTCTTCAATGATTTGCTCATTTTTAACCCTTCGATATGGAGATGGCCCGTATGAAGGAAGTAGTTCACCCAAGAGTTGCAATTGTGATATGCCTTGGAATCTCAGATTAAAGGTGAAAACAGCGATTGACATGGGACCTACTTCGGACTGAGCAATTTCGTTGTCATGATGGGGAAAGGCAAGATCAACCCCTCCCGAATGAATATCCAAGCTGTCCCCAAGGATAGCAGTGGCCATGACAGAGCATTCAATGTGCCATCCAGGACGGCCGGGACCCCAAGGTGATGGCCAAGAGGGTTCTCCCGGTTTTGACGCCTTCCAGAGTGCAAAATCAGCCACTGATCGTCGACCAGTCTTATTTGCCAAGGCACCTGCAGCACCGGTCATTATTTTGACGATTGATAGACTTGGTAATGTTCACCTTCTCCTTCCTCCAAGAGCTCGCGGTTATTTTTGCTCCACGGTTCAAGTTTGGCGTAATGATGGCCATCCGATTTGTCAAACGTCAAAGTGTTAAAGTAAACGCTCCCTTCAGCTTCATACGCAAAGCCGTTCGAGATAATACGTTCCACGAATGTCACGATCTCGGGCACGTATTCTGTCACCCGAGTTAAAGTGTCAGGCTCGCGAACTCGTAACCGGGCCATATCTTCGAAAAATTTGCCTTCCCAATAAGCTGCCAATTTCCTGGATATAGCTGGGTCTGTTACTGTAGATTTGTACTACAATGTGTGAACATCCTGTGCAACCTGCGCTACTCAACCCACTCACCTGAGAGTCCAAAAAGAGGGCCAGGATATCCTTTGAACCATCGATCAATTGATGAGCTACTACTTGGCCTATATTTTCACCCCCAATTTGAGATTGTGCAATCTGGATGGCATGTAGGCTGCGCCGCTATATCATCCATTGTTGAGCAGAAGGTCGAAAAGTCATTGGGTGAGCATACTGCAGAAGTAAAATACAGGTCAAACTTTCCCTCTCTTTTCAAGGATTCTTGTCTCCATTCAGCATTGTTGTTCAACTCTGAGATACGTGTCCAAGCCTCATCCTCGTTTCCATCTCTAGGTTTGATATTTTCTGGAACACCCTTGCTAACGCGGTCTCGGACGTAGGTTCTCCAAGCATTGCGTACTTGCGAAAGTAGGTTGGGAGTAAGAGCATTTGTTTGAGATCGGAAGGTGTCGAAAAGGTGGTCTTGTCGGGCTCTTTCGATAATCTTATTTTATGGTCAGTGATCTGAGAAGCACCCGTTTGTTTATCCTTTGGCTGACCTTGTCGTCAATGTCTGTAACGTTCATTACAAAATGAACGTCGTAGCCGAAATAATCTGTCAATATACGTCTTAGAACATCTTGAGTAACATAATTTCTATGTGAATGAGTGCCTCGTCAAGTTGGATGTCATATCAATCTTGCAAAGCCTCACCTGGCGTGTCCCATATGTGCAGTATCATAGACTGTAGGACCGCAATTGTACCACTTAACATGACGACCACGGCGAGGAACGAATTCGGTCTTTTGGAAACTTTAGAATAATTTTATAAATGATAGAAGCATAGTTCTTACCTTTGTTTTCGTCAGTGAATTGTATATCCGGAGGACAGGTTCCTCTACTTGTTTCTCCGGAATTGACCAAGGTGGCTGTTGGACAGACATGGATGAGGAATGTCGATTTTTTTGGGCACTGAAAGACGACCAAATTCTTTTGTGAAGATAATATGTTACGATCTGATGGGTTCTAACCCAAGTCTTAATCATGGAAGATCCCTCAGCATGACAGCCGAGTCATAAGAGAATTGATCACCTGACCCCTACGTTGTGTTGCGCCGTTGGTGGTAGCTTTTTTGCAGTTGGGGAGTAGTCCGGCCAACGTCTCCCTTGTAGCACCTTGTACCGATTTTATTACTAGCAAATTACTAACTGGAGAGGTCGGTAGTTACTGAGTTGCTTAATTAACGTAGTCAGTGAAAATTTATTCCATTTTCATTTTGAGATAATACTATTATTAATCGTTTAGTGCTAAAGTCAAAATACTAGCTCGCAAATAGCTTTATCCAAGCTCGAGACACCTATTTATGATCGAAGGGACCAGTTGCGGACAAACAAAGGCATGTATCTCAGGAACGCGAATTTTTTAGATAAAACTAACGAACATAGCCTGAAAACTGTGTTTTCGTTAAATTCCCACGAGGTTTCCCAATCCGAGATAAGAACCTCGCTCCACGTTCTTAATACTGAGAACTCGGAACCTTCCTTATCCACGAGGTTTCAAACTTTTGGCATTCAAACTTTTGTCATACAAGCCAGCGACGCTCAATATTGATTTGTTCACAACACAGCCACTCTGTCATAATTTTGAAAACTTCGACGGACTCGGACCGTTAGGCGCCTACCTTCTCACTTGTTTCCTAGTCTCGAATCCGTTTAAATGGCAGGCGATACCCGGCCTTGATTCTGGGTCAATTCTTTGTGTCTTTGGCATAACTTACTGGCCCTGGGATCTGGATGTCTTCGGCGACTTGAACCGTCTGATGACCTCTTTGTTATCTATTGCAATACCCACGCGTGCCAGCACCGCTTCCCTTTCGGAAATGCAGTATAGAGTGGCTGATAGCAACTACATCTGGGTAGTCATGTGGCTATTTTCTGGTTGGTCTCCACGTTTCCCATCCTCCAGGCGTTCTTCACGGACTACCGATACTTACGGTGACAGCTACTTATATTTGATCAATGTCTTTATCAAAAGTCATGGACCGCACTGAGTACAGTCACAAAATGCATACAATTCATTTTCTGACATCAGACTCATCACTCAGACTAACACCTTATCAAAGTTTGTTAGGTTGGCGCTCACTACGCTGACGTCAGTTCAAGTTGCACGCATTCCGGCGAGATTGCCATGGAAGGTATCAGTGTCGAGGTGTTATTAAAACTGGCTAAAAGGCAGTGATCTTCACCTATTTTCTGCCATCCTTGGCGTTTCCAGCGTTTCCGACTTCTATTCGACTAGTTATGAAACTTTTAATATGTTTCTATTGATATGAGCGTCAATTATTCAAGTATCTATATCTCCATATAGTCTCGGGTTTGAAAAGCAGTTCACGAGGCATACCTAGTCTATAGATAAACTAAATGTTCGGCGCTCTGCCCGCAGCTCCGTTTCTGAAGTATCAAACGCGCTGAGCCACCGATAACTTGATTGATATTTAGTTACCATTGCTCTGGGATCACAAACTACAATCATCTCGAACATCACAATCATGAACTTGAATGATCAACTCGAAATCAGCGGTATTTTTGTTGAAGCCCTTATCGATTATCCTCCGATGCTACTCTATGCGATGCTTCCTTCAAACAATTAGATGATCAATATCAAGATACCATATTCGGGTAAGTTTCTTGAAGGATACCAGGCCGAAAATCAGATGATATGTCCTTTAAACTTTATGACAGGCTATGTTTCTTGAAAAACGTTTAACTTTAGAAGTTTCCAACATCAATATCATTGTTCCACTATCATTCAGTACATATTGATATTATTATATCCCATGATAGGGTTACCCGGCTGATCAGAGTATATTCCGGTTCTGTATAAAACGAATGTTCTTTGTAGGCCCTTTTACACAGTTCCCCATTCTTCCTCCGACTATCATCCTAACTCCCCCCTTAAAGTCATCTAAAAAATGATGCAGCAACCCACTATCAGTGGTTTACACGTCAGGACGACGTCGGATGCCTTTATTATCTTCCATGCCGTACGACACGAGATACTTCCTATGGTTAAGCGCCGACTTGATGCTGAGGAACGACGAAACATCACACCCGGGGACGTCTTTGTCTGGGAGGAAAGAGGTACTAATACAGAGGCAAGTGAAGTGAGTAGTGCAAACTTTGCAGTGTCCGCTTTCTTACAGAAACCTATTTAGTTAGGCATTGAACGATGGACAGATTCAATCCGTTGGGGTCCCAGTCGCACAAAAGATGTGAGTGCCAATTGTCGGAGGCAGTGGCATCTAATTGTCTAACTTTGATGCGCTGCACTGCTTAGGACTTCCTATTCTATCATGAGAACGTAACTGAAGGCTCACCTGATTCGCCGTTAGTTTAACTCACTATCAAAATGGTGAAGCTCTGTTCAATCTAGGTTATATGTTAAGCAGATACAGGCGGCCATTGATAAAGCAGACATATTCTGTATATTTGGAACTCCCCACTGGTCGACGGGCCAAGTGGCATCTAAGTACGGGTTATCCATTATCCTCCGATGCATGGAGATATATATACTCACATCTTCCATTTTGGTCTAGTTGCATATTATACCCCGAGTACCCTCGATCAATTGCGAACCATCGACGACTGCCCTCAGCTCGCAACGATCTATGTACCGCAGGGTGCGTACAAGGCCGCCCGGAACCCCAAACGTCCCGCCGCCCGAGAAACGAACCCCCTACCCCATCATCCACTCCAACCTCAGGTGATTTCAATTTTCACAGTGATTTCGATGATTCTTTGTTCATAATTCCTCTAACAGATGCGAGATGCGACCTCGCATGAGGACGCCTTCGCCATGTATATTGAAGGTGATCATGGGATGGAACTAGCGCCGTTGCAATATCTGCAGTCTATGCCACCCCAACGCCGACATGTTTTAGACGAAATGGCGTTGAATCTCCTCACCATCAAATCTGATACTTTCTCTCCATCACGTGTAGTGCACTCCCGCCTCTAGCTAAGCTTGCATTCCTTGAATTTCGTTCCTGATTTATTCGTCGTCACTACCGCTTTAATACCTACTTGCTTAAATTTTTCGTTACTGGCTTAGCACAATGGAAACTTGATAAATTTGGAGATTTTTGAAAGTATTTCAGTGTACATAAAGTCAAAATCAATCAAGCATTTTAACTCAGTTCATTTTTATATTGCTTGGAAATAGAAAAGGATAAAGAGGTGTCCCAGTAGATGTAATGGATGAAGGATACTCCGAGTCGGATGCCAGAGGAACATAATTAGAACCCAGAACCCCCGGCCTCCAAGGTCCACAGATACTTTTGGGGTTCATCATGATCATAGTAGTTTACTTCACACCGCCTCGTTGCAAGAGAAAGTTAAGGCCAAATCGGAAATACGGGCTTGAATATATTAGTACGCATGCCTTAAATGGAAAAATTCGCACTCCTATGAAGCCTGATATGAATAAGCTCAAATACATATGGTCATCGTTGGAACCCTTCGGTCTGGATCAAGTTGAGAAAGAATATCGATCATGGTCTCACAGTTGTCATGGTTGTTATTTACTTGATGTCCTTTTAAGTCATGTTTTTATGGATTTGGCCGAGAGAAAGAGGGTGCAACCTGAGGGTGGCTTGACGTAAATGTGAAAAGCAGCAGCCCTCCTAACCACTTCCAACACTTTTCACTTCACCAGACGTGTCTTTGAAGAAGGACTTTCAGTCTTGTGAAAAGTGTAAGTAACGAAGAGGCCCATCAAAAGAAATTTCAAGATCAGTGAATTTGGAATATTATTAATAAGGGGTGGCTAAATTTAAAAAGCATCCGTGCATGGACTTTATGGACATCATGGCCGCGAAAAACCAAAGTTCCATAAGAACTTGCAGATTTCCCACCTGCCACTTGCTGGGTTTCTAGAGGCCAACCCCCGCGGTCTAGTTGAAAAAAAGCAAAAGGTTTGCAAAGTTGTATGTGCTTTGTTGGAGGCAAATCTTTTGAGGATCTCTGAATAAATTAGAGTAATTAGAGTTATTTGGATCTCGATGTTGTTCTGTAAAGCCGATCATCCAACCTTCAATAGAGCGCTGATGGCTGTTCCCTACGCAAACACGGAAATGAATTTGTATCATATGAGTTGCAGCCTCTTCTGAATCTCTTTGCTACTATCTCTCTCTCTCTCTCTCTCTCTCTCACACACACACCTTGAAACTCATCTTTTCAACCCCCGCTTCGTCACCCTTATTCCCTCAGGCTTCAACAATCACAGTCCCCGTCATGCAGCAGCCGACATGCACCAATGTCCGCATTCGCTCAACGGGCGACGCCCACAAGATATTTGGTGCTGTACAACAGGGATTGCTTCATATGGTCACCAGACGTCTCGACGCCGAGGAGCGACTTGCCTTGAGATCTGGCTGCATCTATGCTTGGCAAGAACGTGGACCCCATAGTGAGATTACAGGTCTGGGTATTGAACGCTTCACTGAGGGCAGAAGATGGTCACCTTCACGCGTGCGAGATGTCTGTATACCTTCTGATTTTGACTCGCAAGGCCAAATTATTCTTACTACACCATACTAGGAGTTTCTTTTCTATTACGAGAAATACTCTCCACCCGCAGACGTCAGTAATATAGGGTCTGTCTCTCTGGACTTTTAATATCATGGAAAAGCCAAAAACTTTATCTACAGGAACTCTGCTGAGCGTCACCCTCCACGGGACTGGGATCCGCTGGTCAAGCAGACATATTCTGTCTGGGTCGAAACCGACAAAGGACGAAGAAAATGGCACCTCAGTAATTAACCCGTCCTATTTTTGTTCGCCTGACGCTAACCCACGCTCTAGCTGCGTACTTTACACAAGCGACTATCGACCACTTGGGTACAATAGACGATATTGCCCATGTACGAGACGTTGTCGTCACCGATGGCATGTTCAGGAGTACGAGGGTGGGCAAAAGTCGGACTAGACCTGATGAACATAACCGGTCAGATGCATCACGTCTACCGCGTATTTATGCAGCATATCCTTCGCCCTATCAAGGGCGACCTGGGACACCCAGCACGAATCCTGTTTTGATGCATGAGCCTTACCAGAGGCGTGATCAAGCCGAATATTATCAAGAGCAGGTGGAATCTTCAGCACCGTATTCACAACGATCGCCGAGTCCAGCTTCGCCTACTACTAGTGGTCAATATTTCGGAGACATGTCTTCTTATTCTGGACCTTCCCGTAGTGTGCCGTCGAATTCCTATGTGGATCACCGCTACCCTACCAGTCCACTTGGACCTTCCCACTCCCAGTATCCGCCACATTATCAACCTCCCACCACACATACTATGCCAGTCACGGCAACAAGCACTCAGAATTACACAACCCCCAGAACCTTATCATCGCCTTGGGCCAATCAAGACTCATACTATTATGCCCGTCATGTCCACAGCAGCCCTGCGAGTTGTCAATCAGCGCCGCCTTTGTCATACCACCAGAGTAACACGACACCGCACGTTAGTAGTGTGGCGCCAGCTGAACACTCATCACAACTCACAAGTCCAAGTCCTAACCCCCCCAGTTTCACGCCCTCCTATTCGCTAGAATCAGCACTCACACCGCCTCAACACACCCCTGACTATCGAGGAGTATCACTCGCTCCTCTTCAAATCCCTCCTCTGCGTTACACCAGCGCCAGACAATGCCAAACACCTCCCGATTCCGCCATCGTGATGGAAGATCTATCTGAAGAAGATTCAAGTGGCCTCGCGCCATTGAATGAATTGAAAAGGCAAGGCCGTTATCGAAGAGAACCATTGGACGAGAAGACTCTTCGACTTCTTATTGCGCAATCAACACCCGTGATCCGCTCTCCAGAGGATTTGCGGTTGAATCTATAACTCCTAGTAATGTGTTTTTTTCGACATCCAATGCAACATTTCACGACTTCCTTCTGCAACCCTGTTCGTTTGTATCATAATGTTTCTGAGTCTGACTACCCTCTTTCAAATTCATGCATTCACTTTTTTTTTTTTTTTTTTTGGACCATCTTTACCAAACATACGTCTTTCTACCCATTCATACACGTATATCCATGTTCATATCGATACCTCCATTGTTCATTCAATGTTGACCTTGACTACATCAAAAAACGATAGATGACAATCTATGCACTGTAAAATATGCCTTGATAAAATATAGATACAACACACGATCTAGCGAATAGGAATTGCACAGGATTGTTTTTTTTTTCTGCACAACTAACGAAGATAGGTTGTATTTGTGATAGAATATGATGCGATGATGTGAAAGAGAAAGGAGAGATTGCAAATTATGAAAGTGACAAGAGAGAGGGCCCCAAAGACAAGACAAGGAGTGGAGACAGGATTGCGTCCAAATAGCAAGGATGTTACACAAGTGGGTTTTCGTCATCATTAGTAGCTTTTACCATTCAAATTCTCTAGAAATATGCGTCAATCGATGCCCATAGTTGAGAGAAATACAAATCTTACCCAGTGCACTTTGCAAAAAGATAATCCTTTCCGTTGACATGGATCATACCGTCTTTGAGGGTGCACTTCCATTTGTTCTTCACACGGGCAACCTAGACAAGCAGAAGGAAGTTAGGTCGTGAACGATAAAATCATCTCAAAATGTAGTTACTTTATCGTAGGTACAGAAGACGATGTCGGTTTCGCCTGCAGCGCCTTCTTCGTCGTCATCTTCGCCTTCGGTGTCGGAGTCATCCAGGTCACTGTTGATAGCTTCTGAATCCTGAATAGGTTGTGATTGTGAAGGTACAGGCGGTTGCGGCAGTGATGGATGGGATGTTCTTGGAGCAAAAGCACCTGGAGATGGAGAATCTTCTTCACCTGAAGAATCTGAAGGCCCATCTACTTGCGGGATACGCTGCGTTGGCGGTGGGTAAGGGCGTGCTGATGTAGAGACTGAAGCAGGTTGAGATTGCACAGTTCTGGGGAAGGATATAACCCCTGTTTGACCGCCTGGATGGGGTAGCGCAGTAGGAGGTAACGCACGTGAACCATTAATATTGGGACCGGGAAGAGGCGGAAGAGAGTAGGGTAGGCCAGGGTTTAACATATAACGGTTGTCAACTGGTTCACTTTTGACCGTCGATCCATAAGGGTTATGGGTGGTTCCATAATGAGCAGGGTTTTGCATCATGTGCATTGGATGTGATGGAAAATGATGTTGCTGCTGTGCAGGATGGGTAGCAGAAGGAACCTGGGGTGGTGGTGGAGGACTCTCAAACTCTGCAACATGAGATGCAATAACTTTATTCTCCCATTTCTGAGCGGCACCGAAGGGGTGAGCACAAGGGGTGTTCAGAAGGTGTACTTGAGATAGAGGCCTTAACTTACATGCTGCAATTCAGCTAAGACTTCCTCAGTGACGCCAAACTCGTCGAACTCGGGCTTTATTGCAGAGATGACATCGTCTATGACAGCTCGATAGATAGTAGGCTCAAGAGAAACATCGGTGTTAAAACCAGTTGGGAAGCTACGAAAAGGGGGTTTGTGAGCAGCTCACCACTATCTTATTCGACATTGGACTGAGGTCGAAGCAAGTGGTGCTCGGAATTGACTATACCACTGGGAACGGCCTGGGGAGCGTGGAGGAAGCAAGGAAACCTCCCTTTTATACCACCTACAAATCCCACCAAACCCAGGACACTTCAAACTCCGACGTACACTTGACTCACCCAGGTCCCACGCACAGACCATACCCGTGGTCGTTGCACCATATATACTCCTCATTTCTGCATCTGGTCTATAGGGTCGATGGCGTAGTTGGTTATCGCATCTGTCTAACAAGTGTACACAGAAGGTCCTCAGTTCGAGCCTGGGTCGACTCACTTCTTTTTTGTCAACAACCATGTATTTATACGAACTACCCACAACTGGCGCTGTTACGTTTTCTGAGATTTGTATTGATCTTAGCAGTGAGAAAGCCTATACTTTTCACTTGTCTGATGCAACGCAAGCGAGGGCGAATCTTCGTGGCGTTCTCAAAGGCAGCAAACGCACCGATAACAACGACAAGGACTACTTGAGTCTCGTTAAGGTACCCTTCCTACTTCTTGTGCTATATTTATTGACTAATACTAATACGTTCATAAGGTTGTCGGGGAATACCTACCTCATATTCGTGCTATATTGAACTGTCTCGCACACGACGAATTAGGCCTCAGAGTGGAACCAAGTGTGTAGACCCTCTTTAAATCTGTCAAACTGCAAGCCGATTCGATAGATCTCTCATAGCATTCAGTTGGCGAACTACCCTATCTGCTCGTATATTTAACAATTCCCCAAGGCTTGAATTTCCGGGCGTATATGCGGACTACTCTCTCACCCTCTTGACGTATGCCTTTGCCCTGTGCAACCTTGCCTATACCATCGTTTCATCGGTTGGGATATATGAGCACGATCGGACCATTTCAGACGCGGGGCGTAAATCCAAGGAAGATCAGTTAAACGTAGCTGTTGATTTTCTCTGTCAAGCCAGTGGCGTGTTCACATATATTGGCGAAGCTGTCCTGGTCGAATGGGATGCCAATAGAAGCTGTCCAACAGGATTCCACAAACCTCCAGATATCAGCCGAGAGGTCAACAACGCATTGGCGAAGTGAGTATCCTCTTTCCCCCCCCCCCCCCCACACCCACAAAGCGGCCAAACCTTTT
>Ga0193743_1001582_pt1 | contig 16890 bp, 10 predicted proteins | sample L2c2metaG_FD_143038 | JGI IMG/M metagenome (GOLD analysis project Ga0193743, IMG submission 143038) | Soil microbial communities from a riparian zone of the East river system, Colorado, United States - L2c2 | ecosystem: Environmental > Terrestrial > Soil > Riparian zone | place: USA: East River...
AGGCCAACGTCACCAAACCCGTGGTCGGGTACGTCGCAGGATTCACCGCCCCAGAAGGCAAAACCATGGGCCACGCCGGCGCCATCGTCTCCGGCTCCGCCGGCACCGCCCAGGCCAAGAAAGAGGCCCTCGAAGCGGCCGGGGTCAAGGTCGGCAAGACCCCCAGCGAGACCGCCGCGCTGATGAAGGAACTGATGAAGTAGCTCATGTCGCGGGCGGTGTGCGCGTGTGTCTCACACCGTCTGCACTGGTTCGCTCGCTAGGGTCCGTGGCGGGCGGTCGACTGACCTCCCGCCACGATCAGCTTGTCCCGGTATGTGCAGGCCGGCTGTCAGGTGCCGGGGGAGCTGGTCAGGCAGGGTGCCGGTACGTGCCCGGGTAGCGCCGGAACGTGGTGGGTAGTGGAGACCGTGCCGGGTATCCGGGGTTCGTGCCCGGGTAGCTGGGTATGAACCGGGCGGCCGGGGACGTGCCGGACGGCGGGTACGTGCCAGGCCGAGCGGCCGGATGGCGGGGTGTTACCTCGGGTGGCCGGGGCGGGTATGTGCGTCGCGTCGCCGTCCCGGGCCCGACCAGGCCCGGGCGGTCTGGGCGCGTCGAGCAGGAGGTCGTGATGAACAGCCCCACCGGTGAGCCCGTCGGACCGTCGCGGGCCGAGCCTGGCCCAGCGGTAGGTGCGGCACGCGCGCTCGCGCTCAGCACAGCGGCCCTTGCCTTGCTCATCTATCTGCTCGGGTTCACCGCCGGAGTGCCCACCCTGATCACCAACTTGCCCGGGTCGCTACTGCTGGGCGGCGGCCTACTCACCGCGGTGTCCGTGTTGTCCCGCACCCGCTGGTTGTTGGCGCCCGCGGCGGTGACCAGCGTGGTCGGTGCGTTGCTGGTAGTGCAGAGGACCGCGACGACCTCCTCGTCGCTGAGCGCGACCGCCATCGTTGCCGTTTTGCTGTGTGTGCTCCAGCTGCTGGCGGCGGCCGGCGCGATGCTGTTGGACCAGGACCTGATGGGCAGCCGAGCCAATCTTTCATCCGGTCTCCTCGGGCGGTTCGGGTCAGGTGGTCAGCCGGGTTCCGGACAGACCGACGCGGGGCAGGGCCGTACCGGGCAGGGCGCGGGCTCTGCCGTGCCGGGGCAGCCCGGGGCGCAATACGCCGGCGGCCAGTACCCGCAGTACCCGGCGGAGGCTTACCCCGGTAGCCCGTATGCCGGCCAGTACGCCGGCGGCGCTGGTCAGTACGGCGGCGGTGCGTACGCGGCTGGTCAGTATCCGGCTGGTCAGTACGCGGGCGGTCAGTACGCGGTTGGGCAGTACCAGGGCGGACAGCCCGGTGGTCAGCAGTACGCCGGTGGCCAGGAGTATGCCGGCGGTCAGTACCCGGCCGGTCCGGCCGCTGCACAGCACGGTGGCGGACAGCTCGCGTCGCCGTCGCCCGGTTATCCGGCGCAGCCCGGTTATCCGGCGCAGCCCGGCTACGCGGCTCCGGCCGGCTATGTGCCCTCGCCGGGCGGCTATGGCGGCTATCCACAGCCGGCCAACTATCAGCAGGGCGGCTACTCGGCCGCGTCGTACGGTCAGCCGCCGGCCGCTGGCGGTTATGCCGGGTTCGGCCCGCCGGGCAGTCAGGGCGGGCCGTACGGATCGTCGCCCTTACCGCTGGGACCAGGCGCCCAGGGTGGCCAGCAGCATCCGCCGTACCCAGCGCAGGGTGAGAGCGCCTCGCCATCCGGGTCCGGTGAGCTCGGCCCGGGATCGCCCGTGCCGACTGGATTGAGCACGGAGTCCGCCGGTGGTCAGCCGCCCGCCGCCCACCCGGGGCCATCCGCCGGCCAGCCGACTCCCCAGGCGCAGCCCGAGGCGTTCCCCAGCCAGCCGGCGCCCCCCGCTGAGTCGGAGCCGTCCGAGGGACAGCTGAGTCCGCCCACTCACCCGGAGCCATCAGTCGGCCAGCCGCTGCCGTCCGTCGCGTCGTCAGCCACCGCGGCCGAGGGCGCGGAATCGTCCACTGCGCCGACCACCGAATCCGGGCGATCAGACCCGGCCTCGACCGGATCCGGCTCATCCGGGGCCGAGTCGACGGGGCCCGATCCGGCGGCCAACCGCCCGACCACCCAGCTATCGCCGCATCCTCGTCCCTACCCGAAACCGGACAACGGTGCCAGCGGCTCCTCCGGCTGACCCCGCCTCGCCATGACTCCATCACGCTCCCCCTCCCGCCCCCCGGGCACGCCGGCGTCGGCTGATCCCCTGGGTGACCTGATGACCCATGCCGGGAGCCGCGAGCCCGCGCTCCAGGAACCGCCGGCACCCACCCCCACTGATCGATTGCGTCTGCTGGCCTGCGGTGCGTTCGCCAGCCTCGGACTCAGTTACCTGTTGGCCGTGCTCATCGCGGCGGTGGCCGGGCTGACCGCCGGCGCTGGGTTGGCGCCGAAGGCACTGTTGGTAGCGGCGATCCCGCTCTGGCTCGCGGCCCACCAAGTCCCACTCGTGGTGGCCGGAGCACCGCTGGGAGTGCTTCCACTGCTGCCCACCGCCGCTGTCCTGACGCTGACCGCCGTGGTGGCCGCCCGGGTGACCGCACGGCTGGGAGGACGGTTGCGGGAGGACGCCTCGGCGGTGGTGGCCTCGCTGGCCGGGGCGCACGCTTCGGTGGCGGTGCTGGCCACCGCACTGCCCCAGAGCCCGGTTCAGGCGACGCCATGGGCCGCGCTGCTCGGTGGTGGTTTGGTGGCGGCGGCCGGCGCGGGACTCGGTGCGTTGCGCCGTACCGGGCTGCCGGCCTGGTGGACGGTCGCGCCCGACTGGGTTCGGGCTGGAGTGTCGGCGGCCCGAATCGGCGCGTCGACACTGTGCACGGCCGGCTCGTTGATGTTGTTCGCGGCCTTGCTGGTGGCGGTCGGCGAGGTGCACGCGCGGCTGCAGTCCGCGTCCCCCACCCTCGGCGCCGGCGTGGGCATCACCCTGCTCTCCCTGTGTTACCTGCCGAACGCGCTGGTCGCCTCGGTCAGCTGGCTGGCCGGCCCAGGACTTTCGATCGGGGCGGCGGCCGCCTCGCCACTGTTCACCGCGCCCGGCCTCGTTCCACCGATCCCACTGATGGCGGCGATGCCGGCGGCGCGACCACCGGGCTGGACCGTGCTGGTGTTCGTGCTGCCGGTGCTGGCCGGCATCCTCGTCGGCCGGCGCTGCCGCCAGGTGGATGACGATCCGGTGCACCGGGTGTGCGCGGTCGCGGTTGCCGCGGGAATCGTCGCGTTCGGGTTCGGCTTGCTGGCCGCGCTGGTCAGCGGCCGGCTGGCGGCGGGCCAGTTCGATCCCGTGGAGCTGCCCGCCCTGGCGCTGGCGGCGGCGCTGCTGGGCTGGATCGGTGTTCCGGCCGTCGCCGTCGTGCTGCTGCCGGAGCGGACCCTGCCGCCGTGGCGGCTGACGGCCGCTAGGCGCCGGCCACAGCGCCGGCCCCGGAGGCGAAGTGGATCGCGATCGACCAGGAGCGGTGTGGCCGTCGCAGGTGCCGCGGTCGGTGCGGCGGGCGCCCCCGACGCCACGACCACCGGTGCGGATGACCCGGCGCGCACCCCGCGCGAGCGTGAGCCCGGTCAAGCCGACCTGGAGCGCGGCGCCGATGCCTCGCCGGGGGACACTGACCCTGACGGTGAATACGACGACTCCGACCTCGAGTACGACGATCTTGGCGCGGACTACGAGGACGACTACGCGAGCGAAAATGAGTACGCCGACGACGCCAGTGACAACGAGCACGGCGATCCCGCCGACACTGGTAAGGACGAGTACTCGGAGTTCGAGTACAACGAGGACGGTGATCTCGAGTACCTGGATCCGGCGTCCCTCGAGATCCCGCCGGAGGCCGAGGTGAGGGCCAATGCTGAAGCCGGCCCGGCGATCGATCCCGAACTCGAGGCCCAGCCCGAGTCGGCCCCCGAGCTCGCCCCGGAGCCCAGGCACCGGGCCTGGCGGTGGAGGCGCGACCGGCGGTAGCCCCGGCCGCTCGCCGGGTGATGCCTGCCGGTCGTGGCGGCGTCGGCCCACCTGGTTACCCTGGACGTGCCGCCGACCAGGGGAAGCCGAGGAGTCCGAGCTGAGCACGTCGAGCACCCCGTACCGGCTGGAGCTGCCGGTACCCGCCCGGACAGTTGTCCTGGTTTCCGGGTCCGGAACGTTGCTCCAGGCCCTGCTGGACGCCACCGTCGCGGGCGAGTACCCGGCGCAAGTGGTTGCGGTTGGCGCGGACCGTGCGGGCATCGAGGGTCTCTCCCGCGCGGAGCAGGCTGGGTTGCCCACCTTCACCGTGGCGCTGCGCGAGCATCTGGACCGGGACGAGTGGAATGCGGCGCTCACCAAGGCGGTTGTCGAGCACCGGCCAGATCTGGTGGTGAGCGCGGGTTTCATGAAGGTGCTGTCCCCGGCGTTCCTGGCCGGCGTCGGCGTCCCCGTGCTGAACACCCACCCCGCGCTGCTGCCCGCGTTCCCCGGGGTACACGCGGTGCGTGACGCGCTGGCGCACGGCGTAAAGATCACCGGTTGCACGCTGCACCTGGTTGATGCAGGGGTGGACACCGGGCCGGTGCTCGCCCAGCGGGCGGTGCCGGTCTGGGCTGGTGACACCGAAGAGACCTTGCACGAGCGAATCAAAATTGAAGAACGGCGGTTGCTGGTGGTCACCGTGGCCGCGCTGGCCACACACGGAGCTACCGTGACCGGACGAGAGGTGAGCATCCCGTGAGCGCTAACCCGCCCAGCGAGCGCCGGCCGATTCGGCGCGCTCTGATCAGCGTCTATGACAAGGCCGGCCTGCTGGACCTGGCGACCGGGCTGCACGCGGCCGGGGTGGAGATCGTGTCCACCGGGTCGACCGCGCAGCGGATCGCCGACGCCGGTGTGCCGGTGACTCGGGTGGAAGAGGTCACCTCGTTCCCCGAGTGTCTGGACGGGCGGGTCAAGACCCTGCACCCCCGGATCCACGCGGGGCTGCTCGCGGACACTCGCAAGCCCGAGCACCTGGCCCAGCTCGAGCAGCTCGCGGTCGCCCCGTTCGACCTCCTGGTCAGCAACCTGTATCCGTTCACCGAGACCGTGGCATCGGGCGCCGGCCCGGAAGACTGCGTCGAGCAGATCGACATCGGCGGCCCGGCGATGGTGCGCGCGGCGGCTAAGAACCATGCCAGCGTGGCCGTGCTGGTGGACCCTTCCCGCTATCCATGGGCGCTGGAGCAGATCGGGGCCGGCGGCTTCACCCTGGGTGACCGGCAGCGGCTGGCCGCCGAGGCCTACCGGCACACCGCCGGGTACGACGTCGCGGTGGCGTCCTGGATGGGCGACGTGCTCGCCCCGGAAAGCGAGCCGAGCGGCGTCGAGCGTCTCCCGTCCTGGATGGGTGGGACCTGGCAGCGGCGGGCCGGGCTGCGTTACGGGGAGAATCCCCACCAGGTCGCCGCGCTGTACGTGGCCAGCTCGGCCGGGGTACCGGACGGGTTGGCCGGCGCCGAGCAGTTGCACGGCAAGGAGATGTCGTACAACAACTACGTCGATGCCGATGCCGCCTGGCGCGCCGCGCACGACCATGACGAGCCGTGTGTGGCGATCATCAAGCACGCCAACCCGTGTGGCATCGCGGTGGCCTCCGCCGTGCTGTCGAGTGAGCCTGGCGCGGCGATCGCTGAGGCGCATCGCAAAGCACACGCCTGCGACCCGGTGAGCGCGTACGGCGGCGTGATCGCGGCGAACCGTGAGGTGAGCGTGGCGATGGCGGAGCAGATCGCCGAGGTGTTCACCGAGGCTGTGGCGGCTCCGTCGTACGCCGACGGCGCGCTGGAGGTGCTGGCCCGCAAGCGCAATGTCCGGGTGCTGCGGGTGACCGGGGCGCCTCGCGCGGGCGTCGAGCTGCGTGCGGTGAGCGGGGGCCTGTTGGTGCAGAGCCGGGACCTGATCGACGCCCCAGGGGACGACCCGGCGAAGTGGGAGCTGGCGGCGGGGGAGCCAGTGGATGCCGCCACGCTGGCTGACCTCGCCTTTGCCTGGCGGGCGTGCCGCGCGGTGAAGTCCAACGCGATCCTGCTGGCGCACGACCTGGCGACGGTAGGCGTCGGGATGGGCCAGGTGAACAGGGTGGACGCGGCTGGCCTGGCGGTTCAGCGAGCCGGCGACCGCGCGGCGGGCTCGGTGGCTGCCTCCGATGCGTTTTTCCCGTTCCCAGACGGGCTGGAGCTGCTGCTGCGCGCCGGGGTGCGGGCGGTCGTACAGCCTGGCGGATCGATTAGAGACTCCGAGGTGACCGCCGCCGCTGCCGCTGCGGGCGTACCGCTGTATCTGACCGGCACTCGGCACTTCGCGCACTAACCGCGCCCGCCGGCGCGAATCGCCGCGGGGTGCCTTTTGGGCGCCGTCACGTGCGCCGAGGCGACCCAGTCGACCTAGCGCCCGAGGCGACCCACGGACCGCTGGCGAGCGTGCGCACAAAGCTATGGACATAGCTGAGGCGCCCGCCGCGGAACGTGGAGCAGAGCCTGAATCCCCCTCGCTGTCCACCACGTTCCCCTCTCCGGTCTCTTGACTGCGCATGGCCTCATGGGCATATCCTGTTCGAACAAATGTTCGATGTCAAGTGGGTATGGTCGGCGCAAGGGCCCGGCGGGTTCAGGTGCTGGTGAAGGAACGGGGGTGAGGCGCGGTGGGGGTGGCGCCGGCGGCGGACGTGCGAGCCGCGCGGTTACACGAGGCCAGAAGCTTGCTCGGCAAGGCCACTAGAACGTGGGGCGGGCGGCACGCGCTGTCCGCGCCGACGATGTCCGCGCCGGTGGATGACGAGTTGGTGTTGCCGGTTGCCACTCCACTGCGATCGGTGCTGCCGGGGCACGGCCTCCGGCGCGGGAGCACGGTCTCGGTCCGCTCATCGACCGCATTACTGCTCGCGCTGTTGTCTGAGGCGTCGGCCGAGGGTGCCTGGTGCGCGCTGGTCGGGCTGCCTGAGGTGGGTCTGGTGGCGGCCGCCGAGGCCGGCTTGGCGCTGCATCGGGTGGCGTTGGTGCCTCGACCGGGGCCCGATCTGGTGGCGGTCACCGCCGCGTTGTTGGACGGGCTGGATCTGGTGGCGGTGGCCGGGGTGGAGCGGTTGCGTCCAGGTGATCGGCAGCGGCTGGCGGCCCGGGCTCGACAACGCGGTGCGGTGTTGTTGCCGGTTGGTCGCTGGCCGGGCGCGGATCTGGAGATGGTGACGGTATCCGGGCGGTGGCAGGGGTTGGTTGGTGGTGGAGCGGGGCGGCTGCGCTCTCGCCGGGCTCGGGTGCGAGTCAGCGGCCGGGGGGCGGCGCACCGGGAACGGGTCGCCTCGCTGCTGTTGCCCGGGCCGAGCGGCGCGATCGCGGAGGCGGATTGGTCGGTCAGAGGGATGCCGACCGGGGTGGAGCGATCCATGGAGGCGCTCGCGTCCGACGCTGAGCGGGAGGCGGGGTGAGCGCGTGCGTTTCATCGTGGCACGTCGGTCGGCCCGCTGGGGCGAGCGGTGAACGAGCAGGCCCCCCGGGTCCTTGCGTTGTGGTGCCCGGACTGGCCGGTGGTGGCGGCCACCAGCGCGGAGGGAGTTCCTGAGCACCGGCCGGCGGCGGTGGTGGCGGCGAATCGGGTGCTGGCCTGCTCGGCGGTGGCCAGGGCGCAGGGCGTGCGGCGCGGCCTGCGTCGCCGAGAGGCGCAGGCCCGGTGCCCGGAGTTGGCCGTACTGGCTGCTGACCCGGAGCGGGATGCCCGGATGTTCGAGCAGGTGGCGCTGGCCGTGGAGGAGCTCGCACCGGGAGTCGAGGTAGTCCGTCCTGGCCTGATCGCGCTGCTCGCTCAGGGTCCGGTGGGTTACTTCGGGGGTACCCGGCCGGCCGCCGAGCGGCTGATCGACCACGTTGCCGGCCGCACCGGCGCGGAGTGTCAGATCGGCATCGCGGACGGGCTGTTCGCGGCGACGCTGGCCGCGCACCGGGGTGTCGTGGTGGAGCCAGGGCGGGCCGAGGAGTTCCTTGCCCCGCTCTCCGTGGCTGAGCTGGGCCGCGAGCCCGGGGTGGACCGGGCCGAGCTGATCAGCCTGCTGAACCGATTGGGGTTGCGCAGTTTGGGTGCCTTCGGCCGGCTGCCCGTGGCCGACGTGGCCTCCCGGTTCGGTGCCGATGCGGTGCTCGCGCACCGGTTGGCTCGAGGCTTGGATCCGCGTCCCCCGGCGCGCCGCCGCCCGTCCGAGGAGCTGGCCGTGGCGGTTGAGTTGGACCCGCCGGTCACCCGGGTGGATGCGGCGGCTTTCGCCTCCCGAGCACTGGCCGAGCGGCTGCACGCGCTGCTCGCCGGGCACGGGTTGGCCTGCACCCGGCTCGGCATCCAGGCGCGCACTGTGGATGGCGTCGAGCTGAGCAGGGTGTGGCGCTGTGCCGAGCCGCTCACTCCGGGCGGGACGGTGGACCGGGTGCGCTGGCAGCTGGAGGCCTGGCTCACTCGGGAGCTGATCCGCCGGGGCGGGCTGGTCGGCGAGGCAACGGCTGAGTCCGGTGGGATCGGGTTGCTTCGGCTGTCCGGTGAGGAGGTCGTTGCGGGCGGTGCGCTGCAACTGGGGTTGTGGGGGGATGTCGGGGCCGTTGATGAGCGGGCCGGGCGCGCTCTGGTGCGGGTTCAGGCACTGTTGGGCCCGGAGGGGGTCTATACCGCTGTGCTCGAGGGCGGGCGGGATCCGGCGGAACGGGTCAGGTTGGTGCCCTGGGGGGACGAGCGGAGGGGGCCGGGTGATAGTTCGACCGCTGGTTCCGGCACGGCTGGCTCCGATGCGGTTGGCGCTGGTGCCGCTGGCGCTGGTGCTGGCGCGGCCGGCTCCGGTGTGCCTGGAGCGCGGTCAGGAAGGCGGTCAGTTCGCCCGGTTCGAGCCGCGGCGCAGCCGGTGCCGCCATGGCCGGGTCGGTTGCCGGCCCCTTCGCCGACCAGGGTGCTGGCCACCCCGATACCGGTCGAGGTGCTGGACGCCGCCGGCTCTCCTGCACGAATCACCGAGCGGTGCGCGCTGACGTCGACGCCGGCAACGGTCGCGATGAGCGGAGGGCGACGGGTGCCGGTGCGTGCGTGGGCTGGGCCATGGCCGGTGGATCAGCGCTGGTGGGACCCGGCGGCGGGGTGGCGGGGCAGCCGGCTGCAGGTGCTGCTCGGTGGAGTGCTCGAAGGGGCGGAGGGTGATGGAGTGGGGGGTGGCTCGCCGGAGGGCGGGCAGCCGGGCGAAACGGCACTGCTGCTGCTCTGCCAGGACGGCAAGTGGTCGGTCGCGGGGGAGTACGACTAGTGGGGACAACTCGAACGGTTGCTGGCGGAGTCGACACTCGCAAGCTATAGTCGAACATATGTTCGATCCAATGAAGCAAGGGGTAGCGGGCACTCGGTGTCGGGTGTACTCGTTGCTCGCGCGCCGCCCGGGGTGGACCGTTTCCGAGCATCCCAGCGGAATGGTCATCTGGCGCAGCCCGAGCGGGCGGCATTACCTGCGGCATCCCGCCCCGGTGTCGCGGCGGATCGGCCCCAGCGGTTGGCCGGATGCCCCGGCACCGGCCTGAGGGCGGCTATGGGCTTCAGCAACCCCGACATCAGCTGGTCCGAGCTCGAGCGGGTGCTGTCCGGCAAGCCGAGGGACGGCACCAGTCTGGTCGGCGCCTCGCCACCGGGCCTGCCCGGTGATGGTGGGGACAGCCCGGCCTGGTCGCGCAAACGCTCGCCCTACCGACCTCCCGAGGAGCCTCCGGGGGAGTCTTCGAAGGCGGTCAGCTCGGCGGCCAAGGTTGCCTACGCGGAGCTGCACTGCCACTCCAACTTCAGCTTCCTGGACGGGGCCAGCCACCCTGAGGAGCTTGCCGAGCAGGCCGCCCGCCTGGGGCTGGAGGCCATCGCGCTCACCGACCACGACGGCATGTACGGGGTGGTGCGGTTCGCCGAGGCGGCCGCCGAGCTCGGGGTCCGCACGGTATTCGGCGCCGAGCTGAGCCTCGGGCTCACCGCGCCCCAGAACGGGGTCCCAGATCCGGAGGGGACGCATCTGCTGCTGCTGGCCAGGGGGCCGGAGGGGTACCGCGCACTGTGCCGCACGATCAGTACCGCCCAGCTGCGCGGGGAAGAGAAGGGACGCCCGATCTACCGGTTGGACGAGGTGGCCCGGGATGTCGCCGGGCAGGTCATGGTGCTCACCGGTTGCCGCAAGGGTGCCGTTCGACAGGCGCTCGAGCAGCGCGGGCCTTCAGCGGCGGGCGACGAGTTGAGCCGGTTGATCGAGTTGTTCGGCGCTGAGCACGTGGCGGTGGAGCTCACCGATCACGGGTTGCCCACCGACAGCGAGCGTAACGACGTACTCGCCGAACTCGCCGACCACGCCCGGCTCCCCACGGTGGCCACCAATGCTGTGCACTACGCCGTTCCGGCGCGGTATCCGCTGGCCACCGCACTGGCGGCGGTTCGGGCCAGGCGTGGCCTTGACGACGCGGACGGCTGGTTGCCCGCCGCCCCCTCGGCGTACCTGCGCAGTGGCGCTGAGATGGCTGCCCGGTTCGACGAACGCTATCCGGGGGCGGTCGCCCGAGCCGCCGCGCTGGGGCGGGAGCTGTCCTTCGAGCTGCGTCTGCTCGCGCCGGACCTGCCACCGTTCCCGGTACCCGCCGGACAGACCGAGGCATCCTGGCTGCGCAAGTTGACCTATCAGGGGGTGGCCGAGCGCTACGGGAGCCACGCCGAGAATCCGGGCGCGATCGAGACGGTCGAGCACGAGCTGAAGGTGATCGAGGCGAAGAACTTCCCCGGCTACTTCCTGATCGTGCATGACATCGTCAGGTTCTGCCGGGAGAACAACATCCTCTGCCAGGGCCGGGGCTCGGCGGCCAACTCGGCGGTCTGCTACGCGCTGGGCATCACCGCGGTGGACGCGGTCGAGCATGGCCTGCTGTTCGAGCGATTCCTCTCCCCGGCGAGGGATGGCTACCCGGACATCGACCTGGATATCGAGTCCGGCCGTCGCGAGGAAGTTATCCAGTACGTCTACCGCACGTACCACCGCACGCACACCGCCCAGGTAGCCAACGTGATCTCCTATCGGCCCCGGTCAGCGGTCCGGGACATGGCCAAGGCGCTGGGTTTCTCCCCCGGCCAGCAAGATGCCTGGAGCAAGCGGATCGAGCGCTGGGGGCCGAGCGTGGGGGCGAGCACGGACAGCTCGCCGGATGATCCGGACGGCATCCCGGAGAAGGTCCACGCGCTGGCTGACCAGCTGCTCGGTTTTCCTCGCCACCTGGGGATCCACTCCGGTGGCATGGTGATCTGCGACCGTCCGGTGTCCGAGGTCGTGCCGGTGGAGTGGGCCCGGATGGAAAACCGCACGGTGGTGCAGTGGGACAAGGACGACTGTGCCGCCGCCGGGCTGGTCAAGTTCGACCTGCTCGGGCTGGGCATGCTCACCGCGCTGCACAAGATGATCGACCTGGTGGCGGAGAACCACGGGCAACGGATCGAGTTGCACGAGCTGCGGCCCACCGATCCGGCTGTCTACGAGATGCTCTGCCGGGCGGATTCGGTCGGGGTGTTCCAGGTGGAGTCCCGGGCGCAGATCGCCACCCTGCCCCGGCTCAAGCCGCGTAAGTTCTACGACCTGGTGATCGAGGTCGCGCTGATCCGGCCCGGTCCGATTCAGGGCGGTTCGGTGCATCCCTACATCCGTCGCCGCAACGGCCAGGAGGAGCCTCAGTACGACCACCCGCTGCTGGAGAAGGCACTGCACAAGACGTTGGGCGTACCGCTGTTCCAAGAGCAGCTGATGCAGATCGCGGTGGACGTGGCCGGGTTCTCCGCGGCGGACGCCGACGAGCTGCGCCGGGCGATGGGCGCCAAACGCTCCACCGAGAAGATGGAACGGCTGCGGGTGCGGTTCTACGCCGGTATGGCCGCCAACGGGATCACCGGCGAGGTCGCCACCACGATCTTTGAGAAGATGTTGGCGTTCGCCAACTTCGGCTTCCCGGAGAGCCACTCCATCAGCTTTGCCTCGCTGGTCTACTACAGCTCCTGGTTCAAGCTGTACTACCCGGCGGCGTTCTGCGCGGCGCTGCTGAATTCCCAGCCGATGGGCTTCTACTCGCCACAGTCGCTGGTCGCCGACGCGCGCCGGCACGGTGTGCTGGTGCTCGGGCCGGATGTGAACCGGTCCGGGGCCGACGCGGTACTGGAACCAGCCGAGGACAGCGAAGGTGGTCGGGCGATCCGGCTCGGGCTGTCCACCGTACGGGCGGTCGGGGATGAGGTGGCGAAGACCATCGAGGCGGAGCGACAAGCAAACGGCCCCTACGCCGACCTGTCCGAGCTGGCTCGCCGGGTTCAGCTGACCGTGCCCAAGGCGGAGGCGCTGGCGACCTCGGGAGCCTTCGGGTGCTTCGGGGTGGACCGGCGAGCCGCGCTGTGGGCAGCGGGAGTTCTTGCCGGGCAACGGCCGACCCATCTGCCTGGTACCTCGGTGGGCGTGGATGCCCCGCCGCTGCCGGGAATGACCGAGGCGGAGCTCACCGTCGCGGACGTCTGGGCGACCGGGGTCAGCCCCGACAGTCATCCCATCGAGCACCTACGGGACAAGCTGGTCGCCGAGGCGGCGGTCTCGATCGCCGAGCTGACCGCGGTCGGCGACGGGACGCGGGTGAAAGTCGGCGGGTTGGTGACCCACCGGCAGCGCCCGGCCACCGCGGGCGGAGTCACCTTCCTCAACCTCGAGGACGAGACCGGCATGCTCAACGTGGTGTGCTCGCCGGGGCTGTGGGCGCGGTACCGCTCGGTGGCAATGGGCGGGTCCGCACTGTTGGTGCGGGGTCGGCTGGAGCGCAGCACGGACAATCCGCGGGTACTGAACTTGCTGGCCGACCGGCTGGACCGATTGGTGCTGCGGGTCGCTGTCCGATCGAGGGACTTCCGGTGAGCTGGGCATGCCGGCAAGTACTACCGGATCTTGGTCACTGGCCTGGCCGTCGCCCCCGAGTTCATCGACGAGCTGGTGGATAGATTCCTGCACCGTATTGTCCGGGCGGACCGGGCGCGACCAACGGGATTGAACGCATCGGAGGGCTGGGACAGCGTGACGCGGGACGGAGCGACCCAAGACGACCTGACTGGGGACGCGGTGACCGGGGACGGCGAGTCGGATGCGGTGGTGGGAGCGGACTTCGCCGATCAGGTGTTCTCCGGCGAGCGATGGATCGGGCGACGATTCGTGGACTGCCGATTCACCGACGCCGATTTGCGCGGCCTGGTCACCGAGCGGTGCGAGTTCACCGAGTGCGACTTCAGCCGCGCCGACCTCGGCGAGTCGGTCCACCGAGGGAGCGCGCTGCGGGCGTGCGTGTTCACCCGCTCCACCCTCACCGGCGCCAGCCTGGTGGCGTGCTCGCTGCTCGGCTCGCAGTTCACCGACTGCCGGCTGCGTCCGATCACGATCACCGACACCGACCTCACCCTCACCTCCCTCGGCGGTGCCGACCTCAGGGAGACCGATCTGGCTGGGCTGCGCATGCGGGAGGCGAACCTGGTCGGGGCCGATCTGCGCGGCTCGTCGTTGCGCGGGGCGAACCTGTCCGGCGCGCGGCTCTCCGGTGCCCGATTGGAGGGCGCCGACCTGCGGGATGCGGTACTCGAACCCACGGGGCTGACTACCGCCCGGCTGGCCGGGGCCCGGGTGGACGTGGCGATCGCCGTCGGGTTCGCGCGGGCGCACGGTTTGCTTGTGGACCTGACCGGCGCCGATTAGACCGGCCGGTACCGACTAGACCTGGCCGGCGCCTTAGACCTGGCCGGCGCCTCAGACTTGGCCGGCGCCTCAGCGCTGGCCGACGCCGCCCAGACCTGGCTGGCATCGGCTGAGGAGGGCGCTGAACGAGCGGCCTGGGCACGCCGCCGCGATGGCCGGCCGGTCCGGTGCGGCTGTGCTCTGCGAAGATGGGTGAGTGACGGCGACGCGGGTCGGCGCGGGTACTGCTGGTGGCGTGGTGCTCGGTGAGCCTTACGTGTGTAGTCCGTTGCTGACCAGGACCGAACGGAGTGCGACGACATGATGGAGCTGCGTCGCCGGCTGGCTGAGCGCATCCCGGTTCACGGCGCGATCACCGTGGTGTGGGTAATCGCCGCCGCTGGGTTCATCCGCGTACTCGCCGAGCACTGGCGGGAGGGCACCGGGCTGATCGGCGGCGCGCTGCTGGTTGCGGCGGTGTCTCGGGTAATTCTGCCGGACGATCGGGTCGGGTTGCTCGCGGTGCGCAGTCAGGCGGTCGACGTACTGTGCTACCTCGGCTTCGGCCTGCTCATGGTGGTGCTGGCCGCGACCATCCCGCGCACCCCGTTCGTGCACGCCTGACTCAGCGACCTGAACCCAGTGCCTGGCGACTCAGGCGTGGTGTGCGGCCAGGTGCGCGCCGAGCACGTCCGCGCCGAAGTCGTTCTCCGGGTCCCGCCACACCGAGTGCGCGTGGTTGGCCTGCCGCGGCGCGTTGTCGTATTCGACCAGCAGCCGAGGCCCCTGTAGCCGGTAGTAGCACGCGCCGCCCGGTTCGATCGAGCCCGCCCAGGCGAAGTGCACCTGGTCGAGCAGCGGCCCGGCGTAGCGCGCCGCCTCCCGCTCGATCAGTTCCTCGGGGACTCGGCCGGTGTAGCAGCCCAGCAGCGCGAGCAGCTGCCCGCGCTGGTCAGAGTTCAACGACGAGGCCGGCACACCTCGGGGCTCGGCGGTCAGCTCGACGGCGGCGTTGTCGGCCTCGGTGATTCCGTAGTACCGCTTGATCGCCACGTACGAGTCGTCCATCCGCGCCTGGCGCTCGGGGTCGGCGAACCGACCCCGGAAAATGTCCCCCAGCGGGACCACCCGGTCGCCGGGGCCCACCCGCGACCGGTTGCCACCGACTATGTCCACCGGCGCGCGCGTCCCTAGTACCGCCTTCGACCGCTGCTCTTCATCCAACGAGCGGACCAGCGCGCGACCCAGATCTTCCACCCCGCCCAGCGGCCGCAGCGTCGTCGCCCCGAGCAGCGGTGAGCCAGCCGGGTCGGCGCCGAGGAAGCAGGGCGTGGCCGACACCAACTCGCCGCCCATCACCAGGTTGTTCAGCGACACGTGATGCCCGCCGAACCGCCATCCCCATACCGGCGCGCCCGGCTCGCCGAAGATGCGCAGCCGGTACTGGCCGGGGTCGCGGCCGCGTTCCCGGGCGAAGTCGAACCCGGCGAAGCCCTCCGTGCGGTCGAGCAGGTTCTCCAAGCCCATGACCGTGGTGACCGTGGTGTACGCCGCCTCGGACAGCCCGCTGGCCACCAGTGCCATGGTGCGTTGGTACTGCCGGGGAGTCATCGCCGCGACGGGCAGGCCGCCGTGATCGGTGGGTGTGTAGAACCACCGGCGCCGTTCGTCCTCGGTGGCCTCCGACCAGGGCCACGCTGCCTGGTCACGCTGCGTACCGTCCAGACTGGCGAGGACGGCCTCGGCGGTGTCGATCATTCGGTCAGCGACCACCCGGGCCGCGCTGCACTCGGGCATGCGCTCAGGCTAAGCGGTAACCGGTGGGCCGGCGAGCCGCCAGGGTCGCCGGCCACTCGGCAGGTTCAGCGCTCAGCGCTCAGCGCTCAGAACTCGGTGCTCAGAGCTCGGTGCTCAGAACTCGGCGATCGCGGCGTTCAACGTCGGGCTCGGGCGCATGACCTCGTCGGTCTTCGCCCGGTCCACGTAGTAGTAGCCACCCAGGTCCACCGGCCGGCCCTGCACGCCGTTGAGCTCAGCCACGATTTTCTCCTCGTCGGCTGCCAACCGGTCCGCCAGCGGGCTGAAGATCTTGGCCAGCTCGGCGTCCTCATCCTGTGCGGCCAGCGCCTGCGACCAGTACAGCGTCAGGTAGAAGTGGCTGCCCCGGTTGTCCAGCTCGCCCACCCGCCGGGACGGGTTCTTCCCGATCTCCAGCAGCTTCCCGGTGGCCTCATCCAAGGCCTTGCCGAGCAGCGCGGCCCTCGGGTTGCCGTCCTTGTCGGCCAGGAACTCCAGCGACACGGCCAGCGCGAGGAACTCGCCCAGGGAGTCCCAACGCAGGTGGTTCTCCTTGACCAGCTGCTGCACGTGCTTGGGCGCCGAGCCGCCGGCCCCGGTCTCGAACAGTCCGCCGCCGTTCATCAGCGGCACGATGGAGAGCATCTTCGCGCTGGTGCCCAGCTCCATGATCGGGAACAGGTCGGTGAGGTAGTCGCGCAGCACGTTCCCGGTCACCGAGATGGTGTCCTCGCCGGCCTTCGCCCTGGCCAGGGTGTAGCGGGTGGCCTCGGCGACCGGGAGGATCTCGATGGTCAGGCCGTCGGTGTCCTGCTCGGCCAGGTAGCCGCGCACCTTCTTCAGCACCTCGGCGTCGTGCCCCCGGGTCTCGTCCAGCCAGAACACCGCTGGTACGCCGGTGGCTCGAGCGCGCGACACAGCCAGCTCCACCCAGTTGCGGATCGGGGCGTCCTTGGTCTGACAGGCGCGCCAGATGTCGCCGGCGCCGACCGCGTGCGACAGCAGCACGGCGCCGGAGCTGTCCACCACCCGCACCGTGCCCGGCGCGGTGATCTCGAAGGTCTTGTCGTGGCTGCCGTACTCCTCGGCCTTTTGCGCCATCAGGCCCACGTTCGGGGTGGTGCCCATGGTGGCCGGGTCGAACGCGCCGTGCTCCCGGCAGAAGTCGACCGTCTCGGCGTAGAGCGCGGCGTAGGAAGAGTCCGGGATGACGAACTTGGTGTCCTGCAGCTCGCCCTTGGCGTTCCACATCTTCCCGGAGGAGCGGATCGCCGCCGGCATGGACGCGTCGACGATCACGTCGCTGGGCACGTGCAGGTTGGTG
>Ga0193743_1001583_pt1 | contig 16887 bp, 19 predicted proteins | sample L2c2metaG_FD_143038 | JGI IMG/M metagenome (GOLD analysis project Ga0193743, IMG submission 143038) | Soil microbial communities from a riparian zone of the East river system, Colorado, United States - L2c2 | ecosystem: Environmental > Terrestrial > Soil > Riparian zone | place: USA: East River...
ATTCATTGATGTCAAGTTCACTTCCACTGGCACATCTGAAATTAAAGATAGGATGTCCAGTGATGCTACTTAGGAATTTGGATGCTTCGAAGGGACTTTGTAATGGTACGAGGCTGAGGGTGTTGGCGATCAGAAGGAGAGTATTGAAATGTAGGATTATGAGTGGAGACAGGAGATTTGCAGGAAAAGTGGTATTTATTCCTTGGATCACGTTGTCACCAGCTGCAGAGGATTTGCCAATTCCACTTAGAAGAAGGCAATTTCCAATTTGACTGGCATTTGCTATGACAGTCAACAAAAGCCAAGGACAATCTCTTCAGAATGTGGGATTAGATTTTAGGAAATCAATTTTTTCACATGGACAATTGTATGTAGGATTATCTAGATGTACATCAGGACATAGAGTAAAAGTGTTACTGAAAGAGGTTGATGGAGGCAGAACAGTGAATGTAGTATACAAAGAAATACTTACTGGACTGGAGTTGTAATGATATGATTTATATTGAATGAGTGATATAAATGCGATGAGATGTGATTGGATATTAGGATTTAGCGCAGCCAATGCTACATGTTGTGATGCAGCCAGGGGGTCCGGGGGGTGGAGGTATCAGGTTTTGGCAGATAGGGGATTAAAGATGGTGTAGAATATTGGAATTGGAGATGGTGTAGAACATTGGGATTGGAGATGGTGTAGAATATTGGAATCAGAGACTGAGTTTACTATTGTGATGCAGGCTTAAAGAATGATATAAATAAGATATGGCATATGTGGATTTATAGATATTTTCCACTGTGTTGATTTATTAGGATTTTTGATTGTGTTCAGATATTAGGATAAGAGACTGTGTTCATATATTGGGATTTTCAACTGTGTCCAGAAATTAGGATAAGAGACTGTGTCTCACTGCTGGCGCCGGGTGGTGTTTCCCCCGGAAAAACCCATTAAGAGACACATTTTGTGATTTCCAAAGGGTTTTTCCCATGGAAACACAAAAAATGTTTCTGAAAGAAAAATCCAAGAAACACATTATGTGTTTCTTTCAGGTTTCCCATAGATGAATTTTTTGTTTTTCTCAAAATTTATCTTTTTGAAACATGATAAGTGTTTCTTTCTTTGTTTGAAACAAAGAAAGCATGTTCCCATAGATAAAAAAAACAAAAAATCTATCTATGGGAAACATGAAAGAAACACATAATGTGTTTCTCAAATTTTCCTTTCAGAAACACCCTTTGTGTTTCCATGAGAAAAACCCTTTAGAAATCACAAAACATGTCTAAAAATGGGTTTTTCTGGGGGAAACACCACCCAGTGCCAGCAGTGTCTACTGTTGTGATGCAGCCAGGGGGTCTGGGGGGCAGAGCCCTCTGGCGAGCTGAGAAGGCGTGCTGCAGGCAGGCGAAGCAGAGCAGAGCCCTGCCAAAGGCACGTCTTCGTAAGCTTGTGCTACATCATGTGACCATCGGACTCCGATATCGGAGCTGTGAGTGTGCTCCATCTTGAGTTAGCGACAATGAGGAGGGATGTACAGAGGAGACAGAGAAATATTGGAGGAAAGGTCGGACGAAGCGGAGCATCCCCTAACAACAACTACCATATGCTTTCCAAGTTAACTCCTTATATGTTCATGTTTCCCCTCTGTATAAATACTCCAGTTTGTTGTATGTATTTTGCTAGTTCGAATATCAACTTAGCAACCTACTTCTCTTAACTTGCTCTCGTCTGCCTTAAGCTTCTTCTCAGCTCAACTCTGGACTCTCCTACTCCATCCGGACCTCCAAAATTTGAGGCATCCATCAAGAGAATGGCGCAACCTATAAGTTGAAGCCAATGCCTCGCACGACTTCGGACCCAACGTCTCCATCCGAATTCTGAGCTTAACAGTCAGCCAGCTTTTGGTATGTCCAGTTGTTCTGAACACGCCTATGCACCACCCTATCACGCAGATCCAAAGATTGTTAATTTATCTACCCGATCATCATTTGTTTGGCTGTGGGAAAGCTCACACGTGACGACGCAAAATGTATTGTTCAATGTAACTTTGAACAAGGCGCGACTTCACCACGAATTCGGAACATGTTGTAGACTATTTGGTCGCCATTTGATCGCGACCGATAGCAAAAGACATTATTGTCAATCTGATATTGTGATGTCCGCAGAGTTATATTCCTGTGCGCAAGTAGAATAACATAACAAGTTACCCTGGTACATAATAAAAGGGATCATGTCGCTGGGGCCGCTGTTATTTGAAAAAATCGGACTCAGTCCCATCGGATATTATCTGTTACCACCACCACTTGGTCTGACATCAAAAAGGATATCTTATTTTTAAAACCTCCTAAAGTGGTATTTGGCGGAGAGATCCTTGAGCTTCATTTGATCTGCCTTTGGCCCACGTCCGCTAGTGACCACCGCTTACAACAACGACGAACGCCATTGAATGGACGAACATTTACACACGGGGACAGAATCGCCACCATCGAGAACTACTATTTTGGGGTCCTTTCTGCGCGGAAGGCCTAGAAATTCCTCACAGCCTCATATTCAACTCAATACTGACGTTCACCATCCATTACTAGACCTTTCTCCGTCTACTTCTCAACAACCCCCTTCACCAGTCCCACAAAGTTCAACTCGACGACGGCCAGGAGTGCCCACTGGTTTAATGACCAACAACAACAATAACAACAACAACACTCCATCAGGCTTGGGAATCACATATATGCTCAGGCGAAGGAGATCAGCCGGGAACGTTTCTGCACCAGTACCTGCACCTCAACTTATCACATCATCTGCAACAGCAGCAGCAGCTCTCAGTCTTGGAACTTTCACAAGTCGACCTACTCAATTACCTGCTGGTGCCACTACAACAACAGCAATCACCCCTGCCACCACTGCAAACCATAATACCTCTCATCGTATTCGTCTCGTACCACACCTAGATACTCGTCGTTCTTTGAGGTTCGATGCTATTAGTCGGGATCTCAAGGAAGGTGACCCTTCCTTGCGTATCGGGCGTTTTACGGACCGCTCAGGCATGGGGCTAGCAGCCGTTAACGCTCTTGGTTCCAACAAATTGGCTTTCAAATCCAAGGTTGTCTCTCGTGCCCACGCTGAGATATGGGTAGAGAATGGTGGCAGGTTCTTTGTCAAAGATACAAAGAGCAGTTCTGGAACGTTTCTCAACCATGTCAGACTTAGCCTCGCCAACACCGAGTCCAAGCCCTTCCAAATCAAAGATGGCGATATTCTACAGCTTGGAGTGGACTACCAAGGAGGGGCGGAGGATATTTACAAGAGTGTCAAGATTAAGATCGAGGTTGGCAGGGAGTGGCAAGCTTCTGCCAATGCCTTCAAGTATGTATCCTGAGTTCCCTATTTTTCCCTCCTTTTTTCAATATGGTTCTAGCACAAATGCCTTGAAGAACCTCAAGTCTCTTGCTCTTCCCCTAGGCAATGGAAAGCAGCCGGTTAAAACCATCACACTGCCTGCTCAGGGTAAATCACAGATACCAGATTGTTGCATCTGTGAGTATTTCTTTTTGAACTGGGGTCGACCTCTATCTCGTACCATAAACTAACTTTTATCATCTCTATAGGTCTATTTAGCGTTACTATCCGTCAAGCGCTCTTTATTGCCCCCTGTTCTCACACATTCCACTACAAATGTATTCGGCCATTACTCGAATCCCACCACCCCGCCTTTTCTTGTCCCCTCTGCCGGACCTTTGCCGACCTCGACGAGGACGTCGAAGTCGAAATCGAATACGAAGAAGAAGCAGAATTAAACGAAGTCTTGGGTGCCTTAGACAAAGATATCGCTATTGGAGAAGGCGATATAGACATTGATATAGAAGCTTCTGATGACCAAGGACATGTGTCTTCAAATCATCACTTTCATCATCGTCAACCACATGACGGTGTGTTGGATGATGTCCTTTGTTCCCGATCAAATTCAGGATTAGGGTTACGTACTGCAGAGAGGGAAGCTGGGGCTGAGACGGAGGTGGAGGGTGATGGCTCAGGTTCGGGCGTTGTTTCTAGATTGCGAGCACGAAGAGCTGCTCCCACTGGTGCTGGTGGTAGTGTTAGTGGAGAAGGGGCATCTCCATTAGCCGACCTGACAGATGAACCAGACGAAGGGATGGTGATGGACATCTCACAATCCGCTTCCCCTGGAGGAGAGATGGGTATGGGCGGTGTAGGAGGTGTTGTGGTCATAGGAGGAGATATGGACGAGGTTATGGATATGGATGGGACCGTTGGTGCTGGTAAACGAAAACGTTGAGCGGTTTCCTTCGTCAATAGCTAGTCCTTACCTCTTCCCTCTCCTATCATTCCCAGCATACCTTGGGATTCTCTAAATTTCCTCGTCTCCTGGGTTTCCTTTCCTTTGCTCTCTTTCCTCCTTGTGTTTGTATTCCATCCAGGACGCGCGATCTACTACCAAGCTCTGCCAGCCATTCACTGCGCCCGTGTATTTTAGTTTGAAACATGAAGGCACTTACTCTTTTCATACATCCCCTCCAAAGCCGATGCTCCTTCTGACAGCAATTCTTCTTCTCATCTTCAATCTCTCTTCTCTACTTAAGGGGTACCACACCAGGATGGATGGCTGTCATTATATTTTCATTCTTCTGTTGTTATTTATCTCTCAAGTTCTTTTTTTCCCTGTTACATCCCTTTTTTTTAACCCCCGCCCTTTTTAAAAATATGAACCGACATATACCTTTTTTCTCTTTTAATGAAATTCAATTCCGTTCCTTCAACATGATATCTGTTTTTTTTTTTTTTTTTTTTTTTTTTTTCAAAATCCATACCTCTGCTCTTTCTATTCTTTCCTTCACGACTACGAATTGGTATATCCTTATCAACATCATCATTATGTAATAACAATGGTTAACTCAAAAGATGGAAGGTGAATTTCCTCGCTTACACTTGGTGCGTTGGAACATATGAAGTTCCGGTTTTTCTTTCTTACTTACTCTGGATCTAAGTACCATGGTTGCTACTAGATCGTTGAAACGGTTGAACAGTATTACTTTCACGGACGCTGTGATTGGTTGATCAATGTCATCGGTTATTTGTCGCAATTCTTCCGGTATCACGCGACCTAGACCTTTCGGGTAGTCTATTCCAAACGTCAATTCCCCACTGTCTGCGTCTTGTCCTCAATCATGCAAACTCTTCTAACGGCCACCAGAAGAAGTACCCCATTCGCCCTAGGGAAACGTGCATTTGCATCATCCCCGCGGTCATGGCAAGCTGTACCCCAACAAAAGCCTGTCTTGATGAAAGAGTTCAAAATATATCGCTGGGTGCGTACAATTCCATGATGTGTTTGTCTTATTAACATATATAACCCTAACTGGATGTGTTAGAACCCCGATGAGCCCAACAAGAAGCCGTCATTACAGACCTACCAGCTTGATCTTAACCAGACAGGTCCTATGGTAAGAAAATCTTTTTCCTCTCGTTTCCTGCAATAATTAATCTATACATAGATTCTAGATGCTCTCATAAAAATCAAGAACGAAGTTGATCCAACTCTTACCTTTCGTCGTTCTTGCCGTGAGGGCATCTGCGGCTCTTGCGCTATGAACATCGATGGCCAGAACACTCTCGCCTGTCTCTGCAGAATCGACCGTGACGGTGGCAAGAACACCAACATCTACCCTTTGCCTCATAGTTCGTATTATCTTGATCAAGTACATCAGTTGACATTTACCGCTCTGCCTTTAGTGTACGTTGTCAAGGACCTCGTCCCAGACATGACACTCTTCTACAAACAATACAAATCCATTCAACCTTGGCTACAGAACGACAACCCCCCTGAGAAAGGCATGCCATAACTTCCTCCTCTCATTTCCTTGCTCTAAACTTCTGTAGGCGAGTTCCTCCAATCACCAGAAGACCGTCGCAAACTCGATGGCATGTATGAATGCATTCTCTGTGCCTGCTGCTCCACCTCTTGCCCATCCTATTGGTGGAACCAGGATGAATATCTTGGCCCTGCGACGTTGATGCAAGCTTATAGATGGATCGCTGATTCTCGAGTCAGTCCCGTTTTCATTCATATCTGCTCCTCTGTCGAGGATATATCGACACTGGCTGACTAACTGTGTCACTCCCCACTTCCCTTCCCGTCGTGTCATTTTGTTTATGGAACCTTGAACTCCTTTGTTCTTATAGGACACACACGGCACCGAGAGGAAGGAGAAACTTCAGAACGAGATGAGCTTGTATAGATGTCATACCATCTTCAACTGTGCGTTGGTTTCTTTTTCCCCTATACCAACTCTACTGATTCAAGACTTATCGTCCCTCTTCGCTGTTTTCCTCTCTATCTTCGGCATTCTTTACCGACCTCCCACTACACGACCCTTCTCAATTTGCCGATACAACAACGATCACATGACGTCTTTAAAATCAAATGCCAAACCAATAGGCTCTCGGACCTGCCCCAAAGGCCTCAACCCTGCCGCTGCTATCGCCAAGATCAAGCTGGAGCTCGCTGCTGATTAATTCTATGATCCCAGATAGTCAGAGTGCCCGTGTACAGGCGGTAAGTATCGTATTTGGATGGATGGCGCGAGTGAGATGTGTACACCAAGTTAATACGGGATTAAATAGAAAGCATCTACAGTGAACCTCTCTTAACACTTCCCCATGACCCCCTGTATCCCATAACCTTTAGGGCTACCAAATTGTCATTTTGCACCAAAAGTTGCCCCTCATAACCCACGACTCTCGTGCGTGTAGACTCAGGTATTTACATACACGGACCATACACTCTAGTCTTAGGCTTTTGCTACTAGGGCAGCCAGGCATGGCATGATGCTCAGCAAAAAAAAAGCGAACGTTGTGCAGTTGTGGATGTTGTAATTTTCTGGGAATTGCGATCGATAGGTTACTAGTTAAGCCAAATACGAGAAGTAAAAGGTCGATATCAAAGCCAGGTGGCCAATCAGCTGTTGGATTTGGAATTTTAGCAGATGTGGATAAGAGCTGCTCCCCCGACGCAATCGCAGTCGCAATATAACGTACCAGTGCTAGCCGCTGTCCATACAATGGGATTCACCACACCCCACACAAAAAACTTCCTTTCGCAACTCCATGTGGAAAAGCACACATATAGTCGCAGTTCGAGGCTTGACAGGCCCTGCCCCTAGAATTCCGGGGGTTGATGGACGGAGGGAAAAACCTCCTTCGAAGTCATCACTATTGATGTAGATGGGAAACGGGAGTCTTGAGAAGATAGTGAGATTGGCCACTTCATGGGCGACTCGCCAATAACCATAGACCGCCGCTGTGAAAAGCTTAAAAACCTTGAAACAGATTAAATAAATTATCGTTTTGGAAGGCAAGGCTAAAGGTTCTGTTGTAGTTTCAGCTCGTCCTCATAAGTAGACCTCCTAGCACGCGGTCCTCCCTATCTGTAACTGAAGTGACCTTGTCAAGGGCATTTTCAAGTTCTTACTAGAATTTTTCGCCGTTCTTCAGGCTATAATTGTTTCCGTTCGGGCGATCTCAGCCATCAGTGCGGGGCAAGTGTCGAGTCACGGAGATCACAGGCACTGATCCCAATATTACATAATTATGTTATTTATTGTCTCTAACTTCGCACTGTCAATGCCATAGCCATAAAGTGACTCCCTTGACGAGTCCACGACCACTGCCATACTGCCATACTGCCTGGCTTTCCTTACCGGCCCTTGTTCGATTCCAAAAAGTTCTTCATCTTCAATCTACTCAGAAACAAGCACTTGGTCACAGCGCGACCTTTACCCTACTATTACAATGCCAATGGCAAGCTTTCGAGTCGTAGATTCGCCTGAGGAGGCGTCACTACATCCACGTGCTATATGGAACCATTGGAAAACGTATGTTTTGTGGGATCATCGGACATACTATGGTGTGCAGTGACCTCGGAATGATAAAATTATATATGTTGATTAGTACATTGATAGGTATGCTGGAGTTCATCGCAGCTTTAGTAATGATATTAGGCATATCGGAATTAGATAAAAGACAACCATCTGAAAGAAGTAGGCTTTTCGTCCTTGTCAGCTGTCTCCACGAGTCGATCGAAAATCATGCTTTCGTTCAGGGTTGGTGACTTTGATAAGGATGGGTACGGGTGCATTGCTGTTACTGGGAGTTTGTCCAATGTATGTTTAGGTATCTCTCTCTTGATTCGAAATTGAGTCCCTGCTCATTTGATCAGTCACTGGTATAGCAATCAACGACAATCGACCAATTTCCTGACGAAGGCCCGAACACATCTAGCTATACTCATATTTTTGATAAATGTGATCTGGGGTATATCTCCTACTTTCCTCTTTCATTTTTTTTCGCTCTGATAGATCTGGATTATTAAACAGTTTCCCAAGTTGTTTCCCATTCTCTTCATGGATGCTTTTATGGATGCGATGTCATGAATGCCGTGTCTGTTTTTCTCTGGATGTCAATCCCAATCCGCAAGTATCGTTTGCTCTTCGTACTGACAACGCTTAACTTATCATTATTCTTTCACAATGCGCTGGTGGCTTCTAACAGTGATTATTGCAGCAACTGTTGTGTGGACTGTCACCCGTAACCCACGCAAAGATTTTGCCCTCGCTGAACTTCCTTCACCTACAGGCTCTGAAAATTACTATAGACCTGCGTGGTCGAGCGCGAATGTAGCGGATGGGATTGAAGATGATTCGCTGGAACCTGATGGGCAGGTTAGGCTGACCTGATTCGTCAAAATTTCCATACCTCGAATATTATACATAGGGAAGACTACCTCAATCGGACAAGTCGAATATATCACTCAAATTTCAAGCTACAAGCTTAAGATTTGACATGGGTATTCTAGGACATGTGGACTATGGTATCTAGCCTTTTTGCGTTCAATTATTGTCTCTATGAGGGTGCAGAAAAACATGGTGGATTGTCATGCTTGTTTGCTTCGTCGTGCCCTCTGTGACTGTCCGATTGAGGGGTCCGTCCGATGTCGCGTCAGTGATAGTACGAGTCGAGCGTTGCTAACATACTTGCTGTCAGCCGAACTGACCGAAGCCTTCAAGTGTACTAAATTCAATCTCAAACATCAAAGTTGAGTACGGCATCAAGGCGGCATCAAGACGGCATACATAGGAAAAGTACGAAGAGACTTGTGTATTGCTTGCACACATCCAAAGATCCAGGATTAACAGTAATCAAGGTCTTCTGTGGGAGATCCAAGTAATAGTCGCACCCAGATATTCGTATGATGACTGAGATGTGAAGTTGATGTGAAGGCCGCCAAGCAACCGGGACGTAAACTAAAGAAGTGTCTATAATAGAGTAACCCTGGTTCTTCCATCCACAAACCAGTGACAAGGCTGGTCCTCCCCTCCCACATCCCTAGGCTGCGCCATATCATTTTCCTCCGTTGACGGAGACCTATCCATTCTTTCCTATATCCTGATTCACAACCCTCAAGTTTTATCATGTCAACAACCATTGAGACGACAACCGGCAGGCCCGGTTTGCGACGTGTAATAGATAAAACAGTTAATATTCTCGGCAAAGAATGGCTGTACATCAGTGAGTTTCTTGTTGTAAAACGTCAAATCATAGGACCTACTTTGTTGTTATTCCCTAGGTATCGGCATCTTTCTAGCACTTCTTAATCTCATACTGGGAATTCTCACTCTGTCTTACCTTCACCCAAAGAAAGAACGTAGGTCAAGTTGAAGCTTTTTTCTTCTCTAACTTGGATTGATTCCGTATCTCCAGCTCTTGTCTTTGGCATAGTGTGCCTCAATGTGTTACTTTCTCTTTCTCACTTCACTTCTCTCTGCTACCTGTGCGTTATGCTGTCCTCGCTGGCTCATATGGTCTCTCAATCATCCTTAGTCTTCAGAGAGCCAAAGAGGAAATGACTGACAGACATCCTTCCTATACCGATACCGGGTATGCTATAGGGGTGGTGTTGTTGTTCGTTAGTAAGTTGATTAAAAGGCTTTTCATCGGATTCCTTGTTGCTCAACCGTGCTTCCACCCAAAGTCTCTGGCATTGTACTATCAATTGAACTCCCTAGTCATTGCTATTCCGGACCAAACGCACACTTCAAAGCCATCGGAAAGGCTTGCTGTAGCGCCCTTACAGCGATGGCAGTTGGCGCATGGCTAAGTGTCGTGACCAGTAAGTCGTTCCTGGACCACGAAAATACCATAATAAATTATTCACATCCTCTCATCCGTAGTGATCATAGGGACTATCATTATCTTCAACACAGCCCGTAAAGTCATCGAGCTTGCCAAGCAGCCCCCACCCGTGTTTCCCGCTGGTGCCGAAGCCCCCGAGATGAGATGGATGGGTAGGGACGATCCTTTCCTTACCAGCCAGGAGCGTCGTTATGCAAATGTTTAAAGAGAAGTGTGAAAGCGTTTTGTACGATATGTCATTGATTTTTTCATGTATCAATGTGATCGTGTTTCTTCACGCGTTGTATAGTGAAGAAATTTTGGACTGAGCTATCCGCCATATTTTGCTCAAACATCCTCTCAGCTGGAGACTGGTCGACCATCCCTATAGCTAACTGTCTATGTTCCTCGATATGCTTACAAATCCTCGATTTTTGATATTATTTTGGCCAGAGTACCCATGTGAAATGAAACCACATACGAATGTCAATGTCCAAAAGGCCTGACAGGCTATTGAAGATGGAATTACCAAGAATCGTTGCTGCACTATTCGCTGTCTTTGGCTGTTGGGATGAGCCCAGTAACGGTGGCTGTGTACAACGGCCAGTAAACCTTGTCGTTTCGGTCACATTATCCACGGTGACAATGATTTCGATACATTCGCCCATAGTACCATTCGTCCCAAACAGTACAATTCATCTGAAAAACACCGTCGGAGGAGCCTATATACAACCAGGATGCAGCCTCGAAAAGGGTCATTGTGCATGAGAGAATTTGAGTAGGTGGGTGTTACATTGGAACCAATATGTAACCTTGGCAAGGACAACAACTCAAAGTACTTACTACCAGTAGGTTCGCAATCGTTGGTTACGGTACTGACGGGGTTTCCCGGTGTAACCTTCGGTAACTACTGTCACAGATGTCACGGTGATTAGAAAAGGAACACATGTGATTTCTTAAACTTTAAAGGAGTCATTTCGGACTATTGCCGAATTTATTGTTACAATGTCACATGTTTGTTACACCCGGCGGCACTAACTCGAGACTAGTGAGCTACTTAAGCTTGATATCACAGGAAGCACAGAGTTCAACCGAGCTCCTCGCATCACGCATGCTATCGTGAGGATGATGAGGCTCCCCGATTCCTTGCCTGCACTCGCCTGACTCGTTGTAAGTGTTTCACAAAAATGAGGAGTTGCATATCAATTATCTGCTAATCCTACCCGCGCAGATGATACTTCAAGGGAAAAGACGCACGCCAAATTCGTAGCAGAGTGGTGGTCATCAGGTACTGGACGAGATTGTAGCACCTTGATGAAGCACTTGGAGAAAAGCAAGGGGCCCAGCGTCGATGATATACGTGTGGTCAAGAGTTAGAGTCGAGTTCAACAGCTTGAATTTGATGCGGAATTCGCCGGGGATCGACTGGCGGGAGATCAGTAAGAGAAGCAAATTTAAAAAGGATACTCAGCCCAAGGTCACAGCCCCGGGTGTACGACGAGAATAATGTTGAACAGATAATCATATATTGATCATGATGGGCCCCTGGCCTCCAAGGTCTGTCGGAAAAAGTTAGGGCCTTTTTATGCAACTTCTCGATGTCAAATGCAAGCACATGTCAACCTGTTAGCTAAAGGAGACTATTATTTCGATTCATCAATTGGCCGTCTGCTAACTTTAGGTCAGAAAGTCATCAGATGGTGCTTGCCAGATTTACTGGTTAATAGTATCAGTATCATTTTTCTACAGAGGTAAGATTGTAAACTTGTTCTGATGGTGCCTTTGAATACAAGAAATGACCATGCTTAGAGAAATTCTCGACCACTCTCTGACCACCAGTCGGTGAGACGACCCAAGACATGAACTCCTTGCAGATCATTTGATTGGCAACAGACGCTCTTTTTCCACGTAACACGTGCGCTGGGTTAAGCAATAAGTCGCTGGCGTCATCACTTCCACGCTTGAAGACTTTCAGGTGAGAGGATATGGATTTCGGAGCGCAAAGCCACGATCCTAAATCCGTGAGGGTGTATTCTGACAACAGTGCAGCGGCTTGCAGAGCTTCGTAAGGGAACCGATGATACTGATGATACCATCTTGAGTAATTAAGCGCCCAAGGAACCTGGAGAAATTACCCGACAAAGATCGTCGTGAGAAGGCATAATAAGTATGGGAAGAGAAATAAAGAAAAACCTGGCCAACGGTAATGAATATCTGGCTTTCCTTAATGTTGGTAGCACTCTTGTCAAAACGAGACAGAAAGCGAGTAGCTGGTCGCAAATCAGGATCCGGCGGAGTCTGGGGGGAATAGGGATAAGATGGTCTTTGTTAATGTAAAGGGTGCTTTCTTACAACTACATCAGCGTTTCCACAGGCGACAATTTTATTGAACATAGTCAGGATGTCATCATCCTCTTCTAATCTTGCAGGATTGGATGTGGGTCCTACAAGGATAAAATGATCCTAAACGATTGATTCAAATAAATTTTGCATAAATCGTCACTGCGATCAGAGATGCAGGCTCACCCGGTAGCCATAAACTCTCTCCACTGCGTCGCCCGCGTCAAGAACTTGTTTTTCGGCGGCAGGATTGTAGGTAAGGGAAATATCCACGGCACCAGAGGACAGAAGTGCGAGACTATCTGTGGTATCTCCTAGATACCATGCAACCTGACGACCGTAAATAGCCTACAGTCAATTCTCTCCTGGAATATGTGTATAGGACGCACCTCGAAAGGCGGCACTCCTTTTGAAACCATGTATTGTATGAATTCGTCAGCCCAAGCACGTATAAACCCTGTTTGTCCTGCACCTCCATTAGCAATACGCAAACGCACGCCTTGAATTTTCGCAATTTCATAGCCTCCGTCATAGATAGCGCGTGGTTTTGTAGAGCTTGTAGAGCCAGATGCTGGAGGGGTTACAGAGGGGCTTTGGGTGAGAGTCGCCGCGCTATCATCTCGACACAAAGAATCTTGGTCGCCTTGGTCGTCAACGATCACAGCATCATCTGCATGATAAATTTTCACCGTGCGTGATAGCAGATGGGCATGCGATCTATGAATAAAATGGGTGAATGCACTGAGGGATAGCATCGCGACCAGGAAATACAATGAATCCCCAATGCATCCTTTACAACAAAGGAAACCAGACTATATCGTAAAATTTTAAGGCCTCATGGTCCACCAGTGGTATAAGGAAGGCCAGTGGTCTTTCAGATCTTTTTTTTTTCAGGGGTCGATTTCAAATTTGAAGTTTAGACGTAAGAAAGACCGGCCCGGCTCAGAGACTGTCCGTAGATATAGCAAACACCAAAGAGTTTAGGGAGCCTTGTAGGACCGAAAGGCTCAGAGGCCTATATCAGGGCTTACACGAGGACTGCTTCTGGGCCCTCATCTCAACGGTTTCCTATACTTTAGGATCACCTGAGTCACCTGTACTATCCTTAGTTTATACCCTCGATCGATAATCCAGAGTCCTGACATGTGCTGAGCAACGAGGCGGGGGGTTTGAGAGATGGAATAGCACCCTTGGCGAAGAACCCGAAGCCATCCACGCAGAATGTTTGGTCCTCAGTCGCACTTCAGAATGGTGGATAAATAGGATTAGAACATAGAATGCCTCGCTCACTTTGAGGTGGTCAAACGGGAGAGAGGAAGTTGATGAAATTGCAATGGTTATCTGCAGGGTTTTCATCACGCTTCAAGCTCGTAGTAACTTTCGGAGGGACAAAGCAACTCTGATCATTTCCTTGCCTAATTGTCAGAGCTATCACAATAATTCCAATGCCGCGGCCATTTGTTAGGGTAGATGAATAATGCAGATGGCCTTTGACAAGTGTCCCTACATGTTTTTGGAATTCCTCTTGACATATTTCCGATCATGGCCTGATCTGACGCTTTTTGACACGCCATAATCTCACTTGACTCGAGTAATCGTCCTCGAGGACAGGCTCCATCCGATGCTCGACACTATGAATAGAAACGATAACACCTGTGGAATCCTTCGAAGAATTCATACCACATTTAATATGTTCCTTCCCGTCCAAGGCTTCGAATTGCCAGAGAATTTCATCAATTCTCATCAGATGGAGGAGAGTCAGATGTCAAGGGACTGTCAAAGATAAAGATGTACACTTATCACTGGTCTTCGCATGAGGATTCACCACATCGTCTGAGTCATTGTCTTTTTTTTTTGTTTTGGAAAATGCGTAGCCCCGAAATTACAGTCAAGGTCCAACCCTACATGGAGTAATCAGCGAAGTAGGGTGGAAGGAATCCTGCCAAGAACTTTATCAGCCGTTAAAATGTTTCCAAGGTAAACGGAAACAATAACCATTCCTGAATGAAACCCACAAGTACAGGACAATGAAAACTTGAAGATGGATAAGGCTCATTTGCCATTTGCCTGCCAGGGAGCCGAAACATTAGACGTTTGATCCCGCGCCACCAATCATGCATGAGGCATGATGCACCAACTAATTGAAGTAGTCGGGAAGAGATGTGGGTATCGTCTGACATGTCTAATGGCATGAAGAAACATGGATAAGATTAGACCATACTTCCTGACCGTCTTCCTTAAAAATGTCCAGGCCACATTTAAACTTATTTATTTCTCCTAGCGTACTCGACAGGCGAAGGAGGGTCTTATCACGTAATAGTCTTATCGCCCTTTTGATTCTTCTTTCTTTTCTTCTTCTGAGATGAACCAAATCCTTGGCCTGTAGAATCATTCGGTTCAGGCATGGTAATGTCTCGTATACGTTTCTGAGGAACGGTACTTGCAAGGTTGGAGGTAGATTCAACGGGTTGGGAGGTCTCCTCAGCTGCGCCGTGAGCAACGTGTGTAGGCGATTCGTAGTAAGGAACCACAAGCCTGGGTTCTGAAAGGACCGCACGATATGTTTTGCGTGTTTCTATGGTAGATAACTCAATTCAATAAGAATGAACTATGTCTTGCAAATCAAAGGGCTTACGGGCGCGTACAATGAGGGACTTTGGCACCTTTGTGGATGCTTCATGAGCAGAATCCTGAGCGAGTCCCAAGATAGCGATACTGGCGAATTTGATTGTTAGAAATGTTGGGATACCTGAGAAATGGAAACAGACAGATTGGCAACATCCCTAGGTGGCCGAAGATCTGCCTCTGCCACCGCGCCTCCGCTAATTATGAGGCCTTTTCCTTTGGTAACCCGAACGAGTTCTCTAGTAGCTGCCCACCAATTCCGTTTGGCACTTGGACCGCTCTCCGCCACGTTTGCTTCGACAAGTGTTGCGTCACTCTCGCCTCCTAAGGCTCCAACGTAGTTGATCTCGAAAACTGCACCGTTCTTTATGGCCGTTCGGATAAGAGTATGCTTGAGGTGATACGGCAGTCTAGGAAGTGTTAACGGGAGCGCGATGATATGGGCGGTTAATTGCGATGGTAGACTATGAGTCAGACAAGCAGAAGAGAATGTGGCATGTGTCGTTGGAATCAAAGCTATCAAGTCGTATCCATTGAAAAGAGGAACATTGGCATTGATCTACTCGACAGGATTGAGGACATGTCAGCTACAGATGAATATTAACAACTGACCAATCCAAAGCCTTTCTCACTATCTTTGTCAAGGATTATATTGAGCCTCTTTAGATACAATATACCAGGTCGCGGTCGTAGTTGGTTGAGAAGGCCATCGAGAAAGTTGAAATGACTTTTCGAGTCAACTGCCTTCAATACCGTCTGCGAAAAGGCGACCACAGAATATCCTACTTGAGATTGTTCAGCAAATTGTTAAAGAAACAAAATTTTGACTGACAATGGACTAAAATATCAATTCGTGCTTCGATGACACTTATTTGAGGAATACTAAAAGTTGATTGTCCTTCTGATTGTTGTGGTTGTTTTCCTTTCTTTGAAGTGTTCTGGGGGGAGAACCTAGGCACCGGCACATTGAGGTCAAAAAACATCTTTTTTTATGGAAGAGAATTAGCTCTGTGTGGGCGGTTGTTGTTAGTTACTGATTATAGCAACGATGTGAGCCGCGGCCCGCCATCCTTTGAAACTGAGATCAAATTTTAGAAGGCCGGTTTCCGCAGCCACATCATTGCAGTAACATTACTAACACTGACCCATCCTTCAGCCACCACCCATCATTCGCCCACTTGGAATATCTCACTCATCTCCTATCTGTTTGACTCAAAATTTTAACTAGTTAGTCCAGTATATACTATTAACCCATTCCAAGTGCTTTTCCCTCTTGAAATTTACTCAATGTTGAGGAAAAAAAAAACTGTGTTTGTCACACTTGCAGACTAGGCTGTGTCAGACATTGAATTGAGATTATTGTGCTCAAGTCATGTCAGGTCGTGTCTCCTCTCAATTTGGGTGCTCTCTTCTCCTGATACCCAGAAATGTTACGGGTGTCACTAGCTTGCACTCGCGTTCGGTGCTGGGCAGAGACAGTAACAAAGAGCTAAGTTCTATTCGAGTGAAGGGCACTTCCAAAGATTGTGAGCAAAGCGTAGTGGATTGAACCGTATAGGTACTAAGGTCAAAACTGGAGAACTACAACTAAGTACGGGCTCTTTATATAGGTAACTATGAGGCAGTGTCTAGGGTCAAGGGTTTTAGTAATATGAGTCATGTTTAAGAGTCATAAAAGGAGGCAGTGTTTGGGAATGGAAAATGAGTCAAGGATGAAGGCTGTGCATAATGTGGGTAAAGGGTTA
>Ga0193743_1001584_pt1 | contig 16885 bp, 15 predicted proteins | sample L2c2metaG_FD_143038 | JGI IMG/M metagenome (GOLD analysis project Ga0193743, IMG submission 143038) | Soil microbial communities from a riparian zone of the East river system, Colorado, United States - L2c2 | ecosystem: Environmental > Terrestrial > Soil > Riparian zone | place: USA: East River...
CGGGACATCGGGGCTCGTGGCTCACTTTCATCCCCGGAACATCCAACGCGTGAGCATGGAGAAAACGTCGACACCCGCTGCGCAGATTCTGGCGAAGCAGTTTACGCGGGCGATGTACTTCAGACTGCGATCGTGTTGATGCGCTGACGAATGCTCAGTGGGGAGAGCATTTTGCGATGCGGCAGACATAGTAAGGGAGAATCGAATAGCTCGTGGCGTTTTAGCTCGAACCGGCTATCAGTCTGTGTGCCCCGAGTGGAACACACAGACTGATAGCGCTGCTGATTTCAATGTCCTTCCAGCAGTGGTCTTGAGCGCGATTCATGCAATGGCCCGACAGCTCGATCACGAGCTGTCACGCAATCAATGAACAGTACCCGTGAGGTTCGTTGGAGATGCCGGCTGAGTCTGGGGCGGCGTACTACCACCACCACTCCCGTAGCACGCAGTTGGATTAAACGTTCCTTTGAGATAGCAGTTTTCGGCGGCATTCGCGTTGATCGTAGGATTACCCTCAGGTCCCTCGAGAGGCCAAGGATATCCAGACATGTACTTGGGTTCGCTGGTGTAATACATGGATGCGGCAAGCGTGTGATTGCTTCCGCCCTGCCAGTAAGCCGATCCTTTGGTGAGGTAGTCCCAGTTGCCATGAAGAAGCGCTGTCGCTCCCGAGCTGGGAATGCTTCCGCTTGACCCGCCGAAGCTGTAGACCATTGGCGAGGAAGGCTGCGCATATTCGTCGAAGCCATTCAAAGTTGCCTGGGCCCAGCTTGCATGCATTCCCGAATGTCCGAGCACGTTGCCGATAAAAGAGTAGTACGTTTGCATGGTGTAAAGATCAACCGCATCGTAACCATTTCCAGGAGGAAAGCTTGGAACTCCCGTTCCAGTCTCATCTCCCCACAGCCAGTTGCGGAAGAAAACAAAATGCGAGGAGCTACCCCAGAAATCGTCGGCCGCAACATGGGAAGCGACATTGCCCTCCCATAAGTTCATAAAAGGATGTCCTCCATGCGAGGTTCGGGCTGAACCAAGGTAGGTCAGGTCGTCGGTATATAGATCATCTATGTAGTTGTAAAGGACAGCCGTTCCGGACCCACCGCCCTGATAGACGATGCCGTGACGATTGTGACGGAAGATGTTGTTCTCCACCTTGGCGTCGCTATTGATGAACTGGAAATACACTCCATAGTTTGCGCCGCTCGCGGAGGAACGACCATCGTGAAAATACGAATCCCGGACCTCGTTGCCATAGGTAAAGTCCATTTCAACATGGGCGGACCCGCTGTTGCTGCCGGTGTTCTGCGTTTCCACACCCTTGACCCAGCAATATAGGCAGCCTTGCAGGAGAATGATCTGGGACGCTCCAATATCGCCAGTGGCTGTTACTTTGAAGTTCTCATAACCGGCCTTCTGCGTCGGGAAAGAGTACTTGCGGTATTCGGGATTCTTATAGAGTGTGTAGTAAAGCGGCCTGGAAAGTGTCGCAGTGGAGCCACTTACGCCGGTAACCTGGACCATCTGCTGCATGACGCGATAACCGGTATTGTCGCCGCACCAACTGCAATGGCCATCTGTTCCGTCAACGCTGACCAGACTTGGATCGTTATCGGCGAAGACAGCGATCCAGTCACCTGCGCTCACGGATCCGCTGGAGATAGTGATAGTAGTATCCCCTTTCTGGGGAGCACCACTGAGGGAGTAGCCGGGAGAATTGGTGGCATATGAAATCGCTGGCGTCATGCCGCCACCGCTATAAGAAAAATTTTGCGTCGTGAGGGTTCCGCCGGAGCCCAAATTGAGGAATGTACTCGTCGTACCAGCTCCTCTTAGCGAGACACTGCTCCGCAATCGAATGGTGCTGTTGATCGCATATGTGCCTGCCGGAACAAAAACCGCCGTACCCGCCGCCGCCTTATTGATGCAGGCTTGTATCGCAGGAGCATCGTCGGTCTGTCCATTCGCGGCTAATCCGATGCAGGTAGCCGATGTGTAATTAGGTAGGGCGCCGCCATTCCACAGATCGGACCCGGCCTTCCATGGGATTACGCGGCAATTTGATGGACAGCCTGTATTGGCGCTGGGCGGACTGTACGTCTGGGCTTTAAGACCATGCCCAAGAAGCGTGTTGCCGATGAACATCAGGATGGCGAAAGCCAACAGTGAACGAATTCTTGACATATTTTACATACCTCTTCAGGTGCCGGTTTTTCTTGCAGCTTTGGACAATGGGGGAATGTGTAGTGCACTAAATTCATCAGAACCGGAGCCCGAGACCTACGGCTTTGCCACAATGAATCTCCGTAGAGTTAAGTTTTCTGACATAGCGACTGCACCTTGATCCAAGTTGTATGTTCTCCAGCGTGACATCGAAGAGATCATCAGATACCGCTCCGCATCACCTCTGCACACTAAGATCTTTGATTGAGTCTATTCCCCTCTCTTACCATGTCAACAACACCATAGTGTTATATGAAGCTGCTGCCCTGGCGCTCCTGCCGAGTAACGAATCGAGTGTAGATTGTTCTTGAATATGCGGAGAACTCTATCTCCAGAGATATAAATATTGCCTAGGTTCATCAAGTGCCTCTCGATTCCGCGCATGGCACTTGACTGCAGTGCCCGATGATGCTGGTGGTTGGATGCGGGAATCGTGGCTTTCTGGCCTTCGTTCAAGCGTTTCGGCTTCAGCGAAGACGCCACTGTTCCTGCTCTCGCGTACTCTGAAATTTGATCGGAACTCGAGTTGTCCATGCAATTGGACAACAGCTGCACCGCAACGCTTGGTTTCGCATTTGCGCTGCGGATGGAGTGTAAGCAATCGGTAGGCTCGAACTTGATTGAGGCTCGTTGACTAATACGCTGAAATTTATTTTTAGTAACTAAGAGTGCGATGAATCAACCAAATGTGACCGAAGTAGTTATCGTGGGAGCCGGACCTTATGGTCTGTCGATCGCTGCGTTCCTTGCGGCACGCGGTGTCCCGTATCGTATCTTCGGAGATCCGATGAGTGCCTGGGCGAACCAGATGCCAAAGGGTATGCGCTTAAAATCGGAGGGCTTCGCCTCTTCTCTGGCAGATCCTAAGTCGCAGTTCACTCTAGGGCACTACTGTCAGGAGAGTGGTCTGCCATACCAGGACACCGACCGCCCTGTCCCGCTGGAGACTTTTGTTGCATACGGATTGGCATTTCAGAAGAAGTTCGTGCCGAATCTCGAGAAGAAGCTGGTAGTTACCGTGCGCCGGTCTCCGTTGGGATTTGAGCTGCTGCTCGACGACAAAGAAATCGTATCCGCGCGCAAGGTAATTATGGCGGTGGGCATAACTCAATTTGCGTATGTTCCCAGCGATCTGTCTGCGCTTCCTTCCGATTTCGTCAGCCACAGTTCCGTCCACAGTCATCTGCAGGGCTTTAGAGGCCGCGAGGTCGCCGTAGTGGGAGGAGGCTCATCGGCTCTGGACCTGGCTGCATTGCTGAATCAGGCCGGTGCCTCAGTCAAAGTGATCGCGCGCCGTTCCGCAATTCGCTTCCACAATCCGCCGAAACCCCGCTCGCTGCGGGATCGGATTCTCAGTCCGATGGGTGGCATTGGTGCGGGAGCGGACCTGCACTTCTACGCAAATGCCCCCCACCTGTTCCGCTGGCTTCCAGAGAAGCTAAGGCTCGATCGAGTCCGCAAGACGCTTGGCCCGGCTCCTGGTTGGTTCATTCGAGATGAGGTAGTTGGAAGAGTCCCGATCTTTCTGGGTACAGAGATTGCCGGCGCCTGGATTCAGGACGGCCGGGTGCAACTACAACTGATGGATGGTGAGCGGCGGACACAGACGCTTGGGTTCGACCATGTCATTGCAGCAACCGGGTATCACATTGATCTCCAGCGGTTGAGCTTACTCGGCGATGATTTGAGAGCCAAGATCCGTCTTATCGATAAGTCGCCACGCCTATCCGCAAACTTTGAATCTTCTGTCCCTGGCCTTTACTTCGTCGGCGTCACCGCCGCAAACACCTTCGGCCCCGTTTTAAGATTTGCGTTTGGAGCGCGATTTACAGCACGGCGTCTTTCGGGACAACTTGCGAAATCGGCAAGAGGATCCTCCTCCGCCTACGCCCAAAACGATAATGTGCAGGCGTTCGAACAGGCTTGGCAGGGAGCCGCGGACTCTTCGCAGAAATAAAACGAATCTCATCCAAGTATGAAAGAGCGGGCTTTGTTACATCCGAGGATCCTATTGACGGGCACGAACCGGTGGCCTATCGTCTCGCGCTTGATGGTGTCCTTTTGCAGGTTGGATTGCAAGGTAGCGGTACTGTACCCGACTTCTGGCCGTGCGGTTCAGAAGGCACGCAATGCCGGGCATATGTTTCACTACAGCGGACTCAAGCCAATCCACTCTCTGAGATTCGCGATCGAATCGTTTGGTCCCGATTTCATTGTTCCCACTTGCGATCGCAGTGTCCAGAATCTGCACGAGTTGCACGCAATGTCCCGATCGGAGGGGGGCGCGGGGGAGAAGATTACGGCGTTGATCGAGCGTTCGCTGGGCTCACCCCAAGGATTCCCAATTGTCAGCAGCCGTTGCGAGCTTCTGAAGATAGCGCAATCGGAAGGTATATTGGTCCCGGCGACGGCCGCGATAGAGAACGATGCGGATCTGCAACTCTGGAATGCTAAATCTTCGCCACCCTGGATGATAAAAGCCGACGGCACGTGGGGCGGCAAAGGAGTAAAGATCGCGAAAGACACCAGGGAAGCTCGGAATGTCTTTGTCGAATTTGCTCAGCGCGACGGACTGGTTACCCTGGTTACGAGATTGCTTCTGAATCGCGACCGAGACTGGGCCCTTTATGACTGGAAACAGTCGCGCCGGTCAGTGATTGCTCAATCCATGATTGACGGCCGTCCGGCAAACTGTGCGGTTGTCTGCTGGCAAGGAAAGGTGTTGGCGGGGATTGCCGTTGAAGTGGTCAAAGCGCGCGGAGCAAGGGGACCGGCGACGGTGGTGCAAGTAGTTCCGGGCCCGGAGATGATAGCGGCAGCCGAAACACTCGCTCGACGTCTCGGAATATCCGGATTCTTTGGGTTGGATTTTATGATTGAAAGAGGGACCGGGGCTGTCTACCTCATCGAGATGAATCCACGGTGCACTCCACCCTGCCTTTTGCCCCTTGGGAATGGACGCAACCTGGTGGCAGCAATTTCGGCTCAGCTCAGTGGTCAACCGCCTGCGAAGAGTCAGCCTGCGATAGAGCAGAGCCCCATTGAATATTTCCCAGTCTCAGAGAGCGCCGGCAATGTCGATCATGCAAATGTAGAGGATATTCCCGAGGAAGCGCTGGAATTGCTCCACGGCCTCGTTCAGCCATGGTCGGCGCGGAGCGTCTTCGGGCAGCTGATTGATCTGATTCGGCGGGAACAGTCCCAGGAAGCTACATTCAGTGCCCTGTCAACAGAGGACAGGCAGCCGCCCGTCAGCAAGAGCTTGGCAGTAGAAACTCTTAACACTTGAGTGGCGCTGATGGTGTATGGACAATCTTGCTGCCTAAGCAATAATCGAGGCAGGCATTGACCTGGCTGTCGTGAATCTTTCGTAGTGATGAAGGCTACAGAGGGGTGGGAAGGATATGCGGTTTACGGAGACCGCAATCGCGGGTGTGTGGGTAATAGACCCTGAGGTGCATGGAGACGATCGGGGCCGCTTTTTCCGTTCGTGGTGTCTCCGAGAGTTTGCCAAGCACGGAATTGAGTTCACGCCGGTTCAGTCGAACATGGGATTCAGCGAGCGCAAAGGTACCGTTCGCGGAATGCATTTCCAACTGGAGCCCGCGCTTGAGGCTAAACTCATTCGATGCACGAGGGGCGTCATGTTCGATGTAGCGCTCGACTTGAGGTCGGATTCTCCCACTTATGGGAGATGGTTTGGCACAGAATTGAGTGCCCAGAACGGACGGATGCTATTTGTTCCTGAGCGATGCGCTCACGGATACCAGACTCTTGAAGACCACACGGAAATGCACTATATGACTTCGCAGTTCTATGCACCGAACGCGGCAAACGGTGTGCGGTTCGATGATCCAGCGTTCAGCATCCAGTGGCCGTTAACCGCTACGGCAGTTTCTGAACAGGATCGCAACTGGAAAGTTCGCTCGCAGTAAGAGGAAGTATGAAGACAAACGCTAACCATCGGGCGCCCGGATCGCTAATGAAAAGCGGCGACGGCCACGACGAGTTGCCGCGACTCACGACAAACGTGAGGCACACGCACGCGGCAATTCCCAAACGGATCATTCAAACTGGCAAATCAGCCCCGGAGGGGGTGAGGATCCGGGCTATGGTGTCGAGCATACGTTTACTACACCCGGATTACGAGTATCTCTTTTTCGACGACGCCGGAGTAGAGACGTTTATTACGCAAGAGTTTCCTCAATACCGTACTGTATTCGATTCCTTTCGATTCAAGATCCAAACTTACGATTTCTTTCGTTACCTGGCGGTCTACCGGTACGGCGGATTCTATTTTGACTTAGATGTCATGTTGGCATCGAGCCTGTCCGGTTTGCTAGAGCATGGCTGTGTGTTTCCATTTGAGGGTCTCACATTTAGCCACTTTCTTCGGAAGCAGTACAACATGGATTGGGAGATCGGGAACTATGGATTTGGAGCCAGCCCCGGTCACCCGTTCCTTTACGCAGTTATTGAGAATTGTGTACGTGCTCAAAAGGATCCTTCATGGGGCGCTCTTACGATGCCTGGATTTATCGCGTTGTCGGAACCAGAGACGTATGTCCTGTGCACGACCGGGCCGGGCTTAGTTTCGCGGACCTTGGCGGAGAACCCAGATCTGGCCAAAACAGTAAAGGTGCTCTTTCCCGATGACGTATGTGATCAAAAGAACTGGCATTGTTTCGGTGATCTTGGAGTGCACTTGATGGACGCATCATGGCGCCCAGCAAAGGGTCGTCTTCGCAGACGCCTGACTTTAGAATTTGTGAGATGGAAGCGGCGTGATCTTCTGATGCAAAGCGCGGCGTTGGGAAAGATGAGATATCACGGCTATTCGGAATGAGCGGCAGTCTGGGCAACGATTGGGAGCAAGTGCTCGAAGCGTTCAAATCGAGTAGCTACGTTGAAAAAGAGCAACGACGCGTGGAAAGGCGGGCATTTACCAATTATCCTCCATGCCCGGGCGCGCCAGACTAGATTGAAAACGCAGACACGAACTCGGCTCTATCCAGATTCCGAGGCTGGAGTTTCGAAAGGGAATCCCACCTCGTCGACAAAACCAACAATACGCTATGGTGCTTCACACTCAAGCGCTCCGCAGCCTTTCCTGCAGGAAATCATTTGATAACTACATGTAATCAAATGGTGCATCAATCGCGGCAAGTTTTCCGGGCAGCATCCCGGCATTCATTAAACGGGGAATAGTGACAATGCGTGATTCGAGAGTTCATATCAAATTCAGAGTAGGGAACTGGGTTCAGGTCAGATCCAAAGAGGAAATTCTCAATACTCTCGATGCGAACGGGGAGCTTGATGGCATGCCCTTCATGCCCGAGATGCTTAAATACTGCGGCATGAAATTCAAGGTGTACAAGCGAGCGCACAAGACCTGCGACTACTCGACGGAGGCCCATCGAACCCGCAAGCTCAAAGATGCGGTGCATCTTGAAACGCGGTGCAGCGGCGAAGCCCATGACGGTTGTCAGGCTGGTTGCCTGATGTATTGGAAGCACGCCTGGCTCAAGCGGATTGATTCCGGTGTGGACCTGGTCAACAGTTCCACAAGTGCGGCCGAACTGCCCGCCGATCGAAGCGATCCGAAGGTCCCCTGCGAAGAATCTGTTTTGTATCAGCGCACTCGATATGCCGATAGCTCGGATGGTTCGACAATTTATCGCTGCCAAACGACGCAGATTCCTCACGCTACAAGTCATTTGAATTGGTGGGATGTGCGCCAATATCTCGAAGATGTGACGTCGGGAAATACCTCGTTTGCGCGTCTACTTGCTGGAACAATTTATAGTGCATATTTTCACTTGGTCAATGCAGGAATCGGTATTGGTCCGGTGTTGCGATGGTTCTACAACAATGTCTGTTGGCTGTGGAGCAGTTCGATGTTTCCCAGAACTAATGGCCGTATACCGCGAGGCAAGCCGACGCCGGCTGTTACGCTGGACCTGCAGCCTGGAGAACTTGTGAGGATTAAGTCCCACAAGGAGGTTCTGGAGACGGTCGATATGGATAATAAGAACCGCGGAATGTATTGGGATGCCGAACTAGTACCGTATTGCGGCAAGACGTACCCCGTTCTCGATCGGGTAAAGCGCCTGATTGACGAGAGGACGTCAAAAATGATCGAGATGAAGACTGCCTGCATCGTCTTGGAATCAGTCGTGTGCCAGGCACGCTACAGCCAGTGTAGAATGTTCTGCCCTCGTGAAATGTACCCGTATTGGCGCGAAATCTGGCTCGAGCGAGTCGATTCTGACAATGAAGGCGTCCGCCGAGTCGTTTGAGGCCGTGGAGTCGCAATTAATCCGTGCGGTTTGCCAATGCCCTGCGGATCGCCGCTTGTGGAGGCACCTGGATTGATGAGCCGCTGGAGGCCTAGCACGTGAGCAACATAGAGAAACCTTTAGTTAGTATCCTCACTCCTGTTTACAACGGCGAAGCCTATCTTGCCGAGTGCATCGAGAGTGTGCTGTCTCAAACTTATCCGGATTTTGAATACATCATCGTCAACAACTGCAGCACGGATAGCACTCTTACGATAGCTGAAACGTATGCTCGTCGGGATGGCCGCGTCAAGGTTGTTACAAATGAAAGATTCCTCCAGGTAATTGAAAATCACAACAACGCTTTTAATCGCATGTCACCGGTTGCGAAATACTGCAAGGTCGTCTCTAGCGACGATACGCTTGTTCCCTCCTGTCTCACAAAGATGGTGGATCTCGCTGAGACCAACCCCTCAGTGGGTATTGTCGGGTGCTATCAGGTGAGCGGGAGCGTTGTTCGTTGGGTCGGCTACCAGTATCCTCGGCAGGTCATTCCGGGCAGGGAAGCCTGCAAGCGAGACCTTCTTCAGCGACAGGAATTTATCCAGGGGCAATCCCTTCTGGGATTCGGCAGCCCGACCTCGTTGCTGTATCGTGCAGATCTTGTACGCAGAACCGAAAACTTCTATCCAAATCCCTCGCCGCACTCCGATGTAAGTGCATGTTTCGAATGTCTTCTCGATAGTGACTATGGATTTGTTTACGAAATCCTTTGCCACGAGCGCCTTCACGAGGATACACAGACTGCGGCCTCTAGGAAAATCAATCGCTTTCTATCAGCAACTCTGAACGATCTGCTTCGCTATGGTCCAAAGCTCCTCACCGAAGAAGAGATGCTTCTGCATAGGAAGAAACTGATGGGTGACTACCATCGATATCTGGCCATGGCCTTGCTTACGCAAGGTCATAGGGCCGAGTTCTGGGATTACCATCGGTCGAGGTTGCAGGAATTAGGTTTCCCGCTGAGAAAATGGAATCTTGTGAACGGGACGCTACTCTTGGTCGCAGGCGCAATCATAAATCCCGGTCTGGCAGTGCAGAAATTCAGGAACCGACTTGCTTCCAAGCGGGCTCAGCGCAGCGCGGCGGCGCAAATGTTGGATTCAAAGAGGCAATCCGGAACTTTATCCGACTAACCAGGCGATCATCGAGTTGCGTATCGTTTAAGTTTCAGTCGTGGAGGACAGGTATGAAAGTCGTTTTGTTTTGTGGTGGTCTTGGTTTGCGTATTCGTGATGCTGAGAATATTCCAAAGCCGCTGGTGCAGATTGGGTATAGGCCGGTGCTTTGGCACGTCATGAAGTACTATGCCCACTATGGTCACAAAGACTTTATTCTGTGTCTTGGATATGGCGCCGACGCTATCAAGAAGTATTTCTTGAACTATAGCGAATGCGCGTCGAACGACTTTATCCTGTCCGCCGGCGGTAAAAGAGTGGAATTGTTTAACAGCGACATTCATGACTGGCGCATCACGTTTGCAGACACCGGCATCAACGCCAACATTGGCCAGCGGCTGAAGGCTGTAGAGCCATATCTGGATGGGGAAAAAGAGTTTCTGGCAAGTTACAGCGATGGTCTTACCGATCTCGCACTTCCTGAGCAGGTGGAACATTTCAGACAAGAAGGGAAGGTCGCCAGTTTCCTGTGCGTGCGCCCAAATCTGAGCTACCACGTGGTTTCGCTTGAACAAGGCAGCAGTATAGTGTCTGGAGTGCATGCCATCGACAACGGGAGCGTGCGGATCAATGGCGGGTATTTCATCTTCAAGAAGGCGATATTTGACTACATAGGTGAACGGGAAGAATTGGTGATCGAGCCGTTTCAACGCCTTATGCAGGAAAGGCAATTGGTAGGCTATGCATACGACGGCTTCTGGGCGGGTATGGACACCTTCAAAGATAAGCAGCAATTGGAAAGCTTGTGGGAGAGTGGTTCTGCTCCGTGGCAAGTATGGAAGACGAACGGGAATGGATCGGCCGGCGTGAAGCCCGCTGCGCCGGTACCAGTCGCTGAGATATTTGACCGCCGCAACTCAGAGGTGAACAGGTTCACCGGGTCGGCGAAGCCGGTGCACAACTGACAGATTCTAGACCATCCAGCATTCCGGCGAAGTTCGCCATAGCCGACGGAGCCGAATGTGTGATGACCGTTTGCTGAAGATATCGGGAGATAACGTATGAGTGTTGATACTGCTTTGCAAAAGCTTGAGGCGGCTGGAAAGCCTATTCGTGTCGGAATGGTCGGAGCTGGCGCAACCGGCCGTGCCATCGCGTTGCAACTGGGGACGCCGGTTCCCGGGATGCGACTTGTCGCAATCGCAAATCGCACGCCAGAGAATGCGGAGAGAGCCTTCCGGGAAGGCGGCTTTGCAAGCCCCAGGCGCGTCCGGTCTTCTCGTGAGGCGGAAGATTGCATAGCCAGTGGTGTGCCGGTTGTCACAACGGATCCGTTCGTGCTGAGTGGCTGTGATGCGGTCGATGTGCTGGTTGAAGCGACCGGGACGGTGGAAGCTGCCGCGGGCGTGGTTCTGGATGCCTTCGACCATGCAAAACACGTGGTACTGGTGAATGCGGAGTTGGACTCGCTCATCGGTCCTATTCTTAAAGCCAAAGCCGACCAGGCAGGAGTGATCCTGACGCACACGGACGGGGATGAGCCGGGAGTCGCGATGACCCTGCTGCGCTATCTGCGAACTCTTGGATTGCGAGTCGTCGCCGCCGGCAACATCAAAGGCATGGTGGACTACTATCGAAACCCGGATACGCAGCGGGCGTTTGCGGAAAAGAACGATCAGGATGTCAGAAAGGTCACCTCGTTCGCCGACTCCACCAAATTGTCGATGGAAGCCACCGTGCTCGCCAACGCTACGGGATTTCGGGTTGGCCGGCGCGGCATGTTTGGCCCGCCCTGCGGCTATGTGCGGGAGGTGGCAAACCGATTGCCCGCAAAGGAAATGTTGGAGACCGGCCTGGTCGACTTCGCGCTCGGTGCCGCTCCCCACACCGGAGCCTTTGCCGTCATCCACGAGGAACTGCCGCTGAAGAAAGCCCAGCTGGCCTATTACAAGCTGGGTGACGGCCCATTTTATGTCTTCTATACACCGTTTCATCTGCCGCACCTCCAGATCGCGTCCACCATCGGTCGAGCGGTCACGGATCGAGATGCCACAGTAGCGCCCATCGGCGGGCCAGTCTGCGAAGTAGTCGCCGTCGCCAAGCGTGACCTGAAAGCGGGCGAGCGCCTGGACGGCATCGGCGGCTTCTGCACCTATGGCCTGGTCGACAATTCTGCGACTGCTCGCGGTATGAGAGCGCTGCCGATAGGTCTTTCAGAAGGGTGCGTGCTGACGCGTGACGTAGCAAAGGACGATGTTGTTTGCTTCGATCACATAGATGGCATCTCCGAGGGGATTTCCGGAAGACTTTGGCGAGAACAGAATGAACGGTGGCCCGCGGCAACGGCGGCGCCGAAAGATTCTCCCCTCCAGCCGTTAGTCGCCGCAGAAGTTCGATGACCTCCACTTGCTCGTCGGGCGGGTTCGTCGTGTTTCGGATTGGAATCCGGTAGCCGCCCGATGCCAGCGCGAATCCGGGTATCCCTGAAACCAGTCATCCGTGAAATCAGGCATCCTGGATCGCTAATGAGTTGATACTGTTGCGGGAAAGCCACGGATCGGGCATACCGGATCCCTGCGGTCCACCCCAGGGCGTTCATGCCGAGAAGCATGTCCTTTAAGCAGACACCCCGAAAGCGGGATCCCATCGGGCTTGGGCACACCTTATCATCTTTGCAATGGGCCCTCGACCTGGATTGCGAATAGCATCAGGCTTTCCAGTGCAACATAAAGACTTGCAACGATTGACCTCGAACAGATTGAGCGGTATAGGGCGCTTCTCCGGAATTGATACCGAGGGTCGTAGACAACGTCCCGGCGGTGAATTTTTCGAAAGTCTCTCGAATGCTTCTCTGGTGATTTCAATTCGCAACAGGATTTTAGGAGAACTCTGATGGCAAAACCAAATGTTGTTGTCCTTGGCTCTGGAATGGGAGGGTATGGAGCCGCGTATCGGCTGCATACCGAAGGCGTCACGCCGATGATGTACGACAAGAATAGCTACTACGGCGGCCACACCACGTCGGTCCAGTATGAAACTGGCTTCATCTTCGACGTAGGACCGCACATCTCCTTTACAAAAGATCCTCGCATTCAGGACCTCTATGCGGACAGTGTGGATCAGCGCTATGAGTCGCTCGAGATCAAGTTGACGAACTACTGGCAAGGCCATTGGCCATTGCATCCAGTGCAGCTTCACCTGCATGGACTACCGGAAGAGACGGTCGTCAAGGTCATCAATGATTTTGTTGAAGAGCGCCAAGGTCCCGAACGTCCCGTGAATAACTATGCGGACTGGCTCTATGCCAGCTATGGCAAGACCTTTGCCGAGAATTTTCCAATGAAGTACACGCGAAAATACCACACCACGCCAGCTGAGAACATGAGCACGGACTGGCTCGGGCCACGCATGTATCGTCCCGATCTGGAAGAAATGCTGCGAGGGGCGATCTCGGCGGCGGGACCAGCGCACGCTCACTACGTTACCAACTTCCGCTATCCCAGTGACGGTGGCTTCAATCGCTACCTGAATAAGTTTCTTCCTATGGGCAGCCTGCAGCTCAATCATGAGTTGGTATCCATCGATCCGCGTACCCACCAGCTCACCTTTTCGAACGGAGTCGTCGCGCAGTACGATGCCCTGGTTTCTTCAGTGCCATTACCGGATCTGATCCGGATGATTCAGGGGGCTCCGGCAGATGTTGTCGAGGCTTCTCGACGTCTTGCTTGCTCCACATGCATTCTTGTGAACATCGGTGTGGACCGCGAGGATATTTCGTCCGCCCACATGACGTACTTCTACGACGAGGACATTTGCTTTACCCGTCTTGGGTTTCCGCACATGCTTTCTTCACGCAACGCACCTCCTGGCGCTGGCAGTATTCAGGCGGAAGTCTACTTCTCGGACAAATACAAGCCGTTCAGCGGAGCACCTGAGGATTGGATCGAACCGGTCATCCGGGACCTGCGCAAATGCGGTCTCCTGCGCGATAGCGATACGATTCTGTCCCGCAAGGCAATGTTTCTCAAATACGCCAACATCATCTTCGATCTCGAGCGTGCAGATGCGTTGAAAAAGGTACAAGCCTATCTCGATGATTTGGGCATCGCCTGCTGTGGGCGTTACGGAGAGTGGGGATATCTGTGGACGGACGACGCTTTCAAGAGTGGGGAACTCGCTGCCGAGCGTGCCTTGTCGACGCTGCTTGCTTCGACCTAGGACGGAACCGTTAGCTGCAGCACTTCCGCACTTCGCATGGAATCACGTCTGCCTATGATCAAACTGAATTTGGGCGTAAGCACGGATGGACCCTTGAAGGTGCTGTGCCTGGGCGCCCATTCCGACGACATCGAGATCGGTTGCGGCGGAACGATCCTCCGTCTGATCGATCAGTATCCGAAGTGTACCTTCCATTGGGTGGTTTTCAGCGCTATTGGGGTACGCAAGGCCGAGGCGCAGCAGGCAGCCGAGTGGTTCGCCGGTCCTCAGAGATTGGAGCAGATCCTGTTGAAGGAGTTCCGTGACGGCTTTATGCCGTTTAGCGGCTCTGAGATCAAAACCACCTTCGAGGAGCTGAAGCAGTCCGTTTCTCCGGATCTGATTCTGACCCATCATCGGCGGGATGCTCATCAAGATCATCGTCTGCTATCAGAACTAACGTGGAATACATTTCGCAATAACTTTATTCTGGAGTATGAGATTCCCAAGTATGATGGCGACTTGGGGCAGCCCAATGCCTTCATACCGCTCGAATCGGAGATATGCGCAAAAAAGATCCGCTATCTCATGGACGCATTTTCGTCGCAACGCGACAAGAGGTGGTTTGAGGAGTCGACTTTTTCTTCCCTCATGCGGCTTCGCGGTATGGAATGCAATGCGCCAAGCGGCTACGCTGAAGCGTACTATTGTCGGAAATTTATAATCTAAGATAGATGAGCACGATGTGGTTCACCTAAGATTAAGCACTTTTTCGCTGAGCCTCCCGGAGATGTCGTGAAGGATTTGAAGCACAGAGTAATTCGCGGAGGTCTCGTCAGAATTGTTTCACAGGCATCCACTCTTATACTGCGAACAGGGTCGATCGTGGTTATGGCTAGACTACTGTCTCCTAAAGACTTCGGTCTCGTGGGTATGGTGACTGCAGTAATTGGCGTATTTAGCGTCTTCAAGGACTTCGGCTTATCGGCGGCAGCGATTCAGCGTTCGACGATTACAGCGGACCAGTCTTCAGCGCTGTTTTGGATCAATCTTTTGGTGGGGGCCTGTCTAAGTCTCCTTACGTTCGTGATGGCTCCGTTTGTCGCCGCCTTTTATCACGAACCACGCGTAGTCGGCGTGGCCGCGGTGTTGGCCATGGCATTTTTCTTCAATTCCGCCGGCGTACAACATAGTGCCTTGATTGAGCGTCAGATGCGATTCGTGACTCTTTCGGTCATTGATATGATTTCGCTTCTGACCGGTACAGCGATCGGAATTTGCATGGCCCTGCGTGGTTTTGGGTACTGGTCCCTCGTAGCGGTTCCCACCATCACTCCCCTTACCTACACGGTATGTGTGTGGCTGATTGCAAAGTGGATTCCGGCTAGGCCGCACAGGCACAGCGGCATCCTCCCAATGATGCGTTTTGGGGGAGCCCTCACACTGAATGGTCTGATTTCATACATTGCCAGCAATGCCGACAAAGTTTTGTTGGGACGCTTTTGTGGTGTTGAAGCGCTCGGGATCTATGGTCGGGCCTATCAGCTCATTAACGTTCCTACTGACAACCTAAACTCCGCGGCTGGCGGGGTGGCATTTGCGGCGCTCTCCAGGCTCCAGAGTGAACCTGCTCGGATGAAAAGCTACTTTCTAAAAGGCTATTCATTGATATTGTCGCTTACTTTGCCTATCATAGCTACCTGTGGAGTATATGCTACTGACATAATTCGCGTGTTTCTCGGCCAAAGGTGGGCCAGCGCAGCTCCGGTCTTTCGTCTTCTGGCTCCAGCTATGTTGGCTTTCGCTATTCTGATTCCACTCCATTGGCTACTCGCTTCATGCGGCCTGGTAGGAAGGGGATTGCGGATCTCTTTGGTTCGCGCTCCAATTCTCATTGTAGGCTGCGCAATCGGCCTGCATTGGGGGCCGAAGGGAGTGGCCTGCGCCTATTCTGTGGTAATGGGAGCACTGATGATTCCGATGATGGTCTGGGCGGTCTTTAGAACACCGGTGTCGGTGCGGGATCTGATATTGACCGTAGGCCGCCCATTACTTTCTGGTATTGTGGCGGCAAGCGTCGGGCTCGGCGTACAGTTCTTTGTTGGTTCTTCGCTGTCAGTCGTCCCTCGACTCATCTTAGGTGCCACCGTAATATGTTCCGTATATCTATTGATATTGATATATGCTCTGAATCAGAAGCGCCTGTTCGTGGAGCTGTTTCGGGGTTTAGTGAAGCCATCATCCCACGATGAATCACTGGTATTGCCTACGTAAAAGACTATTGGTGGTGGAGAATAAGTACATACCTATATGAACCGTGTGGCTGCGAAAGTGTCCAACGCAAAGCACGGATTCGTTGATCGAGCAGAACCGTTAAAAAATAGATGCGTCTTGGCGCTAGATAGCCGATACGCGACCTTCGATCGACTTAACACTTCAAGCGCAACTTCCTTCCGCGATCCAGACTTCTTTTCACTCACTTGACGGCTTAACCACAGGCCGGCTCGAGAACGTGCGGATCAGCTTCCGCTGCTCCAGTCTGTAGAACAAATCACGGCGACAAAACAGTTACGTAGAGCGATTGCCGGACCAGCCTGCGGCGTAACTATATCGCCGATCCAGTCTGCCTGAGCGGCTGCGCGCTTGAGCGTGCCCACGAGACGATCGTCCATTTGAACCGAATGGCGATCGTGACCTGCTCCCAGAAATCTCTACCAAATGAAACAGGAGTTCTCTCGTAAATGACCCGCCCCGGAAAACTGAGCCGAAAAGGATTGGAAATTCCGGCGCGTGTGGTTCGGTTCGGCCCGTATTGACGGGCGGGTTTGCGCATACTGTAGCTCAAGTGAGTGCCTCAAGCAAACAGCCTGATGAAGTGCTGCTTTGGTGTTCCGGAGCTAGCTCCGGAACACGAAGCGCGTCGATGGCCCACCAGGAAGATGCGAACTCCGCCGGTGTCCGGTCGTCGAGCGCCGAGTGGGGCCGGTGTTGGTTGTACAACCGGGGTACAGG
>Ga0193743_1001585_pt1 | contig 16882 bp, 11 predicted proteins | sample L2c2metaG_FD_143038 | JGI IMG/M metagenome (GOLD analysis project Ga0193743, IMG submission 143038) | Soil microbial communities from a riparian zone of the East river system, Colorado, United States - L2c2 | ecosystem: Environmental > Terrestrial > Soil > Riparian zone | place: USA: East River...
ATGCGTTACTCCCGCATTCACAACATGCGGTCACTCTTCAGCTTGTTCTCCAGCGACCTGGCGATAGATCTGGGCACGGCGAACACCCTCGTCTTCGCGCATGGCAAGGGCATCATCGTCAATGAGCCATCCATCATCGCGGTGAACAAGATCACCAACGAGGTCGAAGCCGTCGGCAGAGAGGCCAAGGAGATGCTCGGGCGCACGCCGGGCAATATCGTCGCCATCAAGCCCATGAAGGACGGCGTCATCGCCGACTTCCGCCACACCGAGAAGATGCTGAACTACTTCATCCAGAAGGCGCACAACCGCAAGATGATGGTCCACCCCCGCATCGTCATCGGCGTCCCCTCTGAGATCACCCAGGTCGAGAAGCGAGCCGTCATGGACTCCGCTTACAGGGCGAAGGCATCTGAGGTCCATCTCGTAGAACAGGCCATGGTTGCCGCCATCGGCGCGGGCTTGCCCATCACCGAGCCCGGCGGCAACATGGTCGTCGACATCGGCGGCGGGACGACAGATATTGCAGTGATCTCGCTCGCCGGCATCGTCTACTCCCGTTCCGTCCGCATGGCCGGCAACCAGATGGACGAGGCCGTCATGACCTATCTCAAGCGGAAGTACAACCTGCTGATCGGCGAGCGGACAGCCGAGCAGATCAAGATCTCCCTCGGTTCGGCCTTCCCGCTCGACAAGCCCATCGAGATGGAGGTCAAGGGGCGCAACCTGATCGAGGGCGTTCCCAAGACCATCACCATCGAAGACTCGGAGATCCGCGAAGCCCTCAGCGAGTGCATCGCGACCATCATCAACGCCATCCGCGTAGCCCTCGAGCGTACCCCGCCCGAGCTCTCCGCCGACATCTCCGACCGCGGCATCGTCCTGACCGGCGGCGGCGCCCTCATCAAGAATCTGGATAAGCGAATTCGCGAGGAGACGGGCCTACCCGTTTCCATCGCAGACGACCCACTAGCCAGCGTAGTGCTCGGAACCGGAAAGATGCTCTCCGACTTCAAACTGCTGCGGAAGATCTCTATCGATTAGTTTCGGTTCTACCTTGGTTAATCCCGAGGCCCCGCCACGGCGGGGCTTCGGCCTTTAATCCCCTAGACTAATCCCCCAGGAGCCCTAAAAAAATAGTCGTAATCCGTGCACATTTTCATTCTCGAAATAAGGACTGTAAGATGTCCACCGTTACCGCACATTTCACCACATCCTCATCACCAAAACACCACATCTACGCGCTATTTTTCCCAAAATACCCTTACTTTCGACCATCTGAATGCCTATCACCACACCAAATTAAAACCGCAATTTAAGCGACAGGAGGGTGCACAAGGCTCACCCGAATGCGGTCGATGCGTCGGTCGGTACTCGCCAGAACCTCCAGACGCAGACCATCCTCCTCAACCACCTCTCCCGGCAGTGGAATATGGCCGGCAATCTCTGACACAAGCCCCCCAAGTGTCGTAGATTCATAGTGTTCTGGAAGGCGAACTTCAGTCGGCTCATCCCGCGAGTCGCGAATGTCATACTCCTCGGGCGAATCCGCAGGATGCGCCTCCCCCTCCTCTGCGGTATGGCGGCCAGAAGCCTCAAGCTGGTCGGCAAACAAGTCGCGCAACCGCGAAATTTCAAAGCCGCCCGAGACAACATAAGCCCCATCCACCTCACGGATCGGAGCATCATCCGCCTCAGCCTCTTCATGCTCATCAGCGATATTGCCCACAATCGCTTCAAGCAGATCCTCAATCGTGACAAGGCCGGCCACACTGCCATATTCGTCGATAACAATGCGCATATGCTGCTTCTCGCGTTGCATCTCGCGAAGCAACTCAGCTACTTTTTTTATCTCCGGCACGAAGGCAGCAGGACGCTGTATCTCTGCCACCGTACGCGTATTCGCATCCGAATCAAGAACTTGCAGCAAGTCATGCGCAAAGGCAATACCGGTGATCTGGTCCAGCGATGTGGAGTACACGGGCACCCGCGAGAAGGCGTGTTTGATTATCTGGGCAGTAAACTCACGAAGACTCAACGTTCCTGGAACAGCGAAAATCTCTGGACGCGGCGTCATCACCTCACGAACCACCTTGTCGCCAAACTCCACCACCGAGCGCACCAGCTCGCGGTCCGACTCCTCCAGGATGCCCTCCTCCTCCCCAGCTTCGAGCAACGCCTCCATAGCCTCAGAAGGATGTTCTTCTTCCTCGGTGTCCTCGGGCTCTGCGAGCGCAGCAATGGAAAGCAGGAGCTGAAGAAGCATCGTGATTGGCAAAATCAGATAGAAAAGCACCTGGATGAGCAGGCGGATACGAGCGATCCATAGGCCGCGCGTACGTGTAAATAGGATCTGCGGCAGCAGACGATCAAAGATGAGGATGAGGAGGATGAGCTCACAGGCAGCGCGGATAATCTCCGAGGTGCTGGGGGTGCGGGCCAGCAATGGGAGCAGACTGGTATGCGTATAGAGGTGCAGTCCAAAAAAGAGGGCAATAGCCGCCAGGGTGAGCTGGCGGAGGACGGAGGCGGAGAGGGCAATGGATTCGCGACCGAGGCGGAGTCGGGGTTCGACGACCTCTTCCCAGGAGTCGATGTTGTCCTGATACTCTCGCGCCAGGAACTTTCCCATCTCCGAGTACACGCGGTCCACATAAGCGGCCAGCGCCAGAATGGCGAGGAGAACGACGAGGGTAAAGAAGTAGGCAGGGCTCATGCTGTCCGCCTACGTTTTGTCACGGTTACACGTTCGATGAGAGTGGTGGGAAGGCGGAGTTCTTGGCGGAGTTCAGCCTCTCGAGTGGCCATCTCACCGGCGTCGGTCTCGTGGTCGAGGCCTGAGAGGTGAAGGAGACCGTGGAGAAGGAGGATGCGGACCTCGTCGCGCAGGGTATGGCCGTAGATTGCTGCCTGATGGGCAGCGGTTTCGAGGGAGATGGCTAGATCGCCTGCGTGTTCGTGGGCGATCTCCGCGGGAGTTGGGAAGCTGAGGACGTCTGTGGCTTTGTTCTTGCCTCGGAAGGTCCGGTTCAATCGGCGTAGCGTGGCGTCGTCGGCAAGGAGGACGTCTACTTGGCCTTCGAGGCCAACTGCGTTGCGGGCACGGTTGAGGAAGCGTGTCAGGCCGGACTTTGAGAGCGCGGAGGCGAAGGGACTACTTGGGGGTTCGATGGTGATCATCGTCGAAGGGAGCTATAAAAACGTCAACAGAGGGCTGGAAGCGCCCTCTGTTGACGATGGTATCGCATGTGGCTGAACTACTGGGGTTTTGGAATCGTTTTGACGCGTGCTGCCGGAGCGATGGCAGGATCAGGCAGGGTGGTATCCCCAAGCGTGAGTGGGAGTTGCTGCTGCGCGCGACCGTAGCTGTCGTAGGCACGAACGATGCGCTGGACCAGGTGATGACGGACGACGTCGACATCTTCGAAGTGGCAGAAGCGGATGCCTTCGACTCCGTCGAGGACGTGGAGAGCTTCAAGCAGGCCGGACTTCTTCGGATTCGGAAGATCGGTCTGGGTGAGGTCGCCAGTGATGACGGCCTTGGAGTTATTGCCGAGGCGGGTGACGAACATCTTCATCTGCTCGGTGGTGGTGTTCTGGGCCTCGTCCATGATGATGAAGGCGTCGGAGAGGGTGCGACCGCGCATGAAGGCGAGCGGCGCGACCTCGATGACGTTGCTTTCGAGCATCTTATCGACCTTCTGCGGATCCAGCAGGTCGTAGAGGGCGTCGTACAGGGGGCGGAGGTAGGGATCAACCTTCTCCTGCAGGGAGCCGGGGAGGAAGCCAAGGCGCTCGCCAGCCTCTACTGCGGGGCGAACGAGGATGATGCGGCTGACCTTCTTGGCCATCAGCGCAGAGACGGCCATAGCTACCGCAAGGTAGGTTTTGCCGGTTCCGGCAGGCCCCAGGCCGAAGACCATGTCGGCCTGCTCGATGGCTTCGACGTACTTGCGTTGGTTGGGAGAGCGGGGCTGAACCATGCGTTTGACTCCGGCGGATCGCTGCTTGCCGGATTCGACGAGGGAGCGCAGGCTTACGGCTGGGTCGGCGACGACAAGCTTCAACATACCCTTGAGTTCGCCGTTGTTGAGGGTTACGCCGGACTTTCGGAGGTAGTCGAAGTCGGTGAAGACTCGTTCTACACGGGCTACGCTGTCGGAGTCTCCGGTGACATGAATGGCATCGGAGCGGAGATCGATCGTGACGTGGAGTCCGTCCTCGAGGAGGCGGAGGTTTTCGTCGTGGGTCCCGTACAGGGGCTCAATACCGGGGGTGATATCCAGGGATTTTTTGATCAAGTAGTGTGCTGACCTCCGTCAGGGGAAGCTGGGTTAACCGCTGTTCTATTAGACACGGGAGAGGACGAAAGGGATTCTTGGGCTGAGAGTGACACACAACGCTCGGGGTGCGCTCTGTGACTGACGACGAGATGGCTGAAGTGGCCAATCTTGGGCACAGACTAGAACTTGAGACGGCGGTCGTCAAGGGGCAAATGATGAATTGATATAAGCCGGCGGGAATCCTTTTGGGATCATGGCCGGGAGATGGTCTCCGGGTGTCAGCAGACGATTGTTGACCTGAGAGCTGGAGTTCCGTAGACTTAGACATTGCAGGGAGCGTCGCAGGCTGTAACTTAGCTGGGTCTTGCATCTGAATCTGCGGACCTGCATCCCATTTCCCCCGACACATTGCTGCGGGTTTTAGAGAAGAGAGTTTATGGCAAATCATGTTTCCTCGTTGAAGCGCGCACGTCAGACCGAGACCAAGACCGCGGTAAACCGCGCCAACAAGAGCAAACTGCGTGGAACGCTGCGCTCGCTGCGTGAGGCGATCGTCAAGGGCGATGCAAAGACGCTCGGCGCTGCCTACAGCGCGACCGTCTCCGTGCTCGACAAGAGCGTTCAGAAGGGCGTTCTGCACAAGAAGACCGCGAGCCGCTACAAGAGCCGCTTGAATGCGCGCGTGAAGGCTGTCACAGTAAAGAAGGTCGCTTAGTTCAGCTGGTTCAGCGGCTTCAAATTTAAGTCGAGACATATTAGGGCTGGCGTTCGGGAGACCGGAGCCGGCCCTTTTTCCTGCGCTTTCGTTGAGGGTACCCCCCTCCCCCCCCCTGGTATCTTGGGCGTAAGGTGTTTATATTCAGTAAGTTAAAAGGACGTGTCTGTGCAAAGTCGTGCAAGTAAAAGGTTATCGCTAAATTCCTCTCCTGATTGAAGTTACGGGTGCTCATGGGAAAGCCCCGGCCAAAGGCCGGGGCTTTCTTTGATTCTGTATCCAGTGTAACGGATAGAGAGAAACTAATCGGCATCTGGATGTTGTTGATGATGTTTGAGTTAGGTCGGTTTGGGGCTTGACAGGTTTTTGGAGGTGTTCTTTGGGGGCTATTGGGGAAGGCACTCGGGTCGCTGCGCTCCCCTCGGAGATGCGGGGGTTCTTCGACTGCGCGTTTGACGGTGAGACTGTCAAACGCTCCGCTCAGAATGACGGATTTCTTAGGTGGTTCAGGGAGAGAACAGGCAACGGCAAGGACGGGGCTGAAGCACATTCTTGCAAGAGGCCTTTGTCGCAGGGCTGAAGCTCTGCGCTCCCGCCGAAGGGCAAGAACGGGCAACAGCGAGGACGGTGGAATTGGTGGTTGGAAAGATCCAGGCGGTTGTGGTGAGTGAAGACCTTCGGGATCCTTCCCCTTCGACAAGCTCAGGGTCAGGATGACGACGGAAAACCAGCAACGACAACGACGGTGACAGGGTTGTGGCGAATCAGTGGTGGGTACCTTGCGCGAGGAGTTATCGCGAGGAGTTATTTGGGTTGACTCGTCGTGGGCGGAGGGTCTGAGGGCGAGTTGTAGAGGGTGGGAGGTTTGCGGCGCTCTTCCTGCGGCTGGGCTGGATCTTCCTGCGGGTGGGCTGGATCTTCGGCTGCTGGCGGGTGGGGGGCGGGGGCTGGAGCGCTACCCGTGGATTCGTTCGGGTTGGGTTTGGCTGGACTGGGTGAAGTACTGCCCGTTGCGGCAGATGAGTTGTCGCTGCCAGGTTGATCGGCAGCGGGAGCCGGTGATGGAACTGGCGGTTTCGGGGCAGAATCGGGGGTGGATTCGGGGGCGGAAGGCGAGGTTGTCGAGATAGCCGAGAATTGGATGGGGTGATCGTTCGTCTCCGGCGCCATCGTCTGCGCCTCTTTGACGGCGGCCAGCTCCTTTGGACTCAGGGGGGGAAGGCCGTAGACCTCGATGGCGTCGGCGCGGACGATGGCGAGGCTCATGCCGTTCGGAGAGAGCGTGAAGTTCTGACCTGCGCGCTGGACGGGCTGGCAGTCCACGCGGAGGACCTGCCTGCCGCTATCGGTCTGGTAGACGGTGACGTTCTGACCGCCAATCTGCTCGGGCGCCAGAGCCCCCAAACCGCTATCGCCAGAGTGACCAAGGATGCGGCTCAGAGCGAATCTCCCGCTGGAGGGAGCGTAGACGAAGGATGGGGCGGTATAAGCCTCCAGGAAGTTCTGTTGCCACATCTGCTCGCCGAGCATGTTGAAGGCTCCAATGACCTGCATGGAATTGCCCCCATGACAGCCAAAGGCGATGAACTCGCTGCGGCTGACGAACATGGGGGAGGGGCGACAGGTGGAGTCAAACGGAGAGAGCTGCTTGGTCTTGCCGGTATAGGAGTTGAAGTCGAAGGCCCAGCTCTGGCGGCCCTGGTCGATGATCGCGAGGTAGCCATCCGCTGTGGCGGGAATTCTGCCTGGAGTTCGGGAGCGGGCCACGCCGGCTGCACGCAAGCCCACCTGATCGCCAGGACCGGGTGGAATGGAGAGGCGAAAGAGGCTGATCAGGACGGGACTCGGATCTGGATCCGGGTTGGGGGACTGCGTCGGTGGAGAGGGAGCCGACGGAGTGGAAGCAGAGCCGAAGCCGGTTGGGGTTGGGGTAGACGGGGGTTTGCGCGCAATGGTCTGAAGGATGAGGAGGTCAGCATCAGGCGAGAACATGACGGCACCGATGCGACGATCCGTCCCGATGAGGGGGCGCTCGCGGAAGGGCTGTCCCGCGGGGAGGTTCGCCAGAGGCGCAAAGGTGGTGAGGGTATCTCGGATGCGAAGGAGGAAGCGCCCATGACCGAGGCTCCAGAGATATTGGCCATGGTCGTGGAGGCGCCACTCGGTGCGGGCCAGGATACGGCCCGAAGGGAGCTCGAGGAGGACAGCATCGACGTGGCGATCCTGATCGTCCGGCGGGTCGTCGGGCAGACGCTTCATGAGGCGGTGGGTGCTGAAGGTGAGGAGCAGGTGCTGGTCGTCCACATAGTGGAGCGTGAGCATGGAGCTGCCGGCCAGCAGGAACTGGGTGGAGAGCGGCTGGAAACCCAACGGTTCCAGGGGGATCCGGAGAGAGGGATCGGGACCACGCGCCAGCAGGGGCGAGGAGGCGAGAAGGAAGAAGAGCGCAAGGAGGCTGGAGCAATGGCGGAGCCGAGTGGTCGCGAGAGTGGTGGCGGGAACCGGCATGGCTGCGTATACGTATCTACACGCTCAAGAGAGCGTAGCAATACTGTTTCACAGACGGATGAGGCTCGCCAATGGATGCACGCCTCGTCTCACAGTTCGTAGTAGTCTGCCTGTGGCTGGTGATGCAGGAACTAGTAGGCCGAGTTAGTTGATAATGAGAAGTCAATAGATTTATAGGAGACTGGCATGTTGAAAGAACCATTTGGGAGAGCCCGGTTCGGGCGTGGAGCTGGCTTTGGCGTAGCAATTGCCCTGATTGCAGCGGGCACGTGGAGCATGGGGGTAGCCCAGCAGGGACAGGTTGCCACGACGGCCAGCAAGCCGAAAGAGGTCTACCTGCCGATTCCGGGCTTCGATAAGACGTCGATCGACACTACAGTCGATCCCTGCAACGACTTCTACAAGTTTGCGTGCGGGAAGTTTGCGGGGAACCATCCGATCCCGGCGGACCAGTCGGGGGTGGACCAGTTCTATGCGCTGTACAACGTGAATACGCAGTCGCTGAACGGGATTCTGGAGAAGGCGGCGGCCAGTGGCGCGGGACGGTCTGCCGACGAGCAGAAGATCGGCGACTACTTCAAAGCGTGCATGGACCTGGACGCGATCGAGGCGAAGGGGATGGCACCGGTACAGCCGCTTCTCGACGAGATCGATGCGGTGAAGACCAAGGAGCAACTGCCGGCGCTGATCGGGAAGCTGCAGCGCATGGGTGTGGATGTGTTCTTCGGGTATGGGGAGCAGCAGGACTTCAAGGACGCCAGCAAGCAGATCGCGTTCGTCGATCAGGCCGGTCTGGGGCTGCCGGAGCGGGACTACTACCTGCGGACGGGCGCAAAGGACGAGACGCTGCGGCAACAGTATCTCGCCCATGTGGGGAAGATGCTGTCCCTGGCGGGAGCTAGTCCGGAAAAGAGTCTGGAGGATGCAAAGGGGATCATGAGCTTCGAGACGGTACTGGCGAAGGCTTCGATGCCAGTGACCGAGCGGCGCGATCCGGAGAAGGTCTATCACCTGCAGCCGATTGCGACGTTCGAGGCGGATCTGCCGGGATTTTCGTTCGGGGAGTTTCAGGAGACGATGCACTCTCCGAAGGTGACGGAGTTGAACAATACCAATCCTGCGTTCATCCCTGCCCTGATGAAGGAGATCAAGTCGACGGATCTGGCGACGCTGAAGGCTTATATGCGCTACCACCTGTTGACCTCCTCGGCAGGGCGTTTGCCGAAGCGGTTCGATGCCGAGAACTTCGACTTCTACGGCCGCAAGCTCTATGGACAGCCAGAGCAGGCGGCACGGTGGAAGCGGTGCTCGAACTCGGTGAACGGCGCGCTCGGCGAGGCGCTGGGCAAGGTTTATGTGGAACAGTACTTTGCCGGGGACAGCAAGGCGAAGATGCTGGAGATGGTCCACGACATCGAGGCGGCGATGGGTCATGACATCGACCAGCTCGACTGGATGTCCGCCGAGACCAAGGTGCGGGCCAAGGAGAAGCTGAACGCGGTCGCGAACAAGATCGGGTATCCGGAGAAGTGGCGGGACTACTCGAAGCTGGAGATCAAGCCGGATGATGCGCTGGGCAATACGCTACGGGCGAACGGGTTTGAGAATGACCGGCAGCTGGCGAAGATCGGCAAGCCGGTCGACCACAGCGAATGGAGTATGACGCCACCTACGGTGAATGCCTACTACGATCCGAGCATGAATGACATCAACTTTCCTGCCGGGATATTGCAGCCGTCGTTCTACGACCCGAAGCAGGATGATGCGGTGAACTATGGCCATATCGGTGCGGTCATTGGGCATGAGCTGACGCATGGCTTCGATGACCAGGGCAAGAAGTTCGACGCGAAGGGCAACATGAGCGACTGGTGGACGCCTGAGGATACGAAGAAGTTCGAGTCCAAGACAGATTGCCTGGTGAAGGAGTACGGCGGGTTCACGGCTGTCGACGACGTGAAGGTGAACGGCAAGCTGACGCTGGGAGAGAACACGGCCGATAACGGCGGTCTCGTGCTGGCCTATATGGCCTATCTGGAGCGGGCCAAGGTTGATAAGGTCGATCTCTCCGCGAAGGTGGATGGATATACGTCGCCGCAGCGGTTCTACATCGGCTACGCGCAGAACTGGTGCGAGAACTCGCGGCCGGAGAGCGTGCGGGCACAGGTGCTGACCGATCCGCACTCGCCGGATCACTTCCGGGCGAATGGCGCGATTGTGAATCAGCCTGGGTTCGCGGCGGCGTTCAGCTGCAAGAAGGGCTCGCCCATGGTGCCGGTGGATAGCTGCCGGGTCTGGTAAGACTGCTGGTTGCTCGATAGGGCGGGTGCGGCTTCGGCTGCACCCGCTTTGTTTGTGCGAGAGTGGGAGCATGGGCGTTTCGGAAAAGAATCGGATGCTTGGGTTTGGAGCGTGTGCGGTGGCCAGCTCTTTGTGGGGGTGCGGCTTCTTCTTTGGCAAGATCGCGCTGGCTGAGATGGGCTACGCGCATATGGTGTTGTACCGGTTTCTGTTTGCCATGGTGGCGCTGGTGCCGTTGCTGGCAACGCATCGTCCAGGGCTCAACCGCAGGGAGTGGGGGGTGCTGCTGGCGGCTTCGTTCTTCGGTGTGCCGCTGCAGTTTCTGCTTCAGTTTCATGGGCTTTCGATTACGACGGTGAGCCATGCCGCGCTGATGGTGGGGACGATGCCGGTGATTCTGGCCGTGGGGGCCACGGTGTTCGCGCATGAGCGGATGGATGCGATTGGGTGGGCTGCGCTGGCGGGTTCGACTACGGGGGCGGCGTTGATTGCCTTAGGCGGAACGCATCGGGCGGGAGCGGGAGAGGCTACGCTGAGGGGCGACCTGCTGGTTGTGGTGTCGCTGGTGATTGCGCTGTTCTGGATTCTGCTGAACAAGCAGCTGATGGAGCGGCACTCGGCTGTTGTCGTGACGGCGTATGGTCTGCTGTTGGGTACGTTGATGCTGATGGTGTGGGTTCCGGTGCAGTATGGATTGCCACCGGTGACTGGGGTTTCGCTGAAGGCATGGGCGGCGCTGGCGGCGAGTGGGGTGCTCTGCACGACGACGACGACGCTGCTGTGGAACTGGGGGATGACGCAGGTTCCGGCTTCGCAGGCGGGGGTGTTGCTGAATATGGAGCCGCTGATCGGGAGCCTGCTTGGGGTGTTCGTCCTGGGGGAGCGGCTGGGACCGAGCGCGTGGATGGGTGGAGGATTGATTCTGACAGCGGCGGTGACGTTGACGACGAGGTCGAAGACTCGCGTGCGGGAGCAGCTGCCGGTCACCTAGCAGCTACACTTTGGGGATGCGTTTGCTGACAAGGTGGGGCAAGGCTGTGCGAATTCTGCATTGGACGCGGGGGCTTCGCGCGGGCGTGGCCGTAGCCGCGGCGATGGTCGTGTGCTACATGCTGGGCAAGCCGATGGGATGGGCCGCGCTGGGTGGATTCGAGACGATCCTCGTCGATAACGGCGGGCCCTATCGCAGCCGGCTGGCGACTATGGCGACGGTGCTGCTCGGTGGGGCGGTGGCCTGCGTTGTGGGGTCGGTCGCGGCGGGGACGTTGTGGGTGGCTGTTGTCGTGACGGCGGCGTTTTGCTTTGCCATTACGTTTGCGCGGGTGGTCTCGCAGCCGGTGGCCTCGACCAGCGTGATCGTGCTGGTGATCTACTTTGCCGGGCTGGGCAGCTCAGCCCATACGTTGACGGGTACGCTGGGCAATGCGACGGCGTTTTTGCTGGGCGGAGCGTGGGCGGCGGGGTTGAGCCTGATCCTGTGGCCGGTCGATCCGTTTCGTCCGGCGCGGCTGGGTGTGGCGGAGTGCTATGCGCTGTTGGCGGAGTTTACCGCTGGAGTGCAGATCGCCCTGCCGCATGGAGAGCTGCGAGAGGCGCAGCGGTCGCGGATGCATGGGCTTCAACGGGCGATGCGGCTCCAGATGGAGGCGGCTCGAAATGCGATAGGAACGACAGGAGCGCGGGCAACGGCGCGGACGGTGCGGGCACGGAGCCTGACCGTGCTGCTGGAGACGGCGGACATGCTGTTTGCCGAGACGATACGGTGGACTGAACTGGCCGAGGGCGTAACGGACGAGGCTTCCAGACGTGCCCTGACCGATACCCTGCGCTGGCTGAGCGGGTCAGAGCGGGCGGTCGCGGATGGCCTGCGGCAGAGGCCGAGGGACGGCGGGGCGTCCTTTGCGCCTGAGGGGTCGCACTCGCTGGAGCATGTACGGGGGCGGGGACGGCCTGCGCTGCTCGATCGCCGGGAGATACCGGACGGATCGCTGCTGGCGCACCTTGCTGCCGAGGAGCGGGATGCTTTGCAGAATGTCGAGGTCGCATTTGAATCGGTGAGGGCGGTGTGGAGCGGGGTGGAGTTCCGCGCTGCCGCCGACCGGTGGACGGTGCTTGCCAGCCGCAACGATGGTGGTGCAACCGCCAAGGCAGGATGGGCAGGATGGATGGATGCGCTGCGAGCCAACTGGACGGGCGAGTCTGTCATGATGCGCCATGCGCTGAGGATTGCCGTTGTTGGGGGCCTGGACGTTGCGCTGATCCGAGCGATGAACTTGCAGCATGGGTTCTGGCTGGCGATGACGTCGATCATCGTGCTGCAGCCGTATGGATCGGGGACGCTGCGCAAGAGTGTGCAGCGGGTGGGTGGGACGATTGCCGGTGGTGTGCTGGCGGCGATGCTGGCAGCGGAAGTTCATAGCGAAGGCGGGATCATTGTGGTCATCACGGTGACGTCGGTGCTGACGCTGGCGACGTATGCGGTGGACTATGCGTGGTACTGCTTCTTCCTTACCCCGACGTTCGTGCTGATGAGCCTGCCGCATCTGCGCGACTGGCACTATGCCGGAGTGAGGATGGAGACGACCGTGATAGGCGCCCTGGTGGCAGTGCTGGCGATGCGGGTGCTATGGCCGGAGCGCGAGCAGATCGAGTTTGGACGGCTGCTGGGTCGGGGAGCGGCGGCGGATGCGGAGTATGTACGGGCGATGATGCGGTTCTGGAGGGCGGGAGTCGGCGAGCGGCTGGTAGCAGAGCGGACGGTCCTGGCTCCTGCGCGGAGGAGCTGCGGGCTGGCGATCAACGACGCGGAGGAGACGCTGGACCGGTTGATGCTGGAGCCGAGGGTCGGGCGGGGAGCGCGGTGGGAGGAGGCGCTGACGTTTGTGACCTATCTGCGGCGGCTGACGCGGGCGGTGACTACGCTGGCGGTGGTAGGGATGGGGAGTGCACCGGCGGTGGAGAGGATGGAGGCCGTGGCGGGACGGTTGGAGCGGGTGAGCGCTGCCCTGGTGAAGGGAGAGGGTGTAGAGCCTATCGAAGGAGACGGAGCGGGTGTGGCGGCGGACTCTGAGAGCGTTGCGGAGCAGCAGATGCGGCGGGCGGAACGGCAGGTGGGAGTGATGGAGCGAGCTGCGGCGGCGTTGGTTGCGAAGTAGGCTAGAGCCCCTGCGCTCCCACTGAAGGGCAGACGATGGAGTTGGTGGTTGGAAAGGTCCGGGCGGTTGTGGCGAATCCGCTTCGCTCAGGATGACACGGAAACAAACAACGGCAAAGGCATGGCAGAACGGCAACGGCAAGAGCAACGGCAACGGCAAGGCGGGGTGGAACTCGTGGTTGGAAAGGTTCGAGCGGTTGTGGTGGGGTCAAGACCTTCGGGATCCTTCGCGTTGCTCAGGATGACGACGGAAACAAACAACGGCAAAGGCATGGCAGAACGGCAACGGCAAGAGCAACGGCAACGCAAGGCGGGGTGGAACTCGTGGTTGGAAAGGTTCGAGCGGTTGTGGCGGGGTAAGGACCGTCGTCATCCTTCGCGTTGCTCAGGATGACGACGGAAACAAACAATGGCAAAGACGGAAAACAACAACGACGACAGCAGCTATCTAGCTAGTTGGATTGGTCATTTGCCGATTCGCCTGATGACTTCTTCGCAGCTTCCGGGTGGTGCGGTGCCATACGGTGGTGAGAGCCAGGCCCGCGACGATGAGACCGGTGCAGAGGCCCAGCCAGAGGCCGACGGCTCCCTGATGGAGGCGGAAGGCGAAGAGGTAGCCGATGGGGAGGCCGATGATCCAGTAGCCGATGATCTGGACGATGAGACCGGCGTGGGTGTTGCCTGCGCCCCGGAGGGCTCCCGTTGCCGTGATCTGCAGGCCGTCGAAGAACTGGAAGGCTGCGGCTACGAAGAGCAGCGGGATAGTGGCGGCGATGACGGTGCGGTCCGGCGTGAAGGCGCGGGCGATGGGGTGGGCAAAGAGGAAGAGGATGGCGGAGAAGGTGGCCATACAGGCGGCTCCGAGGAGGATAGCGGCCCAGCCTGCGGAGGCGGCTTCGTCGGGGGCCTTGCGTCCTATGGCCTGACCGACACGGACGGCGGCGGCGGCAGAGATCGCGAAGGGGACCATGAAGGTGAAGCTGGCGCAGTTGAGGGCGATCTCGTGGCCGGAGAGCGGGAGCGGGCCCATGGTCCCAATAAGGAAGGTGACCATACCGAAGATGGCGATTTCGACGAAGATCTGGCCTCCGGCGGGAGCGCCCAGGATCGTGAGGCGACGGAGGCGGGAGGTCTCGATGTGACGGAGCATGGAGCGGAGGCCGTAGTTGTGCTGGTGCTCGACTCGCCAGATCGCGGCGATGAGGAAGAGGGCGAGGTAGACTCGCGCGGCTGAGGTGGCAAGACCTGCGCCGGTGACGCCGAGGGCGGGGATCTGGATAGGACCCCAAGAGTGTCCGTAGATGAGGAGCCAGTTGCCGAGGACGTTGATGAGGTTGGCGGTGACGAGCGCGAAGGCGATGGGGCGGACGTGGTTGAAGGCCTGCAGGTAGCGGCGCAGGGTGAAGTAGAGGAAGAGGGTTGGGGTTCCCCAGTTGAGGGCGCGGAGGAAGGCTATGGCTCCGATGAGGATTTGCCGGTCGATAGGCAGGCGCATCATGACCAGAGGGGCGAGGCCGATGATGCTCATGAGCACGGCTGCGAGGATGGCCGCGAGGACGAGGCCGTGAAAGAGCCAGCGGTTGGCCTCGTCGAAGCGGCCTGCTCCGTGGGACTGGGAGATGTAGGTGTCGAGGCCGAGGAGGATGCCGGCGATGCCGAAGGCGAGGGTGTTGTAGAGGACCTGTCCGAGAGCAGCGGCAGAGATGGCAAGCGCAGGGTTGGCCATGTGTCCGACCATCATGGTGTCGACGATGCCCATCGACATCCAGCCGAGTTCGGCGGCAATGAGCGGGAGGGCTAGCGTGAGGACGGGACGGATTTGCTGGCGAATCGACATACTGTGTAGTCCCTCCCCCGGCTTAACCGTAAAGTATTGATCCAAAGAGAAAAGCCCCGGTGATGGCCGGGGCTTTCTCTTGATGAGTATACCGGATCAGTGGGAGCTGACCGGCCATAGGTAAGTAGAAGAACGGCGTGCGCTGACTCTATTTCTTAACAAACGGTGGGGCGACTGGTTGCAGGCGGTTGGCGCTTTGGAAGGGGAGCATCCACCCGGGATACTCGGGCGGCAGGGCGCTTACCTCGTCGAGTTGCTTGATCTCGTCTTCAGTGAGTTTGAGCTCTACGGCAGCGATGTTGTCGTGGAGCTGGTCGAGGCGCTTGGCTCCGATGATGACGGAGGTGACGACGGGCTTCGCGAGCAACCATGCGAGGGAGATGCGGGCGGGGCTGCAGTCGTGGGCCTTCGCGATGGGAGCCATGGCGTCGAGGATCTTCCAGGTGCGCTCCTTGTCGACGATGGGGAAGTCGAACTCGGAGCGGCGGGAGCCTTCGGGCTTTTGGTTCTCGCGGCTGAACTTGCCGGAGAGCAGGCCTCCGGCGAGCGGGCTCCAGACGAGGAGGCCGGTCTTCTCGGCTTCGAGGAGAGGGACTATCTCGCGCTCGAGATCCCGGCCCGCGATGGAGTAGTAGGCCTGCAGGGTGTCGAAGCGGGCCAGGTTCTTGAACTCGGAGATGCCGAGGGCCTTGGCGATCTTCCAGGCCTGCCAGTTGGAGACACCGATGTAGCGGACCTTGCCCTGCTGGACGAGGGTGTCGAGGGCGCGGAGGGTCTCTTCGACAGGGGTGATGGAGTCGTTGGCGTGGATCTGGTAGAGGTCGATGTGGTCGGTCTGGAGGCGGAGGAGGCTGGCGTCGACGGCGTCCATGATGTGTCCGCGGGAGGCGCCTACGTCGTTGCGGCCGGGGCCGACGCGGCCGAAGACTTTGGTGGCGATGATGACGTCTTTACGGGCGATGTTGAGGTTCTTGAGAGACTGGCCGAGGGTCTTTTCGCTCTCGCCCTCGGAGTAGACGTCGGCGGTGTCGAAGAAGTTGATACCAGCGTCGATGCAGCCTTTGATGAGTTCGTCGGCTCCTGTTTGATCGACGGTGCCGATGGCCTGGAAGATTCCGGTGCCGCCATGAAAGGTCATGGTGCCGAAACAGAGAGTGGAGACGAGGAGGCCGGTGTTGCCGAGGGTTTTATATTGCATGAAGATTCCTTTGACCGAGGAGATCGGCGCTTTAGGGGTTAGATGGTGAGAGGGGTGGCAGGATTCAGTTGAGCAGAGTGACCTTGTCTCCCGCGCAAATGGTACCCTCTGCGAGAACCGCGGCGTAGACACCGGCTTTGCCGTCGTGTTCCCGAGCGATTCGCTTGATGACCTCGGGGTTTGGGTCCGCAGTGTCCGGATCGAGAGTGATCATCTTGCAGCGGGGGTCGCGTTCGAGGATGGCAAGCAGGACCTTGTCGCCGATGCGGAGGGTTTGACCGACGAACCGGTCTTCGGCAAAGCCCTCGCTTGAGCCGAGATCGAGATAGATGTTTGCGCGGAAGCGGCGCTTGTCCAGGCTGATTCCCAGGTCATCGCCGATTTGATGCACAGTTTGCGTGGAGAAGAGAGAGACGGGGCGGCAGTCGGTGAGAGAGCGTTGCGAGCGCGTGAGACGAAGCTGATGGCGTTCGCGGAGACCCTCGCTGAGGAGGTGAATGAGGGCGGGATCGTCGATGGCGAGGGATACGCCGTCGGGCGTCTGGACGTCGACCATAAGATCGGCCGTGTCGGCGTAGACGGGAGTGACGCCGGGTGGGAGCGCTTCAGCCTCGTACTGATTATCCGGTTTCCTGGCGCGCGAGGCGTTGCGAAACTGGGGACAGAAGAGGAGCATCTGCTCCCGCTCGCGCCCGGTGAGATAGGGGAAACCAGCGGGCGCCCCGGCGTCGCGAAAGGCATAGATGCGATCGCCGTAGATGCCGGAGAAGCCCGCAAAGGCGCTCTCCAGCTGTTCGCCGCGCATGCTTTTGACAGGGTAGCGCCATAGGCTTTCAACCGTTCCGACCACGTTCATAGCGGTGCTCCTCGGTGAAGAGTGATTGTAGAA
>Ga0193743_1001586_pt1 | contig 16872 bp, 12 predicted proteins | sample L2c2metaG_FD_143038 | JGI IMG/M metagenome (GOLD analysis project Ga0193743, IMG submission 143038) | Soil microbial communities from a riparian zone of the East river system, Colorado, United States - L2c2 | ecosystem: Environmental > Terrestrial > Soil > Riparian zone | place: USA: East River...
CCTGTTTCTATGTTCGCGGACTTCATATGCGCCAAAAAGCTTTCCCGGTCTTCGGTGCGAACAACGTAAAGATGATAAACAGCGCGAGACCATGAGGGTTCATAGGGCAGCCGTATGAGGTCATCCGTGCCGGCCAGAAGGTGGTTGTACTGGACCGCCCGCTCGCGGCGCTTTGCATTCCACTCCGCAAGATACTTCAGCTTGACATGCAGAAGGCCGGCCTGGATCGCATCGAGCCGCCCGTTGTATCCCTCGATATCGTGGTGGTATTTCTTCGCCTGGCCGTGATCGCGCAGCATCTTGATCTTGTCGGAAACGGCCGTATCGTTGGTGGTAACCGCTCCGGCTTCGCCACACGCTCCCAGATTCTTTCCGGGATAAAAACTGAACGCGGCTGCGCTACCCATGGAACCGGCCTTGCACCACCGATTGAGCTTTTGCGAGAAGTATTCCGCACCGTGCGCCTGGCATGCGTCTTCAATCACGATGAGGCCGTGCTTTTCGGCTAGTCCCAGGATCGCGTCCATATCTGCCATCTGGCCGTAGAGATGCACAGGAACGACTGCGGTGACCGGCCGGTGACTGCGGCGGCTGATGAGCTTGCCCGATGATCCATCGCGGGTGCACTCCTCTTCCAGGAAGTGCTGCAGCCGCTCGGCGGACATGTTGTAGGTCCGCTCGTCGATGTCGACAAACTCCGGAACCGCGCCCGCCTGCGAAATCGCTTCTGTTGTGGCGATGAACGTATGTGGCACGGTCACAACGACGTCGCCTGGTTGCACGCCGCAGGTCATGATGGCAAAGCGCAAAGCATCTGTGCCGCTGCTGATAGCGATGGAATGCTTTACTTCGCAGAAGTCCGCGAATGCCCGCTCGAACTCCTCCACCATGGGACCGCCAATAAAGGCGGCGGTGGAGAGAGCGTGACGAAACACCTCAGTGAGCTCCGGCTCAAGTTCTGCATGCGGAGTGACAAGGTCAAGAAAAGGAATTTTGTTATGTATGGACATCCCCACGCTCCACGCTCTGTTCGATATAACGCAAGATCGTGGCCGGATTTCCAGCCACGATCGTGTTGGGTGGTACGTCTTTCGTGACAACGCTACCGGCACCAACGATCGCGTTTTCACCAATACTGATGTTGGAAAGAATGGTGGCGCCGGAACCAATGGAAGCGCCTCTTCGAATGACTGTGAATTCCACCTTCCAGTCATCTTCGGTTTGCAAACTTCCGCCGGGAGAGGTAGCCCGGGGATAGCTGTCATTCACGAACGTGACACCGTGTCCGACAAAGACATTGTCTTCAATGGTGACACCCTCGCAGATGAACGTGTGGCTCGAAATCTTGCATCGCTTACCGATGCTGGTGTTCTTCTGAATCTCGACAAACGCGCCAATTTTCGTTTCGTCGCCAATCTCGCAACCATAAAGGTTAATGAATTTTGACAACCGAACATTCTCGCCAAGCTTGACGTCCTCCGCGATCGCGTGAAAGCCGCTCATAGATAGACCAGCCCTCCCCTTTTGCTGAGCGACTCGCTGCCCGCCTCCAGCATCTTGACCACTCGCAGTCCGGCGCATCCATCGTTGAACGGCTGCTCGCCGCTGGAGATACACTCCACAAAATAAGCCAGCTCATGACGCAGCGCCTCTGCCTGCTCCAGTTGAGGAGACCACATGTCCCCGGAGCGGTAGTTCACCAAGAGTTCGTAGACACCCTCGCGATTCGTGATGTTGACACCTTTGTCGTAAACCTTGATCTTCTCGTCCGCTTCCAGGTCGTTCCACACCAGCATCCGCTTCTCGCCGCCGATCAGTGTGGTGCGCACCTTCACCGGCGAAAGCCAGTTCACATTGATGTGCGCGATCACCTTTTCCGGGAAATAGAGCGTCATGTATGCCACGTCCTCGTGGCAGTTCAGGTGTTTCTCTCCGCTGGTGACGATCGCTTCAGGACTTGTCTTGATCAGGTAATCCATGATGGACAAGTCATGCGGCGCAAGGTCCCACAACACATTGATGTCATGTTGGAAGAGGCCAAGATTCACTCGCGTGGAATCGTAATAGTAGAGCTTTCCCAGAGCATCCTCTTGAAGAAGCTGGGAGATCTTTCTTACCGCACCCGTGAAGAGGAAGGTGTGATCCACCATAATCTTCAGGTTCTTCCGCGCCGCCAGCTCAATCAGCTTCTCACCCTGCTCGGTATTGCTGGTGAAGGGCTTTTCGACAAAGACGTGTTTGCCATTCTCCAGCGCCGCCTTGGCCAGTTCATAGTGCGTCCATACCGGTGTGATCACTGCAACGGCATCGATCTCGCGCGAAGCCACCAGCTCGGAAGCATCCGCAGTGACACGTACTCCCGGATAGGCCTTTTGGGCACGCTTGCGCGCCGCCTCGCTCATTTCAGCGATCGCCAGCACCTGAGACCCCTCCAGGCTCGCGAGGTTTCTCACCACATTGGGGCCCCAATAACCGTAACCAATTACGCCAAAGTTCACTGAATTGTCACCAGGCTTTCCGAGTATCGTTCGCCGTAGATGGAGTGCTCTTGGATAACGGGCGAGCCGATGAAAAATGGATCAAATGAAGCGAGCCGCTGATCGCTGATTTAGTAGGCGCCCTTAACAACGGCACCCGGCGTCCGAGCGAGAATCTTGACATCGAGCCAGGGCGACCAGGACATGGCATAGCGCAAATCCAGACGGACCATATCGTCAAACTTCACCCGGCTGCGTCCGGTCACCTGCCACAGTCCGGTGATCCCAGGCTTCACTTCCAGAAGCCGCCGGCGGTGCCAGGTTTGATACGCTGCCAGTTCGTAAGGGATGGGAGGACGCGGACCCACCAGCGACATATCTCCGCGAAGCACGTTCACGAACTGTGGCAGCTCATCCAGACTGGTCTTGCGCAGCAACCTTCCGATTCGCGTGATTCTTGTGTCCTGGGCCAGCTTGTAAACACCGGTCCCCTCGGTCTGCGATGGCATCCGTTCCGCTTCGCCGGCGATCAGTTTGGTCACATATTCCTTATGAACGCTCGGATCGTTATCGGCTCGCATCGAGCGAAACTTGAGGAAAGTGAACCGGCGGCCATACTGTCCAATTCGATGCTGTCTGAAGAGCACGGGCCCCGGGGAGGACACCTTCACCGCAGCCGCGATGATCGCCAGCAAGGGGGCGCACAGAATGAGCATCACCGCGCTGCCGAAGATATCCATCGCTCGCTTGATGACCAGGAGCGATCGCTTGCCGTCGTTTGCGCTCAGCAGGTCCGGATACAGAACAGGATTGCTGGGACGGGCTGAGTTCTCATGATCCCAGTCGTCCGGGAAGAAGTGGAACGAAAGGCTGATTTGGCTGAACTCGTCGGAGGGCAGCTCGTCGCGCAGAGCGGCACTCACCCGGGCGAGGATCGTGCTCAGAACCGAGCTCCTGTCCTGGATAGCCAGGCCGGTAAACATCACACCCACCGTGATCCGGCCCTTGTACCAGCCGACCACGTCGGTCTCGCGCGTGGACGACAGCATGGCGGACACAATCTTGTCCAGAGCCCTGCCGCTCTTTTCCGTGTCGCGCGGCCGGCCAGCCTCCACGAGCATGAGCAGAAATGGCTCTCTCGATCGCTCTGTCCTCTTACGTTCGACAGCGATCGTTCTCTTGAAGTTTTCCTCGCTCAGAACCACCCGCTCTTCTATCAGCATGGAGTCGAACAATGGATCGGCAAAGCCCGGAGCGTCATCCACTCGTAGCAGAGTCACGATTTACTCCTTTCCCGGCGATTTCTCGTCGGCTCATTCTCAATTGAGGGGGATGACCTGGCGTACATTCGTCGCATCGCCGGCTCGTGCCGAGCGAGCTGTCTTTCCGGCACCAGCCGGATCTTTCACATCGTGAAACACTGCGCCGGACTCAGCCAGCGCACATACAATCACTTGCTGGCCGAACCATCTCCCGGATGGAGATAGGAATAGTACTCGTTGTCCGCCGAGCTCTTCGAGGAGTTCAGCACTGCGCCTATGATCTTCTTCGACTCGAGCGCCTCGAGTCCTCTCTGCAGGTGCCGCTTCTGCGTCGTTCCCTGCCGTGTCACCAGCAGGATCCCGTCCGCCAGCCGCGTCCAGACGCTGGTGTCCGCCAGAGGCAGGATCGGAGGTGAATCAATGATGATCCAGTCGAACAGGGCAGCGAGCTGCTCCATCAAGACCGGTAGCTTTCCGCTTTCAAGAAGTGCCAGAGGATTGGCTGGCGCCGCGCCGGCCGGGAGAAACCAGACGCCGGCAGGCTCCAGACGATACATGCTGGCCGCAAGGTTGCGCTTCCCCTCCAGCAATTCGCAGATGCCCGGATGGGCCTTCAAACCAAATACCTTGGATAGCGTGGGTCGTCGCACGTCGCCCTCCACCAACAGCACCCGCTGCCGCGTGGCCGAAGAGAGAGCGCATGTCAGGTTGGCAGACACGACGCTCTTTCCTTCCTGCGGGATGCTGCTGGTAATCAGCAGCTTTTGCAGCTTGCGATCCCGGCGAAGATGGCGCAGCCGCACACTCAACAGGCGGAATGCCTCGCTCGCCGGACTGTGGCCGTCCGTCAGAGATACGAGATGATTTTGCGGGGTGATAGACAGCTGCAGCAATTGGCATTCACGAAGAACTTCGGACCCCTCATCCACCGGGGCAAGCCCGGGAGACGCTGGCGGGTCGGCGATCGTCTCACTTGGCGAACTCCGATCCATGCTAGAGGCTGGCTCGTGATCGAGCGATGCCGGGCGTTTGCGCGGCTCCCCCGCCGCTTCTCCATCCCACTTTGCAACCGCGTCGCGTTCGGCAAGTTCCAGTAACTCCGTGGCGATGGAGATGGACGATCGATCCGCACCCGACCGCTCTGCCTCGGACCGCTGCAACGCGTCAAATATATGGCTCATGGTTTCCTCGCCTCAGTCCTATGGACGCGCCGAATCTCGCCCATTCACAGGCTTTTTTAAAGTTGCAGCCAGATCCAGAAGGGCGCTCGCGGCACGCTGCACGCTCTTCTCGTCCTCGTTCGTTCTGGTCTCCCCCGTAGCCGGGCTAATCACATCCAGACGGAACTCTCTTGCAACATCGTCGACAATCTCCGGAGGCACGACCGGTAGTTGCCGCGCGTAGGCCGCAATCAAAGCATTCTCGCTGACCGAATTGATCAGTCGGGGTAATCCGCGGGAGTGCCGGAATATGGCAGCTATGGTCTCGGGGGGGAAGATCGGGTCACGGCGCGCGTCAGCCCCAGCGATCTGCAGCCGCCGTTCGATGTACTCCCGCGTCTCTTCCGCATCGAGCGGCCCCAATTGGCCGCGAAGCGCGATCCTCTGCTTGAGTTGGCGAAGCCCGATGGAATCCAGCTTTTCATCCAGCTCTGGCTGTCCTACAAGCACGATCTGCAGCAGTTTTTCGTCGGTAGTCTCGAGGTTCGATAAGAGACGGACCTCCTCGAGAATCTCTTCCGAAAGATGATGCGCTTCATCGATGATGAGCACGGTGGTCTGCTTTTTGGAACCTCGCGATATCAGGAACTGGCCCAGGTCGAGCAAAAGCTCGCTCTTGTTCTTTCCTGAAGTGGGCAGCCCGAAGTCGGAGAGAATGTACTGCAGAAATTCAGTAGGAGCCAGGCGGCTGTTGAATAAATAGGCATACGCAACATCCTTGCTTGCTCTCAGCAGACGTAACAGGCAACGCAACAGCAGCGTCTTCCCGGTGCCCACCTCTCCGGTCACCACGATGAATCCCTTGTGCCATCGCACTCCGTAATAGAGTGCGGCCAGCGCCTCGTTGTGCCGCCTGGTAGATACAAAGCAGGTCGGATCCGGAGTGAGATCGAATGGATTGCGCGTGAGATGGAAGAAGGCTTTGTACATAAGGGGAAGGCTCAACTGTGTAGATAACTGAATGCTGATCCGGCCAGCATGCTGATCAATACCACTGCCGCCGTCACCCACGCGAAAATGAGTCTCCTGCGGCCCTGCAATTCATCCGCTACGGTGAGCATCTCCGGAACTTCGGAAATGACCCCCATTGGCAAAAGCTTCTTGATCTCGTTGTCGCTGTGCAGCCGATCGTCCAGGAACTCCAGCAGGCCGACCACCAGCAGGCCCAGGAATGTGCCGGCAGCAAAGCCCATCGCACAGAACTTCAACCGATTGGGGAAAGCCGGCTTCAAAGGCAGACTCGGCGGGTCGAGCATGGTAAACCGCTCGCCCTGTCGCAGATGCTCCATGCTGGTAGCCATCTGAGATGAGTTTTTCTTTTTTAGAAGGTCGTCATAGTTGGCTTTCGACTGATCATACCCTCGCGTAAGATCTGCCAGTTGTTGCTCGCTGGCCGGCTCGCTATTCAGCCGTCTCTGGTACTCCGCAATCTTGGCATTCAGGGCGCCAAGCGCCTGCTCACGGTTTGCAATCTCGATCTGGCTGGAGCGGAGCTGTCCCTGTAGCTGGATCGTGGGACCGCTTTGCGTCGCGTCAACTGGTTCATGGGCCGCAGCGCTGGGCTCGGGATTGCTCGCATTCTTCTTCAGATCGGCAATCAGATTATTTCTGGCCTTTTCCGTCTTGGCGATCTCGTTTTTCACCCGTTGCACATCCGGGTAGCTGTCCGTGTAGTGCGAGCTGAGATCGGATAACTGCGCCCTCAGTTTTTCCAGTTGACGGTCGATCGCCGACAGACTGCTGGGCGATCCATCCGCGGTGTTTGCGGTCGTCGCCTGAAGCGTGCGGTACTGATCGATCATTGTCTGAAAATAGATGCGCTGTTGCTTGGCGGTGTTCAGGGCCTGCTGTTCATTCTGATATTGCGATTGCAGTCCGCCGAGAATCTGCAGGTTGCTCGCCTGTTGGGTAGGCAGTTCGCCTGTGTGCGCCGTCTGAAAATCGCGAATTTTTGCTTCCTGCAGAGTGAGAGTTTGGCGCGCCGTCTCAAGCTGGTTCTCAATAAACTCCGTGGTATCTTCCGACTGTTGCTGGCGCACCTTCAGGTTCTCATCGATGAACAGGCTGGTCAGCTTACTGGTGACGTCCTGGGCAATGTGCGGGCTCGGCGCGGTATAGTCGATCCGGAATGCGCTGATGGCATTGCTCTGATCGCGCACCAGCTCAATTCCAATGTCCTTTCGCATTCGTTCGACTTTGTCGTCCGGGCTCAGTCTCTTCTGACTCTTGCCGTTGTAAAGGTTCAGGTTGTCGATAATTAAGAGCAGACGCGTGCGGCTGAGGATCTGCTGGGAGATGCTCGTCAACCGGCCTTGCAGATCGTCATTGACATTCGGTATGACATAGTTCTTGGTTATCGTCGGCTCTTCGACCAGAATCAAGGTGGCCGATTTGTAGCGGGCCGGCAGGAACCAGCTGGACCCCCACACCACTAGCCAGCCGAAAAATAACGGCAGCAAAAACTGGATATGACGCCGGCGTACGATGTCCAGCAGATGCGCTAGATCAAACGGTTGCGATGTTTGTTCTTCAATCTCTTCTGGCATATTTATCTACCTAGCGGCCGCGCCAACTGCCAATAGACCGAGACCATCTCCCGATTGCTGTCAGGATTGGTCAAAAGCACCGGGACGCCGGCGTAGCTCTGGTGTAAGCGGTCGTATTCGAATAGCACTCCAAAGTGCGTGTTAAGAGGGTGATCTACTGTGGCAGTCCCCGCGATCGTGTGACCGCCCAGATTGGTGGAAAAGAACGGAAGAGGTGTAATGCTCTTTTGAATCGAATAGTCTGCGCTCACTCCAAAGGTCCAATTGCGGGATGCTCGCCAGCGAACCAAAGCAGAGGCGGTATTGGAATCAAACGTTCCCAGCAAACCCCCGCCGGCAGTCGTGCTGTGTGTGTAGCTGGCAGTAAAATTCGTATGGCTCTCCTGCCAGCTCATACTGGCCGTCGCACCCGGTGACCACGAATTGCCGGTTGAGGTTGGCGTTTGAGCGGTGGTGGAACCGGGCAGCGAGTATTCCGAGTTGTACACCTGAGGGCCCCCCGACAGCGAAAAAGAGAGTCCCGGCTTTGGATAAAACGTATAGAAGAGATAAAACGACTGAATCTGGGTTTCAATCTCACTGTGCGCATCCTGCGGATACGATCTGATTCGCGCAAACCTATACGTTGAACCGAGGTATTGACTTCCAGAGATGCGGTGACTATAGAAGGCCGCTCCTCCCTGTTCATCGGAATCATAGAGGCCGGGATCATTGCTTAGATCGGGGTAATGCAGGTTATAGAAGCTTCCGGAAGCGCCGAGCATGTCGGTCGGGCTGAACTGAATCGAATATTCCGCATTCGCAGCATTGGTAAGAGTATTCGAAAAGGGCGCAAGCACACCTGTATTCGAGGATCCGGAGCCTCCTGCGTATGCAGAGGGGCTGAATGAACTCCCACCCTGCTGAAAGTTTTCATTTGCTTTGATTAATTGATGCGGGGACAGACGGAAGCGGAAATTGAAAAGTACGCTCTGATCTATGACATCCAAAGCGCCGGTGGGCCGATAGAACGTGAAACCTGGACTGTAGAGCAGCGTCTCCTCGTGCCGATACGAGGTTGCGTCAAATGCAATGGTCGGCCGAATGGAAAGAATCGTTTCCCCAATCGCCTTGTCTGCCGAACCTGCATATAAATTGTCGATATATCCGCCTCTGAAGATCATGCCGAACCGTAGATAGTTGGAGCGAGCTTCAGAGCCAACTTCCTTCGGAAAAGCATCGACGCTCACCGGAGGCGGTGTCACCATGGCGCCGTCTTTTGCCGCAACAACCTGCGACCACGCGACGCATTGGCATCCACACGCCATAGCCGCCACGATCAACACCCGGCTTGGAACTCTTGTCAGCATAGAAAAAGCCATTAGGGGACGACGATCGTGTCACGCGGTTCAAGTTTGACGTTCTGCTCGGAATGCTTTCCCTTGACCACATCTTTGTAGTTGAATGCCATGCGGGATTGGCCGCCGCCCGGATTGGAGCGCAGAACATAGATGGATTTTTGTTTCGCGAAATCCTGAAATCCGCCGGCTGCGGCAATCGCGTCCAACACCGTGGCCGCTCCGGACAAGGGATACGATCCCGGCCTCACCACCCGCCCGAGAATGTTGAACTTCTCGCTGTTTATCTCCTGAACAATCACCGTGACGTCCGGTTTGTTGATGTAGGTCTGCAGTTTGGTAGTTATCTCTTCCTCAAGCTGCAAAGGAGTGCGTCCTGACGCCTGAATCTCACCCACAAGGGGAAGCGAAATCTTTCCATCGGGCCGTACCGGAATGGATCGCGAGACATCCGGCTCCTTCCACACTGTGATCGCAAGGACATCTGAGTTTCCAATCACATAGCTGGCATCGTGGCCCTTCGCTGTAGTGGAGGCCGGCTCCGCGGCCGCAGTTCCCGTAGCTGCGCTCTGCAGACCCGAGGCGGTGATCTCTGAAGCGCTGAGCGCGAAAGCAAATCCGCATAACGCGATCAGGAGAACTCCTGGACGGATTGGATTGAAATGATTGGCCCTTCTTTTCATAATGAACTCCCGTGGGGACCCTCCGGACTGCATCTGCCCGGCCTGGCGAGTGCGAACCCAAACTCTGATTCGGCCCTGGATAGCGTGAAAACCCTCAGTTGACTCGAAGCCCGACCGGCGATACCGGGGAGTGACTCGCCGCCACAATCGCTGGCGGGGCAAAAACGCCCGGGTACTGGTCCTCCTGAACTCGTTTCGTGACCGGCTCGACATCGGTCGCATCGATTTCGACTGCAACGGATTTCGCAAGCATGTCGACTGAAAGAACCAATCGAAACTGATTCTTCTTGCGAACCAGAATGCCTTCCAACCCCTGAAGCGAGCCACGCATCACCCGAACGCGATCCCCGCACCGTATATAGGGATGAGGCTCCATATGGAAGCGAGCGTCCATGGTGCGACGAATCGCATCAATCTCGGCTTCGGGAATGACGGCAACGCGCTCTCCGTAATTCAAGATTGTATGAACCCCCGGAGTCGTGACCACCTGTAACCGGCGATTCAGCCCTCCGCGGACAAATACGTAACAGGGAAACACTGGAAGAGACAGTACCTTCTGGCGATCTTTCCAGCGGCGTATCGACTCGTAAAGCGGCAGAAAAACCTCAAAGCCCTTGGCGCAGAGGATCTCCGCTACGACCTTTTCATGCTGATGGCGTGTATAGAGCGCCCACCAGTGCACGTCTTCGTTGCTCGCAGACTCCATTACCGGCGCTACCAGCATCTTTCGCTCCGTTACTTAGGACAGGCAAACTGCAGTGTTTCTCGACATTCAAGACAAAGCTTCGCCCTGTGGGCTACAGCCCGCCTTTTTAAACCGGGACCAAACTACTATCGGCTGGGTTCCAAAAACTCGAAACCAAACCCTCCCGAACAAATAACACCGACGTACGCCGCTCCATATAAAAGTGAAGCGAAGTTCTAATTCGCTTCAACAAAATCGGCGTTGCATCCCTGTGAATGTTCTGCTATATCCCTGGTTTTCAGTTCGTAAGCTTGAGTTTTCCGGTGAAGGAATCGTGAATGCACCGTCCCGGCCACAAGGGAGGAAGCGTACCAACGGCCATTGTGCATTCCGACAATCTCACAACCGATCCACGCAAAGGCAGAACATCCGTCTTTCAATTCAACTTCAAAAAAAATCACTTCAATCGCCGTGTTCAGGCTCAAAGAATGGATCGGCTGGCGCGATGCCGCAGGACGCCCCGATTCTGATCCGTAAACCCTTCACAGCCTTTCTTTTCTTCTCATCTCTTGTGAAGCAAGGATAAGTGATTCCAAGGGGAAGACAAGAGCCCAACAGTACTATGGTCGTATCACCGCATAGTGCCATACCCGTGTCACTATAGTTTGCTAGAAAGTAACATCGCTTGTGCCAGTATCCGCCTTTCACCAACCCACTGGCAATAAATTTCCGACTTCACCATAAACCCACTCCATTCCACCGGGCAAAGACGAAATGCCCAATAAGAACGCAGCCTCCTCCATGGCGAAGCGGGCCTTTCCTAAAGACTGAGCTCGAAAAGGGATCAGAGCACCGGGCGCCGTTCCAGGTTTGTTGCCAGCGGGAGGAACTGGAATCACCGCCGGAAACTGCCCCAAGGTGACGGCCGCAGGGGCTGGCCGACCGAATGCGAGCTATTACCTGCCCTGAGCCTGAAGTACCAGCTTCTGTTATATCGCCAAGCAATAACGATTGAGACAAATGACCGGAATGACCATGGTAGACGAGTAGCGAACCAGCGCCCCCGTTTCCAGGCCCTCGAATCCAACCGCGCATTGTCGTTCACAAGGAAGCGTTTTGTAAACGACGATGTGTAGTCCAACATGCTTTTTGGGGATGAGGCCCTGAAAGGCCTCACCCCCAATGAGGTCGCAGGGGCCCACCTCTCCCCTGCAACCACACAGACCGTCCCGCTACGGAATGCTCAAGTTGATCGTGTTCGAGGCGCTGCTTTCGACGCCGCTCGCATCCACACTCTTTACCTCATACACGTAGGTCGTACCACTTTGAACTGCACTGTCGGTATATTCCACCTGGGCATCTGGTGACGAATTCAACTTCGTGAAAGACCCGCCGCCATTTGTCGATCGGTAGATGTTGTACCCAGCCACCGGGTCGGCAGTGCTGCTCGGAGCATCCCAGTTCAGGTCGACCGAATGCGCCACTGCCGTGCCCGTGCCGCTCAGTTGCACCTTGGCTGTGCTCCCGCTCGCCGAATTGCTGGTGATCGTCAATTGCCCCGTCGCCGCACCCGCCGCGCTCGGATCGAACTGCACCTGGAGCGTAACCGACTGATTCGGATTCAGCGTCACAGGGAAGCTCACACCGGAATCGCTGAAGCCGCTCCCTGTAAGGCTCACCGCGCTTACGGTTACCGGCGCCATCCCGGACGAGATCAGTGTCAGGGACTGCGTCGCGGTCGATCCGGCGGCAACATTCCCGAAGGACAACGAGGTCGCGCTTACCTGCAGTTGCGCGGTTGTCGTTGCTGCCGTGCCCGTGCCGCTCAGTTGCACGTTCGCTGGACTTCCGCTCGCCGAGTTGCTGGTGATCGTCAATTTGCCCGTCACCGCACCCGCCGCGCTCGGATCGAACTGCACCTGGAGCGTAACTGACTGATTCGGATTCAGCGTCACCGGGAAATTTGACCCTGAGACGCTGAAGCTCGATCCCGTCACCGCTGCCGCGCTTACGGTCACCGGGGCGGTCCCGGTCGACGTCAGCGTCAGCGACTGCTTCCCGGTCGCCCCGACGGCCACACTCCCGAAGGACAACGAGGTTGCGCTCACCTGCAGTTGTGCGGTCGTCGCTATTGCCGTGCCCGTTCCGCTCAGTTGCACGTTCGTTGTGCTTCCGCTCGTCGAATTGCTGGTGATCGCCAATTGACCCGTCGCCGCTCCCGCTGTGCTCGGATCGAAGCGCACCTGGAGCGTGACCGATTGGTTCGGATTCAATGTCACTGGGAAGTTTGACCCAGAGACGTTGAAGCCCGATCCCGTCGCCGTTGCCGCACTGATGGTCACCGGCGCAGTTCCGGTCGACTTCAGCGTGACAGGTTGGATCGATGCCACATTCACCGACACGTTGCCGAAATTCACTGCCGTGGGGCTCACTGTCAGCTGAGGTGCCGGAGTCGCCGTGCCCGATCCACCCAGCGAAACAGTTGCCGGACCGGAAGGATCATTGCTCGTTACCGTAAGCGTTCCGGACGCCGCACCTTCCGTCGAGGGCTCGTAGGTGACCGTCAGCGGTAGCTGCTCGCCCGGCTGCAGAACTGCCGGAAGCGAGACCGTGCCCACACTGAATTGCGCCCCGGACACGGTAATGGTGTTGATGTCCAGAGGGGCATTGCCGTTCGAAGTCAAGGTAACGGTGCGCGAGGCCTTCGAACCCACCACCACCTTGCCGAAGCCCAGCGATGTCGGCGAAACTGTGAGGTCTGCCGCGGGAACAGCATCTCCTGTTCCATTCAGCGGAATATTCGCAGTTCCGCCGCTGGCATCGCTCGTCAGCGCCAAGTTTCCCGTAAAGGTATCCACCGCGTCCGGAGCGAAGGTGACCGACAACACCACCTGCTGCCCTGGATTCAGTGTTGCCGGCCACTTGCTGATTCCTGCGGGATAGGTGATCCCGGAAATCTGGAACGCCTGCCCGGCAATCGTGCTCGACGCAATCGTCACCGGTGCCGTGCCGGAGGAAGTCAACGTAAGCTGCAGCACCGACTTCGATCCCACCTGCACGCCGCCGAAATTCAGGCTGGTAGAGCTCAGGCTCAATGCCGGCGAAGTCGCCTCAGCCCCTGTGCCGGTCAGCGCCACGTTCACCGGCGAGCCTGTATCGGTTGTGAGACTCAACTGCCCGGTCGCTGCGCCTGCCTTGGTTGGATCGAAGGCAACCGTGAACGTGACCTCCTGCCCTGGCTGAAGCGCAATCGGCGCGGAAAGGTTCGCAATCGGAACACCGGCATAGGTCGCCGAGAAACCGGCGCCGCTGATCGCTCCCGCCGTAATCGTTGCCGGCGCGGTCCCGGTCGAGCTCACCGTCACCGTCTTGGTCGAATCGGAGCCCACCGTCACCTGTCCGAAACTCAGGCTGCTTGCGCTCGCCGACAGAGACGGTGCGCCCGCCGCAACTCCTTTTCCGTGAATATGCACCACCTTGGACGGGCTGCCGGTGGCATTACTGGACACCGTCACGGTGCCGGTCGCGTCCCCTTCCGCGCTCGGGTTGAATTTCACCTTCAATGACATCTGCTGATTCGGCTGCAGCACCTGCGGCAAAGCCTGGGCAGAGCCATGGAACGCTCCACCCGCCACCGTTACCGACTGAATCATAACCGGAGCAGTTCCATTCGACACAAGCGTAATGGTCTTGAAAACGGAAGAGCCCACCGTCACATCCCCAAACTCCGTAGACGCGGGCGCCGACAGCGAAGCCGATGTCGTCCCTGTCCCCGCCAGGGCGATGGTGTCGGGGCTGCCGGAGGCATTGTCGGTAAGAGTGACCTTGCCTTGCTGGGCGCCGCCGCTCGAAGGAGCAAAGGTCAAAGGCAGCGAGACCTGCTGCCCTGGCGCCAGGGTCAGCGGCAGATGCAGCTGTCCAGCCGAAAATCCAGTGCCGCTCACATCAATCGATTGCAGCACCACCGCTGCCGTTCCGCTCGAAGTCAGTGTCACGGACTTGGATCCCTGTGAGCCAACTGCTACCGAGCCGAAGTTCACCGAAGTGCTGCTCAGAGTGAGCGCGGGCGTCTCCGCGGCTGGCGGCGGCGTGGGCGCGGCGCCATCGCCGGTCAGACTCACCGTAACCGATGGCGTTGTGGCCGCATTGCTTGCAATCACGAATTGTCCGGTCGCCTTCCCGGAGGTCTTCGGACCGAACTTCACCGGCACCGTCAAAGCCTGGCCCGGTTGCAGCGTGACCGGAAGCGATGGCGCCTGCGCGGAGAAAGCGCCGCCATTTGCGGTGAGCGCATTGATTTGTAGCGGATCCGTTCCGCTCGAAGTCAGTGTGACGCTCTGCTGAGCGTCTCCGCCAATCGGCACGCTGCCGAACTGCAACGCTGTAGCACTCACCTGCAACTCGGGGTGGCCAGGAACGGTCGGCGGCGCGCTCTTCTTTTGTCCGGTACCGGAGAGAGAGACCGAGCTCTGCTGGCTCCCGCTCGTGACTACGATCTGCGAGCTATAGCTCTTCGCCTCGGTCGGCGTAAATGTCACCTTGGCGGTTATCTTTCCGCCCGCCGGAATCGTCACTTGCGTCTGCGCGGCCTCAACCGTGAAAGCCGGATCCGCTATCTGTACCCCGGTCAGCGTTACAGCACTGAGGCCCGAATTAAGCAGCGTGACGGTCTTTGCCTGGGCCGTGCCCACTGGCACGGTACCGAAATCCACTGAGCTCGGATCTACAGCGAGCGGAAGAGTGTTGTAGGTGACTCCACAGCCGGCCAGTTGCAGGATTGCCAGAAACAGAACAGCAATCCACGCAGCGGAAGCGCCAAACGATGTACGTCGCGCAAAAGCCGATTGGCTGTGATGAGGGTGAATCCGGCCTTTATCCGTCGACAGAACATCTAGCACTGGCACATCTCCTTCGCTCGACACACAGTCCTGAGGAAGAGAGAGCCACGGCGACCGACAAAGCCCCTGCGGACAAAAGTTGTCCGATGAACGGGGGAGGAGAACCAGATATCTTCGGGGCCACCCACGATCACGTCATCTTGCTGCTGACGAGACGCCGGTGGCCTTGATGCTTATCTCTGGTAAGCTTTCGATCCACTTACCTTGCGAGATAGTGTGCTGGAGTTATGGGGGAAACTATATCACCCAAAAGGTGCAGAGAAATCACGGGGCTCAGCGAACACCGATATTACGTTTCGGCCGCATTCATGGCCCATCGCAAGCAATAGTGGGAAATGAAAATAATTGTGTAGATTGTTCTTATCGATCCGTATAACAAGCGACCGCCGATATAAATATTGCCTAAGATCGCTGGTCCCCGGCTATTTGCATTGCTGATGCACTCCCCTTCCGCAAACTGTGGATATCGGTAAATTTTCATTCGCATCTCGGAGCTATCGCGCGCATGCAAGGTACTCCGCTATCGTCACCACAACCCGAAGTCATCTCGCCGAAGCGAGATACTCACATCCACTTGTCATCTCGAGCGATCCATCGCTCGCAGAGCGGACGATATCGCGCAGTGGTGAGATCTGCTTCCTCACGCGTGTCCCACTTTGGGAATGAGGATCGAATGCGCGCCGAAAGTTGGCATACCATCGCGACGAATTAGCTACAATGGATATAGAGACATAATTCCCGGACAAAAACCGGGACCAGCAACTTCCGAAACCGTCGAGACGACAAAAGCCACAGTTCACGCTGCGGCTTTTTTGTTTTTGGCAAACTCATCGCGCCGGCCGGACGGCTTGCTGTTCCTAAGTCTTTCGTTTGGACATTTTTACAGCTAACCCCTTTGGATGGACATTTTTGGCCCCTCCGCAGTGCACATATCTTAATGGCACGACTAGGGTTATACGAACTCCTCCCGCACCGCAGGGGGAGGGATGTACCCCTGCAACCTTCCAAGCAAACCTGAAAAGGAAAGTGAAATGTATCCGCAATGCCGGCACGTACGAACGGGTAGTGATCGCTGCCACGCGTCGCCCGGGAAGCCCGCCGCCGCAGCCGCGACGCGCGCGGTCAGCACCGCCTCACCGACGGCACCTTCGCCCCACCCGAAGAAACCCCGGAAGGCATCTTCGACCTCGGCATCTACCCCGTCGAAGCAGGCGGCCATCGGGAGCCTGCCACTCTCAACTCGCACGGCAGTGCATATGCCGGGAACGCCAGTCTCCCGCTCCAGCTCCCGGATGTCGAAGACAGCGCCTCCATCCAGCTCGCGCTCATCGAAGTCATCCATGCCCTCGCCGCCAACCAGCTCGACCCGCGCCGCGCCGGCCTCCTCCTCTACGCGCTCCAGGTCGCCTCAGCCAACGCCAAAAATGTCCACATCCATTCCGACAGCATCCGCTCCGTCAGCTACACCAATACCGCTCGCCACCCAGGAACACGGCTGGGATGTAGAAGACATAGAAGAAGCGGACCGCCTCGCGGAAGAAGGCGAAGAAGAGGACTAGATGTTTAGTCCCGGCATTTGATGGATGGGATCGAGAGTAAATCGATCGGGTTCTTTGTGCCAGCAGCTGCAGATGAATTCGTAAGCAGTAAGCCCTCCGAGAGACTTCAGTCGTTTGGCGAAGTTGCAAGCGGCGATGAAGTCGCTGAGGTGAGTCTGCAGCTGCTGGTGAGTGTCATAGTGATAGCGCTGAACAGTGGCTTCTT